>Ga0156156_1057_pt1 | contig 32823 bp, 27 predicted proteins | sample RifCSPlowO2_12_FD_107809 | JGI IMG/M metagenome (GOLD analysis project Ga0156156, IMG submission 107809) | Deltaproteobacteria bacterium RIFCSPLOWO2_12_55_13
ATGGTGGAGTATGACCGGCTCTACCCGGGATACGGATTCGGACAACATAAAGGCTACGGTTGTCCCGTCCATTTGGCCGCGCTCAGCCGCTACGGCCCATCGCCGATTCATCGCCGGAGTTTCAGGCCGGTCCGGGAATGGTTAACCCGGGCATGCCAGGCCGCGCCTGAATCGCTTTTTGGCAAAGGGTAGGCGTGCAGACGCACAAGCAGATCCTGGGGCAAGAAGGGGAACGAATTGCCGAGAGCTATCTTAGAAAGAAAGGCTACAGAGTCGTCGAGCGGAATTACCGCTGTCCAGTTGGAGAGCTGGACCTCATTCTTTTGGATCGTCGCGTCGTGGTCTTCGTCGAGGTTAAAACCCGTACCGATGATCGTTTTGGCGCGCCGCTGGAATCGGTAGGCCCTCGGAAACAGAAAAAGATGATAAAGACAGCGCTCTTTTTTCTCACCCGGCACCAGCTGCATAATCGGGATGCCAGGTTTGATGTGGTGGGCATTTCCCTGAAGGCTGGAGAGCCGGTGGTGGATCATGTTCAGAATGCGTTTGAGATTGCGTAGGTAGGGTTGAACTGTGGATTTCCTTGAGAGCCCTCGGAGAGCGCGCTTTCGGCTGCGGCCGATGGGCCGGTACTTTGACCGAATGTTCCCGTTCCTACGTCCGCAGCCTCACTCGCGCTCCCCTCGGGCTCTGTTAGGCGCTCCCTCCCAAAGCGTGCCGACCAGGTGGTTCCGCTCAGGAAGTCCACTCAGCCTAGTTGTTGCAAACGGTGTGTTTTATGCTTGATATTAAGCTTCTGCGCGATCAGCTGGATCAGGTCAAAGAGCGGATCGCCACCAGGGGGGCGAAGATCGACTGGGAAGAATTTGCTGTCGTGGACCTGGAGCGCCGGGAGGCGCTGGCGAAGTGGGAGCGGATGAAGGAGAAAAAAAACCAGCTCTCCGGCGAGATCGGCAAGCTAAAAAAATCGGGTCGGGACGCGACTTCTTTGATGCAGGAGGTGGAACAGCTTAGCCGGGCTATCCGGGAGGGGGAGGGACCGCTCGCTGAGATTGAGAAGCGATTTGAGAGGGTGATGCTCTGGATACCGAATCTTCCCCACCCTAGCGTGCCTTTGGGAACCGGCGCCGAAGGCAACAGAGAAGTGAGACGTTGGGGCGAGATTCCTAAATTCGATTTTTCGCCCAAGAATCATTGGGAGATAGGGGAAGAGCTGGGGATCCTGGACTTTGCCAGAGCGGCGAAGATCGCGGCTTCCCGGTTTGCCCTTTACTACGGGCAGGGGGCGCTGCTGGAGCGTGCGCTGATCAACTTTATGCTCGATCTGCACACGCGGGAGCGCGGCTACCAGGAGGTCATTCCGCCGATCCTGGTGAACCGAGAAACGATGACCGGGACCGGGCAGCTGCCAAAGTTTGAGGAGGACCTTTTTCGCACGGCGGATCCTGACCTCTTTCTTGTGCCGACCGCCGAGGTCCCATTAACGAACATCCACCGGGAAGAGGTTTTAAGCCAGAAAGACCTCCCGATTCGTTACGTGGCCTACACGCCCTGCTTTAGGCGCGAGGCCGGCTCCTACGGGCAGGACGTGCGCGGTCTGATCCGCTTGCATCAGTTCAATAAGGTGGAGCTGGTGAAGCTGACTCAACCGGGGAATTCCTACGAGGAATTGGAAAAGATGGTGGCGGACGCCGAAGAGGTCCTGCAGCGGCTCAAGCTTCCCTATCGCGTGGTGGAGCTCTGCACCGGCGATCTGGGCTTTGCCTCCGCGAAGACGTATGACCTGGAGGTTTGGCTTCCCGGGCAGGACACATATCGGGAGATCAGTTCCTGCTCCAACTGCGAGGATTTTCAGGCGCGCCGCGCTCAAATCCGCTATCGGCCAGAGAAGAAAGGGAAAGCCGTTTTCGTTCACACGCTTAACGGCTCCGGGCTGGCTGTGGGGAGAACCGTGGTTGCAGTGTTGGAGAATTACCAGCAGAAGGATGGAACCGTGGTTGTGCCGGAGGTACTCCGTCCTTACATGGGAGGGATCGAACGGATTGGATGAAAGTAATTTTGAATTGTGAATTTTTAATTCTCAATAGGGGTTTCCAATTCAAGATTAACAATTTATAATTAAAAATTCGGATTGTAGGAGGGGTGGCCGAGCGGTTTAAGGCACCGGTCTTGAAAACCGGCGTCCACTCCGTGGACCGCGAGTTCGAATCTCGCCCCCTCCGCCAGATTAGTTACTGGTTATTAGTTACTAGTTATTCGTTGATCACGAAAGCCGCCAACTCGGGTTTATGGTGGAGGGCGGACTAATAACCAATACCGAGTAACGAGTAACCAAGAACGGAGAGATGGCCGAGTGGTCGAAGGCGCACGCCTGCTAAGCGTGTGTACCCCTTAAAAGGGTACCGAGGGTTCGAATCCCTCTCTCTCCGCCATTTTAGTTACTCGTTGATTCGTTATTGGTTGACTCGATTATACGGTTAACGAATACACGAATAACGAATATCGCGCGCCCGTAGCTCAATTGGACAGAGCACCAGACTACGGATCTGGGGGTTGGGGGTTCAAATCCCTCCGGGCGCGCCAGATCTTTCAGACCTGTGAAGGGAGGTCCATTGTGGTACATCCAATGATGTTTCTTCTCTTCCTGTTCTTTTTTTCCGCTTGTTCCAGCGTGCCGCCCAGGAAGGTGGTAGGTTCCGGTTCCAGCAGTGCGATACTCAGTGAGCCATCTTCCAGACGGGATATTTATCGCGTAGGGGAGCTGGAAGTGCTTGTCTATAAGGATCGGGAAGCGATGGTGCAGGATCTGCCCGAGTTGCCAAAGCTCGTAGACGGCCTCAGGTTTGGCAGCAAGCAGATCAAATTTTACGGCTATTATGATCGTCCCAATAAGCGCATCTACACGGTAGACGATATTCAGACGTTGATACATGAATTTAGGCATTTCCTGGAACCGGAATGGGAGCACCCCTCGCCGCTGACCGCGGATGCCCTCGCCGGCGAGTCAAGAGATAATGCCGTGTCTACGACCAAGAGTTCGAGCGTTTCGGGGAAGCCGGAGGCGGTGCTGTTGCCGAAATTATCATGCCTGCCTACCTGCCTGAGATAGGGCCGGTTTCCCCGAGAAGAAGGAATTTATATCCCTAGGGTGTGATGGTGAATCGAGACAGCTTCAAGGCCCTCTATCCTTTTGAATCCCGTTTTCTTGATCTGGGCGGTGTTCGATACCACTACCTGGACGAGGGTAGGGGAGAGCCGATAGTCATGGTCCATGGCAATCCGACATGGTCCTTTTACTATCGCCATTTGATTATCGAGTTGCGGAAGGAATATCGCGTGATTGCGCCCGATCACATCGGTTGCGGCCTCTCGGACAAGCCCCAGCAATACGAGTATACGCTGGAGCGGCACATCGCCAACTTAGAGGCGCTGATGGAGCATCTCGCGCTAAAAAAGATCACGCTGGTCCTGCATGACTGGGGCGGACCGATCGGTATGGGCTATGCGGTACGCCATCCGGGTCATGTCAGGCGCTTTGTGATCTTCAATACCGTAGCCTTCTGGTCACCTCATATCCCCTTATTTCTCCGTCTCTGCCGCCTCCCGTTTTTTGGCCCAATCGCTATTCGAGGCTTGAATCTATTTGCCGTTGTGGCGGCCCGCGTAGCCTGCCGCCACCGGGAACGGATGACCGAGAAGGTGAAAGCCGGTTACCTGTTCCCCTACGGCAGCTATGCTGATCGCATCGCGGTATTGAGATTTGTCCAGGATATTCCGGTCAATTCCGCTCATCCAACTTTTGCGGTGCTCCAATCTATCGAGAACGGTCTCGCGCAGTTCGGGCGCCATCCCATGATCATCCTCTGGGGCGGTAAGGATCCGGTCTTTACGGCTCCTCTGTTGGAATCGTGGAAACAACGTTTTCCCGATGCCGTTGTGAAGGAGATCGCTGACGCCGGCCACTACGTTATAGAGGATGCCCATGAACGGATCATCCCGTGGCTGCGCGAGTTCTTAGACAAGACAAGCTGAGGATCGAGGGTTGAGGATAGAGAATGGCGATTTTCGATCATCAATCCTCGATCTTCGTAGCAATATGAATGTCGCCTGCTATTTGACTGCGGCAGCCGAGAGGGCGCCCTCGAAGATCGCAGTGCTTTACCCGGTGGGTCGCGAGGGATCGGGACGCATTGCTTATAACGCGATGACCTTTCAGCAGTTGGACGAAGAGAGCGACCGCTACGCCCACGGTCTGAGGAACATCGGAATCGGGCGCGGCTGTCGGGTGCTGTTGATGGTGCCGCCCGGGATCGAATTCCTCGCTTTGACTTTCGCTCTGTTCAAAATAGGAGCCGTCCTGATCCTCATCGACCCGGGAATGGGCAAGGGCCATTTGCTCCAATGCATCGGGGAAGTTGAGCCGCAGGCACTTGTCGCTGTCCCGCTGGCTCATGCCCTGAAGGCGGTGTACCGGAAATATTTCAAGGAAGTGAGGCACGCTGTGACTGCCGGACGGCGCTGGTTTTGGGGCGGTCCTACTTTGGATCAAGTCCGCGAAAAGGTCTGGAGCAGGTTTCCCCCCGCGCCCGTCGGCAGCGAGGATCCGGCAGCGATACTTTTTACCACGGGGAGCACCGGGATACCGAAGGGAGTGCTCTATCTTCACGGGATGGTTGATGCTCAGATCCAATCCATCCAGGGCCATTACCAAATCAAGGGAGATGACGTGGGACTGCCCGCCTTTCCCCCTTTTGCGTTTTTTTGCGTCGCCATGGGGACGACCTGCGTGCTCCCTTATATGGACCCCACCAAGCCGGCCGAGGTCGATCCGGAAGCGATCCTCCCGCCGATTCAAGATTACCGCGTGACCTATTCGTTTGGTTCGCCGGCCTTTTGGAACCGGGTCGGTCACTATTGTGCCGAGCGCGGAATCCGTCTTCCTTCAGTCAAAAAGATCCTGTTGGCAGGGGCCCCGGTCCCGGGGATTGTCTTAAGCCGGCTTAGAGAGATCCTCCCGGTCGGCGCGGACAGCCACACGCCGTACGGCGCCACGGAGGCGCTGCCGGTCACTTCGCTCTCCGGCTCAGAGATCCTGGCCGAAACGCTTCATCTCAGCAATCAGGGTGCCGGTATCTGCGTGGGACGTCCCCTTGCGGGGATTGCGCTGAAGATTATCAGGATCAGCGATGAGGTCCTTCCAGCATGGGACGAGGCGCTGGCACTTCCTCCTACAGAGATCGGTGAAATCATAGTTAAAGGACCGGTGGTAACCAGGGAGTATTACAAGAGGGAAGCTCAAACCGCACTGGCCAAGATCCGCGATGGGGAATTCATCTGGCACCGCATGGGCGATGTGGGATACCTGGACGAAAGAGGCAGACTTTGGTTCTGTGGACGGAAAAACCACCGCGTGACCACGAACACGAAGACCCTATTCACGGTGCAATGCGAGGCGATCTTTAACCAGCATCCCGATGTGTTCCGTTCAGCGCTGGTTGGTGTCGGACCGAAAGGAAGCCAGCGGCCGGTCGTCATCATCGAGCCCAAAGCCGGGAAAATGGCTGCCCGCGGTGAGGACGCCAAGCGATTTACTCAAGAGCTTTTCCGCCTGGGGGGCCAAAACGAGCTCACCCGTGATATCAAAGATGTTTTGTTTCATCCCGCCTTTCCCGTGGACTTCCGGCATAACTCCAAGATTATTAGAGAGAAGCTGGCCCTGTGGGCGGAGGAGAAGATTCGTGGTTCGGCAGGCTCCCTTCGGCCTGAGGCGTTCGACCGAGCTCAGCCGAGGGCTCAGGGCTCGAAGGCACCATGGCGAGGGAAATCGAGCCAATGAAGGCTTTGGTGACAGGCGGTGGCGGATTTCTCGGGCGCTATATCGTTGAAAAGTTGGTGGCGCGGGGAGACTCGGTTCGCGTCCTTGGGCGGCGCAACTATCCGGAATTGGCAGGGCTCGGAGTCGACTCCGTCCAGACCGACCTTAGAGATCCAGTTGCCGTAACCAGGGCCTGCGAAAAAATCGAGGTGGTTTTTCACGTTGCCGCTCTTCCGGCCGTCTGGGGAAAATGGAAAGAGTTTTACGGGATCAATGTGGAGGGGACGAAAAATGTGCTGGCGGGATGCAAGGCCCATGGGGTGCCGAGGCTCGTCTATACCAGCACACCGAGCGTGGTCTTTGATCAATCCGACTTGTGCAACATCGATGAGAGCTATCCTTATCCCAATAGTTACAACTGCTACTATCCTGCAACGAAGGCGATAGCGGAAAGGATGGTGATCGCCGCCAACGGCCGGGACGGCCTGGTGACGACGTCGCTGCGCCCGCACCTGGTTTGGGGACCGCGCGACAACCATCTCATCCCGAAGGTATTGCAGCGGGCGAAGGCGCGGCAGCTTTTCATTGTCGGAGACGGGTTCAATAAGGTGGATATCACTTACGTCGAGAATGCCGCCGATGCCCATCTGCAGGCGGCCGATCGTCTGGTGGCAGGTTCCGCCGTTGCGGGACAGGCCTATTTCATCAGTCAGGGAGAACCGGTCGTCCTCTGGGATTTTATCAATCAGATCCTGGAGCGGCTCGGCATCCCGAGAGTTACCAAATCAATCTCCTATGGTACGGCAAGATCTATAGGCGCCGTCTTAGAGATGGTTCACGCTCTCTTTTGTCTTCACGCCGAGCCTCGAATGACACGTTTCCTCGCAGCTCAACTCGCCAAGTCCCACTACTTTGATATCTCCAAGGCAAAACGGGACTTCGGCTACTCCCCCCGGATTACCACAGCCCAGGGCTTAGAGCGTTTGGTGGATTTTATCCGCCGGCAGTAAAACATTGTCGAGGCATTTGGTCAGGGCGCGTCGAGCCTTCGGTAGTGGGTCATTTTGCCAGAGATCCTTCACTTCGTTCAGGATGACAAGCCTCTCTAGTGTCATTCTGAGCGGAGCGAAGAATCTCCATTCCTGTCGCCTATTGGCTCGTAAGTTTCAAATTGACCCACTACCGAGCCTTCCGTTCCATTTGTACTTCGAGCCGTTAGTGTGTATAATAATTAGTTCGAAGTTAGGGCGAGACAGGTCCGGCGCTATCCGCTATTTGCCCGTGCCGCATCACGCACGGTCGATGGTTGGAATCTCCGGCTTTTAGCCCGGCAGAATTTTTTGATAGGAGGTATAGTATGGGAGTGTTTGATATTGCAAAAAGGGCGGTATTAGCGGGGTTAGGGGTGCAGGAAGCGGTCAAGAATTTTGTCGATGACCTGGTCAAGAAAGGGGAGCTTAACGACGCTGAAGCGGCCAAGCTCCTCAAGGAATGGATGAATAAAGCCGAGGAAAGCGCTAGAGAGCTGGAGCAGAAGGTCAACGAAAGAGTTAACAAGACGCTTGGTTTGATGAACCTCCCCTCCCGTGATGATATTACTCGCCTGGAAAAACAGGTCGAGAACTTATCCAAGCTCCTCAAAGAAACGACGATGAGGAAATAGGCATGCGTTCTGGATCATGAAGCCGATCGGCTTATTACAGATCCGCCGTACCTATAAGAATCTTGGTCGTTTCCGCGATATCGTCAATGTATTTCTGAAACATGGCCTGGGGCAGATCATCGAGGGGCTTGAGCTTCATCAGTTTGCGCCTATCCGGTGGTGGTATAAGCCTCTCCATAAACGTCTGGAGAGGGAAGAAGCGGTTAGCCTTCCTGAGCGGTTGCGCATCGCATTAGAGGAGCTGGGCCCTAGTTTTATTAAGTTTGGCCAAATCCTCTCTACCAGGCCCGATATCATCCCCCGTGAGTACGTAAAGGCATTCGATTCTCTTCTGGACCAAGTGCCCCCCTTCCCGAGCGAGCAGGCGCGGCAGATTATCGAGGCGGAACTGCAATCCCCTTTGAGGGAATTGGTCGCCGAATTCCAGGATACCCCCTTGGCTGCGGCCTCGATCGCCCAGGTGCATCGGGCGACGTTGTGGAGCGGCGAGGAGGTTGTCTTCAAGGTGCGACGTCCGGGCATCGGGGAGATTATCAAACAGGACGTGGATATTCTCCACCGACTGGCTGATCTCATCAAGCGCTACGTACCGGACCTCGCATTCCTCAATGCCCCTGCGCTGGTGGAAGAATTTGAACATGCGGTTCTTGACGAGATGGATTTTCTCCGTGAGGCCGAGAACGCAACTCGCTTCCGGGCGAATTTCGAAGGGAACCAGGATCTTCGCATTCCCAAGGTCTTTTTGGATCTGACTACTGAACAGGTGCTGGTCATGGAATATCTGGAGGGCATTCGGATCGATGATTTAGACCGGCTGCGAGAAGCCGGACAGGATCTCAATAAAGTCGCCCAAAGGGGAAGCGACGTTCTCTTCAAGATGGTCCTGATGGATGGATTCTTTCATGCCGATCCTCACCCGGGAAATTTGTTAGTCTTGAATAATGGACAACTTGGGTTTGTTGATTTTGGGGTCGTGGGGAGGATTGGCGAGGATCTCCTGGACGCAATGGCCAGTACTTTTGTCGCCCTGCTGAGCCGGGACTACGACGCGCTGGCGCGGCAGAGCGTAAATCTGGGATTTGTGCCCGATAACGTCGATATCGAGAAATACCGTAAGGAGATGCGCGCGGATCTTGAAAACACCATAGAGCCGCTGGTCGGCCGTAAGCTCAGCCAGATCCCGCCGGCAGTCTATGTAGAGAGAATTATGGGATTGGCCCTAAAGCACCACCTTCGTCTCCCGCGGGAATTGTTTCTCGTTGGAAAATGTCTGGTCATGTTCGAGTCCCTTTTCCGCCGACTTTCACCGGAACTTGATTTTTTTGCCGTTGCCCGTCCCTATGCCCGCCGCCTCATCACCCAGCGCTCCCTCATCGGGACATTTACCAGGAAGCTCCGTCGGGAGGCGATGGACCTGCTTGATGTGGCCAGCTCGCTTCCCCGAGAGCTTCATTTGGCCTTACGGAAGTTCACCAAAAATGACCTTCAGGTGAAGCTTGAAATCGCGGATCTGGCCTCTTACGTCCGTAGGCTCGATCGGGCCAGTAACCGCCTAACCTTTGCCATTATAATCTCGGCGATCGTTGTGGGTTCTGCCATCATTATCCCGGCCGCCAGGGATGCCGCCGCTCTTCAGTGGCTCGTTGTCGGAGGCTTCGTCGTAGGTATCCTGCTGGCGCTTTGGCTGATCGTGGGTATCATGCGCTCTGGAATGCTGTGAGATTCCGGGGATGCGATGCGTTGTAGTCGGGAGATGGGTTAACTTCGGTGTGATTGAGGGGCCAAAATCGGTGCATATCGAGAATGACGAATAGAGCTTTTCTGCGTCAGGTCAGCCTCTTTAGCGATCTCTCCGATCGCGATCTCAGCGACCTGGAGTCCGTGGTACGGGAGCGGTCGTTTCGGAAAAATGAAGTCATTTTTCATGCCCAGGAGCCAGGTAATGCCCTGTTCGTGATCAAACGAGGCAGGGTCAAGATCAGCATGGATGACCGGCACGGGCGAGAAGTCATCCTGCGCATCCTGGAGGCCGGGGATTTCTTCGGAGAGATGTCGTTGCTCGACGGCGAGCCGCGCTCCGCCACGGTTTCGTCCTTGGAGCCTTGCCAGGCGTTGGTTCTTTTCCGGGATCAGTTCCTGCGGTTTATTCCGAAACATCCCGAAGTGGTCTTGAAGATGCTGACGGCCCTCAGCCGGCGTCTGCGTAAGGCCGATGAAAAGATCAGTCGCCTGGTCTTTGCCGACGCCTACGAAAAAGTCGCATCGGTCCTTATGGACATTATCGCAGAGAAGAAAATCCCGCTCAATATTGGGACGGAGATCCCGCTCTCTCTCACCCGCAAGGAGCTGGCCGACGTGGCAGGGCTGTCACGCGAAACCCTGACCCGGGTCATAGCCGATTTTCGGAAGGCAGGGCTGGTGCGGGTCGATGGACGGAGACTAGTCATAGTCAACCCGGTTAAGCTCACGCGCGAAGCCAGCAGGTCCATGACCGTGTGATGCCCGTCACATAAAAAGCGTGACCTGCCTCCTATAAATGCTATCCGGATATGGTATGTTTGGCTATCATGTGGGAGCAAGCTCGAAGGTCCGGTACCGAAGGAGTGGAGGCTTAAGGATGGCGATACCGGCGGATGATTGACCAATAAGGCGGTTTAAAGTACAAATTTACCTATGGCGAAGTAACAAGCCATCTTTGCCAACAAGCAAGAAATGGAGGCGTAACATGTGGTGGATGAAAAAGAAGAGCCCAGCCAACGGAAACAGCGTGGTTTCGCCCCGGGACCCTTCGGGAGAAAGGCCGGGTTGTTTTATGATAGGCGCGGACTACTACGTCCCGGACCACGTGGTTCCCTCTGCCGAGATCGAGCGGCGTGCCGGTCTCTCAAAACTGGGATTGCGGGAAGGAACCCTGGAGGCAGGGACGGGGATAAAGACCCGTCGCTTCGCCGCTGCCGACGAGCACCCCAGTACCCTGGCTACTACGGCGTCTCAGAGGTTGCTGGATCGGCTGGGAATGGACAAGAGCGACGTGGGCGCCTTGCTGTTTGCGGCCAATACCCTCGATGAGATCGAACCCATTACGGCCATGCGGGTCCACGAATCGCTCGGCCTGAGAAAAGATGTCTTTGTGGCCGACGTCAGGGACGCTTGCAATAGCGCCTTGAAGGCGATGATCCTTGCTAGCGGTCTGATACGGTCCGGGATGGTCCCCAATGTTCTTGTGGCAGTAGGTGAGCGGCTGCATGACGGGATCTTTCTGGATGTCCAGTCCAAAGGCGAGTTGATGACCCGCTATTTATCCGGTCTGACCCTGGGGGATGCGGGCGCGGCGGTGATGCTATCTTCTCAGAGGACTTCGAGGTGTTACGAGGTGGTGCACCAGAGTTGGGAGGTTGATTCTTCAAAGCGGGATCTTGCCAAGATCGAGGGCGGTGGAACGCGTTGGTTGTCGGATCCGAGCAAGTTTTATTTCATTAGCAACGCCAAAAAACTTTGCCAGGTGGCCGTGGAAAAACTGCCAGCCATGATTCGAAAGGCAACGGGCGAGTTGGGATGGGATATCTCCTCTACCGGAGTGATCCCGCATCAGGTCAGTAAAGGGGTTATCACGAAGATTGCTAAGATATCCGGGATCCCTTTTAAGAATCTGATGATCACACTCGACCGGTTCGGAAATACCGGGGCCGCGACGATTCCAATGGCTCTGGCTTTGGCCTTCGAAAATGGCTTTGCCACTACCTTCCGCCGGATACTTCTGGTGGGGGGAGCCGCGGGATTTTCCGGAGCCGTGCTCGCGCTGGAGTTCTCCTCCATCTTGGATTGCCTGTCGAGCCAGTTGGAACAGTTCTCGGAGCGCTTCCAGCAGGCTGCCCAGCCGAGTGAGGCCTCTCTCTCGGCCGCCTTGCAGAACTAGACGGCCTGGTGGGTGAGTTTTTCCGTTGTCTCCCGCAGCCTGCCGCTGATAATTCTTGACAGGTTAAGGAACAGCTTGGCTGCGGTGAAGGGGAAACGTTTCCTCAGCCGCTCAAGGGCGTTGCCATCGATGCCGAGGAGCTCCACGTCTTCCAGCGCCACTACGTCCGCGGCACGAACGGTTTTCTCCACTATCGCCATCTCGCCGAAGATCTCACCGGGCGGCAGGTTCTTAATGACTTTCCCTTGAGGCCCGGAGTCCGTCACACCGGCCCGACCGCTGATGATCAGGTACATCTCGTTGCCAACCTCTCCCTTGCGGACCATGGTTTCGCCCTTTTTGAAGGTCGTGAGCTTGCCCATCACTGCGACCTTCTTGGCTTCCCACAGCCAGAAGTTTTTGAAAATAGGCGTGGTCCCGACGATGTCCTTGTTCATCTTGGCTGCCAGGGTATCCCACACCGTGACGAGCCTGGTGGTCATCATCAAGATCGGTGTAAAGGTCATCTCCGAAACCATAGCGACGATCATCACCACAGCGGAGAGGACGCCGAAGTAAATGGTCGGAATAAAGTTGGAGAACATCAGGATGATGAAGCCCGCCGCCAGGGCAAGGGAGCTGTATATGATCGGCCGGCCTAAGGCCGCTAAGGTGCGGTAGGTGGCCGCCTCCTGATCATGGACCTCATTGAGCTCCCGGCTGTAATGGACCATGAAATGGACCGTATCATCCACTGCGATTCCGAGGGCGATGGCCGCGATCATGGATGTCCCAACATTGAGCGGGATGCCCAAAAACCCCATCAGACCAAAATTGAACACGATGGGGATAACGTTGGGAAGCAGGGATATAAATCCAGCCTTGAAGGACATAAACAAGGCGGCGTGGATGAGACCAATGATAAGGAACGTCTGGCCGAACCCTGTGATCTGATTCATGGCCATGTAGTCCGCCGCGTTGTTGATAAGAATGCCCTCACCCGTGAACTGAACTTTCAGATTTTTGGGAAAGTTTTTGTCCACGTAGGCCTTGGTTTGCTCCAGGAGTTGAGAAAGCTGAGAAGAGCTGGTGATGTTATGGCGGACGGATATATTCATCGTGGAATAGTTAAAATCCACATACTTACTGATCTCATTGGTGTCGAGGGTCAACAGATACTGGGCGATGAGTTCCTTGCGGTCCGGGATGACTTCAAAATCGGGTTTACTGCCGTTCATCTCCCGATGCATCATGCGGATATAGTTGGCAAGGGACAACGAATTATCAACATTCGTCAAGCCTTTGAGATGTTCCTGAAGCTTTGCGACATGGCGCAGAGTATCCGGCTCTTTGGCTGCATCCTCTTTACCTGTTTCCACCACAATATAAAAATTAATGACTCCAGATAGCGACTCATGAGCGTCCTTAACTCTCTTGCGGATGAAGGTGGTCTCTTTGAAGAAACTGATAAAATCGGTGTTGACCTCCATGATGTACCATCCCCATAGGGAGGCCACTGTCAGGACCCCGGAGACGATGATGATCTGCCGGCGCCAGCGGTAATTCCATTTGCCTAGCTTCCTCATAAAGAGGGCCATCGGGGTTATCCGCTCCCCGTCCTCTGTTATGACGTGGGACTGGGCCACTTTAGGTACAGGCCAATAGATCAGCATAACCGGAACTATGACGGCTGAGATGATCCAGTTGGAGGTGAGGCCCAGGGCAGAGGCAACGCCGAACTGGATGAGCATCGTGATGTCGCTGGTAATCAGGCTGCCGAATCCGATGACCGTGGTGAAGGTGGTAATCAGGACGGGAAGCGCCGTTTGAACGGCCACTGTCCGTATGGCATCCATTTTCTCCGCCCCTTCCTCCAGTTCGTGAAGGTATTCGGAGATCATGTGGGAATCCTCAGTGAAACCGATGGCGACCATCAGAGCGGGGATAATGGCGGTAATGACATTCACCGGGTATCCGATCAGGACCATCTCCCCAAGGACCCATATGATACTGACCAGGCCCGTTGCCATGGGAATGGCCACGCCTTGGAAGGTGCGAAAAGTGAGAAAGAGGACTAAAAAGAGAAAACCGATGGCCAGGGGGACGAGCCCGACCATGTCGCCTTGAATGTATTCTCCCAAGGTGACCTTGGTGAGAGGGGTCCCAATCTGGTAGATCTCTACTCCTTCACGCTTTTCCTTCTCGATAAGACTATCAACGAGTTTGGTAAAGGTCGGATTAAATGCCTTGTCTCCGGCTTTGGCTTCCGTGTAAGCGTTAATTGCGGCCACGTTGCCATCTTTAGAGACAATGTTCCCGACGAAGATTCTGTTTTGAAGTGCGTCACTGCGTATTTTCTGAATTTTTTCTTTCTCTTTGGGGATTTCAGCACCGACCAATGGATCCGTATTGAGGAACTCCCCCTCGCCCTTAATGTTGTTAACCGTAGTGAGGCTTTCTACCCGGCTAACACCGGGAGTCGCTTGCAGGGTATGAGAGAGTCGCTGAATGGTCTCCAGGGTCTCCGTGGTAAAAACATCCTGGGCCTTAATCATGATAACTGTCAGATTGTCACTGCCGAACTTTTTCTTGATATCCTCGTAGTAGAGCCGCGCGGGATCATTTTCCACCATGAGCCCTTCAGAGGAGGAATCGATCTCCAGTCTGGGAATCTGGAGGGCAAAGAAGACAGTAATGACTAATACAATAACAACGCAAGTTAGCGGATTAGCGACGATCCAAAGCGGTATCTTTTTTAGATTCATGTTTTCCTCTCATTCCCCTGCATGCCCATGCATATATTCAAGCCTTTGACCGCCACTACTTTTTCGTCAGCTCCCGCAGCGTGAATTTGCTGTCCGGGACTCCCTTGTCGATTTTTCGTTGGGTTGTGGCGAGCACCGTCTTGTGCTTCGCTTTGAGGTCTTCCATAGTGACCTTTTTGGAACGCCACATCGAGCCTGAGACGTTGTCCAGATCTTCGTCGACCGACACTTTCTCCAATTGGCCCTGCTTGTTGTAGAATTCCTTCTTGATGCTCAGGAAGATGTCCTTGCGGATCCAGAATTTTCTCTTCGCATAGCCGGATTCCGCCTTCTCCTGATCGGTGGAAGGCAGCGCTTCGACGATATAGCAGTCCTTGCCGCCGACCGCCTCGCTGCCGACGAGATTGTAAGTGTGAGTCTCCAGATTTTCCGGCCTCAAATCCTCGTAGGCGAAGTCCGTGCCCATGAATTTGTTTTTCTTGCCGCTTGCGGCGATCCGCCTTTCTTTGCCCGAAGCGGGAAGATACAGCCACTGGTCATCCTCTCTGGTCTTCTGTTCCCAGGTGAGGAGGCCGGTTCCCCGGACGTCTGACGGGGAGAGAAAGATAATCATCGTCTTGGTGAGCTTCTCAGGTGTCTTAAGGTAGTAATTCTCCACTTCTCTTTTGCTCGTGTTTCCATTCCGGTCGATGAGCAGCATATCCTGTTTAAATTCTTCGTCCTTTGATTCATGCAGCTGCTTCTGCTTGTCCATGATTTGCCTCCCTGTCATCTGCTCTCCGGAGAGTGAAGCCCCGGAAAGAGAGAATATGAGCGCGACGATCACGATCAACCGGCTCAGGATCGATATCTTCACATTTTTCATAAGAACCCTCCTAATTTCTATAAGATCGAACAGCCTAAAAGAGATAAGTCAGAAATAGAAACGACCGGTCGTTTTTCTTCCATTTTCCCCAAAATGAGTTCTGTGCCCCCCAGAAAAGCTCCACGCCCCCTTCGATCTTCCAAGCGTCGGAAAATTTATGGATGATCTTCGGTTGCAGGTACGAATTGTTGTGGTGGTGCTCCGTTCTATGCCGGTGGATGTTGTAGTTCCCCGATAGATGGAACTCGTTGTTCTCGTCGACCTTGAGGGCCAACCGGCTCAGGATGGCGTTTTGAAATGGACGGGTGAAAATGCTCGATTCCCTGTAGTCGGGGTTATCCCTCTTGTGCAACGTAATGTCCTTCGAGTATTCCAGGGTCCATATGATCTGATCCAGCCAGAGCCAATTGACCTGGTCTTCGTCCCAGGTGTAGTTGCCGCCGAACACGAAGGGGAGGATTGACGTGGCCCTCCCGGCCTCATAGAGTCTCACGGCCCATTCACCGTGGTACTCGAGTTTCCCGCTAGTAGTCGAAAAGTCTCCGCCGACTATCCGCATGCGGTTAAAGCGCGGCGTGGCGGTATTGGTATTCGTATCCTCGCGGATTACCGGGAGGGTGTCAAAACCGTCAAAGTAGCTTAGGGAGAAGTCCCATCCGGAGATGCTCTTCTTAGCCCGGAAACCGACCTGCATCTTGTCTAGTCTCTTTCCCGGCAACTCTCTCTGCTGGATCGTACCGATCTCTGTGCCGCTGCCGAGCGCCTCGGGCCGCTCGCCCAAAGAACTCGTCGCGGTCCAGCGGGAATGCCTTAAGGGCAGGCGGCTTGGAGTAAATAGCGGGATAAGGACAAAGGATAGCGAAGCGTCGGTAGGATAATAACCGGCTGAGAAGGAGAAGATTCCCATTTTTTCCCGTTGGGGTATGTCCAGATAATTGCGCGGGTTTAAGTTGTCGGTCGGGTTGTAGCCCTCCGCAGTGCCCCAGGTGAAAAACTGTTTGCCTACGGTCAGGTCAAAGTCGTCGCCCCGGTACTTGAGGTGACCCTCGCGAACGTAAAAATAGGAGTCGCGCTGGTAGGTGTCGCGAAAATCTTGAAAGCCGCCGGCGGTGTAGTTTGCGCTGTCAACCTTCCACTGGGGCGTCAGGAAGAGACGCCAACGTTCTTGGAACGTTTGCTCCACATCCAGTCTGAGGATGCCTTCCTGTCGCACCATCTTTTCATGTTTGTGCCTGCCGAAATGAGAAAAGTTCCTGTAGCGGACGCTCCCCTTAACGTGGTCTTGAATCCATTTATTGACGGGGTTTTCCTCATCTGCCGAGGCGGAAGACAAAAAAACGAAGATGGAGAGAATCCAAGCTGTCCAAAACCGCATCATTATTAACATAGTCATATATGCTATTTCCTATGGCCCGGTCAATAGTTTTTTGTAGCAGTGTTGGGAGAACAGGGGTTTTTCGAGTGACTTTTTCCTCGAGTTGTGTCAAAGAATTCGATCAGCAAAGGGCTCTCATCCCAGCGGGGAGCATCGGCCTTATCGTTGTTATTTACGAACCGGATAGCCTATATTGGTATAATATGTCCGCACAAGAGATCCAACCTTTAGAGGAGCAATGTAGGAAAAACCCGGACGATGCCGGGGCTCTTTTGCGGCTGGCGCAGGGTTATGAACAGCAGGGGAGTTTGGGCAAAGCGCTGCTCGCCTATGCTAAGGCCGTTGAATACGATTGGAGTCCGAGCGCTTGGGCGGAGTTTCATCTCCGTTTCTATGCGCAGGCGGTGGAATCCGTCCGGAGAATTCTGAAGGCATTAGAAGAGGAGGTCCGGCGCAATCCCGGCTCTGAGGCTCATGCCTACCTTGCTTGCGGCTACGCCAAGACGAACCAGGTAGGAGCGGCGCTGTCGGAGTTTGAGCGCGCCCAAAAGGGGGCCGACCGCAGAGAAGAGCTGCCGGAGCATCTCCGGCATGGATACCTGGCCGTGGCAACTTGTGTCCTTACCGACGCTCTCGGCAATCAGCTGGAATGGGTGCGCCGCCATGCGGCGCTGGTGCTGGCGGATCTGGGAGATAAGTCGGGCACCCCCGTGTTGGTAAAGGCCTTGAAAGAGGAAAACTGGCTTTCCCGCGAGAATGCCGCGATGGCGTTGGCAGAGCTGGGACACCGGTCTGGTATGACGGCGCTGACCGACGCTCTCAAGGACCAGAACCCGGAAGTTCGAAAGGATGCAGCCAAGGCTCTTCTCAAAGTAGGAGATCAGTCCACTGTTCCCGCACTGGTAGAGGCCCTCAAAGATCACAATCCCAATGTCAGAATGGACGCGGCAATCGCCTTGACCAGGCTTGGAAACCGTTCTGCATTACCCGCCCTCAGGGAGTCTTTGAGAGACGAGAATTGGACCGTTCGCGTCTATGCGGCTCAAGCCATGGTCAGGTTAGGGGATAGCTCCGGCAGGGACTTTCTCGCTACGGCCCTTCAGGAGCAATCCTGGTATGTGCGTAAGCTTGCTGCCGAGGCATTGGCGGAGTTGGGCGATAAATCTGGCATCCCGATGCTGAGCGAGGCGCTCAAGGAAAAAAAATGGAGCGTGCGCTGGCCTGCGGTTCAGACCCTTTCTAAGCTGGGTGACAAGACCGCGGTGCCCGCGCTCAGGGAGGCGCTGAAAGACGACAACTGGGCCTTTCGCAGTTATGCGGCGCAGGCGCTGTTAAAGATGGGTGATGAGACGGGACTGCCGGTGCTCAGGGAGGCGCTCCAAGATGAAAATTGGCCGTCGAGAGAGTTTGCCGCTGTGGCCCTGGCGGAGTTGGGCTATAAAGATGGCTTAAAGACACTGCGCGAGGCGTTGAAGGATCAGCAGGATTGGGTGCGTAAAGGCTCGGCCAAGGCGCTTTCCTGGCTAAGCGACGGCTCAGCCGTGGCAGCCTTGATCGAGGCGCTCCAGGATGAGAGTTGGGAGGTGCGCCAATATGCGGCTCAGGGGCTTGGATGGCTGAAGGATAAGAGCGCGGTGCCGGCCTTATGCGAAGCCCTTAAGGACAAGCGGTGGGAGCTGCGGGGGCAAGCGGCTCAGGCGCTTGCGGAGCTGGGAGAGCCGCCGGCTCTGCCCCCGCTCTTTGAGCTGCTCAAAGATGAGCATTGGACGGTGCGCGACTATGCGGCCATGGCGATTATCATTATTGTAGAAGGACTACCAGCTTAATATCTCAAGTTTTTCTTTATTTATGTTGCTGATGATAGGGTGCGGCAGTGTCCGTGGCAAATTCAACTTCCCCCTCTAGTAGGACTTCCGGACAATAGACCAGAAGAGGGGCCTCCCTCCCGGTCACCTTCACCTGTCTCAAGGGTCTCAAAGGTATAGCGTCTTTCAACTCTGCCGCGGTAAACTCGCTGATCAGCATGGGCACCCCGAGTTCCTTGGTGAGTCCCTCTAGGCGAGAGCCCAGGTTGACCGTGTCGCCGATGGCCGTGAACTCCGAGCGGATCTCGGATCCGATGCTTCCCACGACCGCCTCTCCGGAATTGATCCCGACGCCGACTTTGAGGGGCCTGCCGATGATCTGCGTCCACTTGGGACCGAGGGACTCTACCAGCTCAATCATCTCGAGGCCGGTTTTCACGGCCCTCAGAGCATCGTCCTCATGGGATTTCGGAGCGCCGAAGATTGCAAAGACCGCATCGCCGATGAATTTATCAACGGTTCCCCCATGTTTGAAAACGATGTGGGTAACCTGTCCGAAATAGTCGCTGAGGAGAGAGACGACCTGCTCCGGGCCGATCTGCTCCGAGATGCTGGTAAAGCCGCGGATATCGGAGAAGAGCACTGTGATGTGTCTCTTCTTTCCACCCAACGCAAGCCCTTCACGGTCATCGAGCAGCTCGTCCACCACATCCCGCGAGACATACTTGCTGAAAGTCGCGCGCAGACGGATGCGTTCTTTTTGTTCGCGGATGTAATTATCCAGCGTGATGCCCCCGTAGCTCAACAACACCCCTAAAAGGGAAGGTACCATCGGCATCCAAAGCTGTTGGAATGAAAAAAGATAGAAGCTGATAAAGGCGTGGGCGCCGGCGAGGCCCAGGACCATGAGCAAAGCCCTCATGGGCTTGAAGTAAAAGGAGAACCAGATAGTTAGGGCTGACAAGAGGATGAAAATGAAGTGCTGACCCAAGCCGTGGAAGTGCCTGATGAAATCATTGGTCGCTAAGGTATCAACAAAGTTGGCTTGGATCTCCACTCCTGCGGTCGGCGCGCTCGCGCTAAAGGGAGTGGGGAAAATATCATGCAGGCTTGGGGAAAATGATCCGACGATGACGATCTTATCCTGAAAAACAGCGGGATCGATCTCGTCTCTCAGGATGCGGTAATAGGGAACGATTGGATAGCTTCGGGCAGGTCCGCGGAAGTTAATCAGTTGCGGGACAGATGAAATTTCCCTCCCTTGCTGATTTGTTTGGCCTTCAAACCCCTGGTAAATCTGGTAAGCAAAGCCTGGAAATAACCGATCCTGAAAAGCCAGGGCCAGGCGCGCCCTTCGTACAATGCCGTCACGATCGGTTACCAGGTTGGCCGGGCCGTAGCCCAGGGCGTGCTCCCGTACCAGGGGGATGGGTAGATTGACGGTTGTCCTGGGTCCAAAATCGCTCGGGACTTCGGTAAATTCAGCCGCAAGAATTACATTTCCCGCATCTCTGATGGCGTCGGCTAGCGCCTGATCCTCCCTGGGATCCGCCTTTGGCTCTGTGAAGAGGATGTCAAAGGCGATGAGTTTGGCCTGACTGGCGGCAAGTTTGCGGATCAGCGTGGCATGGAGGGTCCTCGGCCAAGGCCATGGGAGGTTTAATTCATCGAACGAATCCTGATCGATGCTGACGAGCACAATTGGGACCTTCGAAGCAATGGGGCCGCGAATCTGGAATCTAAAGTCCAGACTCTTAAGTTCTGGAATGTCCAGCAGACCTTGGTGGTAGCTGAGAATGACCAGGATGCCTAGGGAGGCCCCAATGATCAGCGGTCGTATTAGTTTTTTGTAATCCATCTCTCTGCTCAGGGCGGTGCAGGCCGCCCTTCAATTTCCATAGCTCTTTTTTTATGTTATGGTCAAGGGCAGTTTATGAACAAATTTTATTCGGCTGGCGCTCCTGAAGAGCGCTTTTATATGCAACTTGCCTTGGAAGAGGCGGCGATAGCTGCTGAGCAGGGCGAAATACCTGTGGGTGCGGTGGTCGTGTGCCAGGGAGCAGTGATAGCTCGGGCCCATAACCGGCGCGAGGAGTTGCAAAGCCCCACTGCCCATGCGGAAATGCTGGCGCTGGGGGACTGCTCCGTAGCTCTCGGAAGCTGGCGCCTGCATGAATGCACTCTCTATGTCACGCTGGAGCCGTGCATCATGTGCGTTGGGGCGATCCTTCAGGCACGCATCTCACGGCTGGTCTTTGGTTGTCTGGACCCGAAGGGAGGCGCGGTAGAATCCCTCTACCGCCTTTGCGAGGATCCTAGACTCAACCACCATCCGGCGGTGACTCGCGGTGTCTTGGAGGGGGAGTGTGGGCAGATCCTGACTGAATTTTTTGGGCGACTGCGCATGAAGGATAGCAAAGTAACGAGGACTGATTCGGCGTTTTAGTTATCGGTTACTAGTTACTGGTTATTAGTTAACAGCAAGAGGTTAAGCGAGAAAACTCACGAGTAACCGATGACCAGGAGAGGGGTGGACTAGTAACCAGTAACGAGTAACGAAAAAGTGGAGAGGTGGCCGAGCCCGGTTGAAGGCGCTTGACTCGAAATCAAGTGTGCCCGGAAGGGCACCGGGGGTTCAAATCCCTCCCTCTCCGCCAAATTAGATAAAACGAGGATGGAGGATAGAGGATAGCGATCTTCGATTCTCCATCTTCGATCCTCGTTGAAGGGGAGAGGTGACCGAGCGGTTGAAGGTGCACGACTGGAAATCGTGTGTACCCCTAATAAGGGTACCGGGGGTTCGAATCCCCCCCTCTCCGCCAGTTTAGTTGCTAGTTACTGGTTATTCGTTAATTGCAGAAATTGTCAATTCAAATTTCTCGTGGGGAGGGGTAAACTAATAACCAATAACGATTAACGAGTAACTACTTCTGGGCAGGTAGAATCAGGCGATAACCGATGCCCGGTTCCGTCTTGAGCAGCCTCTCCTTCGCGTCGGGCACCTCGATCTTTTTCCGCAGGTGGTTCATGTACACGCGCAGATATTGGGATTGGTTTTCGGCGTTCGGGCCCCAAACCTCTCGCAATAGCTGTCTGTGAGTGACCACCTTTCCGGCGTGCTGTGCCAATACCCTGAGCAGGGCATACTCCGTGGCGGTAAGCATTACCTCCTGCCCGTTCACCGTGACGGTGTGGCTGTTGAAATCGACGGCGAGAGGCCCAGCCTGGAAGTACGGCTCGTCTTTACCGAGGGACGCGCGCCGTTGGATCGCCCTTAGACGGGCGAGAAGCTCCGGCGAGTCGAAAGGCTTGGTGACATAGTCGTCCGCTCCCGCGTTAAGGGCAGCGACTTTTTCTTCAGCGCCAGCTCTCACGGTGAGAACCAATACCGGTACCCGGCTCCATTCGCGCAGGCGCCGCAGCACGGTCAGTCCGTCTACCTTCGGCAGACCGAGGTCGAGAAGGACGACGTCAGGCCTGCGGAGCGCGATGTCCGAAAGGCCCTGCTCGCCGCTTTCGGATTCCAACACCCGGTAACCGTCGCCCTCAAGAACGATGTGGAGCAATCGCCGGATTTGGACCTCGTCGTCGATGATGAGCGCTGTGGGCTTGCCGGTCAAGTCAATTCCTCCATCACGTCTGCCCGCATAGTTTCGACAGGTATCTCAAGTGTGAACTCTGCCCCTCCGGTCTGGCGGTTTGCCGCGGCCGCAGTGCCTCCATGGGCTCGCACAAAGCCGTCCACGATCGCAAGTCCGAGCCCTGTGCCGCCTGGACGGGCGTCGGAGGCGCGATAGAACTTCTCAAAGATGCGCCTCAAGTCCGATTCATTCAAGCCCGGTCCCTCATCGAGAACTGCAAGAACGAGTTGGCCTCCCTCTAAAGCCGCGCGGACCGTGATGTTTGTACCCGGCCTGCTCCAAGAGGCGGCGTTGAGGAGAAGGTTGCAAAGGCACTGCTCGATCAGCGCTTGGTCAAGCCTCACCATGGGAAGCTCGCGATCGACTTCGATGACGATGCGGCGTTCAGCGATCCCTTCGCCTGCCAAATCTACGGCGGACTGGACGAGTTCCGCGACATCGCACCAATCCAGCTTCGGTTGGATCACGCCTGCTTCGATGCGGGTCATATTCAACAGATTATTAATGACCCGATGTAAGCGTTGCACCGCCGCTTGAACTTCTCGAAGCGTTGCCTGTCGTTCTCCCTCCGCGCCGATCTGCTTGCTTAAAGCATCGATGCCTGCTTGGACGGCGGCGAGAGGCGTCTTAAGTTCGTGAGAGACGCTGTCGAAGAGCGCGCGGTGCAAACGCTCCGATGTCTCAATGATTTCAGCGTGCTTGAACGCTTCGATGAAATGATCTTTTTCCAGAATGGTTCCAATCAAGGCTGCGAAGGCTTCGAGCAGCTCTCTTTCGGTCAAGTCGAATGATTTTCCAGCAGAAGGGCGGATGGCGAGGACGCCCATGACTGCGGTACGCGCCTGCAAAGGTAGATGCAGCGCCTCTGAATCGGGCAGTGTGTCCGTGAATTTTCCCGCAGGCATGCGACGGTCGAATGCCCATGCCGCCACGCTCTTTTCCTTTTCGGAAAGAGTAAGCGAGCTGGCCGGGTGCGTAACGTTGGAAAGCGTATGATCCTTCTGGCGGAGGAGAAGCGCCGCTTGTGCCCCAAAAATGGATGTAATCAAACTCACTGCGGCCCGAAGTCCCGTATCCAGATCCGTCGCAAACGCGGCTTGATGCGCCAGTTCGTAGAGGGCGGCGGTGCGCCGCTCGCGGCGTTGTTCCGCGACTTGGCTGCGGCGTAGCCGGTTGGTAAGGTGTCCCATGGCCAGAGCCACTACAAAGAACATCACAAACATCATGACATCATCGAACTTTTCGATGTAAATGGTAAAGCGAGGGGGAATGAAAAGGACATTCCACAGCAGCGCGCTCGCGGCAGCTACCGTCAACACCGGGCCTCGGTTTAGCTTCAAGCCGACTGCGACGACCAAGAGCAAATATAGCAACGCAATGGATAAGTACCCCGTGAAAGGCTCTATGAGAAAGGAGACGCCCGTCACCAACGTGACGAAGATTCCCGCCAAAACAAATTCATTGATAGGCATATGGATTCTACCACGTCTCTCGGTGACTCGGTCTCTTTCAGCTGCTCGCTGAGCTTTGCCAGTAAAACGTCCGGATTCGGCATGCGCTGTCTAATATCACAATATTTTAGCCCCTTTTTTCAAGATTGCTATCGCTGGTTCAGAGACCCGCGTTGGAGAGAAAGAGATTAGCTGGCCCCCGTCTGGTCCCCGGAAGCGAAAACGCGGATCGGCAGGACCATCATCTCCAGGCCCTCGAACTCGAGCCTCTGTTGGAGAGTATGAGGCGTGTGGTTATGGAGCAGGCGGGTCAAGAAATTCTCCTGCTGGAAGACCAGTTTTCCTGCAAAGAAGACCGACCTGGGGAATTCCCGGGCGACGGAGCCGCACAGCTTTTCCAATTCCGTCATAAGATCGATCCCGAGAGCGTAACGGTACTCCGCATGCCAGCCGAGACAGTTGGCAAAGTCCACGAAGCTCTTGAGGTCTTCTTCCTTTGAGTGGCGCAGATTCTCGATCTCACTGAGACCTTTGAATCTGCCGGAGTCGATCACACCCACGGAAACAAAGACTACGTTGTTGAAGTGGTTCGGGAACAGTCGGGAGATGCTGAGCAGCGAGTGAATGCCGATACCGTCGAAATCCCTTGTGATAACGACCGCCGTGGGAGCCGCAGCATCTTTAGCCGGCACGGGAGTTTTCAAATCCGGTTGAAAAGGAATATTGATCAAGGTTTCGTCGAGCCTCCTGAGCGCGCCCTGCACCTGATCGTAATGAAATCGGACGGCATAACATAGGAATATAAAGCCAGAGGTCACCAGCACTGTTACCCAACCGCCCTCGGCAAATTTGATGATCACGGTCACCATCAGGATAGTTGCCGTCAGCATAAGACCGAGACCATTGAGCAGGAGCTTGCGCAGCCAAGATCCTTGTTGCCTCCTCACTTCCCACCAATGGCGGCACATGCCCAGCTGCGAGAGAGTAAAAGTGAGGAAGACATTAATGCTGTACATGACAACCAGTAGCCTTACGTCGCCGCCGGTATAAAGGAGAAAGCCCAGGGAAGCCAGGCCCATGAACCACACGCCGTATTGGGTTACCAACTTGTCACTCAGGTGAGAAAAGCGGTGCGGGACCCAAGAGTCTATCGCCATATTAGAGAGAACTCGCGGGCCATCGATAAAGCCGGCCTGGGCCGCGACCAAAAGAATGGCCGCCTCCGTTACAAGAGTTACCACCACCAAAATATAGGCGGAGTCGGTTGAAAAAAAGCTGCCATAGACTTTTGCGAACAGGCTGGCGTTCAGAGTTTTGCCCGGCTCAGGAGAAACCTGGTTCAGCAAGTAGCAAAGCAGCAGGCCGCTTGCGGTGAAGGCAAGCGAAGCGGCCATATAAAGCATGGTCCTTTTTCCGGTCTCAACCCTAGGCTCGCGCAGGGCCTGGAGGCCGTTACTGACCGCCTCGATACCCGTGTACGTGCCGCCCCCAAGGCTGTAGGCATGCAGAACGATAAAGAGCGTTGCCCACAGCCCCAGGCCTTGAATATCCCCGATGGTTTTCTGATAGGTCGTGGAGGCAAGTGCCGGGACGTCCGCCGCATTCGGGACGACCCCCAGGCTGATAGCAAAGAGGTGGGCCAGGACAAAAAGAAGAAAAATAGGAAGCAGAAAAAGAACCGACTCTTTGGTGCCGCGAAGGTTGAGGTAAATGAGAAAGAAAATCAGAAGAAATTCGATTGCCAGTTTGGCCCCGTGGATCGAAGCGGGCAGGAAGCTGAAGATCTGATCCCCAGCGCTGGCCACGGAAATAGTAATCGTGAGCATATAGTCCACAATCAGCGCAGAGCCTGAAACCAAACCGACTTTGGAACCCAACAGTTTTGTGGCGACGAGATATCCTCCGCCGCCGGTCGGAAAAAGCTCGATGATTTGGCTGTAGCTTGCGGATATAACAAAGACCGTTATGGCCATGAGGATAGCGAGAGGCAGGGCAAGAAAGAAATGCCCTCCCAATGCCAGATAGGCCTCCTCGGGTCCGTAGGCCGATGAGCTCAGCCCATCCGCCCCCAGTCCAACCCAGGCGAGGAACGCAATCAGGGAGATCTGATGGAAGACCCTCGGATCCAAGGGATCTTTGGGCTTTCCGAGCAAAATACCCTTAAGGGATAAGCTCCCCCTCTTTTTCACGCTCATCCTAACGCACTCTCTTTATTGTGTTTGCTGATGTTTCTATGCTAGCAGATTCAGAAATGGCCGCTTAATTAAAAGGTGGTCTGGAAGCGTAAAAAAAACGTTAAAGGGATTTATTACAGCGAGTCGCTATCCGACCTTGATTCTTTTGATGGCTCGTCGTACTCTGTGAGCAGATCGTTCATTTGGCTGGATGCCGATTGCTGATAGTCGGGTCCTGTGCAAGGCGGCGCCGCAAACCCCGTCAGGTCCGGAAGGAAGCAGCGGCAGCGGATTTCCCCTGTGCCACAGGGTAGCCTGGCTGTCAGCAATGGGCATCCCGCTGTTTGGGAACAATTGAGGATCGAGTATAGAGGGTCGAGGATCGTATCACTATCCTCCATCTTCTATCCTCAGTGGATTTTGCGTTATGTCTTATCTCGTCCTAGCTAGAAAATGGCGTCCCCAGCGCTTTGAGGATATCGTCGGCCAATCCCACATCACCCGCGTTTTGCGGAATGCCATAACGGCCGGTCGCATCGCCCACGCCTACCTCTTTACCGGCGTGCGGGGCGTGGGGAAGACGACCGCGGCGCGTATCCTGGCGAAGGCGCTGAATTGCGAGAAGGGACCCACGGCAGATCCGTGTGACCAGTGCACTAACTGCATTGAGACTAAAGAAGGAAATTCCATCGATGTGTACGAAGTCGATGGCGCCTCCAATCGCGGCATTGACGAGGTTCGACAGATTATCGAGAACGTGAGGTACCAGCCGGCTAAGAGCCGATTCAAAATTTACATAATCGATGAGGTCCATCAGGTTACCAAGCCTGCCTTTGAGGCCCTTTTGAAAACCCTGGAAGAGCCGCCTCCCTTCGTCAAGTTCATCCTGGCGACGACAGAGCCGCATCGTCTGCCGGAGACCATACTCTCCCGCTGCCAGCGTTTCGATTTCCGTCGCATCGCGGTGCGAGAGATTGTCCAGCGGCTAAGCGAGATCGCGGCAAGCGAGGGTCTCCGGATTACGGAAGGGGCTCTCCTGCTTCTTGCGCGTGAGGCGGAAGGGAGCATGCGGGACGCCCAGTCCCTGCTGGAGCAGATTCTTTCCTATGCGGTTCCTTCTCCGGGGGATGAAAAGACCCAGGTGCAAATTGACGAGGTGCTGCTGCAGGATATTTTAGGGATCGCGGAGCGAAGGGTCCTCTACGATCTTTCCGGCGCTGTCATCCAGGGCGACGCCAAGAGATGCGTGGAGTTAGTGGGCGATGTCATGGCTCAAGGGCAGGACATTACCCGTCTGTCGCGCGAGCTTGTGGAACATTTTCGTAACCTCCTGGTGGTCCGCCTGGCCCAGGATCGTAAAAGAGATCCCAAAGACTCTGAGCCCTCGTCCTCGCTCTTTGGCCGCCTGTTGGATTTGCCTGACCAGGAAATAGAAGAACTCAGGGGTCAGGTGTCGGAGCTTTCCGTCGATATTCTGACGGACTATTTCAGCTTCATGGCGGAGGGAGACGAAGGTGTGGCCCGTTCCCCCTACCCGCGGTTTGCCCTGGAGACCGCGTTGGTCCGGCTAGCGACATTGCCAAAGGCCGTGCCGATTACCGATGTCTTGCATCGGTTGGAGATGATGGAAAAGCGGTTGTCCCGGGGCGAGAACCCTAAGGGGGTTGAGCCTTCCAGGGAAGAGTCGCGACCCGGTGAGCAGGCGAAAAGCGAGGGCACATCCCGGAGCTCCGCCGGCGGGGAGAATAATGGGGAGGATCATAAGGAAGAAGTTTGGAAGAAATTTGTGGCCTTTGTTATGACAGAGAAAAAGGTTTTGGCTTCCCATCTTGAGCGGGTTCGTCCTTTGGGAATTTCCCCGGGTCAGCTGAAGATCGGAGTCGAGGAACGTTATCATCTCGGTTATCTTCAGGATGCTGAGAACCTGTCATCGTTGCAAGAGCTTGCCTGCCGATTTTTCTCCCGGGAAGTGGCCGTAGGAATCACTTCCGTCCCACCCAGGAAGCGGGAACTTAGGGACGAGGCCGCCAATGGTTCGAGCCCGCTTAATGAAGCGGAAAACAATATGGTAAGAGAGACGCTCAGAATTTTTGGCGGCTCGGTCAAAGAAATCAAGAAAGGAAACGGATAGTCTTGGTGAAAGAAAAAGGAGGATTCGATGGCTAAAGGTCTTGGCGGCATGGGCAATCTCTTTAAGCAGGCTCAGGAGTTTCAGTCCCGGCTGGCGCAAGTTCAGGAGGAATTGGCCCGCAAAACCGTGGATGCTTCCTCCGGAGGAGGCATGGTGCAGGTTACGGTGAACGGGCAGCTGGAGTTTTCCTCTGTCAAGGTGGACCCGGCCGTTGTCAATCCTCAAGAAAAAGAGATGCTGGAGGATCTGATTCTGGCTGCGGTGAATGAAGGACTGCGCCGGGCGCGCGCAATGGCGTCAGAGGAGATGAGCAAGGTGACGGGGGGATTCAAGATTCCCGGTTTGATGCCGTGATTATGAGAGAATCGAGAATGGAGGATGGAGGATCGATTATCGCGATCTTCTATCCTCTATCTTCAATCCTCGGCGTTTCATGAAAATATGAGTACCTATCCAGCCCCATTCGCCCGTCTGATCCGGGAGCTCTGCAAGCTCCCCGGCATCGGGGAGAAGACCGCGGCCCGATTGGCTTTTCACATGCTCAAAGAACAGAAAGAGAATGTGCTGGAGCTGGCGGAGAGTATCGGAAAACTAAGGCTCGAGATGGGTCTCTGTCGTACGTGCTTTGGCTTAAGCGAGGTGGACCAGGGCAGCACCAAGGGAGTGGAGTGTAAGGTTTGCCAGGACCTGCGCCGTGAGCGGGAGAAGATTTGCGTGGTGGAGGAGCCGGCGGACATGGTCGCGGTGGAAAATTGCCATGAGTTCAAGGGGCTCTATCATGTGTTGCATGGAACCATCTCTCCCTTAAACGGCGTCGGGCCCGACTCGCTGAGGATTAAGGAGCTGATGGAGCGGGTCCGAAGTTCCGGAATCCTGGAGATCATTGTAGCTACCAATCCGACGGTCGAAGGGGAGACAACGGCGCTGTACCTCTCCAAGGTGATTAAACCGCTTGGGGTGAAGGTGACGCGCATCGCCCGCGGCCTTCCGATGGGAGGAGATCTGGAATACACCGACGCGGTTACTCTGAGCAAGGCGATCGAGGGAAGAAGAGAAATTTAACGGAGGAGTTATGCGCAAAATATGGTGCCTTTTTCTGGCCCTTACTCTCTGGGGCTGTGTGACCTACGGGAGAGACTTCGGGACTACTCCGGTGAAGAATATCCAGCCCAACGTCACTACCCAAAAAGAGATCTTCGGCTACTTTGGAGAACCGGTGCGGAAGGGATTGGACAGCGGCAACGAGACCTGGACCTATTCCTATCACACGTATCAAATCGGGCAGCTTGTCGATTCCAAGGAGCTCTACGTCGTTTTCAACAAAGACGGCACCGTACGGAGTTACTCCTTCACGTCCAAATAAAAAAGGGACTAAGGGATCAAGGGTTAAAGAGCTTCTCAATCCGCGCGCGGATCTCGTCGCGCACTGCTCTGAATGTTTCTAAGACAGTCTCCTCATCTCCCTTAGCCAAAGCCGGGTCAGGAAGGGGCCAGTGAAGGTGCTCTGTGTTTTTGGAGAGCGTTGGACAGCTTTCCTGGGCCTCGCCACAAAGGGTAACGACCAGATCGATGTTCTCCAGGGGGAGCGTTCCCAGTCCTTTCGAACTCTGATTCGAAATATCGATCCCAGCCTCCGCCATGACCTTGATCGCCAAGGGATGGACTGCCTTTGGCTCTGTCCCGGCGCTGAAAATCTTGACGTTCTCAGGCGCAAGGCTACGGGCAAATCCCTCGGCCATCTGGCTGCGGCAGGAATTGCCCGTACAGAGAAAAAGAATCCCTCTTGACTCTTTTGCAGGCCCGGCCGAGAGAAGCAAAACTCTCACCGTTGTCCCCTTCTGTATTTTGCTTTCGATTCTCAGAAGGCCATGGTGAGCTTGGACAATGTGTTTGACAATCGCCAATCCGAGGCCGGTTCCTCCAAGCTCCCGCGATCGGGCCTTGTCCACCCTGTAGAAGCGCTCGGTTAATCTTGGCAGGTCTTTTTCGGAAATGCCGCAGCCCGTATCCGCCACGGCGATCTCCACCCGGGGGGGCTGATGATTATTGGAAGAGACCAGGCGCGCCGCAACCTCGATTCGACCACCGGATGGCGTGTACTTTAGAGCATTGTCGATCAAGTTGATAAGAAGTTGTTGCAGACGATCCGCATCTCCGATAATGAGAGGTAAGTGAGCGTCGACAGATTGCCAGAGCGCGACGTTCTTTTTTGCGGCTTGATCCTGAAAAATCTCCAACACTCTGCCTATAAGATCCGCTGCTGGTAGTTTTCCCATTTCCAGGCGAATTTGTCCCGACTCCAGGTCCGATAGGGTGAGCAAGTCATCGATGAGCCTGCCCAGCCTCTCGGAATGACGGTGGATAATGCCGAGAAAATGCTCCGCGTCTTTGGGGTCGGAGGGCGGGGAGTGAAGCAGAGTCTCTGCGTAGCCCCGAATGGCCGTCACGGGGGTGCGGAGTTCGTGAGAGACATTGGCGACGAAATCAGACCGGACGGTTTCGAGACGTTTGAGCTCTGTCACATCGTGGAAGACCAGGATATAGCCGAGAGGTTTCTCATTCCCATCTCTCAGGCTCACCGCATTGACCCTGAACCACTTGTCGTCATCGAGGGAGATTTCCTTGGTGAAGCACTCTTTGGAGCAGTCGCATGCCAGGACCTCTTCCATCAACTGCTTCATTTCCGGATGACGCGAGACCTCCAGAAGAGAAGCGCCGAAAAAATTCTGGCGGGGAGCGAGGTTGAACATCTTTTGGGCGTTCTGATTAAGCAGGATGACCCTTCCCTGGGTATCCACCACCAGGAGCCCCTCGATCATGCACCTCAGTATAGATTCGACCTTCTCCTTCTCGGCGGTGATTCCTTTGATTTTTTCCTGAATGTTTCGGCTCATCTCGTTTAAGTTTTTTTCCAAGACGCTGAGTTCGTCTTTTTCCTTGACCTGAATCGGCCCCCGGGAAAAAGAGCCCTCAGAAACGTTCTCGGAGAATTCTACCATCCGCTTCACTCTTCGTTCCAGGTGGCGGGAAAAAAGGAACGCCAAAGACAAGCCCAATCCTGAGACCAGGAGGAGCCCGGCGAGAATGGCCTGCCGTATGGAACCCACTGCCTCTTCGACGGAGTGCAGGGGAACCGAGATGCGGACGATGCGGCCTTTTTCTCGCTGAAGAATAGCCTGGTAAAGCATTTCATACCGGACGGTTGTGCTGTATCGGATGCTTCTACCGGCGCCTTTGGATAGGGCTTCCAGCACTTCAGGCCTGGTCGCATGATTTTCCATAGCAACGGAAAGTTCGTCTGAGTCGCCCAAGACATTTCCATTCAGGGCGATAAGCGTAATCCGGACTGCCAGGTCCCGGCCCAGTTCGCGGCAGATTTTATCCAAAACGTCTCCATCCAGGCCAAGGGGAAGCAAACGGCTTACGATCTTCGCTTCTTCCTGCATCTTCTTGGACAGAAAGGCGATGTGGAAATCTTTTATGATGGCTCCGGCATAGAGGTAAAAGAAGACAAAAAGCAGGAGAACAACAATGAGGTAGGATAAGAAAAACTTGACGACAAGCCTATTTTTCCAGGGCCTTTTCATGGAATTTGTAACCCACTCCCCGGACCGTTAAAATCCAATCGGGTTTACGGTCGTTTTTCTCGATGGCTTTCCTCAATCTCCGTATATGGACATCCACTGTGCGGGGATCCACGAAGACCTCTCCGCCCCATACCCGGTCCAGCAGCTGGTCCCGGCTCAGAACCCGATTGGGATTTTGAACCAAAAAGCCGAGAAGCTCAAATTCCTTGAGGGTTAATCGCACCGCTTTGCCTCTAACGATGGTCTCGTAGGTTGAGAAGTTAATCTTGAGGGGGCCCTTTTCGTAAACTTCACTCACCGGATGACTGGACTGCATCTCGGTCCTGCGCAGGATGGCCTTCACCCGGGCCACCAGCTCCCTGGGACTGAAGGGCTTGGTCAAATAGTCATCCGCGCCCATCTCCAGGCCGACTATGCGGTCCGCCTCGCCGGCTTTGGCGGTGAGCATGAGAATCGGGATTTGACTCGTTTCAGGCCGCTCGCGCAGGTTTCTGCACAACTCGAGTCCTGAGAGTCCCGGCAGCATCAAATCCAGAACGATCAGGTGAGGTTTTTCTCTCTGTACTGATTTGAGCGCTTTCTCTCCATCCTCCGCCTCAATGACCTTGAAGCGCTCCTGGGCGAGGTTATAGTGGACGAGCTTACGGATATCGGGCTCGTCTTCGACTACCAAGATTTTTTTCTCTGTCATGACCCTACATTATTGCAAATTGCAAATTGCAAAATGCAAAATATCTTGCAATTTTCACTTTGCATTTTGACTTTTGCATTGAGTCGATTATATCGACTGCGGGATCTCTTTGATGTGACGGATGCTCTTCCCTTTGACCATGAATATCACCATTTCGGCGATGTTGGTGGCATGATCGGCGATCCGCTCGAGATATTTCGAGATGAACCCGATCTTCATCGCCCGATTGATCGTATGCGGGTCTTCGATCATGAAGCTGATAGTCTCACGGAAAATCTGGCCGTTGAGATCGTCCACCTCCTGGTCGTCTTTACAAACTTTGAGCGCCAGGTCCGTATCCTCGCGGACGAATGCGTCCAGACTCTCCCGGATCATCCGCTCGGCGATTCGAGCCATGCGAGGGATATCGATGTAAGGCTTCAGTTGCGGTTCGAGGTTCAGCTCCAGGGCGCGCTCGCAGATGTTGACCGCCATATCGCCCATCCGCTCGAGGTCCGTGGTGATCTTGAGACCTGTTGTGATGAACCGGAGATCCTTCCCAGCCGGCTGGTGTAAAGCAAGGAGGCGAATGCAAAGGTCATCGATCTCGACATCCATACGGTTCACCTCGTGGTCCCTCTGAATGATCGTTTCGGCCAAGGGGGAATCTCTTTCGACCAGCGACTTCACCGCCTTCTGGATCTGATCTTCTACCAGGCCTCCCATATAGAGGATATCCTCGCGGAGCTTTTTCAGCTCTTCCTCGTATCTTTTGTCGGTATGCTCGGGTTGCATAAGCACTCCTTAATAACTGTTTGAACCGTTTAAACTGTTCAATCCGTTCAAGTCGTTTTAGCCAAATCTTCCAGTGATGTAGTCCTCCGTCTGGCGCTTCTCCGGGGCCGTAAAGATCTTGCTGGTCGCCCCAAATTCTATCAATTCACCCAGATAGAAGAAAGCCGTATAGTCCGATACCCGGGCGGCCT
>Ga0156156_1024_pt1 | contig 18171 bp, 11 predicted proteins | sample RifCSPlowO2_12_FD_107809 | JGI IMG/M metagenome (GOLD analysis project Ga0156156, IMG submission 107809) | Deltaproteobacteria bacterium RIFCSPLOWO2_12_55_13
GCAAAGCGGCCCTCCGTACTTGCAAAATCTATGAAGGTAAACGGTTTGTCGCTGTTGGGCGGCGTCCACCAATCCTCTTTCTGCGCCGGATTGCCGACCAGGCTCAATCGTTCGCGGATTCTCTTTCCCTTGCGCGGATCGTAAACAAAGAGCGGAAAGGCGCGCGATTCCACCGCCACATTGGCTTGGTGCGCGGCCATATCATCCGCCACGCCGTGTTCCGGCTGGCAGGTGGCAAAGACGTTGATGACTGCCGGGCCAGGATACTCGTTGGCCTCCATGACGGCCTTGTAAAAGTGGTTGATGTGAGCCGGCGTGGTCTGGGCAACGTAGACCTCGGGATGCATCAGGCAGATTTGTCCCAGCTCTTTTCGATGTTCCCGTTTCCCCCGGATCGTTGTGCCGATGGCCGCCATCTTGGCGTCCTGACCGAGGAAGGAAGCGGTGGAGGCCTGGCCGCCCGTGTTCGAGTAAACCTGCGTATCGAGCACCAGAACATTGATGTCCTTTCCGCTCGCCAGCATCCGGCTGAGGCTCTGGAAGCCAATATCATACATTGCGCCGTCGCCGCCGATAACCCAGAGCTTCTTATCGTGCCATCCCTGCTGGTCCCAGCGGTCCCGGATCCCCATGGCAACTGCCGGCGCGTTTTCAAACAGCGAGTTCGTCCAGGGCACGAGAAAGGGGTTGTAAGGATAGGTAGATCCGTAGACCGAGTTGCAGCCGGTCGCTGCTACGATCGCCATCTTTTCCGGCCCGCAAATGAAACCCGTGGCCGCCAGCATCATGCGAATCGCTGTTGCCTCGCCGCATCCCATGCAGGAGCCCGCCCCACCGACGTAAAGCAGAGCGGAGGCCTCGGCCAACATAAAATCGGCCAAGGCCCGCTCGTTGATGTATGCTTGAGGCGTCGGCCCGATCCGGCGGAAGAAATTGAAAGCGTTACGATAGCGTGGCAGCGTGGCCTCGTCTTTCTTGACCATCTCCAGCGCGTGATAATCCAGCTCGTCGCAGACCTGGACGCATTCCGCGCAACCTTTACATTTAGTGGGATCGATGAAGATGCCGAATAACGCGCCCTCCTGCCCTTTCTTCTCCGGCACCTCAAAATACTTGCGGGTTCGCACCCAGTGCGACCGCACCCAGGCTTGCTCCTCAGGGTCCGGGATCTCGGTCAGCGCCTGTTCCACCCGGGACGCAGGGATTGCCTTACCCAGAATCGCCGTATCCGGACACTCCGTAACGCAGCCCATGCAGCCCACGCATTTGTCCGCAAGGAACTGCGGGATTTCGACGGCGATGTAGCTGAAGTCGCGCAGGGCGGCCGTGCCCGGAGGAATGAGGCTGCGCGCAATACCGACATCCGCCGGGAGCGTGATCGAACCGGTGCCTTGCTGATAGGCGCCAATGACCCGCCGATTGAAATCATCCACGTAGGTATCGAGATCGAGTTCGAGGAGGTGGGTATCCAGGAAGGTCGTCTCGTGAGTTTCCTTCGCCTCCCCCGGCTGTTTGCTACCCACATCGTTCGGCTTCCGAGCCGCCGCCCTTGATGGATGAATCCTCCCTTTATGCCGTTTCACTGCGCAACCTCCGTAAAACTCTTCACTCTGAAATATGTTTGGCCAGATCCGTAACGGAGAGGATTCCCACGGGACGGACGTGCAGGCCTTCCTTTTCCACGACCACCAACCGATGAATCTGCTGCTCGCCAAGCAGCCGCGCAGCCTCGACAACCGGCATGTCCGGGCCAACGCTGATGACAGGCCGGCTCATCAAGTGCTCTGCCATCATGCCGCGCCAAAGTTTCAAATAGGGTTGGACAAAACGCGCGTTGACCAAATCCGTCCGGGAGATCACGCCCACTGCGTCGCCTGCTTCATTGACGACAACGAGGGCGCTGATGTCCTTGGATTCCATGGTGTTTGCCACCTCTTCCAGCGGCGTATCAGGACGGCAACTGACCACGCCGCGGTGCATCCAGGCGCGCACGGTTTTTTGGCTCATAAATCGCTCTTTCATGAACTGTTCCGCCCCGACGGAACAATTCTATGCCGCCGCCTCGATCACCTCGGGGGGCAGCTCCAACACCTCTTTATTGCCGCGCTTAACCGCTTCCAGATTATCCTGGATCACTCGCTCGCTGAGCTTGCCGAAGAACTTGCGCAACGACTTTTCCACCGCCCGGTAGAGCTCCTGATCGCTCAAGCCGCGCTGTTGAATGAACGGGGCAACCCGAAGAAAAACGCCCAGCAGCACGATGCCCTGGGTACGCTGCGCCAGTTCCGATCGGCTCGCTACCTCCTCTGCGATTTTCACCGCGTCCAGCGCAAATACGCGAATGCGTTTCTGGCGGATGATATCGCGGGCATAACCGGGGATCGTTTTCCACACCTCTGCAGGATCGGCGCTGTGGTGCTGCAGGAAGATGGCGCCGCCCGGAGACAACCCGTCCAGAGGATTCCCCAGATTAAAGGCATTGACATTATTGAGCGGCACAAAATCGACGTATTTCAGCTCCGAATGTACCCGGATACGCTCCTTAGCCACCGTCAGGTAGTATGTGGTCGGCAGTCCTTTCTTTTCCGACCCGTACAAGGGATAGGCCTGCACCTTAAGACCGAACAGGTCGCCGACAACGGTGGCGATGATCTTATTGGTGGTTACCTACCCGTAGCCGCCCACGGAGTAGCCGCGCATGGAGAATGCTCCCGGCGGTCGAACGTCAACCTCGCCATCGGAACTAAGCGCGAGATCGTGCTTGATTCCCAGGACAAAGAAGCGCTGCTCCTTCTGCTTCCGCATGTGATTCACCACGGCGACGAAATCGCCGGGCCGAACATCCCGGCTGCCAAGACCCGCCGCGCCGGAATAGACGATCGGCGCCCGTTTGAGGCGCGGATAGCCGGGGGCGCCGGCCAGCGCATCGGCGAAGGCGGCCTTGATTTGAGCGGTCAACGGATTGGATTGAGCCGAGGGATCGTCCATACGCTCGAAGACCGCTGCGGCCTTCACGTGTTTGAGCGCCTCCACGATCTGCGGTCCCGGAAACGGTCGATAGCAGGTAACGTGCAGCGACCCGACCTTGAGCTTCTCCCGCTCGCGCAGATAATCGACCGTAGCCGAGGCGGTCTCCAGGAGACTCCCCATGCCCACCAGCGCATATTCAGCATCTTGCAGACGATGGGGATCCGCCATCCGGTAACGCCGGCCGGTCAAATCGTAGAACCGCTCCATGACCTGTTGCACGATCGCCGGAAGCCGCTCGTAGAAATAGCGTTGCGCGATTTTACCTTTCATATAACTGTCTTGATTTTGCACCACGCCGCTCATGATGGGGTGCGTCGGATCCATAAGATTACGCAACCGATGTTCGCTGTTGGGATCGCCCACGAACTCCTTCATCAGTTCGGGCTCGGGCAGCTGGAGGCTTTCGATGGTATGGGTAGTGAGAAAACCGTCTTGCACGTTGAAAAACGGCGTCTCTGATTCTTCAGCCGCCCGCCGGGCGATAAGCGCTAAGTCAGCCGCCTCCTGGGCACTGCGGGCAAAAAGCATTCCCCAGCCGCAATCGGCGACCCCCATGACATCGTCATGGCCGGCGTGGATATTGAGCCCCTGGGAGGTAAGCGCACGCGCGCCGATGTGAAAGACTACCGGCAAGCGTTTGCCTGAGATCACGTACAACACCTCTTTCATCAGGATCAGCCCCTGCCCCGAAGTGAAATTTGCCACCCGCCCCCCGGCGAGCGCGAACCCTTCGCAGGCGCTGGCGGAACTATGCTCCGATTCCGGCTCGATAAAGGCCAACGGCTCGCCCCAGAGGTTTTGTTGGCCGTTGGCCACCGCCATCTGATAGCCACCCCCCATATTGGTGGACGGCGTGATGGGATAAGCACAGGCGCCTTGACTGATGTGGATTTCTACCCACACTACGGCTTCCGAACCATCTCTGGTGCTCGGAATACCGGGAAAACGAAACATAACCATGGTAAACAGCAAGAGCTATGCCAGGGAATAGTTCGAGTTTTTGTTGTAAGGAAGATTTATCTTTCCCATGATTGAGAAGAATGGAAGATGTTAGTGGCAAAAGTGGGAATCGTCATCAAGAACTTGTCGATTGCAGGCTGGAATGCTTTGGCCGCATTCCATTGAATAATTTAAACCCCTCGAACCATAGGATGCTGAGTACGCCTGCGGCTAGGCAGATCACCAGGTCAACGGCATGCAGCGTAGAAAAACGGAACATATCTTTCAAGAAAGGAATGTAGAACACCAAGCCGAGAAAGAGCAGCGCGCCTCCTACCACCCACCACAGCGCCCGGTTCGGCGCGTCTAGAGTTGCCAGGATCGTTCTTGACCATGAGCGGTTGGTAAGAATCAGCCCCAGATTGGCGATGATGAGGGTGCCAAAGGTCAGGGCACGCGCATCCATCTCATCTTGTCCACGATAAAGCGCGACGATATAGACAACCGCGACGATGAACAATACACCCATCCCTTGCATCACGCTCAGCCCCACGGTGCGCCTGTCGAACAGAGGCTCTTTCGGATTGCGCGGCGGACGCCTCATCACATCCCTTTCTTCGGGCTCCGCCTCGAAGACAACGGAGCAGGCCGGGTCAATAATCAATTCGAGAAAGGCAATGTGCACCGGGAAAAGTACCAGCGGCCATCGCAGCAACACGGGAAGCAGCGAGAGACCGGCGATTGGAACGTGGATGGCAAAGATATAAGCCAAAGCCTTCTTGAGATTATCGAAGATCCGTCTGCCCAGTTTTACAGCCTGCACGATCGACGAGAAATCGTCGTCAAGCAGTACCAGCGCCGAGGCCTCGCGCGCCACATCCGTGCCCCTGGCTCCCATGGCTATACCGATGTGGGCCGCCTTCAAGGCGGGCGCGTCGTTCACGCCATCGCCCGTCATGGCCACGATTTCACCGTTGGCCTTCAATGCATTCACCAGGCGCAGCTTCTGTTCCGGCACGACCCGAGCGAAAATATTTACCGTCTGAATACGCCGTTGCAGTTCCGCATCGTCCATCCGGTCCAGTTCGGCCCCCGTGATATACTCGTCCGCAGAGGCGAGGCCTATCTGTCGAGCAATGTTCTGCGCCGTGACCGGATAATCCCCGGTTATCATCACCACCCTTATGCTCGCGCCGTAACACTCCTTGACGGCGCCTGCGACGGTAGGCCGCACCGGATCGGCAAACCCCATAAGTCCCAAGAACTCGAAGTCGAAATCGTGCTGGTCGCCGGGCAAACTGGGCTGTCTAAAAGTCGCCCGCGCCACGCCCAGTATCCGTAGACCTTCGTCCGCCATCGAATAAATAGCTCCGGCCAATGCCTGCATCTCGTCCTCATCCAGATGGCACAGGTCAGCAATGGCTTCGGGCGCGCCTTTGGCGGCGATCACGAACTCGCCACCGCCGGGCGATTCCCAAACGTGTGCGAGGGAGAGCATGGTCTGAGATAAGGGGTATTCACGCACCAGATTCCAATCGTCGTGGAGATGGTCGGTGCCGCAAAGGTGACGACCCCCAAGCCGCCTTAGCGCTTTTTCCATCGGGTCGAAAGGTTCCCTTTGGCTCGCCAGAATGGCGAACTCCACAAGCTCATGGAAGCTTTCCGGGAGCGGCTCTGGCGTATCCTTTGCGAGATCATAGAACTCGCCTTGGGCAAAAATCTTGCGCACCGACATCCTGTTGAAGGTCAGTGTCCCGGTCTTGTCCACGCACAGGACCGTGGCTGAACCCAGGGCTTCGACGGCCGGGACACGACGGGTGAGGACTTGTCTTTGCGAGATGCGCCACGCGCCCAGGGCCAGGAAGACGGTCAAGACCACGGGAAATTCCTCCGGCAACATCGCCATGGCCAGGGCAATGCCGGCCAGAAGGGCATCGAGCCAGTGACCTCTTGTGAGACCATATAAGACCACGACCAAGAGGGAGAGGAATAACCCCAAAAGGGCAAGATTACGCACCCACCTTCCGGTCTCTTTCTGCAACAAGGTCTCCTCTGTTTCCACCGTTTGCAGCGCCTTGCCGATCTTGCCGATTTCAGTTTTCATGCCGGTTGCATGCACCCGGCCCATGCCGTGCCCCCGAATCACAAGGGTTCCGGAAAAAACAAAGGGTAAATCATCGCCGCCGGGACGGCGCAAAGCCATAGCCCCATCCCAGACGACCTTACGCACGGGCGCCGATTCGCCGGTCAACAAAGACTCATCCACGGAGAGATTGACGCCCGACAAGAGCATGGCGTCGGCCGGGACACGATCGCCTTCGGTCAGGATCACAATGTCGCCGCGGACCACATCGCGGCCCGCGATGCGCTTTTCCTGACCATCCCGAATCACCAGGGCGCGTGGACTGGACAAGTCCCGCAACGCCTCGAGGGCGCGCTCCGTTTTGCGTTCTTGATAAAAAGTGATGCCCATAACCACAATAACAAACCCAAGCAGCATCAATGCCTCTCGCACATCGCCCAATAAGAGATAAATGACTCCGCCGCCGACCAGGAGCAGGAACATGGGCTGCCGCACGAGTTCAAAGGCAATGGCAACAATGCTGCGCCGCTTTGTTGAGGGAATTTCGTTATAACCCTCTTCCCTCAGCCTCTCGGCCGCCTCTTGTTCCGTAAGGCCGGAGAAGTTAGAGATGTCCAACCATGAAACCATCGCTCACCTTTCTTCCGCTGGCGTCCCCGATTTTACTCAAAATAGGCTTTTAGAACATACTGCTGGATCATTCTGTGGGTATTGAAGAACGAGCCATTTAGCGCGATCGAGTGGAGCATGACGTCGATGAAACGATCCCGGTTATGATAAAATAAGGGAATGATGACCTGCTCTAATTTGTCGTAGAGGGAGGAGGCATCTTTGGACCGGTTGCTAGCTTCCTCTGTTCCTCTTTCATTTTCTCCGATGGACCACCCGGTCACCCCCTCAATACATCCTTCGATCCACCACCCATCCAGGACGCTCAGACTCGGGACGCCGTTAAGAGCCGCTTTCATCCCGCTTGTCCCCGAAGCCTCAAGGGGCGGCTGGGGTGTGTTCAGCCATACGTCAACGCCTGCCGTGATCATCTTTCCCAGCTCCAAGTCGTAATTCTCAAGGTAAACCATCTTGATATTTTTCGCGAGCGCGTCCTTGATCCGAAAAATCCGCTGGATGAGTTCCTTGCCTGCTTGATCTTGAGGGTGCGCCTTGCCGGCGTAAACCAGTTGAAACGGACCGGCCTTCGAGGCAATGCCTTTGAGCCTCTCGGGATCCGTGAAGAGAAGATCCGCCCGCTTATAGGTCGCCATGCGCCGGGCAAAACCGATGGTCAAAACATCCACATCCATCCCCACATTGGTCTCGCGGTTCAAATACTGCAACAGCCGTTTTTTCACCTGATTGTGGGCCTTCCACACTTCCTCCTTCGGAATGCTCAGAGCGTAGCGGAGGCTGAAGTTGTCCAGTCTCCAACCTCGGATATGGCGATCGTAGAGTTCGTGAAAAGGTTCGGCCACCCAGGTGGCCGCGTGGACTCCGTTAGTAATCGCATCAATCAAATAACCGGCAAACATCAATCTGGCAACTTCGCTGTGTTTTTTAGCGACGCCGTTGATGAAGTGACTCAAATTAAAACCCAGGAACGTCATGTCAAGAACGTCGCCGCAAAAAACCAAATCTTTGATGTCAGACATTGCCTGGTATTCACCCAGAACGCGCTCGGCCAACTCCTTCGGAAACTGATCGCGCGCTGCCGGAACAGGGGTATGCGTGGTGAAGACGCATTTCCTCCTCACCGCTTCGACATCGTCGTGCGTGATCGGTCGTCCGCCGTTCTTGCCAGCCTCTTCATCCAATAGTTCCAGAACCAGGAGGCTGGCATGGCCATCGTTCATATGAAAGCGCTCGATCTCGTGATAGCCAAGGGCGCGGAGCATTCTGACTCCCCCGATTCCGAGGATCGCCTCCTGACAGAGTCGGTAACGCTGATCCCCTCCATAGAGAGAGTGGGTCAGCGTTCTGTCCCCTTCGGAATTTTCGGGAAGATCCGAGTCCAAAAAATAGACCGGCACTTTGAAGCCGCCCGAATCACTGACTTCGTATTTCCAGGAGCGGATGTGAACGCTTCTCCCTTCTAGAGCAACAGCAGCCCGCTGCGGCATCTCTTCCAAAAAGTCGTCCACAACCCACTCCACCGGTTCCTCTCTCTGCCACCCGCTCGCATCGAGCGTCTGGTAAAAATATCCCTTCCTGTAAAGGAGGGTCACCGCAACCATGGGAACTTTGAGATCTACAGCGGAGCGAATCGTGTCCCCCGCCAGTACGCCCAGACCGCCAGCGTACGTGGGTATCTCTGCGTCAACCGCGATCTCCATCGAGAAATAGGCAATGATTCTCTGGTTATTCACTCGGTTTTTGCTTGGGTCGTCCAGGGGTCCAGGCAAGCCTCCGCCTGCGATGAGTCTCACTTGACGGCAAAAGCTCTTGCCTACTCCTTTTTCTCCTCGAGGCCTTCGAGTTCTCGGCCCCCTGCCTGTCTCTTTTTCTCTTTGGCGCTATCGATGCTTCTCACCTTGAGAATGGCCTGCAACTCAGGTCTCTCCACGACCTCCTTCTCAAGGAGCAGTTTGGCCAACTCTTCGAGCGCTGAGCGATGCGAGCCAAGGATCTCTCTGGCCTTGGCATGCGCTTGTGCAATGATCTTCTTGACCTCCTCGTCAATGAGACGAGCGGTCTCCTCACTGTACTCCTTGGGCGCGTGTGTGGGAATAGGCAAGAAAAGGGGGGTCCTCGGCCCCTCGAGAGAAACGAGGCCTAACTTCTCGCTCATACCGAATTGGGTAACCATGGTCCTGGCTATCTCTGTGGCCCTCTGAAGATCGTTTTGCGCGCCGCTCGAGACATCCCCGAAAACCATCTCTTCGGCGACCCGGCCACCTAAAAGGACAGAGACTCGGCCGAGCAGCTCAGAGCGGGTCATGAGATAACGATCTTCTGTGGGAAGCTGCTGGGTATAGCCCAAGGCCGCCATGCCCCGTGGGATAATTGAGATCTTCGATACCGGGTCCGCGCCGGGGACCAACTCCGCCACCAAGGCATGGCCGGACTCGTGATAGGCAACCGTCTTCTTTTCCTGTGCACTCATCACGCGGCTCTTTTTTTGCAGCCCGGCGATCACCCGTTCTATGGCTTCATCGAAGTCCGTCATCTCGACGGCGTCCTTGCCTTGGCGCGCGGCCAAAAGGGCGGCCTCATTGACGATATTGGCCAGGTCCGCGCCGACAAAACCCGGCGTCTTGGCCGCCAACACGCTGAGATCCACGGTAGGTGAAAGTTTAATTTTCTTGGCGTGCAGTCGGAGGATTTTCTCCCGCCCCTTGATGTCGGGACGATCAACCAAAACCTGCCGGTCAAATCTCCCCGGACGCAATAGCGCAGGATCCAGTATCTCCGGCCGGTTGGTGGCGGCCATAATGATCACACCTTGATTCGGATTGAACCCATCCATCTCCGCCAGAAGCTGATTGAGCGTCTGCTCACGCTCGTCATGACTGGTCAGCACGCTCATTCCCCTCGCCTTCCCCAATGCATCCAACTCGTCGATGAAAATGATGCTGGGGGCATGTTCCACCGCTTGGGCAAAGAGATCCCTGACTCGCGCCGCCCCTACCCCGACGAACATTTCGACAAAGTCTGAACCCGAAATGCTAAAAAAAGCGACTCCAGCCTCTCCAGCCACCGCCCGGGCAAGCAGGGTTTTCCCCGTGCCCGGCGGACCAAGCAGGAGCACACCCTTGGGGATGTGCCCTCCCAATCTCTGGTATTTTTCAGGATGCTTAAGGAACTCCACCACTTCGACCAACTCATCTTTCGCCTCGTCAATGCCCTCGACGTCTGCGAAAGTGACCCCGGTCTTTTTTTCTATATAAACTTTGGCGCGGCTCTTCCCGACCTGCATCATGCTGCCGCCGGAGCCCATTCTCTTGAACAGGTAGTTCCACAAAAAGAGGAAAAGGACTACCGGGACCACCCAAGATAAAATAGTAGGAAGCCAATTGGCGGAGACTTCGCCGCGAAAGGAAACTCCAGCTTCTTCAAGCTCGGCGGTCAGGTCAGGATCCGAGACTTTCACCGTGACAAAGGGATACGCTTTCTTCGCGTCCTTCGGATCCTGGCCTAGCTCTTTCAGTTTCTCGGGAGGAAGGATCTCTGGGAGCGCCTCGCTCTTGAGGTTCCCTCGAATGGTTGCTTCGCCAATCACCAGATCAGCGACCAGCCCCTTTTTTACCAACGCTTTAAACTGGCTATAGTTCAGACTCTCAACATGAGGGCTCTGGAGGAGATTCTGGATGATGAGAATAAGAATTAAAGCCGCTACGAAGTACCAGATGAAAAACTCCTGCTGCCTTTTCTCCATGAAGCTTCTCCTCTCCCCCGCGAGCCCCTTTTAGTCGCCAAACTGCCGGGGCGCTCTCCGACAAATCTTTCGTTTCAGTGTTAAAGCAAACGCACATTTCATGCCAAGAAAGAGGCAAAGGAAGTTTAGAAAAAATTCCATCTTTTAGATAATCTCTATTTTTCCTCACCACCGATTTTCACACCCTATTCCCATGAATGCGAAAAAGCGGCGGGGCCAAATCGCAAAGGTGCGAAACTCGCTCACCGCCCATGAAAATTTTGCTGCGTTTATAAGTGCCGTATAGAGGCATGTTTTTTGCTCTCTATCAGAAATGCCGTCGAAGCCGCTAGGCGCAAAAAACGTCGGCGGCATTATCAGCAGGGAGAGACACGCTATGAAAGTGGCAGATGTGATGACGGAAAATCCTTCGACCATTGAGCCCAATGACACGATAGGGCAGGCCGACGAGATCATGAATCAGGAAGACATCCGGCAACTGCCTGTGGTCGAGGGGACTGAACTTGTAGGGATCATTACCGACCGGGACATCCGCTCTTTTCTCAGCGGCCGGCTCTTTGGCACACCGGAGGAAAGGGAAAAGGCGATGAACACAAAGGTGGCATCCGTAATGACCAGCAAACCTGTCTCCCTTTCTCCGGACGACGAACTGCGTGACGCGTTAGAGCTTTTGATCGAGGAGAAGGTGGGCGGAATCCCCGTGGTAGACGAGGAAGAACGGTTGGTGGGGATTATTACCTATGTGGATATGCTGCGCCATTTTCTCGAGCGCTGGCAGGGAGAATGAGCTGATAACATTGAGGAGGGACGGCACATGGCGCCGGAAAGAGTTGCGACAGTTAGAGAGATCATGATGAAGGGACCGGTCACCTTGGAGTGCGACGATATCCTGGATGTTGCCGACGATGTCATGGAGCTCGGCCGCGTACGCCACCTTCCGGTCCAGGAGAACGGACGGGTGGTGGGAGTATTGAGCCAACGCGACCTTTTCCACTCCGCCCTGGTCAAGGTCCTGGGTTTCAAGCACAGAGAGCAAAAGGATTTGATGAGGACCATCCGGGTCAGGGATGTGATGAGCCACCCCGTGATTACCATTCTCCCTAACGAATCAGTCAAGAACGCAGCCCGCCTGATGATGGAAAAGCAGATCGGCTGTCTACCGGTGGTGGAGGGGGAGAACCTTGTCGGTTTGGTCACGGAAACGGACATCCTGCGTTATTTCGTGGAGCATTGAGGAGATCGAGCGATGTTCGCTCGGACTTTAATCTCGGCCTTTCTGATAAAGTTCAGCAAGCACCTGGCGCTTCTCGCCTGCCTGCTTATCCTAGGGCGGGCATCGGGCAGTTATCAGGTTAGCCAGATCTTGATCCTGGGTTTGATAGTTGCCTCGTCTCTACTCCATTCCGTGGGGCGAGTTCTTCAGGATCGCCTTTCACGTAAGGCCGTGCTGCAGGGTGGGCGTACGTGATCTTAGAACTCCTCAAGCCGGAAAAAATCGTCATCGGTCTCAAAGGCGAACTTCCCCAGGTCTTGGATAGGCTATTCAACCGCTCCTCTTTCCCGGACCGGGTTGAAGAATTTCGCTCCGCACTGGTTAAAGGAAACAGTAACCCGTACAGCTACATCGGCAATGATATCGCGGTCCCTCATGTCCGCCTGGAAGGTCTCAGCCGTCCGGAAATGATCCTGGGCCTTTCCCGCGCCGGGATGCGCCTTAACGGCAATGTCGTCAAGATCCTCCTGTTCTTCGCCACTCCTGCCGAGCAGACCGAGGAACACCTTCAGCTCTTACAGCGGCTCACTTCGCTGCTGCCGGCGATCAAAGACGAGCTTCTCGCACAACGGGATACTACGAGCGCGCTGAAGATCATCGCTAAAGGGGAGCAGCAGGCGGGAAAAGCCACCTACTTCAATCTTACGCAGGAGCAGGTCGCCTATGAGCTCCAAACAGATCTGGAACAGGGACTGACAATGGCGGAGGCCCGGCACCGCCTTGATCACTACGGGCCTAACATACTCAAGAGAGCCCGGAGGACACCCTGGTATCTCAAGCTGTTAAGGAACTTCTTTAGCTTCTTCGCAATACTCCTCTGGATCGCGGCCGTCCTTTGCTTCGTCCCCGGCGTGGATATGCCCCAACTGGGCCTGGCGGTCTTGACCGTGATCTTCGTAAACGGTCTTTTTGCCTTCTTGCAGGAGCAGAGATCCGACCGGGCCCTTGAGATGCTCCAGAAGCTGATCGCGCAAACATGCCGCGTGGTACGCGAGGGACATACCCGCGAGATCGATGCCGGAACTCTGGTTCCCGGGGACCTCGTCCTACTCGAAGAAGGCGATCTCGTGCCGGCGGATGCCCGACTGATCGAAGCCTACGAGGTTGAGGTCGATAATTCCTCTCTCACCGGAGAATCGAATCCGGCGCGACGCTATAAGTCCGATCAACCCATCCTGATCCCCGGCAAGTTTCTCTGGATCGAGCTGCCCAACATCGTTTTTGCAGCCACGGCCCTCTTAAGGGGTCATGCCCGGGCGGTGGTTTTCGGCACCGGAATGCACTCAGAGATCGGTAAAATCGCCGGTCTGACCCAGGCGATCCGGGCCGAGGAGAGCCCGCTCCAGAAACAGTTACATGCCACCGTCCGGTCCATTGCCGGACTAGCCGGCGGCCTGGGCCTGCTCTTTCTCCTTCTGGGCTGGCTGGTGGCCGGTCTTTCCTTCGTCGAGGCCTTGGTCTTTTTTATCGGGCTGTTTGTCGCCAATGTACCTGAGGGTCTGCTTCCCACCGTCACCCTCTCCCTGGCAATGGGGGTAACCCGGATGGCCAAAAGACATGCCCTGGTGAAAAATCTCCCGGCTGTCGAAACTCTGGGCTGCACCACAGTCATCTGCTGTGACAAAACCGGAACTTTGACTCAGAACCTGATGATGGTCCAGCGGCTCTACGTAGACGGACGGCTAGTGGAGGTTTCCGGCATCGGTTATCAGCCGCGCGGGGAATTCTCCGTGGATGGCCGCGCGCTTTCACTGGACGAGATCTCGCGTTGGGTTTCCTTGCGGCGTCTCCTGGAATGCTCCTTTATTTGCAACAACGCCCATCTGGAAAAGAGCGGTTCCGACTATAGGGTCTTGGGTGACCCTACCGAGGGGGCCCTCGTCTGTCTGGCCGGGAAGGCCGGTCTCCGTGGATCCCACCAGCGCCTCCACGTGAACCCCTTCGAGTCCGTACGTAAGAGGATGAGCGTTGTGATCAAGCTCGAGGGACAAAACAGGAAGACCGTCTATGCCAAGGGGGCGCCCCTGGAAACGCTCCAGCGCTGCAACCGCATTCTCCGGCACGGAGAGGTGCGTTCTCTTGACGACCCCGAGCGTAAGCGCATTGTCGAAGAGAACGATGCTATGGCCGGCCGCGGTCTCCGGGTGCTGGCCCTGGCCTATCGGGACGATCCGGAATTACAGGAGTTGAGCAGCTACTCGGCAGATGAAATGGAGACCAGGTTGGTCTTTTTGGGTCTTGCGGCCATGACCGATCCGATCCGGCTCGAGGTGCCGGAGGCGATCCGGGCCTGCCATACCGCGGGCATCCGGGTCATCATGATCACCGGGGATTACCCCCTGACTGCGGCCAGCATCGGGCAGCAGATCGGCTTAGGAGACGGCGGCGCATTAAAGATTATGACCGGGGCCGAGATTTCCGAGATGACCGACGAGAAGCTGCGTGCCATGCTGGCTGGAGGAGAGAACATCTTTGCCCGCGTCGCCCCGGAGCATAAGCTCCGTATTGTTTCGCTGCTCAAGGAAATGGGAGAGATCGTCGCGGTTACCGGAGACGGGGTCAACGATGCGCCGGCATTGAAAAAGGCGGATATCGGCATCGCCATGGGCGTGCGCGGCAACGACGTGGCCAAGGAGGCGGCGCATATGATCCTCACCGATGACAACTTCGGCTCCATCGTAGCTGCCATCGAGGAGGGGCGCGCTATCTTCGACAACATCAAACGCTTCGCGGCCTATGTCTTGAACAGCAACCCGCAGGAGATGTATCCCTATATTGTTTGGATGCTCTTCCCTGGTATGCCACTGGCTATGACCGTGATGGGAGTCCTGGCGGTGGACGTCGGCACAGACCTGATTCCGGCGATGGGCTTGGGAATAGAGCCGCCGGAAAAAGGCATCATGGAGCGACCCCCGCGCCGTCAGGACGAAAAACTTCTCTCGCTGAAGTTTATCCTGCGCTCTTACTTTGTTCAGGGCAGTTTACTGGCATTCAGCTGCTATGCCACCTATTACTACATGGGCTGGATCTCGGGCTACTGGCATCCGGGCCTCAGTCTCGCCTCCATGCCTCCCTCGCCGCCGGGACTGAAATTCAATGAAGCATCACAACCTTATCTCCAAAGCCTGACTGCGTATTTTTTTCCGACAGTCACAACGCAAATCGCCAATGTGCTGACGAAGCGCTCTGCAAAAACCTCTCTGTTCGGCAAAGACTTCTTAAACCCTTGGTATCGGCGTGAACTGCTCCAGGCTGTTGCCGGCTGGACTCCTCCCCGTTACATCGCCAGGGTAAAAATTGATTATCATGTCAGCGGTATTACCCAAATCGAGGCCACAAAAGCTTTTCTGGCTCTCCTCACCGGGCTCCTTCTCTTCCCCTTTAAGTTCCTGGCGATGCTCCTGTCCAAAGGCGCGGTTCTACTGGAACGGCCCGTGCTTATTCCCCTCGCAATCCGGCTGTCACATTTTCTCGACCGGCACACCATCGTCCTGAACCTGCTCTCCAACCCTCTGGTTGATCTCGGCATCCTCTTTGAGCTACTCCTCAGCACCCTCTTCTTCTACACCCCCCTCGCCGGGATTTATTACTTTGCGCCGGTCCCCTGGCACGTTTACCTTTTCGCCTTCCACGGCACCGCGCTCCTCCTGGTATTTGAGGAGATAAAAAAGCACTACCGCCGCCGAGGTTATGCCTGGGAGTTTTTAGGATGACTTTATGATCGCAACAATGAAGGAGGCCCTATGACAGGTTTTTTAGGAGAAAAAGAGGTGCTGACCCGGGAGCGAGTCAAGGAAATCCTGCGCAACAAGGAATACTCCTTCCTTGCGGAAAAGATTTCCCTCTTAGACATAGAGGGGGATCGTCTCATCCTTAAAATTTCCTTTCTGCTGGAATACCGGAAACGGATGATCTCGGTCGAAGAAAAAGACCGCATCGTCATTGCCTTCAGTGACTTCAGGGTGGAGGATTGGGGCGATGGGGTCCGCAAGATAGCGGACATCGAATAAAGGCAGGCATGTTGCAAGCAAACATCAACGGGAAGAGCCGGGAATTCGGGGAAGGAATATCCATTTTAGACGCCCTCGGCGCCATGGGGATCGAAGTGCCGACACTCTGCCACGATAAGCGACTAAAGCCCATTGGCGGCTGCCGGTTGTGCGTGGTGAACGTGCAAGGATGGTCCCATCCGGCAACGGCCTGCAACACGTTGCTTACCGATGGGATGGTGATCGAAACACACACGCCGGAGCTGGAAGTCAGGCGGAGAACGGTGCTGAGACTGTTGGCCCAGCGGTATCCGGCAGCTCCGGTGCGTCAGTTCCCGGACAAAGAGTTCCACCGCACCATCCGCGCATATGGGCTGGAGAATGATCTCCTCGGCAAGCCCGACCCGGACCTTGCCGACGATTCCCATCCGTATATCGGGGTGGATATGTCTCAGTGTGTCTCCTGTTACCGCTGTGTGCGCATTTGCGAAGAGCTCCAAGGACAATTCGTCTGGCAGATCTGGAATCGCGGGGCAGCGACGTTGATTCGTCCCGATTCCGGGACAACGCTTATGGAGAGCTCCTGCGTCGGCTGCGGCGCCTGCGTCGATACCTGCCCGACCGGGGCATTGGAAGATAAAACCCTTCTGACCCACGGTCACCCCGCTTCATGGACCAGGACCACCTGCGCCTACTGTGGGACCGGATGCGAAATGAATGTGGGCGCCCGTGATGGCCGAATCGTTTCGGTCGTGCCTGCGCTCGATGCCCCTGTGAGCAAAGGGCACCTGTGCATAAAAGGACGCTACGCCTTCACTTTCGTTGATGCCGAAGATCGAATCACCCAACCCCTGATCCGGGAACAGGGAAAGTGGAAGAGCGTCTCGTGGGATGAGGCGATAGCTTTTGGCGCCGCCGGACTCCGGCGCGTCATCGAGAAATACGGCGCGCGCAGCATCGGCGTCCTAGGCTCGGCGCGGGCCACCAATGAAGAGAATTATCTCGCGCAAAAATTCACCCGGGTAGTCTTAGGCACAAACAACGTCGACTGCTGCGCCCGGGTTTGTCATACGCCCTCGGCGGCGGCGATGAAATTGATGATCGGCACCGGCGCCGCGACAAATTCATTCGATGATATTGAAAAGGCCGCCACTATCCTCGTTTGCGGGGCCAACCCCACGGAGAATCACCCGATCGTCGGCGCGCGCATCAAGCAGCGGAAACTGCGGGGGGCCAACCTTATCGTAATAGACCCGCGAAAAATCGAGTTGGCAAAGCACGCCGACGTGCACCTCGCGCCGCGGCCGGGGACCAACATCCCCCTGCTCAACGCCATGGCATGCGCCATTGTCGAAGAGCGGCTCTATGACCGGCAGTTTCTCGCGACGCGGCTTTTAGAGTTTGAAGAGTTCCGAAATTTCATTCAGCAGTGGACGCCGGAACGCTCTGCTTCCATCTGCGGCGTCGAAGCGGAGCTGATCCGCAAAGCGGCGCGGCTCTATGCCGGCGCGAAGCCCGCGCTGAGCGTTCACGGCCTGGGCATGACCGAGCACACCCAGGGCACGGAAGGCGTTATGTGCCTTTTGAATCTCGCCCTGCTTACGGGAAACATCGGCAAGCCGGGGACCGGCATCAACCCGCTGCGCGGCCAGAACAACGTGCAGGGCGCGGCGCACATGGGCTGCGATCCCGGCAACCTCACGGGGTCTGTCTCCGTGCGCGAAGGAAAAGGGCTTTTCGAAAGCGTGTGGCGCGCGCCCGTCCCCGTAGAGAAGGGCTTGAATCTCTTGCAGATGATGGACGCCGCCGGCGCCGGGACATTCAAGGCGCTGTGGGCCATAGGCTACGACGTCTTCTTAACGAACGCCGACGCGCGCACGACGAAACGGGCGCTCGAATCTCTGGAGCTCGTCATCGTCCAGGATATGTTTCTCAACGAGACCGCAAAAAAGTTCGGGTCGGTATTTTTTCCCGCCGCTTCAAGCTTCGAAAAGGACGGCACGTTCATGAACGCGGAGCGGCGCGTGCAGCGCGTGCGGAAAGTGATCGAGCCGAGGGGACACTCGCAAGCCGATTGGGAGATCATCTGCGCCGTGGCGCGCGCTATGGGGAAAAAGGAGTTTTTTGATTTCAACTCGCCGGAAGAGATCTGGAACGAAATACGCCGGGTGTGGAAAGCCGGCAGCGGCATCACCTACCCGCGCATCGAGAAAGGCGGCCTCCAGTGGCCCTGCCCTTCGGAGGACCATCCGGGGACAAAGATCCTTCACACCGGGACTTTTCCCATCGGGGAGCGGGCCAAATTGAGGCGAGTTCCCTATCGGGCAACCGGCGAGACGACCTCGGCGGAATTTCCCTTCCTCCTGACAACCGGCAGAAGCCTCTACCAATTCAATGCCGGGACGATGACCATGCGCACTAACAACACGAAGATTCGTCCCACGGATTTCCTGGATGTCTCCCCTCAAGACGCGGTGTGTCTGGAGCT
>Ga0156156_1128_pt5 | contig 14660 bp, 13 predicted proteins | sample RifCSPlowO2_12_FD_107809 | JGI IMG/M metagenome (GOLD analysis project Ga0156156, IMG submission 107809) | Deltaproteobacteria bacterium RIFCSPLOWO2_12_55_13
GTCGATCTGGTCATCGTCGACAGCTGCTTAAGAGGAAAAACAGATGGTTTTGAGCTCTGCCGGTCTCTGAGATCCAACTGGTCCGACGATCACATCCCTATCATACTCATTTTATCCTGCTACCTCTCGCTAGAGCGCTGCAAAGGTATTTCAGCGGGAGCCGATCTGCTCCTTCACAGACCCGTTGTCAAAGAAGAGTTGTTAAGAATGATTCAGTTGCTGCTCGGGTGGAGATTCGAGGAGAGTGTCAACTCCCGCCCGCAGGTATTTGAAGACCGTTCGCTCCGAAGGTTACATGTGGTGAGTTAGTTTAGGAGGTCAATCGTGTCCATTAAGGTGCTTATCGTGGAAGATCATGCAGATTCTCTGGAGATCCTCGCTATCCAATTACAGGCTTTGGGCTATGAAGTAATTGAGGCAACGACAGGGGAGGAAGGAGTTGGCAAGGCCCAGGTTTATCATCCTGAGATTATTGTTATGGATCTCGGGCTACCCGGGATCGATGGGATCGAAGCCACTCAAAGGCTGAAAAACAATCCTCAGACGACGCACATTCCCGTGATCGCTTACACTGCTTGGCCGGAGGACAAATTTAGAAGCGAGGGGGAGAGGGCCGGGATGTCGGATTTTCTAACCAAACCCACCACCGCTTACCGTTTTAAGAGTACGATCGAGAAGTGCCTTAAGGCAAGAGCCAACTGACTCTGACGATCCGTCCTCGTTTTTAGCTCCCCTGCCTCCTTTCCAACCTATTCCGAGCATTTTCTTAATCTTCCAACAGGCGCAGCGGTCTGAACGCCATAGCGTCTCGTCATGCGATTCCCTCTAATCTTTGACAGAAGGGTTGGAGGATAAGAAGAAAAGATCATGGTTCGCAGGCCGTTGCACTCGCCGAGGATTTGATTTAATGGAAATCACAATGGGGCAGGTTGAAAAGGGCAACCGGGCCGGTGAGATCTGGGGTGGGCTCGCAGCCATGCTGGTTGCACTCCCATCATCAATCGCGTTCGGTCTGGTGATCTACTCGAATCTGGGTCCCGATCTTGCCGCGAAAGGAGCCGTTGCGGGCATTCTTGGCGCGATCGCGCTGGGGATCGTCGCGCCCGTGTAAGGAATCATGATATGTTGGCTCAAGTTTCCGCCAGACGCTTAAGGACGCGGAAGAGCTTGAAAGGTCTGGAGGCAGGTTATAAGATTTATATTTGTTTCCATTTTGATTAAAGGGAGGGCTGTTATGGCTGGAACAAAACGTTCTGCGGGTTTCACGCTTTGGATCGTCCTGGTCCTAAGCGTAGGAGCGGTTTCGGTTCAAGCGCAGGAATCTTTTTACAAAGGCAAGACCATGCGCATCATCGTCGGCGCCCCGCCAGGCGGCGGCTTTGATGCCTACGCGCGCATGATATCCCGGCACATGGGGAAGTATATCCCCGGTAACCCGACTATCATTGTCGATAACATGCCCGGGGCGGGGATGATGATTGCAGCTAACCACATCTATAAAGTAGCAAAGCCCGATGGCCTGACGATCGGCCATTTCACCGGTAGCCAGACCATCAGCCAACTCATCGGGCAGCCGGGCGCAGAGTTCGACATGCGCAAGTTTGAGTACATCGGCACGCCAATCTCAGACCATTTCTCATGCGCCTTTACGCGGGCAAGCGGCATAACAAGCACGGAGAAGTGGTCGACATCGAAGCGGCCGGTAAAGATGGGCGGCATTGGTCCCGGTAATCTGACCGATAACACGATAAGGGTCTTGAAATGGGCTACCAATTTCCCCATTCAGCTCGTCTCCGGTTATAAGGGAACAGCGCCTATACGACTGGCCATGGAGGCCGGCGAGGTTGAAGGATCCTGTTGGGGCTGGGACTCCATCAAGTCGACCTGGCGCAAAGCGATAGAGTCGGGTGATGGAATAGTCGTCATTCAGGCCGCTCCGAAACCCCATCCCGGGCTTCCCACCGTCCCGCTGGCGATCGACTTTGCCAGGAACGACGAGGGACGGCAGCTAATCGACGCAGTGATTCATGGAGGGAACATCGTGGAGCGAAGCTACCTCCTCCCGCCCGGCACGCCCAAAGAGCGCGTGGAGTTACTCCGGCGCGCCTTTGTGAAAACCATGGAGGACGCAGACTTTATTAGCGAAGCCAATAAGTCGAATCTAGGACTCGGTCCTATCACAGGAGAAGAGCTTGAGCGACGGATCAACGGCTATTTCAATCTCGCGCCGGAACTCAGAACGAAGCTTAAAGAAATCTTGTTTGGCTGATGTGGAAGTCTTATTATGGCGCCGTTATTTTTTATATAGATTATCGATGAAGCCGCTTTGATCCAGCTCCTTTAATATCGAGATGTTGATAAACTCCTCCGGCTTCATGCCTTTGGCCTTGGGGTTTCTCTTTGCGACATCTTGGAGCTGGAATTCTATCCCCTTGAGAGTGGGATAGGGTTTCCGTTCGGTCAATTTTTTGTATGCCCCATAGGTCTCATCGAGGATTTCCTGATCGGTAATTTTCAAACGCTTTCCCAGTATTGCTTTTGTCCTTTTCTCGTCGGTCATCCACAGATGGATGCCCGCAATGAAAGCTCGCATAAATTTCCTGACCGTCTCTGGTCTTTCTTTTATTAAGCGCTCGGTGGTAGCGACGGTTTCATGCTGGTACGGCAATCCCAAATCCGCCATGTCGGCAAGGATGTTGAAGCCCAACTTTCTCGCTGTAATATCAAAGGGCGGCGAGATTACCGTCGCCTGCACGCTGCCGCCTGTCAGACCGGCAAAACGGGTTGTCTGGTCGCCTAACTGGATAATCGCCACATCTTTATTGGGCGCCAACCCGTTCCTTTCCAACGCGTACCTCATGGCCAGATCCGAGGTCGTGCCATACTTACTGATAGCGGCCTTTCCCCCCTTTAATTGCTCGAATTTTGTCACGTCTTTTGCGGCCACGATACTGTAGGGCAGCGTGTTCATGTAGCCACCTATTATGGTGAGGTCCGAACCGCCCAAACGGCCATTGATGATTTCAGGTCCTGCGGTCACGGCGAAGTTTACGCCGCCGGCGATAGTCGCCTGAATCAACTGCGACCCTCCCTGGAAAAATACCAGGTCCACATCCAATCCATACTTTTCATAAAGCCCGCTATCTTTGGGAATAAACGCGTGGGCCAGCGGGCCGCTTATCCCGGCGACTCCAACGATAATCTTTTCGAGCTTCTCCTGGGCAAAACCGGTCGCGCTCCAGGCAACAGACATTAACAAAAGACAAGATGCCAGAAAGCTTTTTCTTTTCATTGCATTCCTCCTCTGTTGGGTTTCCAACAGGCATAGATAGAAAACTTATTGTACCAGACTATCCGACCATGAATAGGCATGTCAATTGCACGGATTTGACATCCCCTCCAGCTTGGGGTAATGGGGGCTCAGAATAATGGGATGAATGAAGGGGCCATCAGCCGACTCATGTCTCTCCAGTGGAGATTTACCACGGCACGCCTCGTGCGGGTAGTGGGCGCGCTTCTAGCCGCCGGTCTGCTCGCGGGCACTGCCCGCGCGGCCACCTTTCCCGACAAGCCGCCGACGGCGGACTTCTTCGTCGACCAGGCGCAGCTCATCTCGGAAAAAGATCGCAAGGCAGTCAACGATATTGCCGGCAAACTTTTGCAGGAGCAGCGCATCCCGCTGCTCGTGGTGACGGTCAGCAGTCTTGCCGCGCAGGAGGCTGCCAACTACAGCATCGAAAATTACGCGCAGGCGCTGTTCAACGAGTGGGGTATCGGCACGCCGGATCGGAACTACGGCATGCTGCTGTTGGTCTCGCGGGGCGACCGTAAGGCGCGCATCGAGCTCGGCGCCGGCTGGGCGGGCCAGCACGATGCGGAGGCGATAAGCGTCATGAGCGACCTCATCGTCCCCGCCTTCAAGCAGGGCGACTACTCCAGAGGGATCCTCGACGGCGTGCGCGGCATGGATGCGATGGCGCGCGGGCTTGCCCTGCCGCAGCCGACACCGCCATGGTGGTTCTTGCCCGCGCTGATCGGCGGCGCCGTGCTGCTGGTGGCGGCGATCGTCAATTTGTTCCGTACCGGCCACAAGGGCTGGGCGTGGGCGCTGATTGCGGTGGTGGGGTTCCTCTTGTTCTTTTTCCTTAGGGCAGCGTCCGAATCTCGCGGATCGGGCGGCGGCTTCGGCGGCGGCTCCTCGGGCGGCGGCGGGGCGACCGGTTCCTGGTGACGGGGCTTCTATGAGAAAGGCGAGCCAGTTCTTCTCCGAAGATGACCGCAGGGCGATCGAGCAGGTGGTGGCGGCGGCCGAGGCCCGCACCGCTGCGGAGATTATCCCGGTGGTGGCAACGGCCTCGGGGCGCTATGACCGGGCCGAGGATCTGTTCGGTATAATGTTCGCGCTCGTGGCCCTCGCTGCGGCGTGGCTCGGTTTTCAGGACATGGGCACGCCCGGGGGCTGGGCCGGCGGTCATGAGCCTGCGCTCAGCCTCGTCTCCATTCTGCTCATTGTCTTCTTCGGCTTCGTCGCGGGTGCAGCCCTCGCCACCCGGGTGCCGGTTTTGCGCTTGCCTTTCATCACGCGGCGAGAGATGCAGGCGGAGGTGGAACGAAGCGCCGCCGCGGCCTTCCAACAATTCCGGGTCCGTGCGACCGCCGGTGCAACCGGCATCCTCATCTACATCTCGCTCTACGAGCGCATGGTGCGTGTGCTCGGCGACGACATCATCGCCGCCAGGCTCGGGCAGAGCGATTGGGAAGCGCTCCGCGATCTCGTCATCCAGGGGCTCCGCGAGGGCGAGCCGGCACGAGGATTGGTTCGCGCTGTCGAACAGTGTGGCGCTCTCTGCGCGGTCCACTTTCCGTCCCAGCCGGGGGATGTAAACGCGCTTGCCAACGCGTTGCGTTTCATCGACTAGCGTCAGCCCACAGCTGTCGTATGCTCCAATGCTCTAAATTTTTTGCACCGCAAAAAATTTGGTGGAGCCGATGGGAATCGAACCCACGACCTCTTGAATGCCATTCAAGCGCTCTCCCAACTGAGCTACGGCCCCACTAGAAACCAAGTATGAAGGATGAAAAAACTCCGCCTTCAATGCTGTTAATATCTCGGAACAACTCCTAAAAGTCAAATCGTTGGCTGTCAGTGATCAGCCATCATCTCTCAGCCAGTTGTCTCTTAACTGTTGCCTACTGCCTTCTGCCTTTATCCCTGCCCTTTCACCATCTCCTCTGCGTGCCGCTTGGCCTTTTCCGTAATCTTTACCCCGCCGAGCATGCGCGCCACCTCGGCGACTCTTTCTTTGTCGTTGAGCTTCTTGACCTCAGTGAACGTCCTCCCCTTCACGACTTCTTTCCGCACGACATAATGGGAGTCGGCCAAGGCCGCGATCTGGGGTAAGTGAGTAACACAGAGCACCTGATAAGAGGCGGCTACTTTTTTAAGCTTTTTGCCGACGATCTCGGCCACCCTGCCGCCGATGCCGGCATCCACCTCATCGAAAAGGAGCGTCGGGATATCTCCCTGCGTCAAGACCAGGGACTTTATCGCCAGCATGAGTCGCGAGAGCTCACCTCCTGAAGCGATCTTGGCCAAGGACTTCACTGCTTCTCCAGGATTCGGAGAAAAATAGAACTCTACCTGATCCATCCCCTGTTCCGTCACCCTCTTGCCGCCGATCAAAAAAGGCGGCTCGTCCCCTCCTGCCTCTTCGCTCAGGAAACAGGCCTCAAAAATAGTGCCGGCCATTCCAAGACCCTCGACCTCTTTTTCCATTGCCTTCTTCAATTTCTTGGCGACTTTTTTGCGCTCGGCCGAAAGGGCCTCTGCCGTCTGCCAGGCAGAGCTGCGGGCCTTTTCAAAGGCGCGTTCGAGCATAGGGATCTCCTCCTCCCCACGGCCCAGGGCCTGGAGCTCCTCCTCAATTGTTTTCTCGATCTTCAGAATATCTTCAACCGTGCCGTTGTACTTTCTCTTTAACCGATTGATCTCGGCGAGCCTGTCCTCCAACTGCTCGAGGGCGCCCGGATCGAATTGGATCTTTCCGGTATAGCGCCTGAGAACGGTGGTCGCCTCTTGCAGCTGAGCTTGAGAGGAGTTGAGCAGTTCGACGGCCTCGTTTAAGCCGCCGTCGATATTGGCCAGCTCCTTGAGTCGCAGCACATATCTCCCCAGCCGGCTTATTAGCGCGTCCTCGCCGTCATAGAGGAGATCCTCCCCTTCTTTACAGCCCTGAAAGAGCTTCTCCGCGTGGATCAGGATATTCTTCTTCGCTCTAAGCTCCTCCTCTTCCCCCGTTTGCAGTTGGGCCTGAGAAATCTCCCGCGCTTGCAGGCGCAGCAGTTCCTCTTCGCGCTTTCGCTTGTCGAGGAGCTCTTTCGCCTCCTTTAAGGACTTCCAGGCAAGGCCCAGGGAGCAGTATTTCTCTTTCATATCCTCTGCCTTCGGCTCCAGCCCGCCGTAGGAATCGAGTAACCGAAGATGGGTCTCAGGGTTCAGCAGCGCCTGATGTTCGTGTTGACCGTAGATGTGGATCAGGCAGCTTCCCGCCTCGCCTAAAAAACCCAACGGACAGAGACTGCCATTCAAGTAGATGCGGTTTTTCCCCGAGCGGCTGACGATTCTCTTAATCACCATCTCGTCCTCTCCGCCATATCCTCCCTCTCGCAGTTTATCCCGGAGCGGCTCCGGCGACTCCGCAAACAGCGCCTCAACGCTCGCCTCTTCCTCCCCATGCCGAATGATCTCCGCAGAGACCCGTCCGCCGGAGATAAGGCCGAGGGCGTTGAGCACAATGGTTTTTCCGGCGCCGGTCTCGCCGGTCAGCACATTGAGGCCCGCGCCGAAGTCCAACGCCGCTTCATCGATCACCGCGAAATTCTTGATCCTGAGCTCGCGCAACATCTTATCGCCCGGTTATCTCTCTCCCCACTTTAGCTTATTGCGCAAAATCTCAAAGTAGCTTCTGGAAGGGGCCTTCACCAGGGAGATCGGAATTCTGTAATCCCGAACCTCCACCACGTCGCCGTTGTTCAAAAGGACTCCCTGCTGTCCGTCCGGACTTAGAAAAACCGTGTCCCCGGAGGAGCGCAGGCTTACGCGTATGGTGGCCTTGCTCGAGACGACGATCGGGCGGTTGGTAAGCGTATGGGGACAGATAGGTGATAGGACAATGGCTCCCAAAGAAGGATAGAGGATCGGTCCGCCCGCAGCGAGGGAATAAGCGGTCGAGCCCGTAGGAGTGGAGATAATCAGCCCGTCCGCCCTGTAGGTGCATAGGTACTCTTTCCCTATATGGGTTTCCAGGTCGATGATCCTGGCGCGCGCCCCCTTGGTAATTACGGCATCATTTAAAACGCGGAACTTTTTTGTCTTACGTCTCTTGCTGTGAACCTGAATCTCGAGCGTCATCCTTTTCTCGACGGTAAAATTTCCCGCGAGGGTTTTGGCGAGGATCGACTCCAGCTCCTCGACGGCAACCTCAGTGATAAAACCCAGTCCTCCAAGATTCACGCCGAGAATCGGGACACTCGGACGCTCTACCAGTCGGGCTATGCTGAGAAGCGTTCCGTCCCCTCCCAAAACCACAATCAGGTCCGCCCTTCTCGCCATCTCCTTTTTGCTGCACGACCTGCCGCCCACCCGTGACATACCGCTTTCAACCAGGACCCGCCTCCCCTTCTCCTTGAGCCACGGCACAAGCCAGCTCACCATCTCAGCCGCCTTGGGCTCTTCGTACTTAGCCACCAGACCTACGACGCGAATCATCTGCACATTTTCTCCCACGCGAGAGATTACCATAACGTCGAAAAATGTCTATCACGAACAAGCAACGGAGTGAGGGGGCCTGCCGATTTAGTTATTCGTTACTCGTTTACTCGTTAATCGTGCACTTTAATACGAATAACTAATATACCAATAACCAGTAACGAAACCGGCGCGAGAGGCAGGTCTCCGAACGATGGCAGATGGGCTTTTTTCAACGGCCTATTAAACCACCAGTCTTCTCAGGCGGTAGCTCGCGTAGTCTACTACCATGACCAACACAATCAGGACAAGCACGATCGCGGCTGCCTCCCGATACTGAAAAGTCCTAAAGCTGGTATTCATCAAGTAGCCGATGCCGCCTGCGCCGATCAATCCCAGGACGGAGGCGGCCCGGATATTGGTCTCCAGCCGGTAAAGAGTGAAAGAAATCAGATCGGGCAATACCTGCGGCAGCACGGCGAAGGCAAGGATCTGAGTGTAACTGGCGCCGGTGGCGCGCAGCGCCTCTACTACCCCTTCGTCGATGTTCTCTACCGATTCCGAGAGGAGTTTTCCGAGCACTGTAGCTGTATGGATGAAAAGGGCCAGCGTCCCGGCAAAGGCGCCGAGGCCAACCGCGGCAACAAAGAGAAGCCCGAGGGCAAGGTCGGGGATCGTGCGCAGAAAATTCAGAACAATGCGGACGGCGTGATAAACGGCGGGGTGGGGAGCGGTGTTGCGCGCGGCCAAAAACCCAAGAGGAAAGGCAACGAGAAGAGCCGAAAAAGTTCCGGCCAACGCCATCTGGACCGTCTCGATCGTCGCCCCAAAAATCGTCTGCGGAAAGGTATTGTCCCACCACCTCTGTTTGATCCTCGCCTGTTCGTCAGAGACAGGCAGGGGCAACAGCAACGCCGTGAAGGAGATGTTCTCAGGGAAAAAATAGCTCTTGGCATCGGTCACCTTGGAAAAATCCGGCGGCAGCATGCGCCCCAGGGTAACAAAGATCTGGGGTATCCCCTGAACCAGCTCTCCGGGCCTGATCTTGGCTCCCTGAAAAGACCACCAGAGAACGAGGAAAAAAACCGCCAGCAAAAGAAAAAAACTTACGCTTTTTCTTGGCGCCGGAGGTGCCTTGCGGAAAATATCCCGATCCATCTTATCCACATTTGCGTCGGACTGCTTTGCCAAGGTTTTTCCCTCCCCCACTAAATTATTTGAACGTACCTGCTTCTATCACCTGGACAGCCATCTTTGCCAGCCTCTTTCTTAGGCCCGATCTCAGGTTGAGATGACAGCTCATTATCTGGTACTCTTTGGCCCCGTGTGAAGATGTTGAAAAGATAGTGCGGATTCGGGACGTAAAGTGATGATGACTGCAAAAGATTGAAACCATACAAGCAATGGGGAAAAAACACCTTCCTATCTTTTTAGGGATGATCGTCAGTTTAGCGGCCCTAGGCTCTTTTTTCTCCTGGGTCTCTCCAGGGTGGATGGAAAGAATGAACCGGGGGACCACTGTTTTTGAGGGACTCTTCTTCCTGTCTATTTTTTTCTGGAGTCTCGCAATCCTGCCTCACTGGAAGTCGGCCAAAACGTTGTGCCTCGGCTCTCTCCTCTTGGCAGTCGGGAGCTTCGCCGATGTGTATGACAATTTTTTCATCGAGCCACGCTGGGAAGACGTGTTCATTGAAAATCTTTCGCTGACATTGGGTGCCGGGCTGTTCGGATTGGGCATCTGGTTCTGGGTCAAAGAGAAAGAACGGCTTTTGGAACAGCTCCAGAAAGAACGGGATTTCGAGGCATCGCTGATCCCCAAACTCTCTCATGATCTCAGAGCCCCCCTGACAAACCTGGTTGGGATTACCTCTATACTTCAGGAAGATCCAAAATTTTCAGAAGACTCTGCTCGGCGGGACTATCTTGAGGCCATGTGGCGGGGAGCCAAGGAGATGAATCTGCTGATTGACAATATTCTGGAGAGCTACCGCCTGAAATCAGGAAAAGTGAAATTGAAGCCAAGCGCTATGGCCCTGATCCCGCTCTTGGATGAAATCTCCAAGGATTTCTATTACCAAACCAAGAAGAAGGAAATTACCATACTTAAGGACTGCCCGGACGGAGAACTGACGCTGGAGGCTGATCAAGTCAAAGTCATGAGGATCGTACAGAACCTCCTGGCTAACGCTATCCGCTTCTCTCCCAAGGGGGGAACGATCACTCTAAAGGCAAGGGCCGAAAACGGCGGGGTTACGATACGGGTCGTGGATCAGGGTCCAGGAGTTGAGCCGGATCAAATTGCCGCGATTTTGCAAGAAGCTCCTTCGCCAGGGAAAAAGGAAGCCGAGGAGAACAAGGGTTACGGCATCGGACTAAAGGTGGTTAGAGAGTTCGTCCAGCTTCACGGCGGCCGTTTTTGGATCGAGCCCAACTTTCCTAAAGGCGCCCAGTTTTGCTTTACTTTACTCCAGCGCCCGCTGGACCCCAATCCAAAATCTAAAACCTGTACTGAGCGAAGTCGAAGTATCCAAAATCCAAAATTGTAAAGCAATGTCGAACAAAATCTTTATCGTGGATGACGACCCGTTTAACCTGGACCTTCTGGAGCAAGAGTTAACCGACAAAGGTTACGTCATCAAAAGAGCCAATAGCGGCAAGGTGGCGGACCTATGAGTAAAAAAATCTTTCTCTTCTTGATAGCCACTCTAGTTCTGGCTTCTGTCCATCTAGCCCAGGCGCAGCAGCCGGCGAAAGTCCGCCGGATAGGGCATCTGGCGGTAAATTCCCCTTCCGCCGACAGGCACCTGGACGAGGCATTCAAGCAACGCTTACGTGAGCTTGGCTGGGTCGAAGGCCAGAACATAACTATTGAGTACAGATCTGCAGAAGGAAAGCCCGATCGACTTCCCGACCTCGCCGTCGAACTGGTCCGTTTAAAGGTCGACGTAATCGTTTCCACAGGAGGTACCCCGGGCGCCCAGGCTGCCAAGAAGGCGACCGGCACGATCCCTATTGTATTCACCTCGAGCGGCGATCCCGTGGCCACCGGTCTCGTCGTCAGTCTCGCTCGGCCAGGTGGAAACGTTACGGGACTGAGCCGCGTCGGTCCGGATCTAAGCGTGAAAAAGATGGAGCTACTCAAGGAGATCATGCCCAAGATCTCCCGCATGGCTTTTATGTGGAACCCGGCCAATCCAGCCAACACGCTCTCGCTGAAAGAGACGGAGGTTGCGGCGCGCGCCTTGCGCTGGCAGCTTCAATCCGTGGAGGTGCGAGGTTCCCAAGATCTCGAACCCGCATTCTCGGCAATGACCAAAGCGCGCGCGGCCGCTCTCATCGTACAGTCCGACCAGATGTTTCGAGGCGAACTCGCTCGACTCGCCGGCCTCGCGGTAAAGAACGGGCTAGCGACAATGTTGCCCCAGAGCGAGTATGTGGAGGCTGGGGGTCTGATGTCGTATGGAGAGAACCTAACGGACCGTTACCGTCGGGCCGCCGTCTTCGTGGACAAGATCCTCAAAGGAGCCAAGCCGGCTGACTTGCCTGTGGAACAGCCGACGAAGTTCGAGCTGGTGATCAATCTCAAAACAGCCAAGCAGATCGGCCTGACGATTCCGCCTAACGTGCTGGCACGTGCGGACAAGGTGATTAAATAGTTACAATGAGGACAAGATGATCTCCAAGTTAATCCAAAATCTTAAATCCAAAATCCAAAATTTTAGCGGTCTCCCCTTTATCCAGATTTTTCGCGGGCACAGGCGCGGCCGGCTGGTACGCCATTACTTTCTTATCTCGGTGATCCTGATAGGCAGCGGGCTGATCACCAGCGGTGTCGTGGAGATCTATTTCCGTTACCAGGAGAGTCGAGAAAACCTCGCCTTGCTACAGCAGGAAGTCGCCTCCAGCGCCGCATTCAAGATCGACCGGTTCATTCAAGAGATCCATAGCACGATCAAGGGAGCTACCAGGAGCCGGGAGATCGCTCCAAGGGGCATCACGCCCGAATACAGGTTTGAACTGGAAAAACTCCTGCTCATAGCGCCCGCGATCACCGAGGCGGTAGCGCTCGATGCGGAGGGGGCCATACAAGTCCAGGCCTCGCGTCTGCGGACTGTCCTTCCCGAAGGCAAGCCCGACCTTGCCACTTCAGCGGGCTTCCAGCAGGCCAAACAAGACAAATCCTATTTCGGTCCGGTCTATTTCGTCCGGGGCTCTGAACCTTACATGACCATCGCCGTCCCTATCGAGCGTTTTGCGGGCGATGTTATCGGCATCCTGCAAGCCGAGGTAAACTTAAAATATATCGGGGATGTTGTCTCCGGTATTAAGGTCGGAAAGGCAGGTTTCGCCTACGTCGTCACCCGCTCCGGCGACCTTGTAGCCCACCCGGATATCAGTTTGGTCCTGCAACGGCGCAGCATGGCCCAACTCGATCAGGTGAAGGCAGCTTTCCAATCCGCCTCCTCCCTTCCCAAGCCGGCAGCGGTGGTGGCGCGTAACCTACAGGGGACAAATGTTTTCAGCTCGAACGCCGTCATCCCCGTTCTCGACTGGGCGGTATTTATCGAGCGGCCGGTGAAAGAGGCATATGAGCCGCTCTATGCCTCCATCGTGCGCACTTCCAGCCTTCTTCTAGTCGGCCTCGGCATGGCCCTCTTGGCGAGCCTCTTCGTGGCACGGCGCGTGGTTCGTCCGCTCCAAACGCTACGTGAGGGAGTAGAGCGGATCGGCACTGGTAACTTGGGCTATCGTCTGGAACTCAAAACCGGCGATGAAATCGAAGCCCTCGCAGACGAGTTTAACAAGATGACCGCGCAGCTCCAGGAGTCCTACGCCAACCTGGAGCACAAAGTCGAGGAGCGCACCCGCGACCTCACCGAGTCTTTGGAGCAGCAGACGGCAACGAGCGAGATTCTCCGCGTGATTGCTGGCTCCCCCTCTGACATCCAGCCGGTACTGGATGCGGTGGCAGAAAGTGCTGCGCGGCTGTGTGAAGCCGACGACGCTGTAATCTTTCGCGTGATGGGTGACAACCATCAGAGGGTAGCCAAATACGGGTCTATACCAGCCCCGACATTCCCGGTCCCGATCACCCGTGGCTTCCCTGGCGGCCGGGCTATCGTTGACCGGCAGACAGTCCACATTTACGACCTTGAGTTACAGGTCGATACGGAATTCCCGGATGTGAAAGAGATTCAGAAAGAGATTGGCCAACGGACCGTACTCGCCACGCCTCTGCTTCGCGAGGGTGTTCCCATCGGGGTTATTGTAATTCGCCGCACCGAGGTCCGTCCCTTCACCGACAAGCAGATTGCCCTTCTCAAGACCTTCGCCGACCAGGCCGTAATCGCCATCGAGAACGTCCGCCTGTTCCAGGAAATCCAGGAAAAGAATCAGCAGCTTGAGATTGCCAACCGCCACAAGTCGCAATTTCTAGCAAATGTCAGCCACGAGCTGCGCACGCCTCTCAACGCCATCATCGGCTTCACCCGGATCGTGCTGCGAAAGGTAGAGGGGCAGATCCCCGAGCTGCAAATAGAGAACCTGAAAAAAGTTTTAATAAGCTCCGAACATCTCCTCGGTCTCATCAACGGCCTGCTCGATCTGGCCAAGATCGAGTCGGGTAAGATGGAAGTCTTTGCGCAGTCCTTCAAAATCGATGAGATCGTCCATGTTGCGGCATCGACGGTGGAGCCGATGCTGAAGAGCGGGCGGGTCAAGCTGGTAAAAGAAATCGCGCCCGACCTCCCACCCCTCAATACGGACCGGGACAAGCTCAAGCAAGTGATTCTCAATCTCCTCAGCAACGCCGCCAAGTTTACCGAGAAAGGCGAAATCAAAATATCCGCGTGGCAGGAGAACGGATCAATGAAGCTGATCGTTTCTGACACTGGAATCGGCATGAAGCGGGAGGCTCTGGATTACATCTTCGAAGAGTTTCGGCAGGTCGATATGTCCACGACGAGGAAATACGGAGGAACAGGCTTGGGATTGGCCATTGTGAAGAAGCTGGTGAATCTTTTGGGCGGCGATATTAGCGTTGAGAGCGAAGTGGGCAAAGGATCAAAGTTCACGATCACGCTGCCGATAAATTTAAAGGGTTAAAAGGAGAAGGGGAACATGGCAAAGAAAAAAATCTTGGTCGTAGATGACGCGGAGTTCAATCGTGACTTGATCGTCCAACTTCTGGGAGACGAGTACGAGGTATTGGAGGCTGTGGATGGAGGGGAAGGAGTAAGCAGAGCTGAGCAGGAGAAGCCTGATCTGATCCTCATGGACCTCGGGATGCCGGTTATGGATGGGTGGGAGGCAACCAAGAAGATCAAGGCGAACAGTGAGTTGAGGCATATCCCCATCATCGCCGTCACTTCCCACGCCATGGTAGGCGATGAAATACAGGCGCGCGAGGCCGGCTGTGATGATTACGTGCCAAAACCCATTGATGAGAATGAGCTGATAAGGAAAATCAAAAAATTTCTTTCGTAATTTTGGATTGCCGATTTTGGATTTTGGATTGAGGGAAAAACAGATGAATAAAAAGATCGCTGTCTTTGTATTCGCGGCTGCAATTTTGGTTTCTGTCCATCTCGCCGACGCGCAGCAGACGAAGAAAGTCCCCCGGATAGGTTTCCTGGGGAATTCTACAGCCGCCCTTGAGGTCAATCTCGTCGGGCCGTTCCGTGACGGGTTGCGTGACCTCGGCTACGTCGAAGGCCAAAACATCCTGATCGAATATCGATGGGCGGAAGGAAAGTATGAGCGTTTTCCTGCGCTCATCGCCGAGTTGATCGCCTCGAAGGTCGATGTGATCGTTACCGCCGGCACACCCGCCACCCAGGCGTACCAGAAGGCGAGGACGTCGATTCCTCTCGTCATGGTGGCGGTCGGCGATCCCGTCGGCACGGGCATCGTT
>Ga0156156_1181_pt2 | contig 14560 bp, 12 predicted proteins | sample RifCSPlowO2_12_FD_107809 | JGI IMG/M metagenome (GOLD analysis project Ga0156156, IMG submission 107809) | Deltaproteobacteria bacterium RIFCSPLOWO2_12_55_13
TCTCTTTCATAGACTGCTGAACAACAACTTCAACGTTCTTGGCAAAAAACGCATCCGGCTGGAGCAAGACCGCGTCTGCCTCCTTGCGAGTGATCGTCCTGATGACCCGCTCCAGCTCCTCTCGGCTCGAAGCGTTCACCTCTTTAATAACAAGCCCAATCTTTTTCGCCGCTTCCCGAACTGCAGCCAGATTGTCCCGGTAATTGACCCCCTGAGGGTAATTTAAGGATACCACCCGCTTGACCCAAGGAGCTAGCTCCTTGAGCAGTTCCAGCCGTTTTGCCGTAAGGTCCAAACTGGCAGCGCTGATGCCAGTCAGGTTATTGCCGGAGCTGGCGTAGCTTTTGACAAGCCCCAGGGGATTCCCGGCGCTGAGAAAGACCACAGGAAGATTGCTCCCCGCGGTTAACTTGGCTATTGGCGCCGTAGCAGTGGTAGAGGACGTAACGACAAGATCGGGCTTGGCGTGGACCAATTTTTCAGCCAATTTTTGAACACTATCCCGATCCCCTTTGGCATTATAAAAATCATAATTGATATCTTTTCCCTCTGTATAGCCCAGCTCCGCCATCTTTTTCTTGAATCCATTGAAGGCAGGGACAAACTGATCCTCGGCCACTAAGGCGCCGATATGGTAAATCTTCTGGGCACTGGCCTCTGGCACACCCATCGAACAAACGAGCAACGAGAAAACAAAAAGCAGCGTACGCTGCATTTTAACGACTCCTTCCCTCAAAGGGTCCAATTCTCCAAAGATCTTCGGAAACGTGCCTTAATTTCTCAAAAATCTCTTAAAGAAGCATAATTTATGCCATAATATGACATAAATTCATTTAATGGAAGGGGTTGTTTTTTCGAGCATTTTTCATACCGAGGGGATCAAGATTTACGAGGATTGATAACGCGAGCAGATCAGTGTGCAAAAACGTACAAAAGTTGCGGACAGTGAGCGACTTATGCAGGTTCGGCAAATAGGACCTTCCCAGCCTGGCGGAGCATTTCAATGCCGCGAACTTCCTGGTCAAAGAGCGGGACGATAGCCCGCACAGAGTTTTCGAATTTCTCCCAGATAGTCTTCATATGCTCGTCCTGCATCTGAATCCTGTTGAGCACAAACTCCGGGGTATCCTCCCCGAGCGCCTCCCGATCCAGGAGCATGTTGACCACCACCCCTCCCACCGGGATGCCGAAGTCGTGGAACCAGCCGATAAAACGGGTAATGACCGCAATGGGCAGCGCCTCGGGAAGGGTGACGAAGAAAAAGGCGGTTTTTTCGGAGTTCGTCAAACGTTCGCGCGCTTGTCCTATGCGCTGGCGGAACTGGAGCAGGTAGGCGAGCAGCGGGTCCTCCTCTTTTTTCTTTGTGAAGGAGAGCATCTCCCGCAGCGTCCTCGCCTCCTCCCGTGATTTGAGCATCTTGTCTACCCAGAGGGAGTAAACCTTGGACATTCCCAGGAGGCGTCGCGCATTGGCGGTGGGGGCCGTGTCGAAGACGTAGACATCGTACTCCTCCTTGAGCATCAGGTCGACCATGTTTTCAAACATAGCGGACTCTTCGAAGGCGGGGTTCATCGTAGCGGATTCTACGAAGTCGTCGGCCTTCGTGCTGATGTCGGCGAACTTGAGAAACCATTGGATCTTTTCCCGGATCTCTTTCTTCGATCGCTCTATAGTATCCCTGGTGTCGATTTCGTAGGCCGAAAGCCGCTCCACTCCCGTGACTGGTGTCGGAGCGCCGAAGACCGGCTGCTCCAGGAGTCCGGAAAGACTGTGGACGGGATTGGTGGATGCAAGAAGCGTCCGCCTCCCCTGCCCTGCCAGCCAGATGGCCGTGGCGCCTGCCATCGCTGTCTTGCCCACGCCCCCCTTGCCCCCGAAGAAAACATACTTGAGGGCCGGGTGCTCACGGATGTACTGCTCCATCGATGTCGTGATCTGACTCATAACAACCACACCGTTCAAATGGTTCAAAAAGTTCAAATCGTTTAAACCGTTTGAACGGCTTGAACGTCTTAAACTACTGGAACAGCCTTTCTGCTAGTTTCTCGATCATCGGCAATCCCGTGATATCTCGCTCCATCTCAGGAACGTAGGCGAGAACTTGGCTGCCAAGGGTTGTCTGTATCTCGCCCAGGTATTTTTCCTGCATGGCAATCCGATTTTTGAGGTATTGGGGGATATTGTCCTGGCGCAGTTCCGGAGGCAGCACCCGGTTCACCACATACCCTGAGATCGGCACGTCGAAGCGGGAAAAGAGCTCTGCTGCCTTCCGAGTGTCCAGAATAATCATCTCCTCGGGAACCAGCACGAAGAAAAAGGCTGTCCGGCGCTTGTCGGTGAGGATCTGCGATGAGGCATTGATGCGGTTCTTGATGTACTGGAGCTCTTCCAGGATCTTGTCCTCTTCCACCGTCTCTTGGCGGCGCATGGTGGCCGCCACCTGGTCGTAATGTCCCATCTCCTGCCGAAGCTTCGTGATCTTGTTGATCCACTCATCGTAGACCTTGGCCATGGAAAGATAATAGAGTGCGTGGCCGAGCGGGACCATGTCATAGATATAATAGTCGTAGTCGCCCTGGACGATGATATCGACAACGGCATCGAAGATCGCGCTCTCTTCCATTGCGGGCTCGGCAGAAGCGGCGGAAATATAGTTATCGATCTCTTCCGGTACGCGATCGAAACCGTACATGTCGAGAATCTTTTTCCGGATCTCGTCCTGATATTCCCGGATCCTCCGATCGGCGTCGACCTCCTCGGCCCAGAGGTTCTCCATAATGGGGACGGGCCCTTTACCGAAAATGTCCCGCTGAAAAATATCCGAGAGGCTGGCCTGTGGATCAACGGAGAAAAGCAGCACCCGCTTCCCGTGGCTTGCCAGCCAGAAGGCGCAGGTGGCGGAAAGCGTCGTTTTCCCTAATCCACCCTTGCCGCCGAACATGATGTAGCGGCGCTCCGGCTGGCTCTCAAAGACTTCCTTTAATGACATATCTTCGGGACAATTCAGCCCAGGGCGTCGGTAATGTCTTTCTCCCGGAGCATCCTTCGCTTCCACGAGCTGATCTGCGGCACCACATAAGGGAGAAGCCGGAGCGAATAGTAGGGCGGGAGGATCGGTATCCCAAGCAGATCTCCCATCGTAATCAGGATGAAGAGATGCTCCATGCTGGCGCGCGTCCGCACCGCATGCCGGGTCATCTCATGCGAGGACATCCCGTACACGATGTCCTTGAAAACTTGGAGGATGCCGCCTTTCTTCGGTTTCTTATCGTCAGCCATAGTTCTCCTTCGATACTCAAATACCGTGCAAATCGTATTCTTCTCTTTCCCAGAACTCCTTGCGCCGAGCCAAGCAGCGCTTCCACATGCCGATTTCAGGCGCCACGTACGGAAGCAACCGTAAGGAATAGATCGGCGGGAGAACCGGCACCCCAATTAAATCACCGAGCGTAACGATCATAAAGATCGACTCCAGCTCGTGCCGTGTCGCTACGGCGTAGCGGGCAAACTCGTAACCTGTCAGTCCGTAAAGGAACTGCTTCATTTCCGCCCATCGTTTTAAAAGGCTTTTCGTAAAATCGCCTTTCCGCATGAGTGGCACCCCAGCAACCAATCCTGTTATCCTCTGGCAGGCGCCGCCTGAGGAGACGCAGAGGGCCGTTTGCGATACTTCAGAAACGCACGCCAGCCGTCGACCCCGATGAAGAGCGCCGCCATCACCAGAAGAATGGCCACCAAGACCATGAGCCCTGAGCCTACAACCGGAAGAATCCTACCCGCGCGTATATTGGGGATGGTAACATTGAAGTACAGGTTGTAGGCGGTAATCAGAATTGAGGCGACGGTGGTAAGATACATAAAAATCATCGGAAGCCCTGCGAAAACCCAACTCTTCCCCTGCGAGACGAGCCAGACTGTCACCAATAGCAAAGACAACGCAGCCATGAGTTGATTCGCCCCGCCGAAAAGCTGCCACAGATAGATCCAGGTCCCGGTCAACACCAGCAAAATTGCCAAGGCCACCGAGATCAACGAAGCCAAGTGCTGGTTCCGTAAAGGCGGCATGATTTCCCCCAACCACTCGGTCAGCGTAACCCGCATCACTCGAAAGATAAGTTGGGTGACGACCAGGACGATAACGATGAATGCTGCAAAGGCGAGCGAGGTCGCATACTCGATGGGCAAACCCCAGACGCTGATAAAACTCCCTAGCCCATTAGCAAAGGTGGCCACAGGACTTCCCCCCTTAGCGCCTACGGATACAGCCAGTAGCGCGAGCAGACCCAGTAGGAACTCGGCGAACATCGAGCCGGCCCCCACCGGAAGCATATCGGCTTCGTTCTCAATCTGTCGCGCTGTACCCACTGAACCAAACAGCGCATGCCATCCCGAGATAGCGCCACAGGCGATAGTGACAAAGAGCATCGGCCAAAGCGGCATGATACCAGCGGGTCCCAATTGGGGATTCCAACCCTTAAAGGCGGGAATCTGGAACTGGGCTACTTCCGGCTTGATCAAAGTTCCCAGCGAGGCGCCCAACAACCCCAGGATCATCGCCAGCGCAGTGATCCAAAACCCCACGTAGACGACGGGCTGGGCCATCCGCCAGATCGGGAGCACGGAGCCCGCATAACAGAAAATGCAAATAGCAATGGCCCAGAAGAGAAGGCTCGGCATGATTTTCGCCTCGGCCCCCTTAAAGCCTGCCAGAGTAGGGTCAAAGTAGGTCACGATGGGCGCTCCACCGGTCAGAGAGTTAAGAAATTCGTTCAGCCCCTTAAACATCCCTTCTGTGAAGGAACCGGTAAGAATGGCTAACAGAACGATCCCCACTGTAATCAATGTGGCCGGCAACAACCCCAAGCGCCATCGGTAAAGCATCTGGCCCAGAAGAAGCCCCATGCCAACCAACATGATCACGCCTAAATGGGTCCTCGGTTGAGAATCCATCACCTGCGCCATGATGCCCACGAAGGCGCCGGATAGAAGCAACAAATAGAAGAATATGAAGAAAAAGAGCAGTGTTCTGGTCCTAGGTGAGACAAGCCTATGGGCCACCGCCGAGAGACTGTTTCCCTCGTTCCGCACCGAAATGACAATGGCGCTGTAATCGCTGGCCCAACCCATAAACGAGACGCCGAGAACCAACCAGACCAGAGCCGGAAACCAACCCCACAGGCTCCCGGCCACGATAGCGCCCACGATCGGCCCTGCCGCGGCGATCGACTTGAAGTGGTAGCCGAATAATATGTTGCGGTTCGTCGGCATGAAATCCACGCCATCCATATAGAGAACGGCTGGGGTGGCCCGCTTAGGATCCGACTGAATGACATTGCGGTCGATCCGCCGGGCGTAGCGCGTGTATGCCAAGTAGACAGTGATAATGCCGATGATGACGGCGAGCAGCGAGTTCATATTTCACCTCCTACTCGATTGGCGGACCAAAAGTTGACTTGGTTCTCTCGGATCATATACTCTCTGTGCCCGTCGGAGAAACCGATTTTGGGAAACTAATACAAACGCATTAAGTCATGTTACATTATCGTCGATCCAGCGTGACCCGTTCGACCAGCTCAGGGTCATGGTGAGCACAGCCGAACCATGAGATGCTTCACGGAGTTTACCCTGAGACTCTTCACTTCGTTCAGAGTGACAACCGAAGGGTTCAGCATGACAAAAAGAGTGTCATTCTGAGCGCAAGCGAAGAATCTCATTCTTTTTAATGTCACTTTGTTTATTTCGTTTGTATTAGTCCGTTCTTCAGTCTAGGTGGTGACATGAGAGATATCGAGTGGATGGCCCTGGATGATGAGACTCTAGAAGGGCTCCTGGTGGAGCGCTGGGTTTTCCGGGGAGTGATACTTGTCGTGATGTTCGCCGCAGCCATCCTAACGACCGCCACCCTTATCCCCGGCATTCCATAAATAGAGGGTATGGTCCCACCCGGAACTATCTTTGATCGATTCGGTCTTCAACGGCTTCCAATCACCCATATCAAAGTCGTGGGAAACCGCGCGCGAACCGGGCTTCATTTGCTTCCAGATATTGGGCCTTATCATCAGGTTCACTTCCGGCAGAAGATACATGGTCAAGACCGAAGCAGGCGATAGATCGACTTCCCTTATGTCCTGCTCGCGGATCTCAACAAGCTTACCCACCCCTTCCTTGCGAATGTTCTCCCGTGACTCCCTAATACGCTCGGGGTCGATCTCAAACCCTATCGCCTTAACCCCATACTTCTTTGCCGCAGTAATCACGATCCTCCCATCGCCGGAACCAAGATCGTAAACCACGTCCCCCTTCTTGACCTGCGCAAGCTCCAACATCCGTTCCACTACGTCCTGCGGAGTCGGCACGAAGGGAACTATTTTCTTCGACTCCAGTCCCCCATCTTGGGCTTGAGCTATCCCCGCGCCACCGCCATTCCCAAGCCGGCTTACCCCGGAGGCAAACCAACCCGTAGTTACCGAAAACGCAACCAACCCGATTATCAGCACCCACCGTAGTTTTTTCACGGTCCTCAAGCCTCCTTAATGCGCTGTAATTTTCTCTGGCACGAACTCGAAGGGAAACTACCTGAATAGTATCTGGCGTGTCAAGCAGTCAGAAAAGCCTCAAGCGGAATCTTGCTCTACTCCCCCGTTTGCCCTCAGTTGTCGAGGAATCATAAAAGTGAACCGACTTCCTTGGCCTTCATCGCTATCAACCCATATTTTCCCGCGATGGAGTTCTACAATCTCCTTGGCAATCGTGAGACCCAGGCCGGTGCTACTGACTCCTTTAGGAGATGCCAAGCTGACCTGTTCGAATTTTTCAAAAATTCTTTTCTGGTCTGCCTTGGAGATTCCAATTCCCGAGTCCTGCACGCTCACGGCCACGTGGGGCTCCCCGGCCATCCCAGGCGCCAACTGGTCCGGGCTCATCTCCACACTGATCCTCCCCCCCTCAGGAGTGAATTTTATGGCATTGCTAATGAGATTCGTAACCACCTGGGTCAAACGGTCCGGATCCGCAACCATCGGAACGGGATTCTCAGGGTATACCTCTTCGATGGCTACCCCCTTGCTCTCTGCCCAGCTGCGGATTGTTTCCACCGCATGGTGCACCATGTCTTTAAGCTCAAAAGGTATGGGGCGCAGCTCGATCTTCCCAGCCTCCAGCTTGGCGACATCCAGAAGATCATTGACCAGGCGGGAGAGACGGGTGATATTGCGGTGCGCAATGGAGATAAACTTCTCCTGCTCGGGAGTGACTTCCCCAACTTCTTTTCCCATAAGAAGGGACAGGGATTCCTGAATCGCCAGCAGAGGAGTCCGGAGTTCGTGGGAAACATGGGCGACAAATTTCGACTTCGCTTCATCTAACTGTCTTTGCTTCGTGATGTCGGTGAGAACCGACACCATACCCACGGTCTTGCCGTCCTGATTCTCGATAACCGCGGTGCTCGCCTGAACAACCCTCTGGGTTTCCTCGCTCGCGCTTCTGAACTCAATCTCTTTGGTGATATTATCCGTTTCATCGCCAAGAGAACCCTTGGCCAAGGCTAAGGCGTGTTCCCCCTTCATCAGCTGCGGGATAGGGACCCCCCTGGCTCCCCTTTGATCTAACCCCAGAAGCTTCTCCGCCGCCGGATTCATAAACTGGATTTTACCATCCTTGTCCACTACCACCAATCCTTCCCCGATGCTCCTGATGATATTATCCACCCTCTCCTTTTCGTCCACCACCCGCTTCTTCTCTCGTTCGAGAGCGGCCGTCTGCTCCATGACCCGAATAGTGAGCTCATCTGCAAAACGGTCCCGTATGCGCCGCAGTTCCTCCAGCTCCTCCGGCGAAACCGCGACTGGGGCCGACTTTTTCGGCGCGCGCTTCTCATCGAGGGCCGCAAAGGCATCATCCAGAGCGTTTTCCCCGACCCCCAGCGCACCGAGCCTTTCACGCAAAGGCCCAAGAAGCCGGTCGCGGATTTCCTTGCCGCGCAAAAATTTTGTCCCGATCCTTGCGAGCGAGGCCGGGTCGCCGCCGCTTTCCTGGAAGGCCTTAGTTATTAACTCCAACTTGACTTCATCGGCGGACCGCTCCAACCTCGCCACAAGATCTTCGACCGCCAACTTAAAGTCATCGGGGACATCAGGTCCCATGGCGGCCTTCCTGAACTCCTTGGCAAGGCGGGATATGCGCGGGGAGAAGTCTTTCCCATCCTGAATCGAAGGGCTAGCCAAATGTTCCTGGAGAAAACGCCCGAGATCTTCCACGATCCGTTTCAGCGTCTCCAGGTCCTGCGCCTGATGGATCACCTCTCTGGCAATGAGTTCCGGCTTCTTCTCCACTTCATAGGCAAGCCGCTCCACATCCAAACTGAGTTCGATTTTTTCCCCGGCCCCTTTTATGAGGTGATCGACCAGATCTTCTATGCGCTCAATCTTACGTCCCTGCCCGGCGGTAGTCCCGCCTTCTCCTTTCCCAACACCACCTTCTCCTTGACCATTCCCGCCGACTTCTGACTTTTTGACCACCGCTTCTTCTTCCTTGATGATCTGGATACGAGCGGTTCCGATACGGACATGACCCAAGTTCGCTTCTTCCAGAACTTTCTTGAGTCCGCCCAGCGCTTCAATGTCCCTTGCCGGCAATGCGATCAATTTGAAGAACGAGCCAATCTCTTCTCCGTCCGCCCCGCGATCAAAAGTCAGGCTCTCAACGTGGAGGCGGTGAGTTTCCCGCAACAACTCGGCCACCCCGACCTTTTTATGGTCGAGGGCATGGTCATTGATAATCAGTCGCCCCCCGACAAACGCCATAGTAACGTTCGGCTCCGAGTTCAAAACCATCTCAAGTCTCACCGAAAAGTTTCGGATTGCTAGCTGCGCCGCGGGGTGCCGATCCGAATACAAGCGATACTGGCTCAGGACAAAGCCAAAAAGCTTGACGATTTCGGCGTATTGCACTTCTTTATCCTGGTCCTGCATTTACTCCGGCCTCCGAGACTCCGCCAAAAACCAAAACCGAAAGGTGGAACCCTTCCCTACCGCGCTATCCACTTCGATCCCACCGCCGAGGAGCTCCAGTGTCCGCTTCACGTTCCGCAATCCTAAGCCCATTCCTCCGTAGAGTCTCGTGTGCGAGCTGTCCATCTGATGGAAAGGGTCAAAAATAACGCTGAATCGGTCCGCGGGAATACCGATGCCTGTATCCTCTACTGCGCATTGCACCATGCCTCCCTCGGAAGGCCCGGAAACTCTGACGGTTATGCTTCCTTTCTCGGTAAATTTAATGGCATTATCAATAAGGTTGCGAAACACCTTGACGAGTTTTCCCCGATCGCTAAAGAGCTGGCGCATCGTCGAGCCAATCTCCCATTGGAGGTTTAGCTTCTTCTGCCTGACCTCATCTTCAAACATTTCCATCAATTGGTCCCGTATATGCTGCATCGTGAAGGGGTCTGGATAGACTGAGACTGCCCCCGCTTCAAGCTGAGACACGTCAATCGCATTCTCCACCTGAAACAGAAGTCCGGCGCCGCTCCTTCGGACCGTCAGGAGGCTATCCCGCTGTTTTTCGTTGACCTTGCCAAAGATTCCATCCATCAGAATTTCAACGTTACCGAGAATAACGGTGACCGGGGTGCGCAACTCGTGCGAGATCACACTCAGCAGTCGATCTTTGATCCCGTCCGATTCCTCAAGACGCAGGGTCAACTTAGTGAGGTCATCCACGTTGTTTTTCAGGGTTGCAAAGAGGCGGGCATTTTCAATGGTGATGCCGATAATTCTCCCCATAGCCGCGAGGAGTTGAATCTCCTGCTCGCGAAAGCGTCCCCTCTTAAGACTGGCAACAGTGATCGTCCCGATCACTCCCTCCCGCGCCAGGAGAGGGACACCAACCAGAGAATTGATGCCCTCCTTCCTTAAATAGATATAGGAGCACGAGGAGTCGGTCTGGATATTGTCCCATAAAACGGGGCCCCTGGTGCGGACAACCTTTCCGGAACTCCTGTCCCCGATATTGATCGTGCCGTATTTCTCCGAGTAATCGACGGGAAAACCCCTATGGCTCATGAGTTCGAGTTCCCCGGTCGTAGGATTAAAAATCCTGACAGTGCCATGCTTGAGGTTGAAAACCTCCAGCACTTTATCCAGGGCACCGTCGTAGATCCGGGGGGAGTTGCGTGCAATGGTCAGGAGGTCGGCCAGGGCTGAAAGAGCCGAGTAGCCGGGCAATCCGACCCCGTTCGAAATTCTATACAGTTTTGCTACCGCCATTTAAGACCTCGAAAACAATTATAGCGAAGAGTACAATTGCAATATCTGCAATATTCATTCCGGATCAGCAGCAAATTGGCTAATCTTTCATAAATCTAGATTATTCAATAGATTTGGCCTGTTAGAAACGATGTCGCTCGTTTTTTCTCTACTAGAGATTGTACCTTATTGTACGCAGATCTCAAATTATGTCAAATTGTGTCAAATTACGGAAAATTCGTTACTACCGTTGAATCATAATGGCGTCCTTTTTTCCCTGCTCGCGGTGGACTGCCCGTTTTTTGCTAGCGGGATCGAAATGGACTGTGGTATTGATTTTCCTATGGCGGGTTTAAAGCGGCGACAAGCAGGTCTCAGCTCTCACTTTTTGGCGACACTCAACCCCTGAATCCTGTCATATAAGGCAACCCTGCCGCAATTTTTTTCACCTTGTTCAAATTGGACAGGAGCATCGATGTGGAATCCCAAAAGCCTGTAATCAAGGCGTTACGATAAGTGTCAGGGATATCGAAACGGACCTGCCGCTCGCCATAAGAGAGGGTTTTCGCATCAAGGTCCATTGCAAAACGGTTTTGAGGATCCAGCTCTACCAACTTCATCAACTCTTCTATCTCGGCCGAGGTGACCGTAACGGTGGGGATTCCCATCATCACGCAATTGCCGGCAAAGATGGCGGCAAAAGATTCGCCGACGATGGCGTGAATACCAAAGCGGAACAGCGCCTGCGGCGCGTGCTCTCTGGACGAACCGCAGCCGAAGTTCTTGTTGACGAAAAGGATTGAGGCCCCTCGGTACTTGTGGTCATTGAACGGGTGGGTTTTAGGCTTCCCTTCCGCATCGAATCTTTCATCGTAAAAAGGGTACTCGCCCATCCGGGCAAAGGTGATTTCCTTTAAATAACGCGCCGGAATGATCCGGTCCGTGTCAATGTCGTTCCCGCGCACGGCAATCCCTGTTCCTGATACCTTCACTATCTTAACATCCGCACTCATCTCTTCCCTTACCCTTTCAACCCTTTAACCCTTAAACCTGTTATTGTTCAGGCATGCTCCCGCACATCAACAATTTTGCCGTTCACGGCGGCTGCCGCAACCATAGCCGGGCTCATAAGAATCGTCCGCCCGCCCGGGCTCCCCTGTCGTCCAATAAAATTCCGATTGGAGGTAGAGGCGCATATTTCCCTGCCTGCTAATTTGTCCGGGTTCATGGCCAGACACATCGAGCATCCCGCCTCTCTCCATTGAAACCCCGCCTCGGTAAAAATACGGTCCAAGCCCTCTTTCTCCGCCAGGGCCTTAATTGCCGCCGAGCCCGGGACAACCAGCGCCCGGATACCAGGATGAACCCGCCTACCCTTGGCTATTTTAGCGGCGGCGCGCAGATCGCTTAGCCGCGAATTGGTGCATGAGCCGATGAACGCCACATTGATCGGCATTCCCAGAACAGGAGTTCCAGCCTTCCAGCCCATATGTTCGTATGCCCGCTTTGCCCCTTCAGGGTCAGAGCATTGCTCCGGGTAGGGAAGCTTCTCCGAAATACCCACCGCCTGTCCGGGATTGATCCCCCAGGTCACCGTAGGCTCGATCTCCGAACCCTCCATATCGACGACATCGTCATAGCGGGCGTCGGAGTCAGAGGCAATCGAACTCCAGTAGGCGACGGCCCGATCAAAATCCTTGCCTTTGGGGACGAATTCCCTTCCCTTGAGAAACTCGAAAGTAGTGGCATCCGGATTCACGTACCCGACGAGCGCGCCTCCTTCAATGCTCATGTTGCAAATAGTCATCCGCTCTTCCATGCTCATCTTTTCAACAACCGGGCCGCAGTATTCGTAGGCAAACCCTTTTCCCCCACCTACTCCCAACCTGCGGATGATCGAAAGGATGACATCTTTTGCATAAACCCCCTCGGGAAGGGCCCCACGGATATTGATTCTCCGCACCTTTAGCTTGTCCATCGCCAGGGTCTGCGTCGCCAGCACATCCCTGACTTGGCTTGTCCCAATGCCGAAGGCAAGCGTGCCGAACGCCCCGTGCGTACTGGTATGGCTATCACCGCAAGCCAGAGTCATGCCCGGTTGCGTCAACCCGAGTTGCGGCCCGATAACGTGAACAATCCCTTGCCTGTCGCTGTCAAGGCCGTAGAATTGAATCCCAAACTGGCTCGTGTTTTTTTCCAGAGCTTGAGTCAAATCCTCGGCCTGGGAGTCAAGAAACGGGCGAGCCCGCATGTCCGTAGGCACAACGTGGTCAAGCGTGGCAAAGGTCCTCTCCGGAAAACCAACCTGCAGATTTTTTTCCCGCAGCATGTCGAAGGCCGGGGCAGTGGTAATTTCATGGATAAGATGGAGGCCGATAAATAGTTGCGTCTGACCGGTGGGAAGCACGTCAACCGTGTGGGATTCCCAGACTTTGTCGTAGAGCGTCCGTCCAGAGCTTTTAGCCATTCCGTGAAATCTCCTGGACAATATCATATCTGCCCGTGCTTACGACTTCAAGACTTGCTGAGCCTTCTAGAAGTGTGGTTTTTCCTCGGGGAGCGCGCCTTCGGCCGCGGCCGATAGGTCAGTGCTTTCGTTGAGGCTTCTCGTTCCTGCGTCCGCGGCCTCATTCTCGCTCCCCTCGGACTGCCTGGGGGTGTCTTGAGGGACCGATGCACCGGACGAGGAGGCTCAAGCGTACCCTAGAGTCACCATCGGCATTTAGGCGAGCGTAAGACGAGTGTATTGCATCGGGCCGGAAAGATACTTCCAGGCAGACTTTTTCTTCTAGACTTTCCGGCCATAGATCCAGGCCGCCGGATCTTTGGCATATTCTTCATAGGAGCCGGCGCAGGTGACGCCAGGGATTTGCGGGATCCAGTCTTCCTTCAAGAGTTCATCCGGGTCGCCGTAATTGGCTGCCAGGCTACGCACATCTGGATCATCCAATGCCGTGAGACGACCGTTCCGGATCACCACATGCTCCCTGCCGTCCTTGGCAGTTACCACTAATGTCGGTAAGAGCAGATGGATGTGGAGGTGGCCGTACAAAAGTCCGCGCTCGCCTGCCCACTTCTCTTCCGGTGCACGCCAGAGAGTTCCGAAGCCCATGTGGATCACGCCCGAACGCCGCCGCTCCCATTCAAATCCGCCCGAGGAGTGTCGCTCAATGTGGCTGGGCCGCGTGATCTTGGGATTTGTCCCTATCGCTGCCTCCCAAAGATAGAAAAGACCCGGCCTGGGGAAACAGGGATATTGGGTGCGTTTGCTCTCTTCGACGAGATCGCGCCATGCGTCGCCATAAGCCCCACCCCCCGACACCTTAACGATCTGGCCACCTTCCAATTCGACCCTGACTTGAGGGAAGGCGCGGGAAAAATGGCTCGTGGTGCCTGCGACTACGCCGGCAGCATCTTCTTTTGCGATCAGGGGCGGCACGGGATGGCTGAAGAGGTGGCCGTTGCGGGGAGTAGAAGAAAAGCCGTAACGGCTCCCGTCGTAATATTCCTCCCAATAGGTCCACGAGATATCCGTCCCTTCGGGGTCCGTAAGTCGCGCTCTCCCACCACGTCCCTTTTCCCAGATCGGCTCCCATGTTTTCTGGTTGATGAGAAGGTGGATCTCGAGCGGATAAGTAGTTGATCGCTGCAGGAAATGCTCCGATTGCAGCCACGGGATTTGTTCGTAGCGGTAATCGGTTTTTGGGACCGGACCACCCTTGCCGTGAATCAGCAGGTCATAGCCGCGCCGAGCGGCAAAATCTTCGATGAAAGGAAGTCCCTCCCAGCGCCTCGGGTTATTTTCCCAGGGCTCACGCCGCATGATGACACGGACCTCATCGAGGTAGTCGAACTCCCTGTCGGGTTCGCCCATATCAATAAAGAGGAGATCGACATGCGCCCCTTTTTCTCTGAGCGCTTGAGCGACCGCCTGAGGAACTGCCGGATCATATTCTCGATCCACAGCGATCAGCGCTTTATTTCCACTTATGGTCTTCCCATAACCTACAAACCCGACGTGACTCTCACGATTCTCCCGCCACCCGGCCAGCGCACGGGCATTTGGCATCAATTTTCGAATATCGATAGTGCGAAGCTCCGAACCGGCCGCCGCCCCACTCTTACCCACAGGCGAAGCTTTTATTCCCGCACCGTCATCGATAACATCGCACATGTCAGAAATCCTCCGATCAAGTTACATCCCGAGCTCTTTCTGCGCCTGCCTGAGGTAGCTCAAGTCCACGTACTTTTCCGGCGGGGGCGGGGGTTCCTTCAGGACTCCGTCGCTGGCTTGAACCTGCAGGTTCACTTTGAAACCT
>Ga0156156_1190_pt1 | contig 13823 bp, 14 predicted proteins | sample RifCSPlowO2_12_FD_107809 | JGI IMG/M metagenome (GOLD analysis project Ga0156156, IMG submission 107809) | Deltaproteobacteria bacterium RIFCSPLOWO2_12_55_13
CTGCCAATCCGTAGACATTCCATCTTGAGCCGTTGGGTTATTTTTAAATACACCGGGAATGATGCTTCCATCAGGATTAAACCACACCCGATGCACGCGCATCCATAATAAGTCTTCGTTGGGGATGTCTTCACTCTCCCAAGGGACACTTACTTCATCAGCCATAGGAAAATCCATTCGCTATCCGTAGACGTATCTAACTTTTTACCTCTGATGGCGTTCTCCGTTCCTTCTTCTCTGTCATCACCATAATACGATCCTAGTTCCTTAGCATCAGCCGGCACATTAATCAAAAGTTCCCGCCTAGGTGTTCGCCAATGAAGATCAATACTGCCGTAAGGCCCTGGCAAGATTCTGGGCGCCCCAAAGCATACCTTATGACGTCGCCAAAGATTTAGAGCATTGGCTAATAGAAACTTTACAAGACGATTCCAAGTAGACTCAGAGTAACCGGGGCTTCCCTCTTCGTCCCAATCATCTTCCAGTTCCATGATATTTCGTGATCCTTGAATCGCTTGTATGAGACTATTGACAGGCGGTATAAATACCGGGGACTCAGTTGCCCAACACCGATGGGACTCAGGTGAAGACGGACGAAAACTCCTCCCTAGATACTTCGCACGTAAAAAGTCAGCGTGAACCTTTCTGCTCTCAGAATACCAAGACAATTGACCTGCAGGTTCCCTGCGCCAAGCTTTAATGTGGGTCGCACGGTTACAACTTGCTTTAAAAACCGTTTCCGGTTTTGTTCTTTGTTTCGTTATTTGCTCTGTCATGTAATTCCTCTGCTCGGTGCATCAAGATATCTAATACCTGCCTTTTCAAGTACTGATTTGAGACATTGGGCCTTCAAGTCAGCACGATCAAGCACCTTCCTCAATGCTTCAATGTCGGCAGTGTCCAACGCGATGTAAAAATCTTTGAGCTCACTCTCGTGATGGTAGCTAAGCTTAAGTATATGCACAATGACGGCTGCGTTAGGAGCAGTCCCTGGATCGGAGCCGAAAACAGGTCGCATATCAGTGAGAATGCGCGCCCCACAAAATGTATTCTCGTTGTCTTGTAGTACGCCAAGAGCATTTGCAACTATCAGAAGCGTTTCTATCTTAAAAAGCCTAATAAGACGATGCTTAAACGATTCTTGCTCGTCTTTCGAAAGCTGTAAGTCTTTGATCTCGCTCTCTGCCATTGCTCCAATAATTTCTTCTGCCAACTCTTCTGGTGGCGTTTCATCATGCTGCCCAGTAACGCATAAACTGAAGAGAGTGTCGATGATTTCAATCAGATCATCAGGGGAAATTGCCTGTACCTTGGAAATAAGCTCCACCGCGAGATCTTCAGAAAAAAGTTTAGGCTGAACTCTCTCCAAAGCAGAAATTAGCCCCTCGAGTGACTTGTCGGGTAAACTCACAAGCTTTATGAGTCCACTTTTGTATCTTTCAGGTATCTTTAATTCTGCCATCTCGTCATCCTAACTTAGGCCGACACTACTTATTCTATATGTCTTATTAAAAAACCTCAAACGATTAACTTTCATCAATGATTATAAACAAAATAATGACTAAAATAAATATAGGTATTGAGTATGCGGGTCGGCATATCCCGGTTCTGATATTTCCAACAATTGGCGCGATTCTCTTGCCTTTTAAAGCGGTTGTCAAGGAAATTCACGCAACCATCGGTGACAAACACGGATCAGTATAATCCCAGTATGACCGCAGCGGACTAAGTGTTATCTTCCGTTCAGAGCTCATGTCGGCTAGCTCCAGAAGGTTTCGTTTCATTATGCCACCAGTGTTCGGCCCTGGTTCCATCTGACCGAGCCACCTGCCGCCACCAACGGGCGTAGCGCCGCCACAGCATTTCAGCCGAAGTATGGCGCATTTGCCGAGACACCCATCCAGGACTCTCCCCGGCCCCCAATATGAAAACTGCAAAGGTGTGACCGAATCTAGCGATCAGCCCAAGTTATTTCGGCATAAAATAGGGCAAGTTCAGGATGGGAATCAAGGAGCGATAAAAATTTCGGAAAAGGAGTCTGTCCGTTTAATGCTCTGTCTAATGCTCGCGCTCAGCGCGCTTTTCGCCGTTGCCTGGAGCGGATCGTTAGGCGCCGCGCCGAGCGTGCGGGCGCCGGTGCGCCGCGTAGCAGGCCCTCCGTGCTGAGATCTTCGTCGAGGTCTGGCCAGTGGATGCCGTAACCGGCGGCGCATACCTTCCAATTCGACCGCTGTTTCGCCGTCCCACCAAACAGTCTCGGATACCAAACCAAGGGCACGGAGATAGTCCGACCGTCCATCAAATCGACCATCAACGTGTCTTCCGAGACACGCACATCCCGTACCCGCTCGTCAGCGCTTAGCGCTAATATGCCCATACCATGCCTAGACTAAATTTAGTCCACCGACTTGTCCGTTGTCAAACATTTGTAGAGGAGAAAAAATTGGAGCGGGCGACCGGGATCGAACCGGCGACGTCCAGCTTGGGAAGCTGGCATTCTACCGCTGAATTACGCCCGCTCAGTGGGCGGCAGGGAATATTTTTATATTGGATTATCCTCGTCTTGTCAATGAACAGTCCGGGCCTTCATCGGCCGCCGGCGAAAGAGCCGAGCGCCCTCAGCACCGCCAGCGATGGCGCGAAGAACGTCGCGCCCGAAACTGCCCGGGTGTAATCCATTAGATGATCATGCATGGCGTCACCGGCAATTCCCATCATCCGGCTTAGCATCTTTTCGGGGATGTCAAGATTTTTACTGTACGCGATGAAAAACAACCCGGACTCCGACACCGTACCGTAGGGAAAACTATGGCGCACGATCTCGAGCTCCTCGCCGCGCTCTTCGATCACCACGCGGCTAATATGGGCAGTAGGCGGCTTGTCCCGGTCTGAGAGTTCCTTGCTGTCCCGCTTGCGCCGGCCGATCACCTTTTCCTGATCTTTCCGGGGAACGCCGGCCCATTTCTTCAGGTTGTGAATATAGCGCTGGGTAAAGACGTAACTGCCACCGGCGAAGGCGGAATCTTCGGCGCCGATCAATGCAACTTTTGCCCGCTCTTTACCCTTGGGGTTCTCCGTGCCGTCGATGAAGCCGGTGAGATCGCGCGAGTCGAGGTAACGGAAACCGTGGACTTCATCCATCACCTCGACGGTCTCCCCGAGCCGGTTCCTGACGCGCGTCGCCAGTTCGAAATTGAGGTCTGCGCGCTTGGAAATGATGTGGAAGAGCAGGTCTCCGCCGGTACTTGGAGCGCTCCTCCCCCCGGCCTCGATCGCCCGGAACGGCCTAAGACCGAGCGGCCGTTTGCCAGGGGAGATCACATCCCAGAACTCCGGGCCGAGGCTTACCGTGCAGACGAGCTTGGCCGTAGGATCGATCGTTCCCGCCCTGCCAACCAGAGCCGGAACGCCGGCGACCACCCGCGCCACTGCCGGGCCATTGAAAGCGGGATCGCGGATCCGCAAGATGAGAAATAGCGCGTTCTGATGGGGTTGGGGAATGATACCGGACTGAGGCTGTGCCATAAACCAATCCTCCTTAAGAACGTTCAGCGGCGAGCGAGCAGCTTCTTTAGGATCCTTGTTTTGCCCGGCTACCAGGACACCCATTAACCTAAGCTGATAGAAATGTCCATCTCAGGGTGGGAGGTAATTCCTCGGGTGAACGCCTGTTGACAACCGGAGACCTCCCAAGTAACATATTTTTTATCTCATTCAGTATCAGGCCTTCTGAAAGGGAAGCAACAAAGAGTTAAAGGCCTCAGTCTGTCTCACCTTGTGAACGGGATTAATGGTTAGAGCATCCGACCAGAGCCGAGTTCCCACCATTTAGCTCTCATGTTCTTCTCCCATCAGCGATCCGTGTCCCAAGGCAAAGACCTTTGATGTTCTCAATTTGGAGGAGAATATGAGCACTAAGTTATACGTGGGTGGATTACCCTACTCGGTAACGGACGGGCGCTTGGAGGAGATTTTCGCCGAGCACGGCTCTGTCCAATCGGCGCGGGTAATTTCGGATAAATTCACCGGACAGTCCCGGGGTTTTGGCTTTGTCGAGATGGCCTCGGCAGAGGAGGCCCAGAAGGCCATGGAGGCCCTGAACGGCACCCAGCTAGACGGGCGGACCCTGGTCGTTAATGAGGCGAGGCCCCAGGAAAAGCGCATGGGTGGCGGTGGCGGCGGTGACCGTGGCGGTGGGGGCGGTGGACAGAGAAGAGGCGGTGGCCGGGACCGCTGGTAATTCTTTTCTTTCTGACTAATGGGAAAGGGGAGCGACAGGTCGGGTCGCTCCCCTTTTTATTTCATCCCTCTGGCAACTATCTCCTCCGATGATCCGACGGACCGAGAATGCCCTTTTTTTCCGTCGCTTCGATGTGGCGAATGAAGCGGTATTTATTTTCCAACTCATCTACTCGGATGGGAGGAAGGACGGGCTGTCCTTGTTCGACCCTGGCTGCGATAAAGCTGATTTTGTTTCTTTTCCAAGCCTTGAGGAACTCCTCACGAAACCCCTTGGGACTCTTTACCCAGCAGGCGTGCTTGTACCCGGCCCCTTTAACCAGGGCCACCGCATCTGCCCCCATGACGGTCGCGGTCTCGGTCGCGCCTGACGCCTCGTAGCACTGATTGTCGAACAGGAGATGGATCAGATTGGGCGGATTCTGCCAGGCGATGGTCGGCAGCCCGCAGAGATTCATCAGGAAGGCGCCATCTCCGTCAATCACGATGACCTTGCGACGGGGAAGGCCGAGCGCTATTCCCAAAGCGATCGAGGAGGCCAGTCCCAACGTGCGCGGCCTGAAGTTTCCATCGCCGCTCCTCAATGCCTGCCACTCCCGCGCCGCCCAGCCCGCGCTGACTACGAGCGCATCTCCGACGTCGCCTGCAATCGCTTTTAGATAGTCGTATCGTTGCATCATTTCACCCCCAGGACGCTTTTCGTAAGAAGCACTGCTACCGGTTTTTTAGAATCCTCCGCCAGGATCTGAGCGCCCCGCAGAGTTTCCTCGACCTCTTCCGTTCTTCTCAAGACGTAGGTGCGAATGCCCAGCCCTTCAAGCACCGGCTCGGTCACGGAGCCTACCGTCGTAAACCCCCGGTCCCCCAGGTCGCCGGCATAGTAAACGAGCAGGAGAATCGGGATCTGAAATTGCAGGCAGGTTGTGGTCAAACCATTGCAGCTGTTGAGCAACCCGCCGTTTTGCATAAGAAGGGCCGTCTTTTTGCCGGTAAGAGAAGCGCCGGCGCATATGCCCACGCCCTCCTCCTCCCGGCACAGAGGCACGTGCTTGATGTCCGGATCTTTGTCCACGGCCCTAATGAGCTCGACAATTTTCAGGTCTGGAAGCGTGGCGACAAAGTTTAGGCCCGCCTTTTTCAGTCCCTGTACAATGATCTGAGCGGCTTTTTTGCTATCCATAGTTTGTCCTTTGCGGAATCAGTGACCTCCTGGGCCCGATTCCTCTCCCCTTTACCACAACAAGATTCCCGTATCTATCTCCCCCACCACAGGGTTGTCAACTATTCGAACAAGAGATCACGGTACCAATTAAATTTGCCGTGTTAGTCTTGACAGAAAAAAACCAAGCCATATATGGTTGGCTATGGAGCGGATGCTAAAGGTCAGCCAGGAGCACGTCTGGATCGGCATTGAAGATCAGCACGTTTTTTTCGGCCTCACGAATTACGGCCAGAGCGAGCTGGGGCAGATTATCTCTGTGGACCTTCCCGAGGTGGGGGACAAAGTAGAAAGGGGGGAGCCGTTTGGAGAAGTGGAATCCACATCAACGGTGTCCGAGCTGATTGCCCCGGTGTCGGGCACAGTCCTCGCTATCAACCCTGAGTTGGAGAACCATCCCGCTGTCATCAATGAGGACCCTTACAGCGAGGGGTGGATGATCGAAGTGAGGCTGAAAGACGACTCCGAAATCAAGTCTCTGATGGACATGGATGAGTATTACCACTTTGTCTTTCCCGATCGTCAATAGAATTTTCCCCTTGAAAATATCACGGAGGTGTTTTTTGCGCCGATGACCGGGACAATTCAGAAGGGAGCTCGCTCAGGGCCTTTGCCCTGTCTATCTTCGACTCTGCGGAGGGAAACCGGTAGACAATCTCTCCCGGACGGACCAAGCCCAAATCTTCCCTGGCGATTTTTTCGAGGTAAAGGTCATCATGGCGCAGCCGGTAAATTCGCTCCCGGAGGAGTTCATTCTCCTTTTGCAGGAGAAAGTTCGTTTCGCTGAGCGCCCTCCGCTCTCCCCATAGACGCCAGAGGTGGAGCAGTCCTCTTTCGCCAAAAGTGGTAAAAAGAGATAAGGTCACAATAAAAGCGCAAAAGGCATAAAGAACCCAGCGTTGAGATCTGCTCGATTGGGACATAACGATAATCTAGGAAGCATGTGCAATATAGCATATTTTATTATTCTCTGCTTAACGAGGTGAAAGATGAAGATTCAACGAGTTCATGCCCGCGAGGTCTTGGATTCCCGCGGACAGCCCACCATCGAGGTAGACGTGGTCCTCAAGAACGGCTCTCTCGGGCGGGCTACGGTCCCGTCAGGGGCCTCCACAGGAGAGCATGAGGCGGTCGAGTTACGAGACGGAGATAAGCGCTTCCTGGGAAAAGGGGTGGAGCGGGCGGTAGGCAATGTCAATCGCATTCTCGCCCCGCGCCTGCGGGGCAGGGAGGCAAAGGATCAAGAAGGTATCGACCGATTGATGATTGAGCTGGACGGGAGCCCGAACAAAGGCAATCTCGGGGCCAATGCCATCCTGGGGGTTTCCCTCGCGGTCGCCAAGGCGCAAGCTCGGACCGAGAAACTGCCCCTTTACCGCTATCTCGGCGGCCCGCGGGCGAAAACTCTCCCGGTGCCGATGCTCAATGTCCTGAACGGCGGGGTGCACGCCGATAATAATGTCGATGTTCAGGAGTTTATGGTCATTCCCTATGGGATGGAGAGCTTTGCCGAGGCGTTGAGAGCGGCAGCGGAGATTTTTCAGACCCTCAAAAAGGTTTTGCAAAGCCGCGGCTATTCTACCAGCGTCGGCGATGAAGGCGGTTTTGCGCCTCGCCTGAAGGGCAACGAGGAGGCGATCGAGCTGATCTTAGAGGCAGTTGCCCAAGCCGGTTACCGAACCGGGGATCAGGTCGTCTTGGGGCTGGATGTGGCCGCAAGTGAGTTTTTTGAAGACGGTCGCTATTTTTTCAAAAAATCCGATGGCGTCAGAAGAGGCATCGAAGAGATGCTCCGCCTGTATGAGGATTGGGCGAAGAAATATCCGATTATCTCGCTAGAGGATCCCCTGGGCGAAGATGATTGGGATGGATGGAAGATGCTGACAGAGCTTCTGGGAGAGAAGATTCAGATCGTCGGCGACGATATCTTCGTGACGAATAAAGAGAGACTTCAGCGGGGAATTGAATCGGGGGTGGCCAATTCGATCCTGATCAAAGTGAACCAGATCGGCACGCTCAGCGAGACGCTGGAGACGATGCGCTTGGCAAAAAAAACCGGCTACACGACGGTGATCTCGCATCGCTCCGGGGAGACGGAAGATAGCACCATCTCCGACCTGGCGGTGGCGACCAATGCAGGACAGATCAAGACCGGGGCGCCATGCCGCGGCGAGCGAACGGCCAAATACAATCAACTATTGAGGATCGAGGAGGAGCTGGGCAGAAGGGCGGTATTCGCAGGGAAAAAAGTTTTCAAAGCCTTTTGCCAAAGATAGGCAAATTGTGATAGCAGTGCTTGGCGAGAGACAGATATGATTCCCAAGGTGCCGAGAGAGAACTTGCTGGAGCTTTGCAGAAGGATGCTCCTCATACGCCATTTCGAGGAGAGGCTCATCCACCTCCATGACGAGGAGCGCTTCAGCGGACATTACCACGTTTACATAGGCCAGGAAGCGACCGGGGTACCGGCCCTTTCCTGCCTCGAGCGAGGGGATTTCCTTTTCACCACCCACCGCAACCACGGCCATCTTCTTGCGCGGGGTGCCGACCCGCGACGCCTCTTTGCCGAGATCCTGGGGCGAAAAGACGGTTACAACAAGGGTAAAGGCGGGACCTTTCATCTTGCGGCATCGGAGCTGGGTTTTTTCCATACCTCCGGGATCGTGGGCGGGATTATCCCCTTGGCCACGGGCACGGCTTACGCCGCCAGGGCAAAAAAAAGCGGCCAGATCACGGTTTGCCTCTTCGGCGACGGGGCGCTGGAGGAAGGCGCGGCGCCGGAGGCATTCAACCTGGCCTCTCTCTGGAAGCTTCCGGTTCTTTTTCTTTGCGAGAACAACGGAAAGTACGGCGCAGGTCGGGCGGTGGGCGCGGCCCAGTCTCCCACCATGGCGGTCTATCCGCTGACGGATCTGCCGGCAACCTACAAAATCCCCGCGAAGCAGATAGATGGTACAGATGCTGGCGCCGTTCACGTTGCTGTTTCTGAGGCGGTCGCGAAAATTAGGCGCGGAGAGGGTCCGCAATTCATTGAGACGCAGACGGTGCGCTGGCCGGGAAGCGAGACCAACTGGCCGGTCGTCCCGGTGGCGACGGACGCGGCCATGGCCTGGGATGTGAGCTCCGTGCCTGAAGCTGTCCGGGAATGGTACCGTTCCAGTGATCCTGTGCTGATCTTCATCCGGGAGCTCTGGGAGAAAAAACAGGCGACAAAAGAGGATATCGCCGAGCTTGATAGAGACGTGCGCAAGGCCGTCGAGCAGGCTGCGAACTTCGCCCTTGCAAGCCCGTTCCCCGAGCCCGAGGAAGCGCTCAAGGATGTCTTTGCTTGAAAGGTTGTTGAAAAACCCTGTTCTCAGGCTGTTGAAAGGTGACGCATGAGAGAGCTGGCCTATTACGAAGCGAAGCTCGAGGCGCTAAGCGAGCTCATGGCCGCGGACGAGAGCGTTCACTTGATCGGCGGATCTTTTCTAGGACTGAGCCCGCATAGAGGCCTCTTCAGCGCAATCGAAAAAAACTATCCGGACAGAGTGATCGCACCGCCCATCTCCGAGCTTGGCTACTCCGGTCTCGCCATCGGGGCCGCGATGGCCGGGCTTAGAACCGTGGTGGATCTCGGCACCGGGAGCTTCATTTACGAGGCCTGGCCCCAGGTGGTCAACGAAGCAGCTAATGCCTTTTACATGTCCGGAGGGCAGACCCGCGCGCCCGTGGTCTTTCACGTCCTCCACGGCATTCGCGGCGCGGGCGCGGCCCAGCACTCCCACAGCCCGCAGGCGATGCTTTGGAACTGCCCTGGGCTTGAGATCGTCCTGCCGTCATCGCCGGGAGATGTCAAAGGACTTCTCAAGACCGCCGTCCGTAGCCCCAACCCAACCATCTTTATCGACCACGCTCAACTCCTCGAAACGCGGGGGCCCGTGCCTGAAGGAGACGGAGCGATTCCCTTTGGCCGGGCGGAGGTCAAGCGGGCAGGCAAGGACGTCACCGTGATTGCCACCTCGATTGAAGTGCAGCGCAGCCTGGCTGTTGCCGAGCAGCTCGCAAGAGAGGGAATTCAGGTCGAGGTCGTAGACCCCCGCACTGTGGTGCCGCTCGATTTCGCGACGCTGCTTGAGTCCGTGGAAAAAACCGGGCGCGTGGTCATTGTGGATCAGTGCCACAAAAGCTGCGGGATTGCGGCGGAGATAGCGGCAAGGATCGCCGAGGAGGGCTTCGACAAGCTCAAGGCGCCCATCCGCCGGGTGACCACGCCGGATGTGCCGATCCCTTTTAGCCCTCCGCTTGAAGAGTTTGTCACTCCCTCGGAGCCGCGCATCATCGAAGCGATCCGCTCCGTGCTGCGCTGATTTCCACTAGATCTCGACGTTGACTCCGATTTTTCGCTCGATCGCCTTCCGATAAACGAACTGAGCCGCGGCCACGTCTTGAATGGCGACGCCTACGCATTTATAGACGGTAACCTCGTCGGCGTTCTTTCTTCCCGCCTTTTTGCCGGCCAGGATCTCGCCAATCTCGGCATAGATGTGATCCTCTGTGATCGCTCCTTCTTTAATGGCGAGAATAATATCGCCGCACTCCGCCATGATCGCTTCGCGTGAATCGACCACTACCTTCGCCCGCTGGAAAGTCGCGGCATCGATCTCCCTGAGATCGGGACGATGGGAACCCACGGCGTTGATATGCACCCCGGGCTTGAGCCAATCGGCGCTCAGGATCGGCTCCTTGGCCGTCGTTACGGTCACAAGCAGATCCGCATTGCGAACCGCCGCCTCCGCGGTTTTCACAGGCTCGATCTTGATCCCCACCTCCGGCTCCAATTCCTGTATTAAACTCTGAACGCTTTTTTCCACCAGGTCGTAAACCTTTATCGCCCTGATTTTTCTCACCCTGCACAGGGCCCGGATATGAGCCCTGGCCTGCACCCCGGCCCCGAGAATACCAAGCACGGGAGTCTCCGGATTTGCCAGTGCCCTAGTCGCAGCGGCCGACACACATGCGGTCCGAATGGAGGTGATGTAGGTCCCATCCATCACCGCCAGAAGTTTTCCAGTCTCTGTGCTGTACAGAAAAACGGTGGCAAGAATCGTCGGCAGACCCTGCTTGGGATTTTCCGGGAAGTAGGTCACGACCTTCATGCCCAGCGCTTTATCCGCGCCGAGATAAGCGGGCATGCTGGTAATCCGCCCCTTGATCTCAGGCAGCGGCACGACCAGTCTCACCGGCATAACCGCCTTGCCGGTGGAAAATTGAACGTGCGCCCGTTCCAGCGCCTGAATCAATTCCTCGATATCGATGAGCCTTCGAACTTCTTTTTCGGATAAGACAAGCATCGCGCCTCAAAAACCAGCAGCAAGAGCTTTCTCCAATTCCTCTCGAATTATCACCCCTTCCCGAATAATCTTCAACCTGCCATCAACGATCTCAACAACCGTCGAACCTTTTCTACCTTTCAGTCTCCCCCCGTCGAGAAAGATTTCAATTCTGCTAGAAAAGTAGCTCATGGCTGCTTCAATGCTTTGCGCCGGTTCTTTTCCAGAGGGATTGGCGCTGGTGGCCGTAAGCGGGCGGCCCAATTCTCGCGCCAGCCGGGTGGCGAGCGGGTGACTCGATATTCTAATTCCCACACCGCCACCGCGGTTAAGGAGCGGCGCCGGGAGATTCTTTTTACCTGGAAGGACTAGCGTGAGAGGTCCGGGCCAAAACCGCTCCATGAGTTTTCGCGCCACAGTCGGCACATCCGTCACGATGTCCTTAAGCATCTCCCTGCCCGCGATGATGACCGGAATGGGATTTTCCGGCTTGCGACCCTTGAGGAAAACGACTTGCTCGACGGCGGTCTCATTGAAGGCATCGGCCCCTAAACCGTAAAAGGTCTCGGTGGGAAAAACGATCACCTCACCGCGCTTCAGCGCATCGACGGCCCGAGAGAAAACTTTAGCGCTAACGCCTTTTCTTTCTGAGTTTTCGATCTTTTTCCTCGACACCCGAGGCCATCTCCTTCTTGAGCTGCGCCAGTTTGGTAGAAATTCGTAAATCCTTGCGCGCAAGAATCTCCGCGGCAAAAATTCCTGCGTTCGCCGCGCCTGCCTTGCCGATCGCCATAGTCGCGACCGGCACGCCCGCCGGCATCTGCACGGTGGAGAGCAGCGCGTCCAACCCCTTAAGACTGGAAGAGTCGATGGGCACGCCAATCACGGGAAGCGTCGTATGTGCGGCCACTGCGCCGGCCAAATGGGCCGCTGCCCCTGCCCCCACGATGATCACCTCGATCCCTCGCTTAGAGGCCGAGTCAGCATACTCATGAGTTTTCCCCGGGGTGCGATGGGCGGAAAGGATGCGCGTCTCATACCGAATGCCGAAATAATCGAGCCGCTTCTCGGCCTCCCGCATCACCTCTAGATCGGAGTCGCTGCCCATCAGGATCCCCACCCTGGGTTCAGACTTCTTCTTCATACTTCATCCCTTTTCCCATTTTGGATTTTAGATTTTCGATTTTGGATTGAAACCCTTCAACCCTTGAACCCTTTATCCCTTCATCCTTTTCAAAGCTCTTTGGGCGATGTCCCTGCGATAGTGCATCCCATCCCACTCGATCTCGCCAATGGCCCGGTAAACCTCCCGCACCGCCTCCTGGATATTAGTTCCCAAAGCGGTCACGCCTAAAACCCGCCCTCCGGAAGTTAAAAAACGGCCTTGCTTTTCTGCGCTTCCGGCATGAAAGACAAAACCCCTCTGCCAATGCTTTAACTTCTCTAACCCTCGGATCTCTTGGCCCTTCTCGTAGGCACCGGGATAGCCGCCGGCACACAGAACGACGCAGACGGCAGGATCTCGATACCACTCCGCTTTCATTCGATCCAATTTTCCTTCAATCGTCGCTTCCAATAAAGAAACCAGATCGCTTTTGAGCCGCATCATGATCGGCTGGCACTCGGGATCGCCGAACCTGGCGTTGAACTCCAAAACCTTCGGTCCGTCGTCCGCGATCATCAGCCCGGCGTAAATCACACCGGAGTAGTGAACCCCTTTTTTCTTAAGGCCTCTCAGCAAGGGGTTAAGGATCTCATCGAGGATGCGGCGGTGAAGCTCCGGGGTCACGACCGGCGCCGGAGAGTAGGCGCCCATGCCGCCGGTATTGGGGCCGCGGTCGCCGTCGAATACGCGCTTGTGATCTTGCGACGAGGCCAGCGGGAGGATGTGCTCCCCGTCGGTCAGCGCCATGAACGACGCCTCTTCGCCATCCAGAAATTCTTCGATGACCAGTTTCTCTCCCGATTGGCCGAAGGCTTTGCGCACGAGGATTTCGTCGATGGCAGCTTCCGCCTCTTGACGGCTTGCGCAAATCAGCACGCCTTTGCCGGCGGCAAGCCCGTCCGCTTTAACGACGTAGGGCGGTTTTACTTGCGCGAGATAGCGCTTCGCCGCCGTTGCGTCGGCAAAAGTCTCAAAGGCAGCGGTGGGGATGTGGTTGGCTTTTAGAATCTCTTTAGCGAAGGCCTTGCTGCCTTCGAGCTGGGCCGCCGCTCGATTCGGCCCGAAGATCCTTAAACCGCGCGATTCGAAGAGATCGGCGATGCCGAGAGTTAGCGGCAGCTCGGGGCCGACGACGGTAAGATCGATTTTTTCTAGCTCGGCAAATTCGGCGAGCTTTTCGATTTGCTCCGGCGCGATGGCAACGCATTCAGCGAGTTCGCCGATGCCCGCGCTACCCGGCGCGCAGTAGATTTTCTTAATCTTAGGGCTCTGGCTGATCTTCCAGACCAGCGCGTGCTCGCGCCCACCGCTGCCGATGACGAGGACTTTCATGACTTACCAAGAAAAAAACGGGTCGAGGATTGAGGATGGAAGATCGAGGATCGCCATTCTCCGTCCTCGGCTTACGTCTAAAATATTATTTTTTGACTTTAGGGCACACAGGCAGACAAATCAACCGCAGCAGTTTTGCCTTTTGAGGCGACCAAGATCACCGTCTGATGGATAAAATGAGAGGAATTTACTTTTCGGACTCTGACCGAGCTTCCAGACCAGCGCGCGCTCCCGACCCGCAACACCTTCAGCGGACTGAAACCAGAACGCGGGCGATCTCGGGCCGCTAGGCACCGTCGACAAGGATCATATTGCTGGTCGACGCTTTGAATCGCATCGCCTTGAGCGGGCGGTACTCCTCGGATTCGTACCAACGCTTGGCCTTTTCGATGTTGGGAAACTCCAGCACGACGAGACGCTTCGGCTGCCAGTGACCTTCCAGGATCTCGAACTTGCCGCCCCGGACGACAAAGCGGCCGCCGTACTTTGCGACCGTGGCCGGGACTTGCTTGCGGTACTCCTCTAGACCGGGCGCGTCGCGAACGTCGATATCGAC
>Ga0156156_1016_pt1 | contig 13139 bp, 11 predicted proteins | sample RifCSPlowO2_12_FD_107809 | JGI IMG/M metagenome (GOLD analysis project Ga0156156, IMG submission 107809) | Deltaproteobacteria bacterium RIFCSPLOWO2_12_55_13
AGAGAGCCACGGGATGCAGGTTTAACACGACAGGGTTTAAGGCGACCGATTCCACAGGCGCGCCTTGCCGCTTCATTTGTTCCGCCCGGTGCCCGTACATGGCAATGCCCAGCGGCATCTCTCCCGCGGCAACGAGCTGCGCCAGGAGAGTGTGGCCCGCTTGCATTCGGATATCTTGGGCGGCGAGCTTCCGCATATAGGCAATGCCCTTCTCTTCACCCATGAACTTGAGCATATTGGCGAACCATTCGTAGTCCTTGGCATCTAACACCATCTTGCCTTTCCATCGGGGATGGAGCAAATCATCGTAGCTCTTGGGCGCCTGATCTTTGGGGACCATGCGCGTGTTGTAGATCAAGATATGGGTGTTCGTGTAATGCGATGTCCAGTACCCTTCTTTGTCTTTAAAGCCTTCTGGAAAAAATTCCCTCTCCGGGGAATCGTGCTTCGCGTAGAAGCCCTTTAGGAAAAGGTGATAGCCGGCAAAACCGGTGAGTTCGATGACGTCCCACAGATGCTGGCCGAGCCGGGCTTCGGTCTCCACTTTGTTGAGCAGGGCCTCGTCTCCGGTGCGGTAAAACGTGGCGTCGATGGGCGGGTATTTCTTTTTGAATGCATCCACTACTCTCCCGGTTTCGGTCGCGTTCATGGTCGTGTAGAGGACCACCTTGCCCTCTTTCCTGGCCTGTTCTTCGAGGCCCTGGGCCATGAGGGGGGTGGCATGAAAAAAAGGATTAATCGCAGGAAATTCGCCAGCACGGTAATTGGCTTGCCCATGGTGATCCTCCTCTAACCTATCTGGGAGTTCTGAGAAAAATAGCCGCTTTCGCCATGACTTACCCCCCTAGTATATCTATGTCAACAGTGTTAGGCTTTACAAGCGCGAAAGCGCGCTTATACCTCAGACAAACGGCTATGCGTCCTAAAATCCTTGCCATAATTGCCGCAATCCTTTTTGGGCTGATCTATCTTCAAGCCCCGTCCGCCGGCACTCGCAGCCCGGACCTTCGGGCGGAACTGGTGGTGGTCCTAAATATGAATAGAGCCAATCCTCTGAGGGGGGAAATATGGCTCATGGACCTTAAGGGAAGATTGGTCCGGCGCATCACCAAAAATAATTATCACGAGGAGTCCCCCAAGTTTTCTCCCGATGGGAACAAAATTGTCTTTGTGCGAAATATGGGCGGTATCGTCCCGGGGGTTGGCCTGGACCCCAAATATAATGAGATCTTTGTTTACAATCTGCGCACGGGAGTCGAGAGCCGCTTGACAAAGAACAACGTTGAGGATGGTCATCCTGAATGGTCCTTCGACGGCAAATATATCGCTTTCCACTCTCGGCGTAATCACCCGGAAGGAAAGGCGACCCTCTGGATCATGGAGGCCGATGGCTCCCGCGCCAGACAAATCACCGGTTTCCAATCCGGAGATATCTCTCATCTCGACCCAAGTTGGGGACCTGACGGCCAGTGGCTGGCTTTCGTCAACTACCGGGAAGAGAACCGCTACCGTTACTCTCGCATCGAAAAGATTCGGATTGATGGCACCCAGCGGACCGTTCTTTCCTCCGGTGGAAAATTTGCGGGATCAAGCGGGGCAGAGAAAGGAGAGCCTTTGGGGGACATGGACCCCATCCATTCGCCCGACGGCGCGATGATCTGGAGCGCGCGCCGCCTAAATGACGGCCTTATTCACCTGTTTGTTTTTGGCGCCAACACCTACTATGGCGGCAAGGCGGAGACGGACATGAATTGGCCTGTGCACCCGGATGCGGTGGAGCGCAGCCCGCAGTTTTCTCCCGATGGGAGGCGCATCCTTCTTACCCGCTCTTCTCCGAAGGCAGGAGTGAGGAACCGGCAGCTTGTGCTGACGGACCCGCAATCATCGTTCCGTCGCTACCTCACCGCCCGGGAGGATTGGGACATGTGGCATCCGAGCTGGCATCCCTTTGCCCAGTCGGCCGCTGAGAAAGAGTCTAACGGAACCTTGATGAGCTACAAGGCCGGCAATGCGGTCGGGGTAAAAACGATTTTGGCGCATAACGGCGATGGCAGATCGGCCGCCCAGCGATTAAAGACTGCCGGTGCTGTTCGTTTGACAGTGAGCGCCGTCCAACCGGTTAATTTAAAGAGCGCTCCGCCGGCCGCTTACGAGGTCGGATGGAAGTTGGATGTCGCTCCGGAGAGAGTCTCCTCCTTGACTGTCCGCTATCAGGGAAGGCTCCATGGCGAAGATGAAGTCGGTGAAAAGTCCCTCCTGTTACAACTCATGGACTGGGGAGAAAAAAGTTGGGTGACCGTCTTCGTCCTGCCTGAAGCTTCCGGCGATAGGGTCAAGATTCAGCATGAAATCGCTCCTGCACACTTTATCAGCGGTGACAAACATGAGGTGAAGCTGCGCATCGTCGCTTTCGGAGCCTCTATCCCCGCGTTGGAGATGGATTCCCTCACTTTGGATGTGAGGAGAAATTGACCCACCCGAAATAAATTAGTGTCCCCTTCGGGGATGGTTGAAACCCCTCGTCTTCAGACGAAGTCGAGATTGCGAAGTGTGAGAGGAGCGAACACGAGCAGTGTTTGCGGCACTGAGGCTCTACACGATCGTCATGCCCGCGCAGGCGGGCATCCAGGTTGTTCTGCCCTTCGACTTCGCTCAGGGTCGTGAGGAACTCGAACGACGAGAGAACTGGATTCCCGCTTTCGCGGGAATGACGGCAGGGGATGGTTGCAGTCGGCTTCAAGCCGACAGCGCCTAAACCCCTCGGCTTGCAGCCGAGGGTAGTTTAGTTTCTGCCGGGAAAGGCCAAAACCCACCGCTTGCGGAAAAATCGCAGAGAGTTGGTGGCCAGCCGCCAGGCCATGAGGAGGCTCAAGCCGGTCCACACGCCGGGAAGTCCAAGATCCCACTTCAGAGAAATCCAAGAGATCGGGACGAAGAAACCCAAAGCCCCAATTAACATCGCCCACATGAGATACCGCGTGTCGTGAGCGCCTATCAAAAATCCGTCCGAGGCAAAGACCACTCCGTTCACAGGTTGGAAGAGCGCAAGCAGAACAAAGATCGCGATGCCGAGAACCTCGGCGACCTCGGGGCTTCGGGTGAATAGAACTATCAATGGCTGTTTGAGCAGTATGTAACCGGAGCCGAAGATGAGCCCGGCCACGCACCCACAGAGGATGAGAATCTTTCCCATTTGATACGCTTTATCAGATCGATTGGCTCCCAAATGCTTGGCTGCGAGAGTTTGGCCCGCCACTGCGATGCCATCGATGGTATCCGAGGATAAGAGAAATAGTTGAAGGGCGATCTCGTGGCCGGAGAGAGAGGCCGTGCCCATTCGCGCGACGGTGCCGGTGGCGAAGACAAGGGAAAAACGGAGCGCGCCCGTTCTGATGGCGAGGTCGCGGCCGATCCGGGAAAGAGAAAGAAATCTTCGCGCGTTAAATCTCCATCGGTTGAGTCTGTATTGAGAAGTGTGAGAAGAAAAAAAGAGCACGGCCAGGCAGATAGTCCCTGCGAGGATCTGGGAGGCGAGCGTTGCGATGCCGGCGCCTCGAAGGCCCATGGCGGGAAGGCCAAGGCCTCCGTAGATCAAGAGGTAGTCGAGAACGAGGTTGAGTCCATTGACGACGAAGGCGATCACCATCGGCGTTCGGGTATCCTGGATGCCTCGGAGAAAGCCTACGGTGGCAAAGAGGAGAAAGGTAAAGGGGCTGCCGGCGATCCGAATGCGAAAATAAGTTGAGCCTAGCGTCGATACGTCCGGCCCGGCTCCCATTAAGACATATAAATGCGGCGCGAAAAGAATCCCCAAAATCGACACGACTATTCCTCCCACGGCGGCAAGGAAAAGCGCGTGCAGGCATATCTCGCCGCAGATCTCAGGCTCGCCGGCGCCGCGGTGATAACCCACAAGCGTGGTGGTGCCGAAAATGAGAAAGGCAAAGAGCCAGTAGATCCCGCCGATGAGAGAGGAGGCGATGGCCCGCGCCGCAAGCGGCTCCACCCCGAGGCGGCCGATCATTGCCGTATCCGCCAGGACAAAGATCGGCTCGCTGGCTATGGCGAGCATAGCCGGGATAGCGAGACTTAGAATTTCCCTTAGATGAGATCGAAAGGACTGCTTTTCGCCGTTGTAAGGGGTTCTCTCAGTTTCCAATGAGGTAGAGGTCAAGAAAGTCTTTGAGCTGCTTCAGAGGATCATTAGCGTAAAAGAGTGAATTATGCTAGTCGGGAAGATCCCCATGGAAAGTCCGGTTAGATTTTGGAAAGTTTTGGCGCAAAGAGACTTCGGCCTCTTTTGGGTTAGTCTGTTGGTTTCGGCAGTGGGAGATCAGATCTCTAATGTGACGATCGCCTGGCAGGTTTACGAAATCACCAACTCTCCTTTCCAGCTGGGGTTGATAGGACTATTCCGCGCCCTGCCGCTGATTGTCTTTTCCTTGACAGGCGGGTTGCTGGCCGACCGATGGGATCGGCGCCGGCTCCTGATGGTCACCCAGAGCCTGGCTATGATTCTTGCAGCGCTGCTTGGGGTATTGACGCAGACGGGCCATGTGCAGGTATGGCATATTTACACGATCACTTTTTTTGCGGGAGCGGTCAATACTTTCGATCTTCCCGCCCGAACCGCCATGATTCCCAACCTTGTGCCCCGGGAGCAGTTAACCACTGCCTTTGCTTTGAATGTAACCCTGCGCCAGACGGCTACGCTTGTAGGGCCTTTCTTGGGGGGAATCACTCTTGCCGTGGTCGGGTTTAGCTGGGCCTATTACATCAACTCCTTAAGTTTTGTCGGAGTGATTGTCTGCCTTATGTTCATGCGGATTCGTGACGGCAGAGACGCGTCGAAAAAGGAGTCAGCGTTCCAGAGCATACGCGAGGGCTTTAGTTTTGTCTGGGGGAATTCCATGATTATGGGGCTTTTAGTTATGGACACCTGCGTGAACTTTTTCGGCGCCTATAAGGCCATGATGCCGGTTTTTGCCCGTGATCTGCTAGGGGTGGGGCCAGGCGGTTTAGGAATGCTCCTGGGGGCTCCGGCTGTGGGCGCCCTGGTTGGCTCCGGTGTCGTCATGGGGCTCGGGAATCCGAGAGGCAAAGGCCGGCTGATTGTTTTTGTTACCTTAATTTACACCATCGGGCTTATCTTGTTCGCCCTAAGTCGCTCTTTCACGTTTTCGCTGATCGTTGCCTTCTCTCTTGGGGCGCTCGATGCTGTGGGGGAGACGCTCAGGATGACGGTGATTCAGCTCACCGTCCCGGATCGCTTGCGCGGGAGGGTGCAAAGCCTCGTCTATGTCTTTGTTTTCGGCGGCCCTCTGATCGGGCAGGCTCAAGTCGGCGCCCTCGCCTCTCTTTTGGGGGCGCCCGGCGCGATCATACTGGGCGGATTGGTTGGCTCAGGGATAGTAGGCCTGATGGCCAAACGGGTTTCCCAGCTAAGGCAGATCGAAGCTTAAATCCTCGCGTGCCGGCTTTTCCCGCTCGCGCTCGCCGACAATCTTGACGGTGGAAGGTCTGGGTGGTAGACCGGTTTGCAAGTCGGAGAAACTAACAGAAGAGCGCTAAAGGAGGCGATATTATGTCGAAGGCTACCAACGGAAACTGCACCGGCAGCGAGATTCTGATTTCCTCGGATTCGCACGTCATGGAACCATCGGACCTCTTGGCCACACGCGTTGCGCCGTCTTACCGGGACCGCGCTCCTCGCTTCCCCCAACTGAATGTCGGGGAAAGTTTTCAGACACACCCCGGAGGTCAAGATCCCAATTGCAGAATCAAGGAGATGGAGACCGATGGCCTCAGCGCGGAGGTGCTCTACCCGACTTATTTGCTGCCGCACTTCGCTATGGATGATGCGAAGCTCCAACAGGCTTGCTTCCGCGTCTACAATGATTGGTTGATTGATTATTGCAAAGTAGCCCCGAACCGGCTTGTGGGGATCGCGGCTATCTCGGTCTACGACATCGACGAGGCGGTCGAAGAACTCGAACGCTGCGCAAGAGCAGGTATGAAAGGATCTATTATCTGGCAGGCGCCCCATCCGGACCTGCCGTTCCACTCCGACCACTACAACAAGTTCTGGGCGGCGTCCCAGGAGATGAACATGCCCGTCAATCTGCACATTCTCACAGGGCATGGTTACCACAAGCAAGGGTTAAACAAAAAAGGGGTGGAGAGCTATCGGGGCAGCGTCAATCTGAAACTCAAAGAAATCACTGACGCGTTTTTTGAACTCATCTTCTATGGAGTGCTCGACCGCTATCCCTCTCTCAAGTTTGTGAGCGTGGAAAACGAGGTCGGCTGGCTCCCCTTTATGCTTCAGCAGTGGGATTACTACTACAGGCGGTTCCGCGGCGTGAATCCGCCTCCCATCGACAAGGATCCAAGCGAGTATTTCTATCGGCAGATCTTTGCCACTTTCTTCCGCGACACGGCGGGGGGCCACAACCTGGAATGGTGGGGGTCGGATAACTGCATGTTGTCCAACGACTATCCGCACGGCAATTCCACATGGCCGGAGTCCCGAAAGTACATCGAGAGAAACCTGGGGCACCTTCCAGAGGAGATTCGGGTCAAGCTCCTCTGCGCCAACGTGGCGAAGCTCTACGATATTGAAATCGCGCAGCCTGTTAGTCAACAGGGGCAGACGCGGTGACGTTTTGGATTCCGGCCGCTGAGCCGCATCGCGTTATACCAGGGTATTAAATCCCCGCGTACCATTCATAACCCCGGTCCTCCCAGTAGCCGCCCTTTCCCTGGCCGATCTCTTTAAAGTTTTCGACGAATTCGATGCGTTGGATGTATTTGGCCATTTTGTATCCCAACTGGGTTTCCACCCGGAGGCGGAGGGGGGCGCCGTGCTCGATGGGTAGGGACTGGTCGTTCATCTCGTAGGCCAGTATGGTCTGGGGATGGAGGGCATCAACCATATCGATGCTTTCATAAAAGTTGTTGCTCTCTGTGTCCATATCCATACAGTAAAAGACTACGTACTTAGCCTGCGGATCAGGCTGAACAACTTTCGTAATTTCGGTTAGCGGCACGCCTTTCCATTTGCCGATGGCGCTCCAGCCTTCCACGCAATCGTGCCGCGTGATCTGACTTCGCGCGGGCATCGCTTTAAGATCATTTAAAGAAAATTGCCCCGGCTGTTTTACCAGCCCACCGACTTCCAGCTTCCAAGAAGGCCAGCCGCTCATGGCGTTCATCACGTATTCCATGATGAAGGGAGGGGGATTGCCGTTGGGCTTGAAGGTACGGGAGATATCCTTTTCGCTGAATTCCTGCGCCAGCTTGTTGCTGCCGGTCAGGAAACGCAGCAGCCGGCGGTTCAACCCCTCAACGGATTCCAGGAGAGAAAGGACCTTCCTATTTTGGTGGAGCTGGTTGAAGATATTTTCACACCCCGACAAAAGCAGAACCCCGGCGCCTTGCAGCGCGCCGAACAAAATTTTCCGCCGTGAAATGTCCAATCTATTTCTCTCCATTGCGGGGATCCTCCGTCTTTACTTCGAAGTCGTCCTGCTCTTGTTTAAGGCCTTCGGGGTTTAACCTTTTTTCAACATACCAACCAGTGACCATACAGCGCATGTTGTTGATCATGCCCGTGGTTACAACCATGAAGATGTGGCCAAAGGTGAAGAAGGCGAAGAGAAAGGTTAGAAGGAAATGAACCGTTCGCGCCGATTGTCTGCCGCCGAATATCGCCGGCAGCCAGTTGAAGGCGACATCCAGTTGAGGGGACATGGCCAGACCCGACAGGACGATCAACGGAGTGAGGATGAAAAAGACTCCGGTATAGGCCATCTTTTGTAGCGGGGTGTATTCCCCTTCCTGTGGCGATTCTTTTCGAAGTCGGAGATAGTAGAGAATCATGGGAAGGATCTTGCCGGCATCGTATGGAGAGAAAAGAAACTTTCGCACATGGCCGCGCCCGAGGTTATAGAGGAAATACAGGATCCCATTGAGCGTAAAGAGCCAGGCGAAGAAGAAGTGCCATCTTCTCCCGCCGGCCAGCCAGAAAAATCCTGGGATCGTTATCCAGCTGGGGAAGGCCCGGGGGAATGGGCCCATGTCGGTCTGCTGGACGCCGAGAATGCCTGTCGTATCCACGCGCCAGCCAAGGAATCTGATGTAGCCGTGAATATCGCCGTCCTCGTCCGCGGCATAAATGGAGAAGAATGCCTCTTCCGGTTCCGCCTTGCTGCCCCAGTGGAGATGAGGGTAGGCATTGAAGATCTGCAACCCGCTCATGATGAGGATCAAAAGCGCCAACGCATTAATCCAGTGGGTGAGCCGCGTGATCCGGTTGTGGCGATAAATCAGAGAACTCATCATGGCGCTGCTTATGGAACGACCAGCCGGATGGGCGCGCCGTAGACGGAGCGGGAAAAAGTTCCCGGAAAAAGTCTCGTGTTCACGGCATCGAGGCTTCCGGCGCGCTAAGCGGATTATCCGGCTGTGGTATTTGCCCGGATTCCTTCTCCTCTCTGTGAAACAAGGGCACGCTCTTTGCGCGGCGAAATTGCTCTTCGCCGATGTAGCCTATTTGAGCCATGCGGGTCAATATGAGGTCTCTCCTGTGAAGCAGGCCCTTTTCGCGGGGATTTCTCGGACTTGGAAGGAGCGCGGCGAGAGTAGCGGCCTCCTCAAAATCGAGATCGGCAGCAGGCTTGGAGAAGTAATGCCGCGCGGCTGCCTCAGCCCCGTAAATGCCGGTGCCCCATTCTATCACATTGAGGTAGATCTCAAAGATCCTTTTTTTCGAGAGCGCCTGCTCTAATTGCCAGGCGATCACGATCTCTTTCAGCTTGCGAAGCGGGTTCTTGGAGGGGTCGAGGTATAGGTTTTTAGCGAGCTGCATGGTGATGGTGCTTCCCCCGCGCTTGAATTTCCCCTTCTCCCAATCTTCCTTAATTGCTTCTTTGAGTTCAGCGATGTCTATTCCCTTGTGAGCAAAGAAAGCCGCGTCTTCGCTGATGATGATGGCCTTTTTTAGATGTTCGGAAAGCGCATCATAGGAAACCCAGATATGTTGGCGTTGAGGCCTCAAACCCTTTTCCCGGTATTCGTGATCGCGCAGTTCCATCAGGGCAGTGGTCCTGGGATTGTTTTTCTTTAACAGCGAGACATCCGGCAGGTGCAAATATTCGTAGGCGACCAACCCGACGATCAGAGATACGAACAAACTCTTAAGAAAAATGGCTTTCATCGCCGGGTGGCAAGCCTTATGGCCTTCAAGCTCAGAGCGGAGAGAGGATAGCGGTGGAGCGCGGAGAGCGAGGCCCAGCGCCAGGTCGATTGCGGCTGAAGACTCTTCCTGTTGCCGGAGCTGAAGAAGACCGGCGCTCTAATCTTCCGGTAGGTTATGGCGTGGCGGATCTCACCGACAAAAGATTCCGGGCGCACCGTTCTTCCCAGGCCGTTCAGGTGACGGGTCAGGGCGGTTTCCAGGCTCTCTCCTTTTTTCCTCTGACCCCCCGGCACTTCCCAAAGCCCTCCCAGGATGCCGCCCGGCGGCCTGCGGCGCAATAGTATCCGCTTCCTGTTTTCGATCACCACAAGCGGCCATTGGATGATTTCGGTTCTGCGCTTCGTCGCGGGCAATCGATTTGAGCGGATGCGCCCGGATTTCAGCGCCGCGCAGGAGCGAGCAATGGGACATAGCGGGCAATTCGGCTCTTGTGCGGCACAGATCGTCGCCCCCAGCTCCATAAGCGCCTGGTTCAGCTGGCCGGGCTGGGGATGGGCGACCAGACGATAACCTGCCTCCCAAAGCTCCTTTTCTTTTTGACTGTTGAAGGCACGCCTCAAAACACGACGGGCATTGGTGTCTAATGCCGGATAAGCCTGGTTGAAGGCGATGCTCATCACGGCGGCTGCCGTATAGGGGCCGACTCCCGGTAAGGCCAGAATCAAATCGAACTTGCGCGGCAATTTTCCCCGATGCTCTCGCATAATGATGCGCGCGGCCTTCTTCAAGTTCTCTGCCCGGCGGTAGTAGCCGAGTCCGGACCATAAGGCCAGGACTTCTTCCTTAGAAGCCCGATCCAGTTTACGGGTAGTTGGAAAGGCCCGTAGGAATCGGCGGTAATAGGGAAGGACGCTTTTAACCTGGGTCTGCTGGAGCATGGTCTCGGCAATCCAGATGGCGTAGGGATTCCGGGTTCGACGCCAGGGAAGATCGCGCCGGTTTTTCCCGTACCAGCGGAGTAGTGCTCGACGGGTCAGGCCAAATTTCGGCTGCGACATAGGCATATTATAAAAACTCTTATCACGAATCACGAATACGAGCACGAACATCCGCCAGCCAAGGGTCATCCTTGGCAAGTCGCATGAAGTTGTTATAGACCGTCTTGGTAATCGTTTCCGCCGTGGTCTGCTTCAACTCGGCGATCGCCTGAACGACCTCTCGGATAACCTGCGGCATGCCAATCGTCCCTCTTAGCCACTTCAGCCCGCCGGGATTATCCGTCTCGGTCAACAATCGTTCCATTGGAAGCTCGCGTGCGATAGCCTGGATAGAGCGCGAATAGAGGACCTCAACGCCCACGGTGAAGTACGCCCCATATTCTATGAGCGCGCGCAAGATATCGAGCGGGCCTGAGTACCAGTGAACGATCGCCCGCTGAATATCATAGCGCTCCAGAAGATCTAGGATCTCCTTTTCGGCCCCTTTGGTGTGCAGATTGACGATCTTCTTTTGCTCTCTGGCTGCCGCTAAAAAATATTCCAATACTTTCTTTTGGGCAGGATACTGTGATGAATCCTCAACCCAGTGAAAGTCGAGCCCGATCTCGCCGATCATCGGGCTTTGTTCGATCGCTTTGTCCAGCTCGTTGAGGCGGTCGACATATTGCGGCGCCCTCTTGGGATGGACGCCGAAGGTGGGCAGCACCAGATCGCACATCTCGCCGATCTCCAGATTGCGCCGGTAAGAGGGGAGATCCATGGAATTGCCGACGGTGAAGATATGGCGCTGTTTTATCTCGCCTAAGGCAGTTTCCAGCTCGTCTCCGTAGTGGTCCAGATGGGCGTGGGCATCGATCAGCATAGAACTTATTTAGCTCCAAAGCGGGCAAATGAAAAGTCGAAAAACTTTAGATTGGGCTGTTTTTTCTCTTGTCATCTCTCCTGCAGATGGCCTAGAATTCACGGGAAAAGATGGCCCGAAGAGGGTTTAAAAACTTAAGGTATTAATTTAGCACCGTCAGTAGGAGGAGAGAACAATGGCTCAGTACCGTATTATTGATGCAGACGGGCACGTCATGGAGCTGGACAGCGAGCTCAGGGAATTTATCGGGCCGCCCTACAACAACCTGGAATGGCACCAAAGCTACTCGTTCTGGCCCGGCCTCACTATGGACGGCTACCTGCGCTCTCTGCGCAAGCCCGGCGGTTGGGCGGGCGGTGGAACCGGTCCCAGCGCAAAAGATTGGCTTTCGTTCCTCGACAAGAACGGCATCGAGCTGACGGTTCTTTATCCGACGCAGGGTCTCACCCACGCCGCCATTCAAGATAAAGATTGGGCCATCTGCCTGGCGCGCGCTTACAACGACTGGCTTTACAACAAATTCATGGCGGTAAGCCCCCGGCTGGTGGGCGTGGCCCTCTTACCGGTCCAGGACTTGGCGGAGGCGGTCAAAGAGTTGCGCCGCTGCGTGAATGAACTCGGCATGGTCGGCGCCGTTCTTCCCGCCGTCGCGCCGGGCGGCAGGCTCTACAGCGGCCCGGAGTTTTATCCCCTGTGGGAGGAAGCGCAGAAGCTGGACGTTCCCGTCTCGACCCATGGCGGCTTGAGCATGCCGTCGCTGGGTCTCGATTGCGCGGCGAACTTCACTGTAGGCCATACGCTCGAGCATCCCTTCGCGCAGATGCGCCAATTCGTCAGCATGATGTTCGAAGGGGTCTTTGAATCGTTTCCGAGCTTTCGCTTCGGCTGCATCGAATGCGGCGTCGGCTGGGTGCCCTATATGATGGACCGGATGGATGAAGAGCAGGAGCGGAAGGGCCACTACTCGCCGCGCTGTAAGTTAAAGCCCAGCGAGTATATAAAAAAGGGCAATATCTTTTTCGCCGTCGAGGTCGAGGAATCGGCGCTCCCTCTGGCCGCTCAAGTCGCGAATCCAAACGCGCTCCTCTGGGCATCCGACTACCCTCATGAACGGGATCAACGGGACTTCAGTCACGACATTCCGAGTTTGATCAATCGCAAGGACGTGAGCGACGAGCTGAAGCGCAAGATTTTCTGGGACAATCCGTTGCGTTTTTACCCGCGATTGCGCGCGCGGATCGAACAGGGCGCAGCCCCGTACGCTCATTTTGCCGGGGGCAAGAGGGCAGTGACATGACGGAGCCCAATCTCATCGGCGGGCTGATCGGCGGCGGGCTCATCGGCCTTGCCAGCCTGCTCTTGCTCGCCGTCAATGGTCGCATCGCGGGCATATCCGGGATATTAGGCGGCCTCGTGACCGGCGGCCTGCCGGGCGACCGCCTGTGGCGCAGCGCGTTTCTGGCCGGCCTTGTTGCCGGGGCCGGGGCGTACGCGCTGGTCCGGGGCGGCCTGCCGCTGCACTTTCAAGCGCAAGGTTTATGGCTGATTGTCGCCGGCTCGCTGGTGGGATTCGGCACCCGGATCGGCTCCGGCTGCACCTCCGGCCACGGAGTTTGCGGGCTGGCGCGGCGCTCGCCCCGTTCCTTGTTGGCCACCGTGACTTTCATCTTTGTGGCCGTGATCACCGTCTTTCTTTACCGTCATGTTTTCCGATGAAGACTATTGCTAGCTCGTTGTTGAGCGGATTCATTCTCGGCCTCGGACTCGCCGTTTCGCAGATGATCGATCCGGCGCGGGTCATCGGCTTCCTGGATGTGGCCGGCCGATGGGATGCCACGCTGCTGTTTGTGATGGGCGGCGCGCTGGCCGTGACCGTGCCCGGCTTTCCTATGATTCTCAGCCGGCCGCACCCGCTGCTTGCGCCGAAATTCAGCCTGCCCGCCAAGACCGAGATCGACCGACCGTTGATTATCGGCGCTGCCATTTTCGGCGTCGGTTGGGGCTTGGCCGGATTCTGTCCGGGTCCCGCGCTCGCCGCTCTGGCCTCGCTCTCGCCGTCCGTGGTTCTGTTTGTGGCGGC
>Ga0156156_1004_pt1 | contig 13082 bp, 14 predicted proteins | sample RifCSPlowO2_12_FD_107809 | JGI IMG/M metagenome (GOLD analysis project Ga0156156, IMG submission 107809) | Deltaproteobacteria bacterium RIFCSPLOWO2_12_55_13
CTTAGGCTGACTCTTCTCCCCTTGATCAAAATGGGGGCGGGTCGGGCATTTTTTTTCTTGTCATCGGTTCCCGACTCGTTCTATATTTCGTCTAGTCATTCCATGCGCCTTATTGCCGACCTGCACATTCACTCGCGTTATAGCCGCGCCTGCAGCCAGCAGATGGAAGTTAGTACCTTGGCTAAATGGGCCAGGATCAAAGGAGTCGATCTCTTAGGGACCGGCGACTTTACGCATCCACTCCACTTTCAGGAACTCAAAGCGAAACTGGAGACGGCCGATGGCGGGCTCCTGCGCCTGAAGGGAGAGCGCCAGGGGCCCTATTTCATTCCCACGGTGGAGGTGAATAACATCTACCACCAGGCCGGACGGCTGCGTAAAATTCATACGCTCATTGTCGTCCCGAGCCTCGAAGGTGCGGAAAGAATCAACCAGCGGCTTCGCACCCGTGGGAATCTCAGCGCGGATGGCCGTCCGACCTTTACTTTTTCAGCCAGGGATTTGGTCAAGCTCGTCTTAGATGTTTCTCCCGACGCGCTGCTCATTCCGGCCCATGCCTGGACACCGTGGTTCTCTCTCTTCGGCTCCAAGTCCGGCTTCGACTCGCTCGAAGAGTGCTTCGAAGAAGAGAGCGCCAACATCCATGCTATCGAGACCGGCCTCTCTTCGGACCCGGCGATGAACTGGCGTCTTTCCGCCCTCGACCGAATCACGTTGATTTCCAATTCCGATGCTCACTCTCCGCGCAAGATCGCGCGCGAGGCAAACGTCTTCAACTGCCAGCCCGCTTATAAAGATCTTGTCGAGAGCCTCAAAAGCCATGATCCACAAAAGTTTCTCTTCACGATCGAGTTTTTTCCCGCAGAGGGAAAATACCACTACGATGGCCACCGCAAATGCGGCGTCAGGTGGAGCCCTGCCGAGACTAAGAGGCGCAAGGGGCTCTGCCCTATCTGCGGTAAGGCGGTCACCATCGGCGTCATGCACCGAGTTGACGATCTCGCAGACCGGGAGGAGGGGTATGTGCCTCCGCGGGCCATACCGGCTAAACATCTCGTTCCCCTGGAAGAGATCCTCGCCGATGCGCTCGGGGCCAGGCCGGGAACCAAAACGGTGGATAAAGAGTACGAAAGGCTCACCGCGCTTTTAGGCCCGGAGCTGCCAATCCTGCTCGATGTCGAGGAGGAGGAGCTAAGGAAAAGCTGTCCGCCTCGTGTCTGCGAAGGAATCCTTAAGGTACGGCGCGAGGAGGTCGAGGTAGAAGCCGGCTATGACGGGGTTTACGGCAGGATCTCTTTTTCCCCTGCCAACAGAGCGCTCCGATTCCACTCCAGTCCCAACCGGCCGGAGCCCCTCTAAGGGCTGCCCAATAACCTGCATCCAAAGCGCCACTTTACCATCTGCCGATTTTTGGCTACATTGGATTGCGCCAAAAGGTCATGGAAGCTAAACTGATTACTTTGATCACGGACTTCGGCCACAAGGATCCCTTCGTCGGGATCATGAAAGGGGTTATTTTCGGGATCAACCCGAGCGCAACCATCATCGACTTGAGCCATGGGATTTCGCCTCAAGATGTCCTGGCCGGGGCCTTGGTGCTTCGCTATGCTGTTCCTTTTTTCCCCGGGGGAACGATCCATGTGGCGGTAGTGGATCCGGGAGTGGGGAGCGGCAGGCGGCCCTTATTGATCGAGTCGGAAGGAAGCTTCTTTGTCGGACCGGACAACGGCATCCTCAGCCTAGCTTTGGAAGGAAAAAAGATAAGCCGAATGATCGACCTCTCCAACAAACTCTACCACTTAAACCCCGCCAGCGCGACTTTTCACGGGAGAGACGTTTTTGCTCCGGTTGCCGCTTATCTCTCCCTGGGTATCCCGCCGCAGGATTTCGGCACCACGGTCCATGATTTTGCTCACCTCCCCTGGCCTGAAGTCACCAAGACAGGAGGCGCGCTCGTCGGCAAGGTCATATATATCGACGCTTTTGGCAACTTGATTACCAACGTCCGCGATCGCGATTTAAGCGCGCTTCATCCAGAAAAGCCCATGATCTCAGTCGCCGGCGTCACCGTCGAGGGATTAGCGTCCCATTACAGCAGCGGCCGGGAGGGAGGCTACACGGCGCTAATCAACAGCTGGGGTCTCCTGGAGATCTCCTCTTTCAAGGGAAATGCCCAACTCCTATGTGGGGCAAAGGTAGGAGACGAGGTCTTGGTCCGAAACAGCCAAGAGAGCGGGAAGCAAGCCCAGGCAAAAATATGATGAAGCAGCAAAAAAAGCCCTGGCTCCATATTCTTCTTTTCCTTCTCACCCTGATCACGACTACTATGGCTGGGGCCATGCAAAACGGCGTTGATCCTCTCTCCAACCCGTGGCAGATCTATTCCGGACTTCCATTTGCAGTAACGTTGATCACCATTCTATTAGTGCACGAGATGGGCCACTATCTCATGTCGCGCCACCACGGGGTGCAGGCCACTCTCCCCTATTTCATTCCGGCCCCATCATTCATCGGGACCTTTGGCGCATTCATTAAAATGACCTCTCCTCCTCCAGACCGCCGCTCCCTCTTTGACGTAGCCGCGGCGGGCCCACTGGCAGGTCTGGTATTGGCCATACCCGCCGTCATTGTCGGCCTACAACTCTCTACCATCTCGCCGGATGAGAGAACGGGCGGAGGCCTCGCCTTAGGCTCATCTCTCCTTCTTAGCTTTCTTAGTAAGATCACCCTGGGGGTTCTGCCCGACGAGGCCAACATCGTGATGCACCCTATCGGCTTTGCCGGATGGATCGGCCTGTTAGTGACCGCCATGAACCTCCTCCCGGTGGGTCAGCTCGATGGCGGCCACGTGAGTTATGCCCTCTTCGGCGAGAGACATATCTGGATCGGGCGCGTGGCCTTAGTTGCTATGCTCTCGCTGGGATTTCTACGCTGGTGGGACGGCTGGTTAGTCTGGGGTCTGCTCCTCCTCTTTATGGGTTTGCGTCATCCGCCGCCGCTCGATCCCTATACCCCGCTCGACGCCAAAAGAAGGTTTATGGGATGGCTCATGTTGGCCATCCTGGCTGTTACTTTTATTCCTATCCCCTTTTCGATCCAAGAGCCGAGAGTGCGCCAGGAACGCTTCCAGCCGCAGCCTGCGAGCTCGCCTCTGGTCGAAGCAAGGGCCCAGGGAGGCTTCCCATGGCTGAGCGACTGAGCTGGCATCAATATTTTATGACCATTACCCGCCAGGTGGCAGAGCGCTCCACCTGCAACCGTGCAAAGGTAGGCGCGGTGATCGTGCGCGACAAGAATATCCTGGCGACGGGCTACAACGGCGCCCCGGCAGGAATGCCCCATTGCACGGACGCGGGCTGCCTCATCTATCAATCCAAGACCCCCAACGGGGATACGGAGGAGAACTGCTTCCGCACTATTCATGCGGAGATGAACGCGATCGCTCAGGCGGCGAAAAACGGCGCGACCATTAAAGATGCCTCGATCTACATCACCCACACGCCTTGCATTCACTGCCTCAAGGTACTCGTCAACACGGGCATCAAAAATATCTACTATGAGAAACCCTACAAGCTCCACACGCTGGACGAGCTTCGCCGGTATACCCAGGTCCAGCTCGAAAAAGTAGACTTGCCGTAGAATAAAAAAGGGGGCGAGAAACGATCTCGCCCCCTTTCCGCTTCCCGGCGCTCAACGCTAGATCTTCCCTTGAAGGGCAAAAGCGATAATGAGCGCATAAATGGCCAGCGCCTCGATGAAGGCCAAGCCCAGAATCATGGGCAACTGGATCCTGGGTGCCGCATTGGGATTGCGCCCAATGCTCTCCATCGCGGCCGCTGCCATGCGCCCTTGACCAAGGGCGGCGCCAAAGGCAGCCAGACCGATGGCCAAGCCAGCGGCGATAGCAATGGCGGCCTTCGCCCCGACAGCGCCTTCGGCTGCTTCGGCGGCAGCCATAGCCACTCCGGAGTCCAGAAGGCCCAGGGCAACCACGCCGAGAACTAACAGCAACTTCTTCATACCTGCCTCCTTTCTAGCGAATACCGGCTCACCCCTCTCTCTCATCCTCCTCGCACACGAGCCCTTCGCTTAATGCTCATGGCTTATCGCCATGGCCACATAAATCACGCTCAACAATGTAAAGACAAAGGCCTGGATCACCGAGACCAAGGCCCCCAAAATGTAAAAAAGTACCGGGACTCCAACCTTAGTCAAATCGGTAAAGATCTCCACGACCAAGTGGTCGCCAAACATGTTGCCAAAAAGCCGCAGCGCAAGGGAAAAAGGGCGCACGAGATGGGAGATCCCTTCGAGGACTAAAAAAAAGGGCGCCAGGACCAGCATAGGACCGAGAAACTGCTTGATATATCCTGCTCCATGCTCACGCATGCCGAAATAATGGTAGGCACAGAAAGAGACCAGTCCCAACCCCAAGGTGGTGTTGAGATTGTTGGTGGGAGGCGAGAAGCCGGGGAGCAGACCAAAGAGATTCGCGGTGAGTATAAAGATAAAAAAGCTTCCAAAGAGGTGAACGTACTTGCGGCCCTTCAAACCAATAATGCCGTCGCTCAACCCTACTATAAGCTCTACCAGGAGCTCAAAAACGTTTCTTATACTAACACCATCCTCTGGCACTACCGGATCGGTAGACTGCAAGAGGGATCGCCTAGCCAGACAGGCCAGGACTAAGAGCAGAGCCATAACTAACAGGGCCGTAAAGGTGTGCTGAGGCAAGAGTCTCAGAGGCGAGGGCAAAATGTCGTACCACATGAACGGATGTTCCATTTACCCTCCTTCACGCTGAGAGGCCCAAACCCTCTCCATGATAATGGCAATGAGCAGAGAGGAAACCCCGACGGCAAAAGAGCCGGCCTCCAACTGGATCCGCAATAGCAGCGCCGAGAGTAACCCCAAGAAAAGGACAAATTTCATAAAGAGCAAAAAAATCCCTGCTCGAACTCTCCCCCGCGCCGCAAAAGGGCCCAGGAGCCAGCGGACACCGTAGCCCAATAAGAGGAAGTTCACCCCCATGAATAGCGCGCCCAGGATCAGGCCCCATGGGTCTAGAATCCGCAGTGGGACCAGACAGACCAGTAAGGCAAGCACCAAGAGTCCGTGCCACAGTTCAATCCAAAGGATGGCAGAACCGCGCGGTTCCCCGTTCATTTGTCGTCCCCAGAAAAGCGTTCCAGCAACCGCACCAGACGGATAAACGCCCCTATCAGAGCCAGGATCGTGAAGGAGGCCATAAACCAAGGGGAGGAGCTAAGATACCTATCTAGCAGGTAACCCAAAAAAAACCCGCCGAGAACGGTGCTAGGAAACTCCAGTCCGATAGCCGCGTATTTACCTACCTTGACAAAAAGGGGTTCCGGTTTCCCTGGCCTTTCATCACGCTCCCCTTCTTGCTTCACTGGCGGAATTCCATATCACGGAAAACGCCGGGTGGTCAACCTTTGCTCGGCCCTACTGCGAAAAGTGTGATTACAAGCAGACCCGGAGGGGAGCGAGAATGAGGCCGCGGACGCAGGACCGAGAAGCCTCAACTTAAGCACTGGCCTATCGGCCGCGGCCGAAGGCGCGCTCCCCAAGGGCGAGAGCAGGCTTTCTTCCCGAAGAAAGACCACACCTTATTATTAACGGGGAGTCCCTTTGCCCTCTCTCCGCGCCCAGACCTCAAAGGCCTGCAGCGCCTTTTCCAGTTCGCGCCGACCATGGGCAAGCGAGATGAAGGCTGCTTCAAACGGAGACGGTGGAAAGTAAATGCCGCGCTTCAGCATGCCGTGGAAAAAACGGGCGAACCGATCGCGATCGCAACAGCGGGCATCGGCGGCGTTCTGTACTCGATCCACACCGAAAAACAGCGTCAGCATGGAACCGACCCGGTTGACCACGCCGGAAAGGCGATGCTGATCCAGGATGGCCTCCAAACCCTCCTGCAACTTTTTCCCTTTTCCCTCCAGCTCCGCATAAACTCCAGAGCGGGAGAGCTCTCTGAGAGTGGCCAGACCGGCAGCAACTGCCAACGGATTGCCGGAGAGCGTCCCGGCTTGATACACGGGACCTTCAGGGGCCAACAGATCCATGATCTCCCTCCTTCCCCCGAAGGCCCCCAGCGGCAACCCTCCGCCCAATATCTTTCCCAAACAAGTAATATCCGGGGATATCCCGTAGAGCTCCTGCGCTCCCCCTGTCGAGAGACGAAAACCGCTGATCACCTCGTCGAAGATCAAAAGCGCTCCATGCCTGGCCGTCGCCTCCCTCAGGGCCGGCAGAAACTCTGTTGATGGTGGAATCACGCCCATATTTCCACAAACGGGCTCGACAATGACCGCGGCAATGGTGCTGGTATATTGACCAAAAGCGGCTTCAACGGCAGCCACATCATTAAACGGTGCGACCACCGTTTCAGCGGTGAAACTAGCGGGGACCCCAGGGCTATCCGGAAGAGCTAACGTCGCCGGCCCTGAGCCGGCCCGGACCAGCAGCCCATCCACATGTCCATGGTAGCAGCCATCGAACTTGATGATCTTGCTACGGCCTGTAAAGGCGCGCGCCAGGCGAATTGCGCTCATCGTCGCCTCGGTGCCTGAGCTAACCAAGCGCAGTTTTTCGATGGAGGGGACTCGCTTACAAACAAACTCCGCTAATTCCACCTCTCCCGGCGTTGGGGCCCCGAACGTCGTGCCCTTTTCCAGCGTTCTTTTGAGTGACGCGACAATTTTAGGGTGGGCATGCCCCAGGATCAGCGGGCCCCAAGAGGCCACGAAATCGAGCAGTCGTTTCCGGTCGACGTCAAAGAGGTAGGCTCCCTTCCCACGCGAGATGAATCGCGGCGACTTGCCGACAGCTTTCCAGGCACGAACCGGGCTATTGACTCCGCCGGGAATTTTTTCTTGCGCTCGCTTCCACAGCGCTTTTGATCTCGTCGCATTCATCAGTCAAAAATCCCCTAGCACTCGATTCGACAGGTGTCAAGGTCATTGCCTTTCGGAAAAAAATTTTTCTGTATTTTTTTCTTGCAATGAGAAATAAAAAGGTTTATGAAGTTCTCCTCACTGCAAACGAAAACGATTTTACTCTTGATTCGCTCGCTGCATGTAGAAATTTGAACGACACGTGATGCTTTCACCGAACCTTGAACCCGGCGGTCGTCTTTCTTCCTGTACATTTTCTAACTCGCAGCGTAGCCCCCGGACGGATATCGCTCCGTTCGTAGCGATGTTCGATCCTATCCGTAAGCCAAATATCTCTTTGGGATTTTCAAAGTTATCCACAACTGTGGATAATTCTGTTTGTAACTTATTCCCTTTTTTACTCAAAGAAACCAATGTGTTAGCTCGAATTTAGACGAGGATAGTTATGGACGAGTTGTGGGAAGAGGCGCTCGGGCAACTCCGCGAAAAGCTGGGAAAACAGAATTTTGAGACTTGGATCCAGCCGATCCGGATGCGGGCGAGGGATGGGGCAGAAATTACCCTCGAGGTGCCAAATAAGTTTTTCCGCGATTGGTTAATGGAGCATTTTCTCACCTCGATTCAGGAAACCCTGTCTATTCTCTCCCAACAAAACGTTAAGCTCTCTGTGACAGTGAACCAGCAGTTGCAGAAAGGCCGCGCTCTCGAAAAGAAACCGGAACGCGAGAAACCTAAGCCATCGCGCGTTAACAACCTCATCCCGAAGTACAACTTCGAAAACTTCGTTGTCGGCGCCAGCAATCAATTTGCTCACGCCGCCTCTCTCGCCGTGGCCAACCAGCCGGGAGACCATTACAACCCGTTGTTCATCTACGGGGGGGTGGGGTTGGGCAAGACCCACCTGATCAACGCCATCGGCCACAGGGTTGTCGAGAAACGGCCGGCCTTAAAGGTCTTTTATCTCAGCTCCGAGTCCTTCATGAACGAGCTGATCGGCTCACTCAGAAGGGATAGAATGGACGAGTTCAAGAGCCGCTTTCGTAATGTTGACGTGTTGATTCTCGACGACGTACAGTTCATTGCGGGCAAGGAGAGAACCCAGGAGGAGTTCTTCCATACCTTTAACTCCCTGTACGAATCCCGTAAGCAGATCATCATCACCTCGGACAGGTTTCCCAAGGAAATCCCAGCCTTAGAAGATCGGCTCAGGAACCGGTTTGAATGGGGGCTGATCGCCGACATTCAACCTCCGGACATGGAGACAAGAGTGGCAATTCTGCAAAAAAAGGCGGAATTGGAAGGCGTTCAGTTGCCACATGAGGTTGCTCTCTTTCTCGCGTCCCACATCGACTCGAACGTAAGGGAACTCGAAGGGTCGCTTACCCGCCTGGGGGCATTCGGCTCGCTGACTAAGACGCCTATCACCATAGACCTGGCTAAAGAGGTGCTCCAAAACACCCTGCGCGGCGCCCACAGAGAACTGACCATAGAAAACATCCAGAAGACCATCTGCGATTACTTCGACATTAAGATAGGAGATCTGAAAGCCAAGAGAAGAACCAGGAATATCGCCCTCCCCAGACAAGTGGCCATGTATCTTTGCCGGAAATACACCTCGACATCCTTCCCCGCCATCGGCTATAAGTTTGGCGGGAGGGACCACTCAACGGTCATCCACGCTTCAAAAACCATAGAGAAGAAGATCAAAGAAGATCCGCATATGGAGGCGACTATAGACAAGCTAGAAAAAAACTTAAATGTCAAAAGATAGTTGGGGATAAACTGTGCTTAGCGGAATGCACCGTATGGATAAAACGACTCATTAACTCTATTACGCGGTCTTCCAGTGAATAGCGGGGATAACTACTACGCGTTAAACACAATCAAAAGTCTTTAATCGGCTTAACTATTTCCCCCTTTTGCACAATATTCACAGCCTCTATTGCTATTACTGTTAAGATTCTTATAAAAGGTAGATAGTAATAGGTAGGAGGAATTATGGAATTCAGAGCTAAGCGAGGGGATTTTCTCGCAACGCTTTATTGGACCCAGGGTGTTGTTGAGCGGCGCAACACTATGCCTATTTTGGCCAATGTTCTCATTGAAGCGTCTAAAAGCGATGTCCGCCTGACAGCAACAGACCTGGAGGTCGGCGTAAGGGGAAGGTTGGATGCGGAGGTGTCCGGGGAAGGCACAATCACTGTAAACGCAAAAAAGCTGTACGAGATCGTGCGCGAGGCCCCCGAAGAGACTCTTCAATTAAAACGGCTGGAAAATGACTGGTTAGAGGTAAAAAGCGGGAAGTCGGTTTTTAAGATTGTCGGGATGGAGGCGCGTGAATTTCCTCAATTTCCGAAATTCGAGAAGGAGCAGCTCTCTACTGTTCCGGCGAATTTGCTGCGCGAGATGATAGAACAAACTATTTTCTCGGTCTCCGTGGATGAGACTCGCTACAGCCTTAACGGGGTATTCGTAGAGGAGGCGGGCTCGGGCAAAATTCGCATGGTGGCGACGGATGGTCATCGCCTGGCTCTCATCGAGCGAGAGATAGGTTCTCTTAATCTAGATAAGGGAGTAATTCTTCCGCGCAAAGGGCTGGCGGAGGTAAGGAAACTCCTGGAGGGAGGCGGAGATGGGGTGGTGTCAATGGGGTTTAAGGAAAATATGGGGTTGATAGTCAAGGATGATGTGGAGCTTTTTATGCGACTGATCGAAGGGGATTTTCCAGACTATACTAAGGTTATCCCAAAGGATAACACGCAGGTAGTAAGGATTGAAAAAGACGAGCTTTTACATGCGCTTCGGCGCGTGTCCATTCTTTCCAGCGAGCGCTACAAGGGAATAAAAATGGAGCTTAAACAGGGGCAGCTATCCATCTCTGCCAGCAATCCCGATTTGGGCGAGGCGGTCGAAGAGATAGATATGGACTATCAAGGAAAGTCTTTAGTGGTCGGCTTTAATGCCCGGTATCTGCTTGATGTTCTTGCTGTATTGGAGACTGGGGGAGAAGTAGAGATATCTTTCAAGGATGCCCTCAGCCCCAGCCTTCTCAAAAAAGGGGGGGATGACGGTTATCTCTACGTAGTTATGCCGATGAGATTATAGCTAAACAGTCATCAACTCTTGTATTGAGCTATGAGACGCGGTCGGAGGTGCCGATAACCACCCCCACGATGATAACAGCCCCGCCTACTCCCTGATAGAGCATCAGCCTTTCACCCAAAAAAATCGCCGATAGGATAATAGCGAAAAAAGGAATCGTGTTGTAAACGAGCGTGGCCCGCCCGGGGCCGAAAGTTAAAACAGACCGGTTCCATAGCAAAAAGGAGAGGAACGACGGAAAGATGCCGAGGTAAAGGATGGCAAGGAGCTCGTAACCGCCGAACTGGGCGGGGGTCGATGAGAGCTCAAAAAAAGCTGCCGGGAGAAGGAAGACCGCGCCGATGCCGGTTGTCATGGCGGTCAAAGCAAGCGGGGAGAAATACTGCATCAACGGTTTTGCCATAACGCAATAGAATCCCCAAAGCGCGGTGGCAAAAAAGATAATGATATCCCCTGGGTTGAAATGCAGGCTGGCTAATGTCTGCAGAGAACCTTGACTTACGATCCATCCTATCCCGGCAAAGGAGAGGAAAATACCCAAGATGCGCCGCCCAGTCATCTTTTCGGCGATGAGGAGCCAGGCAAGGCCGGCGGTGGTTACGGGGGTCGCAGCGTTTACGAGCGTGGCGTTAATGGCGGTGGTGTAATGGAGCCCCGTGTACAAGACGGCATTGAAGGCGAAGACGCCCGTGAGACTCATGAGGACTAGCGGGACAATAAATTTTCTTGGCACTGCGGGCCATCCCTGACGATAGAGAAGTAGTGGTATCAAAATAACGGCAGCGACCACGAAGCGTCCCGTATTGAGCGTCCAGGGGGGTACCCTATCGACCAGGGCTCGTCCGAGGATAAAATTGCTGCTCCAAAAGAGGGGCGGAAGAAAGAGAAAAAGGTAGGCCGGAAACGAAGGTCGCGATGCAATCTCCACGCTGCTCGGTGGTACACTATTGTTTTCGCTAGCGCAAGGGATACCGAGGGAGTTATTGTCCAGGCTTAACGTGAATTCTGTAACACAGGAGTCGTAGCGATGATAAAGAAGATCGGCCGCTGGGTCACGGCTATTTTCACCATGATCGGGTTGTTTAGTACCGTGATCGTTGCCACACCCATATCAGAATACCTCGCCCAACCATTGCGCTTAGAAGCGCAGCTCAAGTCGGCAGAGGCTATTGTGGTCCTGGGTGGGGGAGCTTTTAAAGACGGACTCCCTTCGGTTTCGTCTTTGACCCGGGCAGTCTATGGCTTCGCGCTTTTCCGGGCTGGATACGCCCCCCGTCTCTTTCTTTCGGGCGGTCAAGTCTCCGCTGAGTCCGGACTGGAGGGGTTAGCGATGAAGAAGCTCTTGCAGGATATAGGGGCTTCACCAAGGGTCTTGGAGACAGAAGACCGCTCCACCAGGACCTATAGTAACGCCAACGAGAGTGCGCGGATTCTCCAGCCCCAGGGAGTCCGTCATATCCTCCTGGTCACACACCCCAACCATATGCTTCGTGCCAGGTGGACCTTTGAGAAGGCTGGCTTTACGGTTTATCCCGCACCGGTACCATGGGACCGTTTAGCGCCAATATGGGGAAGACCAAGCCTGGGGCGTTTCCAGCTGTTCCATAACGTCCTTTACGAGTACGCCGGGTTAGTTCTCTACTGGGGGAAAGGATGGCTATAAAATGGCGGCTGAATCTATCTCCTGGGGGACTGCCGAAAACCTTGACGATGGAAACTCTCCTCAGGCTTGGATGATTGTCGCAATATCCTGGCGGCCTTCGTGCCCAACACGTCTTTTAAGAAGCCGGCGTCGCGCATGTGATCCCGCAACCGTTTGATTTTTTGGCGGATTTCATGCCGCCGCGCGAGGTCGGTTTTCGCTGTCTTCACATCATCGATGGAGAGGCTAACATTCCCCTCCCTGGTTTGCATGGTTAGATGGAGGGTGAAGCTCGGTCCGTCGGCCTCGCTCCCGTCACGCACGGCAAAGTCGAGCTTCTTGTCAATGCTTCGTATGATCTCTCTTAAAGTCGTCTGGTCTTCCTTGATTACGTCGCGTCCATGCATGGCAACCTCCTCGGTTCGGAGTGTATAAAAAGCCCCCTGAGGCGTTAAAAAGTCTTTGGGGGCTTAGAGCAACGAAACTATTCAAAAGGTCTTGTTAGGATTGACTCTACGCGCTTGCAAGGGAAAGGTCAAATCAAAAACCCTCCTAGTCTTTACTGGTGGCGACGAAAAGCTCCTCTAAAGGGAGCATTCTTCCAATCAAGCCCTGCTCGTAGGAGTATTGGATGAGGGTCGCCAGATTTTTTCGGTTTGCTTCCCCGAGGCCGTAGACCCAGGGATCCCGGCCCAGGGTATCTTCCTGTTCTTCAAGTGCGTGGCGAAACCAAGCAAGCGGAACCCTCCTGGGATTCTCCATTCTTTGGTAGGCGCGCTCCTTGGCCAGCTCGAATGCCTCCATCAAACTGGCGGGCACCCAAGGGTAGCGGTCGACGACCTCCTGTTTGATCGCCGTTGTGTGCATGATGGGGAAGATGCCGGTTCTTTTGTAAAAGTCGATCTCCGATTCTTTGTAATTCTCGAAAAGCCGCTTCACCCGATTATCCCGGTCCAAAATCGGCTGAATCACTTCCGGGTGGATCAAGGCATCGAGCTCTCCCGAGACCAACATCTGCTCGACTTTCTTTCCCGTCTGGATTCGCTGGAGCATGAGATCTTTCGGCGCAGTGAAGGGCACCTCCTCCTCATCTTGCGTAACCCAATGGACTTTTCTGTGGGGGAGCTGGTGGTCATGCTCGAGAATTCCGCGGATCCAGAGGTTGGTGGTGGCCTGGAAGTTGCGCAGACCCACGTTTCTTCCGATCAGGTCTGCGGGCTTCTGAATTCCCTTGTGGCTATTGATAAAAATGAAGCCGTGGCGGAATCTGCGATGGAGAAAAACCGGGATGGCGACGAAAGCTTGAGCCATGAATTTAGCCAGCAGATAGCTGGACATGGAGAGCTCTGCGACATCGAACTCGCGATTGCGGATCATCCTCCAGTGGCGGATATCCGAGGTCATGTCTGTGAGCACGGTAA
>Ga0156156_1211_pt1 | contig 12436 bp, 17 predicted proteins | sample RifCSPlowO2_12_FD_107809 | JGI IMG/M metagenome (GOLD analysis project Ga0156156, IMG submission 107809) | Deltaproteobacteria bacterium RIFCSPLOWO2_12_55_13
AAAGATGCCTATGCTTTGCAAGCGAGGAATATACTGAAGATTCCGCGCACCCCTTTGGAAGGCGTCAAGACGATTCTGGATGGGCTGGAAAAAATCCCCGCAGCGAAGACGGCGGATCCGAGACGATTCGTGGATATGAGTCTAATCGACGAGCTGGAAAAAGAGGGCTTTCTGAAGACGCTGTATTAAGAAGTAGGGAGAAATATCGCTTCCCACATACATCACTCCCACACCGTCTCCACCCATCCGCCTTCCTGTATTTCTTCATCTGCCGTAATGAGGGGATAGCCCAGGTGGCGGGCGGTGGCGACAATAGCTCTATCCGCTGGATCACGGATGGAGGATAGACCAGTGACCTCTAAGAAAATCTCAAAAGTGTAAGGCTGAATCTGGAAGTTCGGCGCTCTATCAATCTCTTGAGCCCAACGGTGAAAGAGCTGCTTGAACTTTACGATCCGTCTTTCGCTGAGCCGCATGGCTTCCTCGAGAACCGGAACTGGAATAACAATCACATTTTTCCCTTCGTCGGCAGCCTGGAAGATTCTCCTGGCCTTCCGGCCCAGTCGATTCAGCTTGTCCGTCACCACAAAGATCAGAGGGTGCGTATCCGTGACGTAGATCACTTGAGCTGCTCGACCAGCCGTTGAAACGACAGTTCCCTCTCTCGCTTCAGTTCTTCGAGCCCCTGGTCCAGATCGCCGATCAGCTGCGCAGTCCCCTCCAGCTTAAATGGCTTGCTCCGCAGAGTCTTTCTGTAAAAACCCAGTTCCTCGCCAACTCTCTCATGCCAGTGGGCGTCTACCAGCACGGCCTTGACCTTCGATCTCTGGGTGATGGCAACGGGGCCTTTTCCCTTGTGAACTTCATCCACTAAAGCACTCAACTTGGCTCTGGCCTCGCTTAAAGAGAGCTGTTTCATTGGTTTCATCCCTCCTATTCATACTGTACAACCAATTGTACAAGAAATACCAAGGGGGTCAAGCCCTCTTTTCTTCCAACAGCCGTAAAATTTTCTCTTGCACCCCGTCAAAGCCGCCGTTGGACATGACCAGGATGACATCGCCGGATTCGGCGCTGGCAGTCACATAGGCGGGAATCTCGTTGGTCTTTTCAATAAGCGCAGCGCGGCTATCACCGGAGATCCGGTTGATTTCTCGCACCACCTCCTCGGCCGGGAGCCGGTCCTTTTCCGGGATCTTCTCGGGCTGATAGAGCCCCGCCACAACCACCCGGTCCGCGCTCGACAGAGCCTGTGGAAACTCGCGCGCGAAAACCCGCCTCCTGCTGGTGTTGCTCCTGGGCTCGAAGATGGCCCAGAGCCTGCGCCCGGGGTAGGCCGCCCGCACCGCCTCGATCGTTTCCTTTATCGCAGTAGGATGATGGGCGAAGTCATCGATAACCGTTACTCCCCCAACCTCCCCTTTTACTTCCTGCCTGCGCTTGACTCCGGAAAAGGCTGCCAGCGTGTCTTTCAAGGCCGTTTGATCTATCCCCAACTCTCTGGCCGTGGCATAGACAGCCAGGGCATTGTTCACGTTGTGCCGTCCTATGAGCGAGATCTCCACGACCCCTTCGGAGCTTCCCTTATAGAACGGTTCAAATAGGCTGCAACCCGCCCGCGCGCGGATATTCCGCGCCTGCCAATCCCCCGGCTCCCCGTTGCCGTAGAAGAGCACCGGACAGCCGGCGGAAAGGGCAACCTCTCTTGCCGCTTCGTATTCGTTGCAGGCCAAGAGGGTCCCGGCGGGAGGAATGATTTCTATGAGATGTCGAAACGCGCCCTTCAGATGCTCCAGATCGCGGTAAATGTCGGCATGGTCGAATTCCAGGCTCGTCAAGATTACCTTCTCGGGCTTGTAGTGCAGAAACTTCGGCCCTTTATCGAAGAAGGCGCTGTCATACTCATCTCCTTCCAGGACCGCCCAATCCCCCGTTCCCTGGTTGAATCCGCTATCGAAGTCGAGTGGAATACCGCCGACAAAAAAACTCGGATTCCAGCCCGCCCCCTTCAAGACCCAAGCCATAAGAGCGCTTGTGGTAGTTTTCCCGTGTGTGCCCGCGACCACGACGGACCTTTTTGAACCGATCAAAAACTTTCCCAATGCTTGAGGGAATGAGATATATGGAATCTCCAGACGAAGCACCGCCTCCACCTCGGGATTGTTGCGCGCAACCGCATTGCCGATCACAACCATTTGAGGACGCTCCCGGAGGTGTTCTTCTGCGAAGCCTGAAAGCACCTGAATTCCCAGCCTTTCAAGATAGGTGCTCATCGGAGGGTAGACATTTTGGTCTGACCCCGTCACCCGATAATCCTGAGATTGGAGCAGGCCGGCAAGCGAGGCCATCCCTACTCCGCAGATCGCGATGAGGTGGATGTGGCTTCCGCGGCCGGGGAGATCATTCATTGTCGAGAGTCTTCATGATGAGGTCGTGGATATAGGGTCGAAACGCTTTGATCTTATCGTTGCTGCGCGCAGGATGGATGCGGTTGCTGAGAAGAACAACGTGGCAATCTTTCTCCAGGTCCCACCAGATCGAGGTCCCGGTGAATCCCAGATGGCCCACAGAATGGGGAGAAAAATAGCTCCCGCTGGAGGAGTTCTCCGGCGCAGGGGTATCCCAACCTAAGGCAAAGTTTGACCCTTTGACGGTTTCATCTCGGGTCAGAAACTCTTTTAGCAGAGGCGCGGGCAGGAATGGGTCCTCACCCCGGCTACAGTTTCTAAGACGGTTGATAAAAAGATGGATATCTCGGGCTGAAGAGAAAAGGCCGGCATGGCCCGCGACCCCGCCCATGGCATAGGCGTTATCATCATGGACTTCGCCGCAAAGAATCTTCTTGCGCCACGGGCAATGCTCCGTCGGGGCAATCATCTCATGCACCGGTTGGAGGCGGCGAGTCCGGAGTTGGGTGAGGTCCACAAAGGATGTAGAACGGAGCCCCATAGGCTTAAAAACCTTATCTTGACAATAACGGTCTAGCGACCAACCAGTGATCTCCTCGACGACTTCCCCCAAAAGCATAAAGCCGAGGTCGCTATAGAGACTCACGGTGCCGGGAGGGCTCGCTGATTTTTCCCGATGGATCCTTTCGAAGACATAGCTCTTGGCGGCACGACTGGCGATAAAATTGATCTTTCCCTCCCTCGCCCCTTTAACGATATCTTCGTAGTAGGGTTGCCAGGCGGGGAGTCCGGAGCAGTGCGCCAAGAGATGGCGAAATGTCACATGGGTCTTCCCGAAAACGCCGAAATTGGGAAAAAAGCGGGTGATTCGATCTTCCAGCCGGATCTTTTTTTCCCGCACCTGCAGCATCATGGCCACAGCGGTCGCAAGAGGCTTGGTGAGCGAGGCCAGATCAAAGATCGTATCCGCCTGCATAGGGCTCTTTTCCGGCACCAGCGAACGACAGCCAAAAGCGCGCTCAAAAACAACCTCCTCACCTTTCCCGACCAACACGACCGCACCGGGAAAAATACCCTGCGCAACAGCCTCCTTGAAGGCATCTTCCACGGGATGAAAGATCATCTCTGCTCCTTGAAAAACTATGCTAGAGGAGATTCCTGCAAGGAAAGCATCCCCGCGTTGCCGTCCAATCTCATCTTCACTCCAAAGGGGAGGAGCAGGTTCTCCTCTCCGTGACCGGCATCCAGTCCTGCGACTACTGGATAAGGCGCTTCGTGGAAGAGTTCCTGGATAATTTCCCGAAGACCCCGCTCTCCCTCTCCTTCACAATTGATAAAACTGCCCAGGACAAGACCCGCGATCCCGTCCAACTTGCCCGCCATCTTTAGATGCGTCAGCATCCGTTCCAGCCGATAAGGCTTCTCGCCGATATCCTCAAGAAAGAGGATCTTTCCGGCAGTGCTGATCTCGTAGGGAGTCCCAAGGGTGGTGACGAGGATCGATAGGCATCCCCCCACCATCTCCGCCTCCGCCACCCCATGCCGAAACGTTTCGCCTAGCTGGAACTGCCAGTGACTTTTTTTTCCTAAGAGGGTCTCCCAGAAAAACTCTTCGCTCTGCCTTTTCAACCCCCGAGCCAGCTCCATAGCAACCATGGGGCCGTGAAACGTCACCATACCACAGCTCTGAAGAAGCCAGTTTAAAAGAATGCTCACATCGCTATATCCGACAAAGACCTTGGGATGGGGACGGATGGCCTTGGCATCCAAATAAGGGAGCATCTGGATGGAGCCAAACCCCCCACGGGCGCAAAAGATCGCGGCAATATCGCCGCGCTTAAAGAAATCCCGCAGGGCCCCGGCCCTCTGCTCTTGCTCTCCGGCCAGGTACCCTTTGCGATCCAGAATCCCCGGGGCCAGCTCGACTTTGAAACCCGCGCGCGTGATGGCATCCACGCCGGCCCTAAGTTGCTCATCATGGACCGACCCCGAAGGGGCCACAACACCTATTTTTTCCCCTTTGTTTAGCGCAGACGGCTTAAGCGGCACCACTAAACTCCTCCACAGCTCAAATAGAAAAGGCCCTGCCGCGAATGGCGTCACCTGTGAATAACATTCGATATCCGGCGCCCCCGTTCCCTACCCTCAGGGCCATAACGATTTATACATCTTCTCAAAAAAGCCTCGCCAGCACAAGAAGTTTTTGACCTTCACATCTACCTGAAATTTTCACTTCCAAGCCCTCTCCAAGGTTGACTTCGCGGCGCAACACCAGTAATAAATGGTAGGGGACCACACACTTTCTACCGGTTTTTTCACAGGGTCTTGCAGATTTTATCCACAGAGTTTTCCACAGCCGATGAAGATAAAAACAGAGCAAATCGATAGACTCGTGGATCGTCTGATGAAGGCTTATCAAGCCAAGGAATTGATTATGCTTAAAGCAAAGGAGCACGAGGTTCGGGCCAAGATAAAAGAGATAATAACGCGGAATTTTCACGAGGAAGAAGTAATCGAGGAAGAGGCGCGCCAGATGCTCGCCTCTCACGCCGGCCAGGTGAAGGAGATGGACCACTACAAGATGTTCCTCCTGATCAAGCAAAAACTAGCCCAAAAAAAGGAATTTGTTCTATGAGCCGCCTCTCGGATAACCGGATCTCTCATCTGGCACATCTCGTCGTGGATGGTCTCTGGAAAGAGGATCTGACAGATTTTCCCAACGAGGCCCGGGCGCTGGCAGAAACCAAAAGCGTCTTAGCAGAGTTTTTCAACCGCGAAGATCGCTTCGATGAAATAGTGCGGCAGAAAATCCAGTCCCTCTCGCGGCCCATTCCCCCCGGGAGCCGGGAGTGGGACATCCTTTATCGCAAGTATCTGGAGGAAGAGCTCAAAAAGCAGAAAAAATGACCCTATACCCTTGCTTTTCACCCCGACCTGTAATACTAAAGCTAGAGCAGTGCTCACCATTTGAGAGTCCTAACGGCCTCTTGACAAATCGGCACTCGTGTTTAAATTAATAGCCGCTTATCGTAGATGGCTTTGTGTAGGCTCGGCTTACCAAGAGATTTGTCTTTAATTTCAATAGGTCAGAGAGAACAATCGAAAGGAGGAGAAAAGTGAAGATTAGGCCTTTGCAGGATCGCGTTATTGTTAAAAGGATCGAAGAAGAGGAAAAAACCAAGGGAGGGATCATCATCCCGGACACAGCGAAGGAAAAACCCCAGGAAGGTCGGGTTGTGGCTGTCGGTAAGGGAAAAGTCAACGAGGACGGTAAGATTATTCCCCTGGATGTGAAAGTGAATGATCGGGTTCTCTTCGGGAAATATTCGGGCTCGGAGATCAATATTGACGGCGAGGAGCACATGATCATGCGCGAAGAAGATATACTCGGTGTAATCGAAAAATAATGTGAGAAAAGTTTAGGAGGGAAAAGATGGGAGCTAAGATAATAAAATTTGATCAAGATGCGAGAGAAGCGATCTTAAAGGGCGTTAATCTCCTGGCCGACGCGGTCACTGTCACCTTAGGACCTAAGGGGCGCAATGTAGTCCTGGATAAGTCCTACGGAGCGCCGAATGTAACGAAAGACGGCGTCACCGTTGCCAAGGAGATCGAGCTCGAGGACAAGTTTGAGAACATGGGCGCCCAGATGGTCAAGGAGGTTGCCAGCAAGACCTCGGATGTCGCCGGAGACGGCACGACAACGGCCACGGTTTTAGCCCGGCAAATTTTTTTAGAGGGCGTCAAGATGGTCGTGGCCGGCCATGACCCGATGTCCCTCAAGCGCGGGATTGATAAGGCGGTCAATGCGGTGATCGAGGAGCTCAAGAGCCTATCCAAACCAACCAAGGATCCCAAAGAGATCGCCCAGGTCGGAACGATCGCGGCTAATAATGATTTTACCATAGGTGACGTGATCGCGGAGGCCATGAATAAGGTCGGCAAGGAAGGGGTGATCACTGTAGAAGAGGCAAAAGGGTTGGAAACGACTCTTGAGGTGGTCGAAGGCATGCAATTTGACCGCGGTTACCTCTCCCCCTATTTTGTTACCGATCCGGAAAGGATGGAGTGTGTCCTGCAAGACGCCTATCTCCTCCTTAATGAGAAAAAGATCAGCACGATGAAAGACCTCTTGCCGATCCTTGAGCAGATCGCCAAGACCGGCAAACCCTTCCTGATCGTCTCTGAAGATTTGGAAGGAGAGGCCCTGGCTACTCTAGTCGTCAACAAAATCCGCGGGACGCTCCATTGCGCAGCGGTAAAAGCTCCGGGCTTCGGCGATCGCAGAAAGTCGATGCTGGAAGATATTGCCATTCTCACCGGCGGGAAGGTCATCGCCGAAGAGCTCGGCATCAAGCTGGAAAATATCACGCTGCATGATCTCGGGCGGGCAAAACGCATCGTAGTGGACAAGGATAATACGACCATCGTCGACGGCGCCGGAAAGAAGGCCGAGCTCGAAGGTCGTATCAAACAGATCCGGGCCCAGATTGACGAGACGACCTCGGATTACGACCGCGAAAAGCTGCAGGAGCGGCTTGCCAAGCTCATCGGGGGCGTTGCCGTGATCAATGTCGGCGCTGCCACCGAGGTGGAGATGAAAGAGAAGAAGGCCCGTGTCGAGGATGCCCTCCATGCAACCCGTGCTGCGGTTGAGGAAGGTATTGTTCCAGGTGGAGGAGTGGCCTTGCTCAGAGCTTCCGCCGCGCTGGAGAAACTCAAGGTCCATGACGATGAGAAATGGGGTGTCAACATCATCAAGCGCGTGCTCGAAGAGCCGCTTAGAAGGATTGCCATCAACGCAGGCGTCGAAGGCGCCATCGCCCTGCAAAAGGTAAAAGAAGGCAAGGGCGCCTTCGGCTTCAACGCGGCAACGGAGGAGTATGAGGACTTGATGAAAGCCGGCATCATCGACCCCACAAAGGTGGTCCGCACTGCCCTTCAAAATGCTGCATCCATCGCAGGTCTTATGCTTACCACTGAAGCGATGGTGGCCGACAAACCAGAGGAGAAATCGGCTATGCCACCAATGCCACCAGGTGGCGGTATGGGCGGCATGGGCGGTATGGGCGGCATGATGTAAATTCCCTGCACGATCCCTCAGGCCCGTCGGCTTATGCCGACGGGCCTGAGTTTTTTCCTCTCCTTGACAAAGCAGGTAATACCTATTATCCTCCAGAATTAATTTTTCCCTGAGAATATAATAGCTTAGCCTACTCCCGGAGATGTTCGAAACCTTAACCGACAAACTGGATCTGACCTTTAAAAGGCTTAGGGGTCAGGGAAAGATCAGCGAAAAAAACATCGACGAGGCCTTGCGCGAAGTCCGCCTCGCTCTCCTTGAGGCCGACGTCCACTTTAAGGTAGTCAAGGGATTTCTCGAATCCGTCAAAACTAAGGCCCTAGGCCAGGAAGTCCTCCTGAGCCTGACGCCGGATCAGCAGTTCGTCAAAATCGTCCGCGAAGAGCTAACCTCTCTTTTGGGCGGCTCACAGCAGGAACTGGATTTGAGGGGGACTCCTCCTCTGGTCATTATGCTCGTCGGTTTGCAGGGATCGGGCAAAACCACGACTTTGGCCAAGCTCGCGCTTTTCTTACAAAGAGAGAAAAAAAGAAAACCATATCTGGTCTCGGCGGACGTCTATCGACCGGCAGCAATGGAGCAACTGAAGATACTCGGCGGGGATCTCGGCATCCCGGTGCACGATTCCCGGCCTGAAAAACCACCCTTGCAGATCTGCCAGGAAGCCTTTGAGGAGGCCAGGAAGCAATTCCACGATTTTCTCCTCGTCGACACGGCTGGAAGGCTTCACGTCGACGAAGAGCTGATGCGGGAACTCAAAGCGATCAAAGAGCTTTTGAAGCCTCATCAAATTCTCTTGATTGCAGATGCCATGACCGGGCAGGACGCCGTGAATCAGGCAGAGGGCTTCAATAAATGGCTTGATTTTACCGGAATCGTTCTCACCAAGATGGATGGAGACGCGCGCGGCGGCGCCGCCCTCTCCATGCGCCAAATCGTCGGGAAACCTATCCTGTTTTCCGGGGTGGGAGAAAAATTGGATGCCCTGGAGCCATTTCACCCGGAGCGCCTGGCCTCGAGAATCCTGGGAATGGGCGATGTGCTCTCGCTCATCGAAAAAGCGCAACAAGCCTACAAAGAAAAAGAGGGTGAGCAGCTGGAAAAACTGGCAAAGAAAAACCAGTTCTCCCTCGAGGATTTTCAGGCGCAACTCCAACAGCTTAAGAAAATGGGCTCCATAGGAGAACTGCTGGATCTCGTTCCTGGAGCCAGAAAGCTGACCCAAAAAGCGGACCTTGGCCAGGCGGAAAAGGAGCTGAAACGGGTGGAGGCTATCATCAATTCCATGACCCTGCAGGAGCGGCGCAACCCGGCCATTTTAAACGGCAGCCGGCGCCGCAGGATCGCCCAGGGGAGCGGCACGACGGTCACGGAAATCAATCGTTTGATCAAGCAGTTTCTGGAAATGAAAAAGATGATGCAAAGGTTTAATAAGATGGGCGCCCGGGCACTCTTTAACCGGATGCCCGCTCCCTTTCATTAGGAAAGAAGGATAGAGGACTATGAGCGTTAAAATACGTCTGAGCAGACACGGGGCAAAAAAGAAGCCATTCTACCGCATCGTCGTGAGCGATTCCCGCTCCCCGAGGGACGGAAAATTCATCGACCAGGTCGGGAGCTATGATCCCAAGTCCGTTTCCGGGGGGGTTAAAATCGACCGGGAGAAGATCGCAAAATGGCTCAAACGGGGAGCCCGCCCCAGTCAGACTGTGGCCGAGCTGATCAAAAAAACAGGGACGAGTAGTTCTTAGTTTTTAGTGTTTAGTTGTTAGTTGTGAAACTCAAAACTGAGAACTAAAAACTAACAACTGAATTTGAAATGCACGGACAGGAGTGACCTCCTTCATGAAGGAGCTGGTTCAATACCTGGCAAGATCCCTGGTTAACAATCCCGATGCCGTCGAGGTCAAGGAGACCCAAGGAGAGACCGCCTCGGTCTTGGAGCTGAAAGTGGCGAAAGAAGACCTCGGTCGAATTATTGGGAAACAAGGGAGAACGGCCAAATCGATTCGCACGATCTTGAATGCCGCTGCCTCAAGGGCAAACCGCAGGGTTGTCCTGGAGATAGTGGAAGAGCAATAACTCTACTGTTCCCCAAAAAAAGTGTCCGAGCGGCTGATACCGTTAGGTGAGATCGTCACCACCCACGGCCTCGACGGGTGGCTGAAGCTAAAACTCTATAACCCTCAGACCCCCACCCTTTCCTCAACCCAAAAGGTCTTTCTGGAGAAGGGCGGGGCCAGTTCACCCCATTGGCTTGAAGCCCGCAAGCCCCACAAGGGTCATCTCTTGTTGCGCTTGCGGGGCGTTGAAGGAATTAATGAGGCCGAAAAATGGGTCGGCGCCATCCTCTCTGTGGCTGAAGAGGCGCTCCAACCCCCAGGGCCGGGAGAGTACTATTATTATCAAGTGCTCGGCCTCGATGTTTTCGACACCGGCGGTGAATGGATCGGGATCATCACCCGGATCTGGTCCAAAGCGGGAGGCGACCTTTTCGTGGTGACGGGGACAAACAAGGAGCATCTAATCCCTGCGGTAAAAGAAATCATTGAGAAGATCGACCTTCCCGGAGGAAAGATAATCATCAACCCCCCGCCGGGGCTGTTGGACCTTTAGTTCTGAGCCGATTAATTGTGGCGCGTGGGACTCTTCCCATAGACCTAAGTGTTGAAGGATCTTTTTAATTACTTCTGGCTGGTCGATGAAGTTGATGATCCGCCCTTCGGGTCTCCTCAGGGTGGTGAGCGTGTCGAACCACATCTCGCCCTGGCACTTGGGACAGGTAAGAGATCTCCTTTCTTAGCTCGCTATTCTCTTGTACCAACCCCATGACCTCCCCCTGGAGATCTAAAATTTTCCTATATAGCTCTACATTGTCTATCTGCTGGATAAGCTGCGCAACAGATTTGACATCGTCAATGATAGACATATGCAAGCCCTTCACTCACAAGCCAGAACGGTCGCGGTTCAAATAGCTAGAGCTTAACCAAATCGAGGTCGCGAGCCTCGTAATACACGTCGTCTGTGAGTCTTTTTACTGACTGTGCGTCACTTTTCCGCCAAAGCTTTTTCCAAGTCCTCAATAAGTTTGAAATGAGTCTCCGTGTCTGTTGGTGATGCGATCCAATAAAGCCTCTCATCAGGTGAAGATTGAACACGGGGCTCGACTGTAAGCTCCTTAGACGCAAGAGTGATACTTTTTTTTACCAAAGTATCGTCTGTAATCTTATATCGGACAGTGAACTTCAAATTTACCGGAAGTATTAAGTTTTCCGACCATGGGTTTTTCGTGTGTTTGACTGCGGATTTCTGTAAGAAGCTGACAAATTGTCCTGATAAGATCCGCTCAAATGGAAAGTCAAGAATCACCGATGACCCCGTTTCGTGTGTGCATAGTATCTCTGTAAGCGGACGCCCGTCATTTAATTCTTCGAGTTGATGACTGACTGCTTGAAATACGGAAGTAGCAATCTCTGACTTGCCTTGCACTTTCACCGCTATTCGTCTCGCTTCAATTGAAACGGTCTCAATCAGGATAGAATCTGGCTTATAAATTCCACCATTAAAAGCAATTCCAGTAACACCCCCTTGGCGTTCGATTGGTTCAACAGCCTGGAAATCAAAAAGGGATTGAATCTTTTTCCCAGACTCAGGAAGGGAAGCTTTCAGGATGGGGACTACATCCGGTGGAAAAAGCCTTATTTGAGTGGTCACCAAAATCCTAACTTCTCTCACGCTTCTTCCTCCTCACTCTTTTCAAAGCGCCTGGGAATTTGTATTGCAGGGGGCACGAATCCGATTTTCGTAGTTGGCTCAATTGGGTGCCGCATCAAGCCAATAACAGCATTTTGAGCAACCAAATAAGGACTCATGTTTTCTAAGGAAACTACGTTTGATATTTGCGACCCAAGTATTCCCATCTCACGAAATCGATCTGCTATTCCTCCGGGACGTGATGTAGCAAGCCATTTCAGCAGGTAGGGTGCCTTACTCGATTCTGCGAATGCGTCTCTAACAGTAACTTGGATCGAATCCGTCACAGCCCTCATGGTTTGGCGTCTTTCAAGCTCCTCGGACAAAATCTGTATAGCCAGGCGGTTAATACTAGTCCCCTCCCTCTCGGCCTCATTAGCCAACTTCCCATGGAGAGATTTCGGTACCCTGAGAAGAAACCGCCCACTATATTCGATCTCAGGACGAGGTTCAGGTATATCCCTGCCACTCTCGAAGGAAACCTCTAACCAAGCATCCTTGGCTTTAGTGGCATTAACTAAAGCCTCCTCTTTTGTAGCACCATGGGCTAAACAACCAGACAATTCAGGAAACTCCGCATACCAGCACTTTTCCTCAGGCTCAAAAAACAACTCGATTCGATAGTTCAAGGACTTGTAGTAATTCAGATCCCTACGATTAGTCATAGAGACCACCTCCTTCTTTGGTCGTTTCGTAATCCAAAATATCCTCCAACATATGAACGAACCGACTTATATATCCTTTCAACACATCTCCGTTCGAATGAGGAATAGCAACGACCACAACATTGATGTGCTTATACGGGGGCCTAAATGTCTGGTTCTCATGTTTTTCGGTTATCGTCCACATGCATCGAAAAACCTTCGCAATTTCCTCCAGGCCCCGGATTTTTTTATTACCCCTTGACCTCTTGAACTCTGCTAGGAGTCGCCTTTTTTCATTTAAGCTGACTGGCCTCGCCACATCCTCATCCTTGTTCCATAGTAGCTTTTAGATATCAAGTCAATAGTTGACTGAGACATTTTGATTTATAGTAGCATATTGATATCATAAATCAAGCTATTCATAGGATCCTAAAAAACGGGGAGTTATTATAACTCCCCGTTTTCCCTTAGATTTCCATATAATCTCGGCTTGGTTTTCGGGACCTAGTGTTTCACCTGCTACGCGATCCTCTCCAGGCAGCCCATAC
>Ga0156156_1012_pt3 | contig 12007 bp, 8 predicted proteins | sample RifCSPlowO2_12_FD_107809 | JGI IMG/M metagenome (GOLD analysis project Ga0156156, IMG submission 107809) | Deltaproteobacteria bacterium RIFCSPLOWO2_12_55_13
TGCCAAGTTCATGAGCGGCCTTATCGATGGTCTGCTCTACCGCCCATTCCGCCGAGGGATTGCCGAAGCCCCGGAAGGCGCCGGTGGGAATCTTGTTGGTGTAGACCAGGTAGGCTTGTGTTTTAACGTCCGAGTATCTGTAGCAGGTGTCGTGGCGCAGGGCGGCGACTCCGGTAATGGCGGGCGCCTTGCCGGAGTAGGCGCCGTTATCGGCGACAACGCGAATATGTTTGGCGCGGATGCGCCCATCTTTTTTAAAGCCCATCTTTACCCAGATCTTCATGTTGACTCTCGGACGGGGGCCGGCCAAAAACTCCTCTTCGCGCGTGTTGATGATCTTGACGGGCTTCCGCGCCTTGCGTGCCAAGATGGCGGCAACGATGGCGTTGTTGTCGTCACAAGACTTTCCGCCAAAGCCGCCGCCTACGGCGGTCTGGATGATCCGCACATCGGTTTCCCTTACGCCGAGGGCCGCGGCGATCCTCACCCGGGCGGAAAAAAGCGTCTGGGTGTTCATGTAAATGGTATATTTCCCGTTGGCTGCGTAGTCGGCGACGCTGCCGATCGTCTCGATAGCGCAGTGCCACTGGGGCACGCTCTCGAAAGTGTCCTCGACGATCAGATCCGATTCCCCGAAGGCGCGCTCGACATCGCCTCTTTCGACGTCAATCGTCATGGCTATGTTGCGCGGTTTGTCCTCGTGGATAAGCGGCGCCCCCTCCTGCATCGCCTCCTCGGCATCGAAGACGGCCGGAAGATCCTCCCACTCTACGTCGATAAGCTCCAACGCTTCTTCCGCGATGCTTTGATCGATGGCTGCTACGGCCGCCACCTCTTCGCCCACGTAGCGAGCCTTTCCGACCGAAAGCGGGTACTGATCCGGGAAGAAGGCGCCCCAGCCCTGTTTGATCGTATCCTCGGCTGTGACCACCGCTCGAACCCCGCGCAGCTTTTCCGCTTTGCCGGTGTCGATCCTGACGATTCTCGCGTGAGGGTAGGGACTGCGCAGAATTCTCCCGATCAACATTCCCGGGAGGACGACATCGGCGACATACCTGGCCTCGCCGGTTACCTTTTCGTATCCCTCAACTCTGTTGACTCGATGTCCGACTACGGAGAATTTTTCTGTTTTCATATCTGCAACGCAGAATCTCATGCTTCGACTTGGCTCAGCATGATCCTGAGCTCGTCGAAGGATCAGATCTCAAATTTCAAAACTACTAACGAATAACTAGTAACCAGTAACCAGTAACTAATAACCGCTAGTGCGGTTTGTAAACGTTCAGACTTTGGATCTTGGCCGTCCTGTGCTCGCGCTTCAGCTGAAAATCCGCGCTGATTTTGTTATGCACCACTGCCATGACGGACTCCAAAATCTTATAATAGCCGGTGCAGCGGCAAAGGTTGCCTGACATCCATTCTTTAACTTCTTCTTCCGAAGGATTGGGGTTTTGATCCAGCAGCGCCTTGGCGGCTATGATCTGTCCCGGCGTGCAGATACCGCATTGAAAACCGCCGTATTCGAGAAATGCCTGCTGGACGGGATGGAGCTTCCCGTCTTTGGCCAGCCCTTCGATAGTGGTGATTTCTTTACCCTGGCAGGCGATGGCAAGGGTCAGACAGGAGCTCACCAGCCTTCCATCCACGATCACGCTGCAAGCGCCGCAGACGCCGATGCTGCAGCCTTCTTTGGTGCCGGTCAGTCCTACCTCTTCACGCAGGGCGTGGAGCAGCAACTTGTTGGGCTCTATGTCGATTTCGTAATCTTCTCCGTTAACTTTGAGGACGACGTGCTGTTTCATGAATTTGGAGAATATCTTCTGACCTTTGACGTGTCAACGGCGGTCTGCTGCTACCGTGCCGTTGCCGAACGCCTCCGCTTCCACAGCAGACTCAGGTAGGGCCATGCGAGCATCAAAATTGTCAGGATGAGGAGGGTCAGGGAGATAGGGTGGGTGACAAAGACCAAATAGGAGCCGCGGCCGATAAGAAGCGCACGGTGAAAATTCGCCTCTACCAGATCGCCGAGGACAAGCCCCAGAACGAGACAGGCGCCGGGATAGCGATAGCGGCTCATCAGGTACCCTACGATTCCAAATACAAAAGTGAGGACGACATCTTCCATATTTCCCCGCAGTGTTATCGAGGCGACGAAGCTCAGGACAACAATGAGCGGGACCAGGAGGGAATTGGGGATCAGGACCGCCTTGGCGAAGTGACGCGCAAAGAGGATACCCATCAGGAAAAAGGAAATCTGCGCCAAGAGTATCCCGGCAAAGACCGTGTAGGGAAGACTGCCTGAGCGGGAAAAGAACTCGACCCCAGGCTGTATCCCGTGCATGATCATTGCCGCCAGGAAGATGGCTGTTACCGAGGAACCGGGAATCCCCAATGTAAAAGTGGGGATCAGGTCTCCTACGATGCAGGCATTCTTGGCGATTTCAGGGGCCAATAGCCCTCTAGGCTCACCGTGACCAAAAGTTTCAGGGTGTTTGGAGGCCCGCTTCTCGACAAAGTATGCCACGACATTGGCCGAGGAGAGCCCAAGCGCCGGCAAAACTCCCATGAAAATGCCGACCACACCTGCCCTGAAAATGGTGGCCGGCAGGCGCAGAACCAGACGGAAACCCTCCCATACCTTTCCGATAGTGCGGAACTGGGAGATGGTTCCGCCTTCCTCGGCGAGAACTAAAACCTGGGAAAGGGCGAAAAGACCTAAAACAACCGGCGCCAAGGGGAGACCATCCTCAAGGTAGTCCAGGCCGAACGTGAAGCGTGGCTCCGCCGTAATGGGGTCCCGCCCGATGAAGGAGAGAAGCAGACCAATCCCTCCAAGAAAAAGTCCCTTAAGGACCTGCCCCCCGGATGCCAGAGCGAGCAGAGATAATGCCATGAAGGCGACCATGAAGTACTCCGACGGTCCCATTTTAAGCGCGACCCAGATGAGGATAGGGGAGAGGAGAACGAGAGAGATCCAGCCGAGAACCCCGCCGATAAAAGAGCCAAGAGTGGATATGCCCATCGCCACCCCGGCCTGCCCCTTTTGTGACATGGGGTAACCATCCCAGCAGGAGGCTACGGAGCCCACGCCGCCCGGCGTATTGATCATGATGGAGGCGAAGGAATCGCCGTAGGCTGTCGCCGCATGAACCGCGGAGAGAAAAATGATCGCTGTGGCCGCCGGCATCCCGTAGGTTAGGGGCAGCATGAGGGCCACGCCGAAAAGGGGGCCGAGTCCCGGTAAAGCTCCGATCACCATGCCGATGGCCGACCCCATGACCAGATAAAGGAGATTGAGCGGCTGAAGGGCTGTCAGAAAACCATCAATCCACATAACGCGATCTGCTCTCTACCATGGAATGCCAATGAGACCTTTGGGCAAGCGGACATGAAAAAGCCAGTGAAAGGATACGGCGACAGACAGAGTCAAGAGGAGGCCGTGAAGCAAAATAACGCCCCAGCGGCGATAGTGCATTTGCCAGGGAGACAAAAGCAGATAGAAAAGTGTGGCGGCTGAAAAACCGATGACATAAATCAGGATAATGTAGCCACCCTGAAGAGTTAATGTAGCGGGCCAGGAGACCGATTCGGGATTTTGTTCCCTTGCTTTTTCCGGCGGCGCAGTTTCTCCCTTTCCCATAAACTGAAACACCAGGGAGAGGGCAATGCAAAAGAGACTGAAGGCAGCCACCAGGCGTGGAAACAGCGCGGCCGTCGGATTAAAATCCTTTGTGAAAAACAGAAACAGGCCGGCGAATCCAGCCAGGAGAAATAAAAGGAACGATTCAAGGGGTGATATCTTTGCTATGGCGGTCTCCTTACTTTGCCTGTTTCAATATTGACTCCATCCCTTGAATCGTTTTGAACATCCCCGCAGAGGCCTTATAAAATTCAGCCGGGGCTAGAGGCTGAAGCGTCATTTTCGCCTTGTCCGCGGCAGCGAGATATTCTTTGTCGGCAAAAGATTTTTGAAATGCGGCGACCAGGATCTTCAGGTGGTCATCGGGCAGTCCGGGAGGGGCGAAGACACCGGTCATCTGATCCATTTTAATCTCCGGGTAACCCAGCTCAGCGACCGTGGGAAATTCGGGATGGGACTCATCTCTCTGGGGTCCTGCCACGGCGATGATCCGCAGCCGCTTTTGTTCGTGCAGGGGCCAGTAGCTATCCAGAGCCCCGGTTCCCATTTGCGTCTGACCTCCGGCCAGCGCCAATGCCGCTTCACTGCCGCTATTGAAGGGAACGTAAATCATGTTGACGCCCGCCTTGGATTTGAGGAGCATAGCCAGGATGTAGGCATTGCTGCCGATCCCCGTGCCCGCCGAGGTGAGCGACTGGGAGGCTGAGGCTTTCTTGAGATCGTCGATGTTTTTAAGCGGGGAATTACCAGCTACGGCCACGCAGTCATAGTTGCGTCCGGCGATGTTGAAGACATGGACGAATTTCAGAACCTCGAATTTGCCCCCGGAGACGATCTGCCCGCTCGACATCGAGGGTTGCTGGCTGACCAGAAGGGTATAGCCGTCCGCAGGCTGTCTAAAAACGTAGGAACGGGCGACGTTGCCGCCGGCCCCCGGCATGTTGTCGATAATTACAGGCACGCCCAGATATTTTTGCAGGAAGGATTGGATAAGGCGTGCCGCCATATCCGTGGTTCCCCCGGCGGCATGTGTAATCACCATACGGATCGGCTCCTTGGGGTAGGCCGCCTTCTGCGCTAAGACGGTCGCCGGATTTAGAAGAAGAAAAGAGATAAGAGTAAGCATCAGCGAACGGTGTTGTTTCATATACCTTCCTTTACTTTATTCCTGATATTTCTAAGCGTAGTTTAGGAGTAGAAATTATTCCGCCCTGCCCGAATGGGTGCGTCCCCACTTCGCCCTCATCGAGCCGAGGGTTTCGCCTTCACCTACCGGGACCCTGGTTGCTCTCAGTTTTTCGCCTACCTTGTCGGAGTCTCCCTGGGCTGCCAGTCGCGCCTCCTCGTCCAATTCCTCCGGCCACAGACCCAAAAGGTAACCATGCCAGGGTTCTTGAGGCTCGAGCTTGGGGAGGCCTAGCTCCTCCCAAATCGCTCTGGCCCTTTCCATGTACTCTTTTTTCGGGAGTGACAGCGGAGGGAAATCAGCCTTCCTGGTTGCGTCAATCAAGAGTGATGACTCCGAATTCTCGTAGCGGCTCGATGGATGGGTAGCCACCATGCCGATCGGGGTGGCGCCGAAAGGCCGATTGCCCACAACCTTGATGTCCCTACTGGGCTGGGAGCGATGGGTGATCGCCCAGGTGACGGCGATAGGATCATGCGGGTTGATATCCTCGTCGACTGCAATAACCAACTTTCCTACCCGGTCGCCGTAATCCAGCAGCGCATCCATTGCCGCCCAGGGATCCTGGTCGTCTCTTTTTTTCATCCTGAGGACAACATAGGGGCGCAGGTTGACCAGCGGCTCCATAAGAGAGACCTCTAGCACGCTGGAAAAACCCTTCTGTCTGAGAGATCGGTGGATGAGGGTCGCCATTCCCATCGCCTTGATCTTGGAGCTCTCGCTGGGCGTTACCTGACTGATGATCGATACCCATATGGGATTTTTCCTGTGCGTCACGCAGGTGAGCTCAAAGACGGCGCTCAATGTCCTGGGGTCCACATAACCCATCGACTCGCCGAATGGCCCCTCTTCTTCAAGATAATTTGTCGGTATGATCCCTTCCAGAACGATCTCGGCAGTGGCCGGGACCTCGAGGTCCACGGTTTGGCACTTGACGAGCCTGATCGGTTCCCCAACCAGACCGCCGGCCAGAGCCATTTCGTCGATATGCGGGGGGACCTTCTGCGTGGCTGTGTAGGAAACGGCAGGAACCGTGCCGACAGCTACCGCCACTTCCAGCGGAATCCCCTTTTTTCTGCAGTTTTCCCAATGGCGGGAAAGATCCTGTGGCGTGCCGGACATAATCCCGCTTAACCCAGGTCCCTTGATCAATCCCCGGTAATTGCCGACGTTTCTCTTCCTGGTCTCAGGATCCTTTGTGATCCAGTGGCCTGCAGTGATGTAGGGACCGTTGTCAAAACCAGGGGTCGAAATAGGAACGGGAAACTCCGCAAAGCCGCCGTGGCTGAGAAGCTCTTTTCCCTTATGGATCTCTTCCATAACCGGTCCGCGGCCGACTATCTCCGGCTCCAGCAGATGATCCATGGCGTAGATCCAGCGGTCCGCGACTTCTTCGGCGCGGCACTTTAGACCCAGGCAATAGATTTCAGCCGATGCCGCCAGTCCACCGACCAGAACAGGGCTGGAATATTTTCTATTTTTGGAATCAGTGACGTTTTCAAAGAGAAAAGCCTTGCGTTCGGATTCTTTCAAGCCGCGAAATTGCCAGCGCACCAGAGGTTGAAGCTCAGTATCCTTATTGATCTCGCGTCGAATACGAACAAGCTTCCCGTTCTCCTCCAAAACCGCTATGAACTCGCGCAAGTCGCTATAGTATGTGGCAAATTGCCTTTGTGAAGCCATGAGATGGTTGTCTATGCTTTTTTGGCGCCTTTCGCAAGAGCCCACCTCAGATTTCCCTTGCAAATCAGCGGTCAATCCGTATGATGGAGTAAAAAAGCATTTTATTCATGGGCCTCCAGATCCATAATACCCTTTCAGGTAGGAAGGAACCCTTTATTCCTATCAAAGCGGGTGAGGTGCGGATGTACGTATGCGGGGTTACGGTCTACGATTCCTGTCATGTAGGCCACGCGCGGTCGCTCCTCACCTTCGATGTGATTTACCGCTATCTATGCTTTTTGGGTTATCAGGTTGCTTTCGTTCGGAACTTTACCGACCTGGACGACAAGATCATTCAGCGGGCGAAGGAGCAGGGGACAACGTCGGAAGCGATTGCAACCAGGTATATCAGAGAGTTTTCCCAAGACAGCGCTGCTCTAGGGCTTCTCCCCCCAACACATGAGCCCAAGGCCACGGAGCATATTCCAGAGATAATTTCACTGATCCGGCGGCTCGAAGAGAAGGGTATGGCTTACAGGATCGACGGCGATGTTTTTTTCCCGGTGGAGCGATTTCCGGGGTATGGAAAGCTCTCTCGCAGAAAGCTTGAGGAGTTAGAGGCCGGCGCCAGGGTCGAGGTAGATGAGCGCAAGAGATCTCCCATGGATTTCGCTCTGTGGAAGGCAAGCAAAGAGGGGGAGCCATTCTGGGAGAGCCCTTGGGGTGAGGGGAGACCCGGGTGGCACGTAGAATGCTCGGCAATGAGCACAAAGTATTTGGGTCAGCCTTTTGATATTCACGGCGGCGGAAGAGACCTGGTTTTTCCCCATCATGAGAACGAGATCGCCCAGTCGGAGGGGGCATTCGACTGCCCGTTTGCGCGCTATTGGATACATAATGGGTTCCTTAATATAAATCAGGAAAAAATGTCGAAATCATTGGGTAATGTCTACACAATTCGGGAAATACTTGAGCGTTACGAGGCGGCCACGCTACGCTACTATTTCCTTGGCAGTCATTATCGCAGCCCGATTGACTTTTTCGATCAGGGCTTGGAGGATGCGGAAAAGAGCATGGAGCGGATTTATGAAACCATGGACCGGCTGGACCGCTTAGTTCCTGCAAACGGCGGCACGATTCCAGATGAGGCGGTGCTGGATGAGTTTCGCCGGGAAATGGATGAGGATTTCAACACCCCCAGGGCGCTGGCGTTTATCTTTGATGAAATCCATGCTCTTAACCGCCGGCTGGATGAGGGTAAAACTGCCGGGCTGTCCGCTCGCGTGCTGGCCATGAAGAGCGCAGGAGAGGTTCTGGGTTTGTTTCAGGAGAAAGCGGAGCTCTTTCTGAGCAGGAAAAGGGAGCGATGGATGCGCAATCACGGTCTGTCTGCGCAGGCGATCGAGGAGCTGATCCAAAGAAGAGACCGGGCGCGAAGCGCGAAGCAGTGGCAAGAGGCGGATCGGATTCGAGCAGAGTTGCAGGAGAGGGGGATCACTCTGGAAGACACCCCTGGAGGAACCATATGGAAGGTGAGATGAAGTCCACCCGCATAAGGAAACTATTGCTCTTAGTTGCGACGGCGTTCTTGGCCGTTTTTTTCGCGGCCCCGGCAATGACGCAGGAGCGTCCCGCTGCGGGAAAGGAAGAGGAGCGCGCTCAGTTGCATCTGCGCAAGACGCCGCTAAAGCAGCGCCAGTATAAGGGACGAGCGGTCGAGGGAGAGGAAAAGGTCATCACCCGGGGAGACTCGCTGTGGCGGATACTCATCCAGGAAAAAGGGCTGTCGGAGAAGCGCTTTAGCCGCTATCTGGTCATAATCGGAGCACTGAATCCTCATGTCAAAAAGCCGAATATCCTGCAAGTGGGCCAGACAATCTTTATCCCGATCCGGCCGGATGAGATCCTGGGCATAGAAGTCCCTACGGGGAAGGGGGAGGCGGGAGAAACTAAAATCTATAGGGTGAAGCAAGGGGATTACCTTTTTAAGATCCTCCGCGAGCAGTTTAACATCCAGGAAAAGAAGGAGATCCGGAACACCTTTGAGCAGGTAAAAGAACTCAATCCAGGCAAGAAGAATTGGAACTTCCTATTTACAGGGGAGGGCATCCTCTTTCCCGGCTCCGGAAAGCTGGCGGCTGTGCCTGCCGCTGTTGAGCCGGCGAAGCCTGTGGAGATAGTCGGGTTGGATTATGGAAGAAAACTCCCCGTGCGGGAGAACATGCAGCTTTTGGAGCAGGTGATGGCGGCTTTGGGAAATGAGACGCAGCGGGGAGGAGAAGAAGTCCTGGCCCTCCAGGAAGGAAGCATCCGGATTGACCGCGACTCTTACCCCGTTATTCGAAATCCCAAGGTTGAGCAGAAGGTGATTCTCGACACGGAGGGGAAAATCCCTCCTTCTCTCCGATCCAAACTGGAGGCGCAGGGCTCCGCCGCCCAGGTCGTCTCGGTGAAGAAAGGGGATTCCCTTCACGACACCGTGAGCAACCTGCTTGCCCGCCTGGGTTTCCAGTCCCTGCCTTCCAACCGGCCGGTTGAGATCCAGGATGGAGGAGTTGGTCTGCAGGTGAAAGGGGAATGGATGGTCACCGCCCCGGAAGAGAGCGGCGGGAGGCAGGAAGTGCTTATTATAAATCTCACAGATGATCCCGGCAGGACGCCGGATTACCTCAAGGACTATCTCTCGTTAAAAGGGATGAGTTTAAAGGAGATATTGATTCCATCTTCTCCCTTTCCTCGGGTCCCGGCTGCACCGGCAGTAAAGGGGCAGGAGGTGGAGAGTCGGGTCGAGAGCTGGCCGCGCGAGAAAGGGGCTCTGGTCGACGCTTTACTTAAGTCCTACGAAATCAGTTTTTCCAGCGGGGAGCAGCTCTCCGTTCCTTTGCGGGAAGGGATCCGGTTAGACGCGAAAATCGATAGACGTTTTGAAATCGGAGGCAAGAAAGTCGCTCTTTTCTTCCGCGCTGTTGGGGAGGAGCTGAAAAGAGCCTTGCAAGAGAGGGAAGGTCTCAGAGTAATCGAGATCGATCTTGCGGCGCTTTCCTCCCGTGAATTGATCGCGCGTCTTTTGGAGTTCCTGGGGGAGAAAACGGCTTACCGGGAACACCGCTTCTCCGCAACCGAAGGCGGGGCGAAGGACAAGATCGTATTGAGCCTTGCAGGATTTTTTCTGGTCCATCGCTCCTTGTTTTTGACGGACCGCGCGATCCCCTCACGCCTGCAAAAATTCTTTGGCGAAAAGGGGCTGCGCGTCGTCTATTTCCAGTAGTCGTTCGAAGGCGGCAAACAAAGGGGTGCGGTGAAAGCTCTGGGCCGGATGTCTGACACTGCTAGATCGGCGAGAAGGCAGGAAAACGTTTGAAAATTTCCGAACGGATCGAGCCTCTTCTTTTTATTTTTTTGGCTGTGACCTTTCTCGGTTCAGGGTGCGCGCTGCGAAAGCAAAATTCGGCGAACCCCACTCCATCAGCGTCAGTCGCTCCATCGGTTACGCCTCGATGTTCTGACCGCGTGGATAGAGCCAAGACCGGGGGTTTTGTAGGCAGTGTCTTGGGAACTATTGCCGCGAGCGTGATCGGCAGCCCCTTCCTCGGCGTCTTCTATCAAACCGCCGGATATGTGCTGGGTTTTGCCAGTAGCAGCCCGTGTCCGAGTACGAATTCACAACCGCAGAGCAGGGAGACCCTTAAGGCAGCCGATCCGCCACCAGGCGCGAACATAGCCGAAGAGGAGCTCTGATATCGAATACGCGCCCGTAGCTCAACTGGACAGAGCATCAGACTTCGGATCTGAGGGTTGGGGGTTCAAATCCCTCCGGGCGCGCCAACGCTTTTTTAGGCAGTTACGCATAACCCGCCCCTCTATCCGTCTGATTTGCTACCGTTTTGTTACCACTTGCCCGAAAATCACCGACCTTCGCTACCTCGACATCGTCCGGCGATCCCTGCCGGAATGTCCGACCCTAATGAAGGGGATGATGAGTGTGAGTGAAGCCGCTCTTGATAGGGGCTCCTGTCCAATGGAAGGCACCATTGGTTGGGCAGGAGGGCACCGGCTTTTCGCTGGCCAAGGCTAGGCCCCTTTGAAGCTAGTGTCTAGCGGGCGCCTTTTTCGCTGAGATTCAAAGCTAAATTCTCGCATTCTTTGAAAGCCATATCATTGTATGGCTAATTTGCCAGATTTATGCTAGCTTTCCTATGTGGCGAAGGCGCGGTTTGAGTGGGACTCCGAAAAGGACCGGGATAACCAGAAAAAGCACGGCGTCTCTTTCGCAAGCGCACAGTTCGCCTTTGTCGATCCTAACCGCGTGATCGCGGAGGATCTTTCACATAGTGGGAGCGAGAAACGGTATTACTGCTTTGGCCGGATCAAAGACGGGGTCCTAACGGTTCGATTTACCTATCGTGGCCAGGTGATCCGCATCTTTGGCGCTGGCTATTGGCGGAAAGGAAGGCAAATCTATGAGCAGGAAAACAAAATACACAAAAGGGCCGGTGGGCAGACTAAAAATCGTTCCTGATTTCTTGCCCCGGCCTGAAGAACTAGTTTTCCGCGACGAGGGGGTCAAAGTTACGATCGCGCTTTCGAAGCGAAGTGTGGATTTCTTTAAAAACGAGGCGCGAAAACACAACACGCAGTATCAACGGATGATCCGGCGCCTTCTTGATGCCTACGCGGAGCACCATATATGAAAAACCCCCCGCATCCGGGCCTTTCGGTCCGCCATGACTGCATTGAATCCTTGGGTCTCACCATCACCGGGGCCGCACGCGCTCTCGGGGTGACGCGCCAGGCTCTCAACAACCTGGTGAACTGCAAGGCTGCAATCTCCCCCGAGATGGCGATTAGACTTGACAAGGCCTTCGGTGGCGGTGCGGAGACGTGGCTTCGCCTGCAGGCGGTGTATGACCTAGCCCAAGCTGAAAAAGGCCGAGACAAAATCAAGGTCCGGCGCGTCGCCTCCCAGCCCCGCCCCTGAGCCCGCCGTTCCCTGTTCCCTGGTGCAGTTAGGCCGGGTCGGATCTGAGGGTTGGGGGGTTCAAATCCCTCCGGGCGCGCCAGATTTCTTCGCTCCTCACTTCCCAGGTCGGCTTTTTCTTCCAGCATAAAAAAATCTTGCATATTTAGGATTCATGTTATAAGCGTTGAAACGAAGCTGCTCAAATCTCGCGCATCGAAGTCCTTATGAAAAAACGCGTCCTACTTGCTGAAGATCACCTCGGGACCATCGAGGTCATGCAGCTGGAATTAGAAGTCCTGGGCTACGAAGTCACGGTTGCACAAAACGGCTTGGAGGCCGTGGAGAAAGCTTCTGCGGAGTCTCCCGACCTGATCGTTATGGACATACTCATGCCCAAGTTGAACGGATTCCAGGCAACTGCCAGGATACGACAAAATCCAAGGACCAAGGATATTCCAATTCTGGCGGCTACTGCCCTTGCCAGGCCAGGGGATAGAGAGAAATGTTTGGAGAGCGGCTGCGACGGTTATATCGCGAAGCCCTTCACCCACAAGCAGCT
>Ga0156156_1207_pt1 | contig 11975 bp, 14 predicted proteins | sample RifCSPlowO2_12_FD_107809 | JGI IMG/M metagenome (GOLD analysis project Ga0156156, IMG submission 107809) | Deltaproteobacteria bacterium RIFCSPLOWO2_12_55_13
AACGTGCCGGAGATCAGCAGATTCCTGGGCATTGTCATCGCAATGTACTTCAAGGACCACGGTCCTCCCCATTTCCATGCCAAGTATGGGGGCCAAAGAGCAACTTTTTCCATTAATGACCTGAGGTTGATTGAGGGGAAACTACCTCCTCGAGTCGTGTCACTCGTACTTGAATGGGCGTTTCAGCACAGGGAAGAACTCCTGGAGAACTGGACGCGAGCCGAACGGAAGGAAGATCTCCACGAGATTGAACCCCTTGTTTGAGAGGTACGGTATGCATTACGTCATAGACGCTTCTTATGTCGGCGGGTATAAATTGAAGATTCGATTTGAGAATGAAGAAGTCCGAGTCGTTGACCTTTCTAACCACCTAGACGGTCCCATTTTTGAACCTCTGAAGGACTTGTCCTATTTCAGACAGTTTACGGTCAATCATGACATAGACACTGTTGTGTGGCCAAATCACGCGGATTTCTCTCCCGAATTCCTTTATGAGATAGGAGAAATGGTCAGCGAACCACTGCCTCCAGCCGACGCCGCAGGGCGTCGCGGCTGATGCATGCGTTGAGGCTGTAGAAAAAGGCAGATCAAAAATTTTACAAAAAACGACCTCCGCATTTAGCGTTTAAGCGACGATCTCGGATTGAGGTACCATAGGTACCCCCAATTTGGACACTTTTTTGGTAGGATGAAATCAAGCTCGCCTGGCAGAAGCACTTAAGGAGTCATCATGAGCAAATACCTGATGAACAAATTCATTCATCACGTGAACATGAACGAATCCGCGGAGAAAGAATATAAGAGTGATCCGCGGGCCTTAAAAGCCGGCTATCCTGATTTTACCACGTAACCCTTCATCCCTTGAACCCTCTTTCATTTTCCGGTTGATTGTCCCACGGATTTCTTGTACCCTGCATACATTTTCCCCTATGAGAATCTTTCAAATTCTTCTTCGCGCACTGCTTTTGTGTCTGGCTTGCTTCTTGCCCGGCTGCGCAATAGTTTTTCCACCGTCGCTCCAAAGGAGCCAACCTTCAACCCAGCCCGACGAAAAATCACGGAACGGTCTCGACATGGCCGTGCTCCGCTCAATTCTGAGCAAACATGCCGAGAAGGAGGATATCTTCGTTCTCTTCCCGGTGGCCCAGGTTGAGAAACAGGAGGCAGGACAGCTTGAGGAGAAAAAAGAGCGGCGGGAGATAGCGGATAAAACTCCGCAAGAACAGCCGACAGCGCTGCAAGAGATCCCTGGGCCCGAGGCTGACGATCGGTTGCTGGGTTTATGGCAGAAAGATATCGACCAAGCGATGCAGCAGCCACCGGGAAGGCGAAAAATCCATTTCTCCATACCAGTTGTGGAGAACGACCGCGTCCGCTACTTCGTCGATTATTTCAGCGGAAAAAAAGGGGGCTTTTTTAAAATCGCCCTGGCGCGCTCCGGCAGATATATCCCGATGATGGCAACGATCCTCCAGGGCGAGGGCCTCCCTGAAGATCTCGTATACCTCTCTTTGATAGAGAGCGGATTCTCTCCCCAGGCCATCTCCAAGGCAAAGGCCGTGGGTCCCTGGCAGTTCATCCGCAGCACAGGACTGCGCTACGGATTAAAAATTAATGGTTGGGTGGATGAGCGGAGAGACCCGGTCAAATCAACGCGTGCGGCAGCAGCCTATCTCAAAGACCTGCACCTCCAGTTTGGCGAGTGGTTTTTAGCCGCAGCGGCCTATAACGCGGGGGAGCGGAAAGTGGAGAAGGCGATCAACCGCTCCCGGACGGATGACTTCTGGCGCTTGAGTCAAATGACATACTTGAAAAAGGAGACACGCAACTATATCCCCAAGTTCATTGCCGCCGCCCTCATTGCCAGCATGCCCGAAAAGTATGGCTTTGGGGATATCGCCTACGAGCCGCCGATAGAATATGACGAGGTGACCATCGAAAGGCCGATGAGGCTGGAGCAGATCGCGAAGCTGGCCAGGACCACGGTGAAAGCCATCAAGGAGTTGAACCCGGCCCTGCTGCGGAATATCACGCCGCCGAATAAGGATGGATTTCCGCTGCGTCTCCCGGCTGGAAGTAGGAATGCGTTTGCCCAGGACTACGGGCTGCTTCCGGAATCAGCCAAACCAAAAGTGATCACCCACAAAGTAAAAAAAGGGGAGACCCTGCTGGCCATTGCCAAGCATTACGGCCAGCGGGTGACCCAATTGATGGACCTCAACGGTCTAAGGAGCCGGCAAGTCCGGGTGGGTCAGGATTTGATCGTTATCCTCGACGGCGCCTTAAAGAAGCGGTGAGACAGGTCTCCTCTTGTCGATCGGCACAAAGTCACGCTTGGCCGCCCCTTGATAGATCTGTCTCGGGCGCGCGATCTTCTGTTCCGAATCCAGCAACATCTCTTCCCATTGGGCGACCCAGCCGGAGGTCCGAGGAATAGCGAACAGGACCGGGAACATATCCATAGGCAACCCCATCGACTGGTAGATCAACCCGGAGTAAAAATCGACGTTGGGATAAAGCTTCCGTTTGATGAAATAGTCATCTTCTAGAGCGATGCGCTCTAATTCCAGGGCGATATCCAAAAGGGGATTGCGTCCTGTCACTTGGAAGACGTTGTCGGCGATCTGCTTGATAATCTTTGCCCTTGGATCATAGTTCTTGTAAACCCGGTGGCCGAAGCCCATCAGCTTGCCCTGCCCCTCTTTAACCTTCTTGATAAACTCCGGGACCTTGTCTTTGGAACCGATTTCCATCAGCATTCTGAGCACAGCCTCATTGGCCCCGCCATGGAGCGGACCGTAGAGGGCCGCAGCCGCTGCAGCAACCGCGCAGTAGGGATCAACATGGGAGCTGCCAACCCCGCGCATGGCACTGGTGCTGCAGTTTTGCTCGTGGTCCGCGTGGAGGATGAAGAGAACGTCGAAGGCCTTTTCGATAACCGGATTCGGCTTGTACTTGAGCTCGGTCATCTTAAACATCATGTTGAGGAAATTCCCGGTATAGCTGAGATCGTTATCCGGGTAAGAGTAGGGCATCCCGATGCTGTGGCGATAGGCAAAGCCGGCCAGGGTCGGCATCTTGGCGATAAGCCGGTAGGTCTGCTTTTTTCGCAACTCTTGATCGAATATATATTTGGCTTCGGTATAGAAGGTAGAAAGGGCCCCCACGGAGCTCACCAGCATACCCATGGGGTGCGCGTCGTGGTGAAAGCCATCGATGAATTTTTTGACATTCTCATGGAGGATAGAGTGATGGGTGATGTTATAGGTCCACTCATCCAGCTGGGTCTTGGTAGGGAGCTCGCCATACAAGATCAGATAAGCAGTTTCCAAATAGGTGCTCTTTTCGGCTAGCTGCTCGATGGGATAGCCGCGGTAGCGCAGGATCCCAACATCACCGTCAACATAGGTGATTTTACTCCGGCAGGAAGCTGTATTCATGAAAGCGGGATCATAGCTCATCAGCCCGAAATCATCTTCCGATACCCTGATCTGGCGCAGATCCGTGGCGTTAATCGCCCCCTCATGGACAGGGATTTCGTATTTTTTCCCCGTCCGGTTGTCGACAATACTAAGCGTTTCTGAAGCCATAGCCATCACCTTCCTTTCTCTGTCGGTAGACCCCTAAATAAACACTTCTTAGACCAAACTAGCTTAGCTTTCAACTCCTGCTCAAGCCTCATCCGGGGTTAGAATCCACTGGATCTCCCAAGCGACCTTCAAATGGGACAGGCATACGACCGCCGCGGGCGGAAAATCTACGACCTTATCTTCCGGATTATTCTTAACCAACAGAGCCGCAAGCCGGCCAAGATGCGGGAGGTGCCCCACCAACATCAGCGGCTCCTCCGTCGCCTCTAGCTCGCCCTTGGCCAGCAGGGGGTCATCCTCGGGGGACAACCCCTGGATCTCTCGCGCCCCCCTCCGAGGAGAGAGGAAGCGGGTCAAAATTTCCGCCGTCTCCTTCGCTCTGAGCTTGTCGGAATGAAGGATCTCGGCTACCTGGATCCTTTTCGCGGCGGCAGCGCGCGCGACCTTTTCCACCTGCCTTCGCCCCTGATCGCTCAAAGGACGCCTCGGATCTTCGTAATCCGGTTTGGCTTCACCGTGCCGGACCAAATAGAATTCCATGCTGGTGGACCTCATAAGACGCGCTATTGCAAATTGCTATTGGTGATATAGTATGCTGTTCGGTAATTTGCAAATTTGTAAGCTAACGATTCCGCCGTTTCTGTGGTTGAATTTCAGCACGTAAACAAATGGTACGGATCGCTTCATGTCCTGAGGGAAATCAACCTCAGGATCGCCAAGGGAGAGGTCGTGGTGGTGTGCGGTCCGAGCGGCAGCGGAAAGAGCACACTGATCCGCTGCATCAACCGGCTGGAACCCATTCAAGCGGGCGAGATTTTCGTCGACGGGAAACCGCTCTCCGATCCTACCCTGGATCTCAGGGCGCTGCGGGCGGAAATCGGTTTTGTCTTCCAGCAGTTCAATCTCTATCCCCATCTAACGGTGATGGAAAACATTACCCTCGCGCCGATGAAAGTTAGAAAAGTATCGCGCGGGGAAGCCGAAGCGATTGCCGCCAAACTCCTGGAGCGAGTGGGCATACCGGACAAGTCAAACGCTTATCCCGCCAACCTCTCCGGCGGCCAGCAGCAGCGCGTGGCGATCGCGCGGGCGCTGGCCATGCAGCCCAAGATCATGCTTTTTGACGAGCCCACCTCGGCGCTTGATCCGGAGATGATCAACGAGGTGCTGGAAGTCATGACCGGCCTCGCCAAAGAGGGAATGACCATGGTCGTGGTTACCCATGAGATGGGTTTCGCCCGGCGGGTGGCACACCGCGTCCTCTTCATGGACGAAGGACAGATCATCGAGGAGGGGGCGCCCCAGACTTTCTTCGAAACTCCCGGCTCTCCGCGGACAAGACAGTTCCTGAGCAAAATTCTTTCCCACTAAACTTTAAGGGTTAAAGGGATGAAGGGTTCAAGGGATAAAGGGCGGAAAAGTTCAAGAGGGGAGATTTTGCAATTTGAAATCTGCAATCTGAGATTTGTAATTCGCCGAAGGCGATGGGAGGTACCGATGAAGCAAACAAGCAATCTTCTTTTGACGTTGGTTTTTGTACTGGCGGGCGTGACGCTAGCTCTTGCCGAGACCACCCTGGAAAAGATCGCTAGAACCGGCACGCTGGCCATAGGCACCCGAACCGGTTCTCCACCCTTCGCCTACGTCGACAAGCAGAATGAGTGGGTCGGTTTCTCCATCGATCTGGTCGAGCAGCTCATTCTCCCCGCTGTGGCAAAAAAGGTGGGAAAACCCGTAAAGCTGGAGAAAAAGGAGTCCACTCCGCCTACTCGGATCCCGCTTCTCACTTCGAACGCCGTGGACATGATCGCGGAAACAATGACCGATACCAGGAGCCGGCGTGAGAGCGTGGACTTCAGCCTTACCTTCTTCGTAACCGGCGCCCAGTTCTTGGTGAAGAAAGGAAGCGCTATCAAAAACATCAAAGACATCGCCGGCAAGAGAGTGGCAGCCCAGCAGGGCTCCACCAACGCCAAGATCATCCGCGAGCGGGTGCCCACTGCCCAACTCCGTGAGTTTCCCGACCAGCCGGCGGCCTTCCTGGCGCTCGTGCAAAGACAGGTGGACGCGTATACGAATGACGGTATCCAGCTCGCCGGGCTCAAGGCCAAGGCCCCGAATCCGCGCGATTGGGAGATCGTCGGCGACTTTTACTCCTACGAGCCGTACGGGATGGCGCTCCGGAAGGGTGATTCCGATTTCCGCACGGTGGTCAACAACGGTCTCATGGAAGGGATCGATTCCGGCAGGTTCTTTGAAATCTACGAAAAGTGGTTCGGGCCCAAGGGGGAAGTGCCATACCCTATGTCGCCCGATGTCAAAAAATTCATGGTGTACCAAGCGGTGCCAAAGTAGTAAAGAAAAGTCTGCCTGGAAGTCTCTTTCCGGGCCGATGCAATACAGTCTTCTTACGCTTGGCGGTTGTTACGCTTGAAACTTCTCGTCCGGTGCATCGGCCCTTCAAGACACCCCCAGGCAGGCCGAGGGGGGTGAGAAAGAGGCCGCGGACGCAGGAACGGGAAGCCTCAACCAAAAAACTGGCCTATCGGCCGCGGCCGAAGGCGCGCTCCCCGAGGCTCCAATGTGAACCATGAATTATCAGTTTGATTGGTCCGTCCTCTGGACCGGACAGTCCGGTCAGTGGCTCCTCCAGGGAGTCATCACGACGCTTGAGATCTCGGTCCTCGCCTGGCTGCTCGCCGGCGCGCTGGGAATCTTGTCGGGCGCTCTCCGCACTTTACCCTTTCCGCCGCTGCGCGTGCTCGCGGCCTTTTATGTAGAGTTCTTCAGAAACGTGCCGCTGCTAGTCTGGATGTTCTTCTGGTATTTCGCCGTCCCCCCTCTCCTACCCACGCCATTGCAGGATTGGCTCTTCAATCACGGCGCTGAGTTCTGGGCCGGCATGTTCGCCCTCGGGGTCTATCATGGCGCGCGCTTCTCGGAGGTTATCCGTTCGGGAATTCAGTCGATTTCTAAAACCCAGTTCGAAGCTGCTCTCTCCACCGGACTCACGACAGCACAGGCCTACCGCTTCGTCATTATCCCGATCGCGCTGCGCCTGATCATCCCGCCGCTCACCAACGAATCTCTGAATCTCCTAAAGAACTCGTCTGTGGCGCTGACCATCAGCGTCGCCGAACTGACCTTTCAGACGCGCCAGATCGAGACCTACACCGCCAAAGCGTTCGAGGCCCTTACGGCAGGAACCGTGATCTACCTGGCTCTATGCCTCTCCATTGCTTTTGTGATGGCCCAAGTGGAGCGACGTTTCGCCATTCCCGGATTGATCGCAAGAGTCGCACGCCCGGAGCACTGAGCATGGAATTCAGTGTGATCGTCAAGAACTTCGACTTCCTCATAGCCCAAGGGCTTCTGGGCTTTGGAAACTTCGTAGGCGGCACGCTCAGGCTGGCGGTTCCAGCGATCGTCCTCGGTTTTGTTCTGGGGATCTTCATCGGATTGTGTCGGCTCGCCCCCCGCCCTTGGATTCGGATTCCCGCGACAATCTATGTGGAGATCTTTCGCGGTGTGCCGCTGGTGATGGTGATCTTCTGGTTTTGGTTCATCATTCCGGTGCTGCTGCGCGTGGCCCTGCCGGAGTACGGAGTTGCGCTCACGGCTTTTGTGGTTTTCGAGGCGGCTTATCTTGGAGAGATCGTACGGGCGGGAATTCAGTCGGTCCCGAGAGGGCAGATGGAGGCGGCGACGGCAACCGGCCTTAGCTCAGCTCAAACGATGCTTTATGTAATCCTCCCCCAGGCTTTGAAAAATATGATTCCCGCTCTGGTGACCCAGTTTATTGTGCTATTCAAGGACACGTCGCTCGCCTCCATCATCGGCTACGTCGATCTCACCAAGGCCGCACAGATCGTCAACAACCGCGAGATCCGCCCCTTCGAGCTTTATCTCTTCATCGCGGTCGTCTACTGGCTCTGCACCTACGGCATGTCCCTCTACTCACGCCACCTGGAACAGCGCTTTACACCTTCCGTTTGAAAAAGACCGGACGCCGTTAGCCGATCCCGCTGATGCCATATTGACGCCCACTTCCCGCTGCGGTAAGTATTCTCAAAAGAAGTGAGGTTCTGAGGACCTACACGGCTCTCTTTTTGGAGGAACATATGCACACGGGCTCCTACATCAACGGACAATGGATTCACCCGCGCTCCAACCGGCTGGTGCGCAACATCAACCCCGCAGATCCGGACGACGTGCTGGCGGAGTTTCCCAGCGCAACGCCTGAGGATGTTCAGCGCGCCATCGAGGGCGCACAGGCTGCGTTTCGCGATTGGAAAAGGACTCCGGGTCCGGAGCGTGGGCGCGTGATCTGGCGCGCGGCGGATATCGCCCGGCAGCGCGCGGATGAGATTGCCCGCACTTTGACCCGCGAAGAAGGCAAGATTTTCAAAGAGGCAAAAGGCGAAGTGCTCAAAGGCATTTCGCTGCTGGAATTTTACGCCGGCGAGGGATTCCGCATGCACGGCAAAACTCTCCCGTCCGAGGCGCGCGATACCTTCACCTACACCATTCGCCGGCCGCTCGGCGTTGTGGGACTCATCGCCCCATGGAATTTTCCCTGGGCTATTCCCGTCTGGAAATCGGCCCCTGCCCTGGTGGCGGGCAACGCGGTAATTTTCAAGCCGGCCGAGCTGACCCCGGCGACGGCGACGCTCATGACTGAAATTTATGAAGAGGCAGGACTACCGCCGGGCGTTTTCAATATGGTGGTGGGCTCCGGCTCTATTGTCGGAGAGGCGATCGTTCACTCGCCGGCGATCCGCGCGGTATCGTTCACCGGCTCCAACGAGGTGGGAGGCGCGCTCTACACCAAAGCTGCGGCGCGCGGCGCCAAAGTAACCTGCGAGATGGGCGGCAAGAACGCGGTCATCGTGATGCCCGACGCCGACCTGGAAAAAGCGGCCGTGGCCATCCACAGCGGCGCCTTTGGCTCCACCGGACAACGCTGCACGGCGACGTCGCGCGTGATCGCCTTGCCCTCGGTTAAAGATGGCTTGCTCGAACGTCTCGTTGAGCTCGCCCGCAAGATGAAGATCGGGCCTGGTCTGGACGAGAGTGTAGATATGGGGCCGGCGGTCGATGAAAAACAGTGGAAGACCGATCTGGACTATATCCAACTGGGTCGGCAGGAAGGCGCGCGCCTGGTGCTCGGCGGCAAGAGGCCGGAACAGTTGAGCAAGGGCTATTTTGTCGAGCCGACCATCTTCGACAACGTCTCGCCCAGCATGCGTATCTTCCGGGAGGAGATCTTCGGTCCCGTGCTGTGCTTGACTACGGCGAACAGTTTGGAAGAAGCGCTCCGCTTCGCCAACGGGGTCGAGTACGGGCTTACCACTTCGATCTTTACGCAAAATCTCGACTCGGTGATGAATTTCGTCGAAGAGGTCGAGACCGGCATGGTGCACGTCAACGAGCCGACCGTCGGCGGCGAAGCCCAGCTCCCCTTTGGCGGCACCAAGGCGACAGGCGTAGGCGAGCGCGAGATGGCCGAGGAGGGGCTGAACTTCTTTACCGAACTCAAAACGGTCTTCATCAACTACTCGGGACGGGCCGAGCGGCTGATGATCCGCTAAACAGACCGTTGAAAAAGGCCCATCTGCCATCAGTCGGCCTGGGAGCACCTCTCCAGCCCGATGCAATACTTTGTTAACCCATAGTGGAGATTTTCTCCGGGCGGATTTTATAAATGACACGGACCTCTCCCGGCTGGCGGAAGGGATACTTGTCCTTTCCCAGATATTTTTTGGTCAGGAGATCGATGTGCGCGTCGGCCCCCTGCTCCGTAATCTCCGCTACTTCGCCGTGAACCGCCAGGTAGCGATAAGCGTTGTCGGGATCGGTAATAGCGAGTGCCACTTTTTTGTTGCGCCGCATGTTCCTGTCTTTGACACGTCCCTTAGCCGTGTTTATTCGGATATAGCTCCCATCCAAGTCGCACCAGACAGGCGTAACCTGCGGGCTGCCATCGGCCATCACGGTGCCGAGATGGGCAAAGGCGCGTTTAGCAAATAGATCTCGATAAGACTCTGGAATAGTTACTGCCATATTAGCTCCTCCTTATGCGATAATGTCAACAAAAGTGGTCCGTTAATTGGCGCAGATCGTCGATCAGAAAGTCCGGCTTGGCCGCTACAATCTCTTCCGTTTTTCCCAGCCCGTAGGTTACACCGCAGGTAAGGACTCCAGCCTTTTTCCCCGCCTCGACGTCCGTGCCGCCATCCCCCACCATCAGGGCCATTACCGGGCTGATCCCGAAAGCGTTGAGGAGCTGATTCAACGGCTGGGGATCAGGCTTTTTCCGCGCGCTGCTGTCACCGCCCAAGATCGCGTCAAAGCAGACCTCGATTCCCAATCCCCGCAAGACCAACACTGTCAGGCGATGGATTTTGTTGCTGATCACCGCCCGCTTTTTTTCATGGAAATAGTCCAGGATCTCTTTCACATGCGGATAAAGCACGGTCGAGTCGAGCAGGTGATTTTCATAGCGTTCGAGAAACAATTGCATGATCTCTTTGAAGCTATCCTGGCATCGCTCCGGCAAGGAACTCCGCAGCAGGTGCTCCACGCCGCGTCCCACGTGGCCATAGATCAACCGATCTTCCAGGGGGGCCAGGTTGAGGCGGGAGCGGACGTAGTTCACCGTGTTCGCCAGATCCCGTCCGGTATCCGCCAGCGTCCCGTCCAGGTCGAACATGACGAGGTCGATTGCTCTTTTCATGCTCAGCTCGCTCAAGCGGAAGATAGACGTGAAGAGAGGTGCTGTCAAACGGCAATTTATCTTGTTTTCACGGCCCGCTGGAAGTGCTAACATGGGCCCGGCAAAACCAAGGAGGGACTTATGGAACACATAAGAATCCATCGGAGAAGACAGTTGAGTACTGCGCTGATTTTGCTCGCCGGGCTGGTATTTTTCGCTGCCGCACCGTTCTTGGGAGCGGCGGAAAAAATCAATACATCCTACATCTCACCGGCTCCGGCATCTTCGGCCATAATCTGGGTAACCAAGGATGCTCGCCTGTTCGAGAAACATGGGCTGGATGCCACGGTGATCTATATTTCGGGCAGCATTCGCGGAATTCAGGCAATACTGGCGGGGGGGATCCCGATCGGAGAGGGAGGGGGGCCGGGGCTCACCTCCGCGCGTCTGGCCGGAGGGGATGTGGTAGCGATCGCGGGAAACGTCAACGTCTTGCCCTACTATTTGGTGGCGCAGCCGAGCATCAAAAAGCCTGAGGATCTAAGGGGAAAGATAGGTGGAACCCATATCGCTGGAACGACTGCGGAGTTTGCGCTCAAGGTTGCTTTGAAAAAAATGGGCATGGACCCCGTCAAGGATGTGAATCTTAGGGTCATTGGAGGCTCCATCGACCGAATGGTTGCGCTGCAGAAGGGGATTGTCAATTTTACCGTGGTAACAGAGGCGGGAAAGGCGATGGCCGAAAAATTGGGCTTCCCGATGATCGTCGATATGGCCGCGCTCGAGATCCCCTTTCCGCAAAACGGGATCTATACTTCCACCAGATTCATCAGAGAGCGGCCTGACATAGTGCGCAGATACATTAGGGCCTATGTGGAAGCCATTCATTTTTTCAAAACGCAGAAGGAAGAGAGCATTAGGATCATGCAGAAATATTCTCGGATGAGCGACCGCAGGCCGGTGGAGGAGTCCTGGGATTGGCATGCACGCTTCATCCCAGAGGCACCCTATGCTCCTGTAGGGGGATATCAGACTATATTGCAGGACCTGGCCTCCACAAATCCCAAAGCCGCTCAGGCTAACGCCGGGGACTTCGTTGATGCGCGCTTTGTAAAAGAACTAGAGGATTCGGGGTTTATCAAGAGCCTGTATGGTAAATAATGAATGATAGGATTCTCTTACAATTGACCAATTGAAGGGCCATTATCGACGCCACACGACCGTACGCCTGGAGAGACAAGTTTTATGCCAAGCCCGGAGGTCGCCCGCAAAGCGCGTGAAAAGTTCTCTTATCTGCTGGAGGGTTAGAAGGGAAAAGAGGAAAAGCCGTTCGGATAGAAGAGGATGAAAGCGGCCGCGCCCGCGACCAGCACCACCGCAAATAAAAGGAAGAGAATAAGATTCCAGGGGAAGCGGATACTGTGACCTTCCGGCTGCCATCCCGGCGTCAGTAACATGTAGTGGAGGCCCCTGATGATGATCAATACCCCGGCCCCCAGCAGAATTTTCGCCGGCAAGGGAGGGAGCTTCGGCACCAGCACGGCCAAGATGACGACCGTTGCCATCACCATTAGCGGGAATTCCAGCATGTAGCCTTGCTCGCCGCGCTTCATTCCATGCGCACTCCGCTGATCTCTGATCATCATTGAATGATAGTAACTTCCTTTTGA
>Ga0156156_1206_pt1 | contig 11833 bp, 10 predicted proteins | sample RifCSPlowO2_12_FD_107809 | JGI IMG/M metagenome (GOLD analysis project Ga0156156, IMG submission 107809) | Deltaproteobacteria bacterium RIFCSPLOWO2_12_55_13
TCTGGGTGCAATATGTCGAGGTGAGCAAATCCGTGATAGGAGTCGTATCGGACAACAGGAGTCCATTTTTCTTTTGAGAAAGCCTCTAATTGAACCATAAATCTTGTGACCAGCCCTCGGTCGGTAACGACCGATACTCTTAACCGGGTAAGATCATCAATGGCCCGGAAGAACTCTTTTCGTCCCATATTGCGCGCCGCCTATTTCCCCTTAGGGTCCAAGATATCCCTCAGTCCATTGCCCAGGAAATTGAAGGCGAGGATGGTGAGAAAGATCGCTAGCCCTGGGAAAAGGATGATATGCGGATAGGTGCGCATAGCGCGCCAGCCGTCCTGCGCCAGAGTCCCCCAACTCGTTCCCCATTCGCTATAAGGGTCGTTGATCCCCAGCCCGATAAAGCTCAAGGTAGATTCCGCCAGGATCGCTGCCGGGATGCTAAAGGTGAGGGTGACCAAGAGAGGAGCCATGATATTTGGCAGGATGTGGCGCACGATGATCCTCGTGTGCGATCCCCCTATAGCCCTGGCACCTTCGACATAAATTAATTCTTTTGCCTGAAGCACCTGCCCGCGGGTGATCCGGGCGAAGCGGACCCAGGTCACAAGTCCGAGGGCTATGAGAACGCCTGCGATATTACGTCCAAAGACTAATGAGAGAAGGATAAAGATGAGCAGATCGGGCAGGCCGTAGCAGATATCCACGATGCGCATCAGAAGATGGTCTAAGGTGCCTCCGATATAACCCGAAATCAGGCCGTAGACAGTCCCTATTACCAAGGCGATAAATGCTGTCCCGATTCCCACCGTAATGGAGACCCGCGCCCCGTAAAGGATGCGAGTGAAAAGGTCCCTGCCTAATCCGTCGGTGCCCATCCAGTGACTCCATCCGGGACTTTCCAGGATGCGCTGCTCATCCAATCCGCCCGGGCCATAGGGAGAAATCAGGGGGGCGAGAATGCCGCCAAGGCAGACAACTAGAATAAAAGCGAGTCCCCATGAAGCGCTTGGCTCCCGCAATAGTCCCTTTATCCATTCCCTAGGTTTTTTCATCGCTGGGGTTCAATAGCTCTTTATTCTCGGGTCCACCAAGGAATAGAACAGGTCCACTAAAAGATTGGCGCATACCAAAATCACGGTATATACCAGCGTCACCCCCATGATCAGGGGGTAATCGCGATCGGTTACTGCCGTGATGAAGAATCTCCCCATGCCGGGGATGGCAAAGATATATTCGACGACGAAAGATCCGGTAATCAGGGCTGCGAAAAGAGGACCGAGCACGGTCAGGGTCGGGATGAGAGAGTTGTTCAGCGCGTGCTTTAAAAGGACGGCGCTCTCCCTCAGCCCTTTGGCCCGCGCCGTTCGAATAAAATCCTCTGCCAAAGTTTCGAGCAGGGTGGAGCGGAGAAGGTAAGAAAGGTAAGCGGCCGGCGCTGCCCCCAGGGTGACCGTTGGCAGGACCACGCTCGTAAAGCCCTCCCATCTGCCGGCCTGGAGCCATCCGAGCTGAATAGAAAATAGCCAGATCAGCAATGCGCCGAGAATAAAATGCGGCAGCGAGATTCCCAGAGTAGCAATGAGCAAACACCAGCGGTCCGTCCAGGAGCTGTGATAGTAAGCGGCGCATATGCCGACGGGAAAGGAAAATGCCAGGGCGAAGACCAACGCAAAAATTCCCAGCAAGGCCGAGACGGGAAAGGTTTCGGCAACGATATCGCTGACGCCCCGGTCGAGATATTTGTAGGAGGGGCCCAGATCTCCCCTAAAGATTCCGTTTAAGTAGCGTGCGTATTGCTTCAACCAGGGCTCATCGAGGTGGTATTTGGCGGCGATGTTTGCCAGGACCTCAGGGGGAAGGCGCCGTTCCCGATCAAACGGGCCGCCGGGCGTAACGCGCATGAGAACGAAGGTAAGGGTGACCACCACCCATAAAACGGTCAAACCGTGAAACAGTCGCGTGAGAAGAAAACGAGTCATGTCTAGGCAATCAGAGGATCGAGAATTGAGAATCGATGATCGATCTTCTATCTTCCATCTTCTGTTCTGCTAGGACGGACATGGCGCAGCATGAGGCGCCCCATGGGACTGTATTCTAAACCGGCGAAGCGCGGATTCAGCACCGTGCTCTCCGCCGTGGTAAATAGAGGGATGATCGGCAGATCTGTCTCGCACAGGATTTTTTGCGCCTCGTCGTAAATTTTGACGCGTTTTTTTCCGTTGAATTCCTTAGCGGCCAGTTCCAGCAGTTGATCGTAGCGGGGGTTTTTCCAGTGCGTGTTATTGTTTCCGCTCAGCGCCGTGAAGAGTTTCATGAAATTATCCGGATCCGGGTAATCCGCTCCCCAGCCCAGACGGAAGACGTGAGGGGGCTCGGTCTGGAGTTTTTTGAGATAGACCTTCCACTCCTGGTTCTCCAGGCGCACCAGAACACCTAAATTTCTCTTCCACATCCCCTGCGCCGCTTCGGCCACGATCTTATGATCCTCATCCGTGTTATATCCTAAGGTAACCGGAGGAAAGCCCTTGCCGTCCGGATATCCGGCTTCCCTGAGGAGCCTTCTGGCCTCGGGCGGATTATGCGTCAGTCCTATCCTGGAATCATGGGCCAGCATGCCGGGCGGAATCCAGCAGCTCGCAGGTTGTTCTCCTCCATGGAGAACCTTGGGGAAAACGCTTCGATCAATGGCCATAGAGAAGGCCTTGCGCACGCGCACGTCGTCGAACGGCTTTCGATCGATGACAAAGCCATAGTAATAGCCCCTGAGCTGTGGCACGCGCTGGAAACCGGGCAGCTTGGAGAGGCGCTGTTTTTCCAGAATAGGGATGCTGTGGTTGTCAATGAAATCGAGCTGGCCCTGTTCGTACATGGCCAGGGCTGTCGTCTTCTCATTGATCATGAACATCTGGACTTTTTCCACAGCCGGCTTGCCGAGAAAGAAATTAGGATTGGCGCTGAGCTGGATCTCATTTTCATGTTGCCAGGAGGCGAGCAAGAAAGGGCCGTTCGTCACGATGTTGCCCGGTTCCGTCCATTTGGTTCCGAACTTCTCGACGATATCCTGGCGCTGGGGGTAGGTGACCTCAAAAGTGGTGATGGAGACGAAATAGGAGGCCGGGTGTTTCAGTTTCACCTCCAGCGTCGAGTCGTCCTTAGCCTGGACGCCCAGCAACGCCTCATCGCCGATCTTTCCCTCGTGGTATTCCTCCGCGTTCAAGATGTCGAAGAGGATATAGGCATACTCGGAAGCGGTTTTTGGATTCAGCAGGCGCTTCCACGAATACTCGAAGTCCTGGGCTCGGACTTTCTTTCCATCGCTCCAGGTGACGTCATCCCTGAGATGGAAAACGATCCTCTTGCCCCCTTCGAGGATATCCCAGGATTTTGCTATCACCGGAGCGGGTCTTAGGCTCTTGTCGAACTCCGTAAGCCCTACCATGAGATTGGCAATCACGTTAAAGGAGACATGGTCCGTGGCCAGAGACCAATCGAGGCTCGGGGGTTCCGTGCCCAGGTTGACGCGGAAAGCCTTTGGATTGCCGCCTGGAGAAAAGGGGTTGCACGAGAAGACGAAGAACAAAGAGAGAAAAGAGAGGGCGACAATGCTGCCTTTTCTAAGTGGTTTTATCAAGGGAATTTGTGCTTGCTTCCGGTTAGTTTTGCAGCTATTAGTACCCTAATAGCCGATCTTGTTCAAGCCATTGGGGGAAGTCATGAATCCAGCGGAAATACTGAAGAAATACGTCGTGGTTGAGGGCCATCGCGATGTTTACGAACAGCTCCATCGGGGTTCGATCGGAGAGCAGACCCCGCTCAGGGATGCCATCGCTCCAAGGCTGATCCGCGACGGGATCAATGTCTGTGTTTATGCGATCAGTGGTGATTCCTATTCGCACACGCAGAATACCGGGAGGTATCTGGAGACCGCGTTGGAAAATATCGATATGTTTCTCGAAGAGGCGCCGAAATCGGAGGGGATGATCTCGCTCGTCCGGACGAAATCGGATCTTCCCGAGAAGGTCCGTCCAGGCAATATCTCCTTTATCCTGCACTTTGAAGGGGGGATGCCGCTGCAGGGCAGCATTCACCAGCTCCGGAACTTCTACCGTATGGGTCTGCGTTCGATGCAGCTCACGTGGAATTTCCGCAACGAATTGGGCGATGGCGTGTGGGAAAATCGGACCAAAGGGGGTCTAACGCGCTTCGGCGTGGAGGTGATCCGGGAGATGAATCGGCTCGGGATGGTGGTTGATCTCGCCCATATGAACCGCGAGGGTTTTTTCCAGGCGCTGGAGGTGGCTCGGGCCCCGCTCATCGTGAGTCACGCCAATGCCTGCGGGATGTTGGACAATCCGCGCAACCTGGCTGACGACCAGATCAAGGCGATTGCCGGTCAGGGAGGTTTGGTCGGCATCCTGGCGCTGCCCGAACGCGTCGCCAAGAAAGATGCCACCTTGGACGATCTCCTCAAGCATCTGGATTATATGGTCGAGCTGGTCGGTGTAAAACACATCGCCCTCGGTCTCGATTTTATCAAAAACGACGGCCCGCGAACCTTGAAGGATCAGCACCATCCGCTGCACCAGCGTACCTACATAAAGGATTTCGAAGAGATCGAGGACTTGCCCAGGCTCATCGAGGGGCTCATCCGCCACGGTTACAAGGAGGAGGAGATCGCCTTGATCCTTGGCGGGAACCACCTGCGGGTCCTGAAAAGCATTTTGCCGGAACAATCGATCATCTAAAGCCGTTCTTGTAGAGCCGACCTCATGCGCCGTTTGATCGGGGTTTTTGATTGTCTTTTTGCAGTTTTTCGGCGGCAGCAAATAAACAAATAAAGGAGGTATCCTATGCGTTTGCGACTATGCCTTTTTCTCCTGCTGTGCGTTTTTGTCCCTCCGGCGGCAGCTCAGACCAAGATCATCGTCGGTCTCTCCTCGGTGAACATCGCCTTTCTGCCGGTCTATGTGTCTCAGGAGAAAGGTTTTTTTAAGGACGAGGGGCTGGATGTGCTCTTTGTCATGTTCAACGCCGGCTCGACGAATCTCCAGGCTCTGGTCGGCGGCGACATCCAGATTATGGGAAGCGCCTTTGTGGAGACCATAGGGGGGAGGGCTGCGGGCTTCGACGTCAAGAACTTTTGGGGGATCTGCAATCTCATGCCTTTTCAGCTTTACTCGCAGCCCGGTTTCAACTCCATGAAAGAGGCGAAAGGGAAGCGCTTCGCGATCAGCCGCTTTGGGTCGCTTACGGACTTTCTCACGCGGGCGACGCTGAACCATTTTGGCATCAATCCCAAAGAGGTGACGATCATGCAGATCGGCAGCACGCCGGCCCGCTTTGCCGCTCTCACAGCCAAAGGGGTGGATGCCAGCATCGTCTGGTTCCCCGTGACCGAGATTGCCAAGTCTAAGGGGTTTGTCAAACTTCTGGATCTGAAAGAAGTCTTCCCTGAATGGCCCTATGAAACCTTTGCCGCCAAGGAATCCTGGCTGAACAAGGAAAAGGCAACGGTCACCAGGTTCCTGCGAGCCTATCAGCGGGGCGTCAAGCACACACTGGAGAACAAAGAAGACGGGGTGAAAGCCATCCGGAAGTACGTAAAGATGGACCCCGCCTATGCGCCGTTGGGCTATGACGAGTACCGCGACTCGTTTCCGATCAACGGCAGGCTCGCCGAGAAGGCGATCCCCGTTGTTATTGAACAAGAATTTGAATCGGGGAGGATCAAGAGGAAAATCACGCTGGATGAGTTGGTGGACCACTCCTTCATGAGCCTGGTGGGCGGGAAATAACGGGCCGTTGACATGGAGACAAAATCCGGGATAGGAATGCTGGTATAAAATTTCGGATAACTAAGTAATTTTTTTTACCCAAGGAGGATTGCATGCCCAAGAGTCTTAGGACCTTTCTGGAGGATTGCCGCAGAGAGATCCCCAACGAAGTCGTGCACGTTACGAAGGAAGTGGACCCGGCTCATTACGACGTCACCGCTATTATCAAGCATCTGGGAGCGATGAAGAAGTTTCCCATTCTTGTCTTCGACCGGCCGTTAAATTTGCATGGGCGGGCGAGTAATGATTTTAAACTGGTGATGAACTGCGAGATCTCGCAGCGCAAGACGCAGATCGCGCTCGGAGTGCCTAAGGAGATGGATCGCACCCAAATGGCCGAGGTTTGTTTAGAGCGCGAGGAGCATAGGGTTCTGCCGGCGATTGTCGACAAAAAGCAGGCCCCGGTAAAAGAAGTTGTAAAGGCCGGGAAAGATGTGGACATGTTCGAGCTGCCGATCATGCGCCACCACTACATGGACGGCGGCCCGTATGTCGTATTGTCGACCGTCACCAAGGACCGCAAGTCGGGGATCTACAACTGCTCTTACCATCGCATGGAGATCAAGTCGAGGAACACTACGGCGCTCTATGCCTCGCCGCGTCATCTGTGGAAGATCTTTCGCGATCACGAGGACAACAATCTGGAGTGCCCGGTGGCTACGGTTCTCGGGCATCATCCCGCTTATCACATGGGCGCCTGCTACAGCGGTCCGTTTGCGGTCAGCGAGTACGAGGTCATCGGCGGCTATCTCCAGGAGCCCCTGCGCCTCACGGCCTCGGAAACCTGGGGAGAAGATTTTCTCATACCGGCGGATGCCGAAATCGTAATTGAAGGGGCCTTGGTACCCGGCAAGAGGGTTGTCGAGGGACCGTTCGGAGAGGCGCCGGGATATCTCGGCCCTCAGCGCTACACAACCTGCGTCGAATATCAGGTGCGCGCCATTAACTACCGCAAGGGCGGCATGTACCAGTCGGTGATCACGCCGGAAGGGGACAAGCCGTGGATGGATCTGCCCCGCGAAGGCGCCTATCTCAGGCGCTGCCGCGAAGCGATCCCGGGGGTGACAGCCGTCTGCAAGATGGGACGCCACGCCCATTACAACGTTTTCATCTCGATGAAAAAGATGTCCGAGGGCGATCCCGGCCGCGCCGCGGCCGCCGCGCTCACGTTCGATCACACGAAGAACGTCTTCGTTTTTGACGATGATATCGATGTCTTCAATGCGACCGATATCCTCTGGGCGCTGGCCACCCGGGTGCAGCCGCACCGGCAGATCTCGATCCTCCAGCCGCTCTTTCGGGGCAACTTCCTGGATCCGTCGCTGGTGGATGAGATCAAGACCTCGGGCATGATCGTCGACGCCACCAGGCCCCTTGATCGTCCCTTTTCGCCGGTCTCCAAGTGCCCGGACGATGCCATGGAGCGGATCAAGCTGGAAGATTATATTCCCGGTGAGATATTGCAGCATATCCCGACCGACCGGACCACGTACTGGTGCTGAGTCTAGTTATTGGTTAATAGTTGACTGGGTACTGGTTTAAGCCATTTAAAATATTGAGGGTTCGCTAATAACTAATAACCAGTAACGAATAACTAACAATGAGGTAAGAACATGGGTCAAGCCGTAGAAATTAGTTGTCCGAAATGCAAAAAGGTCTTTGTCGCCAATCCCCACATGCTGGGGTCGGGCATGGATTTCCACTGCCCGTTCTGTGATCTCTATTTTCCCGAGAAAGATAGCCCCAAAATTCGAAAATAAATTATTGGTTACTAGTTGATTAGTTATTAGTCAAAATATTTTCCTACTGACTACTAATAACTAGTAACGAGTAACTAATAACCAGCTCGACATGAAGACAAAGCCCGATCTTAAAATTGCCGGCAGTTCCGCCCGGCGCCTGGACGGAATAGAAAAGGTGACCGGAAAAGCCGTCTATACCGGCGACATCGAGCTGCCCGGGATGGGCTGCGCCAAGATATTGAGGAGCCCTTTGCCTCACGCCAGGCTGGTCCGTATTGATGCCGGCAGGGCGGAAAAGCTGTCCGGGGTTTATGCCGTCCTCACGCGCGACGATATCACCAGCCTCAACTACCAGTATGGCGCTACCTATAAAGATCAAGCAATCGTCGCCGTAGACAAAGTGAGATACTCGGGGGATCCCGTCGCCGCTGTACTGGCGGTGGACGAGGCCACTGCGGAAGAGGCTTTGGCCCTCATCGATGTCGAGTACGAAGATCTTCCTATGGTGACAAACATCGAGGAGGCTATCGCGCCGGGCGCGCCTCTGGTCCATGAGACCCAGTTCGCCAAAGTCCAGATGCGCGGCACCAGCTACGGCGCGCCGGAAAAATTCAAAGGGACAAACGTTTGCTACTATTTCGGCTACAGTCATGGGGATGTCGCGGAGGGATTCGGGAAATCGGACTATGTCTATGAAGATACTTTTCGCTTCCCCAAAGTCCAACACTACTCCCTGGAGCCCCATGTGACCGTGGCCGACTTCAAGGAAGGGCAGTTGACTGTTTGGACCGCGTGCCAGGACCCCTTTACCCTGCGCGATCATCTCGCGGGAATTTTCAATCTTCCCCAGAGCCGGGTTCGCGTCATTGTCCCTTACGTGGGCGGCGCCTACGGCGGCAAACTCTATGTTAAGGCGGAACCGATTGCCGCCGCCCTCTCGTGGAAATCCCGGCGTCCGGTGAAACTGGCCTTCAATGTCAGCGAGAGTTTCAAGACGATCACGCGTCATCCGGCGCGTGTCCGGATCAAGACCGGAGTGACCCGCGACGGGCGCATCGTTGCCAGAGAGTGTGAAGTCCACATGGACACAGGCGCTTATGCCGATGCCGGACCGAGAGTGACCCAGAAGGCGGGATATCGCGCTCTAGGTCCCTATCGCATTCCGTACGCGAAAGTTGATGCCTATGGTGTCTATACCAATACCGTTCCCGCCGGGGCGTTCCGGGGTTTTGGAGCGGTCCAGGTCACCTGGGCCTACGAATCTCAGATGGATTTGATCGCCGAGAGATTGGGCATGGATGCTTTGGAGATCCGCCTGAAGAATCTGCTCAAAAAGGGCGAGCTTTATACCCCCGGGGATACGCCCGTAGACTGCGACCTTAAGGAAGGTTTGCTCAAGGTAGCCGAGGCCATCGATTGGAAACGCAAGCCTTCCAGGCCATACACCGGCAAGGGACTCAGCTGCTGCATCAAAGATGCCGGAGGAACCTTCAAGATCGCCGGCGCTACGGTGAAGATGTCTTCGGATGGCAGCGTGGTGCTGCTGACCGGCACGGTAGAGGTCGGGCAGGGATCGCGTACGGCGTTAAGTCAGGTAGTGGCCGAGGAGCTGGCTTTGGAGCTGGATAAGATCTCAGTGGCCGAGCTCGATACGGATGTCACCCCGTACGATGTCTCCACCAGCGCGAGTAGTTCCATGACCGTCATGGGGCTTGCGGTTCAGAGGGCGGCCCAGGATCTGAAGAAGCAGCTTCTGCGCGCCGCCGCTAAGACGATGGGTAAAAAGGCGGCTCAGTTGACACTTAAGAATGGCAAAGTCTGTAGCCGGGGGGGACAAGGGGTCTCTTACGGCCAAGTGATTTCGGACCATTTCGGAAGCAAAGCCGGAGAAATCATCGGTAGAGGAATTTATCGGGACGTGAAGAGTAAAAAGGCTGTCCTGGGCTCGCCCACGACCTTTTGGGAAGTTGGCTGGGGTGGGGCAGAGGTCGAGGTGGATCCGGAGACAGGAGCTATTCAGATCCTTAAATATATCTCCGCTGCCGATGTCGGCAGGGCGATCAATCCGGTCCAGTGTGAGGGCCAGGACGAAGGGGCGGTCTTCTTTGCTTTCGGCCATACGCTGTTCGAGGAGATGGTTTACGAAGATGGTCAGCTGTTAAATCCCAACCTGATAGATTACCGGGTGCCTACCTTTTGTCACTTGCCCAAGGAGTTTTATTCCATTCTGATAGAGAACGGCAATGGCCCGGGACCTTTCGGCTCCAAAGGGATGGGTGAGGGAGGGCTCCTGCCGGTTGCTTCAGCCATCGCCAATGCCGTCGCGAATGCCGTGGGCGTCCGCATCTTCGATCTGCCCATCACTCCGGTGAAAGTTTGGCGCGCTTTGCAGGAAAAAAAGCTCTAACGGCTAATATAAGGCAAACCTTTAGGTTCTCTCCGTAGCTCTTTAAAAATACCAGCGCCTGAGCTATCTTGTCTGCCGCTACCTTCTGACGCCTTGTCGGTCACTAACCGGGCTTCTCGGGAGAAGCATCCGCGGTTCTCTGTCGGAGATAGGGACATGCCCCGAAACGATCAGGTAACTCGCCAGTGGTATTTGCTCCGCAAATTGGAGAGTTCAAGAGGCGCGGCGCTTCAAGAACTGGTCAGTTCCCTGCCCGACGACTTTCCCAAAAACTCCCGCACCATCCGAAGGGACCTTGAGGCCCTGGAGCGTGCTGGTTTTCCCCTCGTAACCGAGCACTCAGACGGACAAACCCGCTGGAAGCTCATGGAAGGCTTCCGCAACATCCCAGCCCTGGGCTTTTCGCCCACCGAGCTAATGTCCCTGATTTTTAGCCGCAATCTCCTAAAACCTTTGGCGGGTACCGAAATCCAGTCCTCGTTGGATTCGGCCTTTAATAAGGCGGCTGCCGCATTGCCGCCTCAGGGACATGACTATGTCCGGCAAATGGAGCGGATTCGTTCCATCGCGATTACCGATACAGTTTAGAGACCGATAAGAATGAGAACTCTTCAATACTTTGCTTCTAAACCGGAGACTGTTCCAGCTTCGACTTCATGGTATCTAGCCGACCTCGGCGAGGCTCGCGGCAAGCAGGAACTTTTCACCAAGCAATCGCCGCAACGACTCAAGGTCTTGCGTGAGCACGCCCTGATTGAGAGCGCGGTTTCGTCGAATCGAATTGAAGGCGTCAATGTGGATAAGGCTCGCATAGCTACGGTCATTTTCGGCAAGCCGGTTTTGCGCGATCGCGATGAAGAGGAAGTGCGAGGTTACCGGGACGCGCTCAAACTTATCCATGAGCAGGGCGCCGGCCTGCCGGTTTCAGAGGAGACGCTAAAGAAGCTGCATCGGTTGACGCGCGGCGATATTTGGGATGCGGGGAAGTACAAAGATAAGGACGCCGATATCATCGAGAAGTACCCTGATGGACGTGAGCGAGTGCGCTTCAAAGCCGTTCCGGCGGCAAAAACGAAAGACTACATGCAGGAGCTGGTCGAGCTGTGGAGCTGCTCCCTGCGCGAGCGATGGGTGCATTCACTAATCGCCCTTGCGGCTTTCAATCTCGACTTTCTCTGCATTCATCCATTCCGCGATGGCAACGGCCGGGTCTCGAGGCTCTTGCTTCTCCTCCAGTGCTATCACTTAGGTTTTGAGGTCGGCCGTTACATCAGCCTGGATCGTCTTATCGAAGAAAACAAAGAGCGCTACTACGAAACCTTGGAGCGGAGTTCCCAAGGCTGGCACGAGGGAAAGCATGACCCGTGGCCTTACGTGAACTATCTGCTCTTTATTCTTAAGAACGCCTATAAAGAGTTCGAAGAGCGTGTTGGCCAGACGGCCTCGCCCAAGGGCGCAAAGACGGAGCTGGTAACCGCCGCGATCCGCCGATTTCCCGGTAGTTTTCGGGTCTCGGATATCCAGCGCGAGTGCCCCGGCGTTAGCGTGGACCTCATCCGCCAGGTGTTAAAAAATCTTCGTTCCGTGGGGCGCGTCAAATGTCTGGGTCGAGGACAAAGCGCCGAGTGGGAGCGGACCGGCAGATGGAAATAGGTACTACCGAGTTAATTGGGTACTGAATTAGGTAGAGTCAACGCGCTGATAACATAATCGCATCACGAAGAGTCGAAGTGATAAGAACGCCGCGATCGTATCTCGAACCCTTTGAATCACGGCAGGCCGGGAGGTGGCTCCGGGGTATTATCCTTGAACAACTTGAACAGTAATTTTTTGGCAATCGTGACCTTGGATGT
>Ga0156156_1213_pt1 | contig 11610 bp, 11 predicted proteins | sample RifCSPlowO2_12_FD_107809 | JGI IMG/M metagenome (GOLD analysis project Ga0156156, IMG submission 107809) | Deltaproteobacteria bacterium RIFCSPLOWO2_12_55_13
TGTCGCACGAAGTGCGTGAAAAACTTACCCTAATTCGTCCCTGTACGCTTGGCCAGGCTGCGAGAATCTCTGGTATTACGCCAGCAGCCATTTCCCTCCTCTCGGTCTATCTGAAGAAACAAATGGTCGCTTAAAGCTAGCCGTCAGCAAAGGGTTTAAGCTGATAGCTGCCAGTTGCCGTGTTCCACGTGAAACTTTTTTACTTTCAATTTCTTGGCGCCTATGTTATGTTTTGGGAAAATATCCGAGAAATATTAGTAACTTATTGATTTTACAAAAGATTTTGTGTCTAAAATTATAGCCATAGCAAATCAAAAAGGAGGCGTAGGGAAAACCACAACCGCGGTTAATCTCGGCGCCTCGCTTGCGGTTGCGGAAAAAAAGACGCTGCTTGTAGATGTAGATCCGCAAGGGAACAGCACGACAGGGCTCGGCATCGATCGGTCAAAACTAAAAAATAGCCTTTATCATGTTCTCATCGGCGAAACTCATCTTTCTGAGGTCCTCTGTAAGAGCGATCTTCCTTATCTCTTAGTTGCTCCGGCGACCAAGGATCTGATTGGTGCCGAGATCGAGCTCGTGAATATGGAGCAAAGGGAGTGGCGCCTGAAAGAGGCGCTTCGATCCGTGCAACAAGGGTTTGATTACATCCTGCTCGATTGTCCTCCCTCATTGGGATTGCTTACGCTCAACGCTCTTACCGCAGCAAACTCGCTTCTCGTCCCTTTGCAATGCGAGTATTATGCTCTCGAGGGATTGAGCTCTCTTCTGGAAACCTTAAAGCTGGTTCAAAGAGGCCTAAACCCCACGCTTTTTTTGGAGGGGATCTTGCTTACTATGTTTGACAGCCGCAATCGCCTCGCACACCAAGTTGCCGGAGAGATACGATCTCACTTTCCTGACCGTCTGTTTCGTACTGTGATTCACCGTAATGTGCGCCTCAGCGAGAGCCCGAGCCACGGCAAGCCGGCTCTCCTCTACGATGTTCATTCCACCGGGGCGCAGAACTATTTGGAATTGGCCAAAGAATTAATCCGCAATGGGGAGGAGAATCGGCGTGCAGAAAAAGGGATTGGGTAAAGGACTGAGCGCCCTCATACCGGGAATTGACGCACCCAGGGAGACACCCAACCTGGAGGTGGAGGTGGATCGAATTGCCTCCAACCCTTCGCAACCCCGTCGCTCCTTTGATGAGGCGAAGATAGATGAGCTTGCCGCCTCGGTGCGTGACCAGGGGATTATTCAGCCCCTGCTGGTCCGCCGCGTGGGCGAGGGATATGAACTGATAGCCGGCGAGCGGCGCTTGCGCGCCGCTAGGAAGGCAGGGCTAAGGGAGGTGCCGGTCATTGTCCGCGAGGCGAGCAATAGCGAAACCCTTCAGTTGGCGTTGCTTGAGAACCTCCAGCGAGAAGATCTCAATCCCATAGAAGAGGCCACTGCCTACCAGCGGTTGCAGGAGGAGTTTGAGTTGAGCCAGGAAGAGATCGCACAGAAGGTGGGGAAGAGCCGGCCCGCGGTGGCAAACTGCATGCGGTTGCTTCTTTTGCCCAAGGAAGTGCAGCAGGAGGTTACTCGAGGCAAACTCCCGGCAGGCCAGGCGAGGGCATTGCTGGGTCTGGAGAACGAGGCACTGGTGCTTGCCGCGGCGCGCGAGGTGATAACCAAAGGGCTCTCAACCCGGGAAGCCGAGAGACTAGTCGCGCGCCTCAAGTCGGGAAGAAAAAGAAAAAGAGAAACCGCTTTATCAGATTCGAACTTGCGCTCTCTCGTAGAGCAGATGCAGCGCTCTTTGGGGACGAAAGTGCGGCTGCTGCACCGAGCCGGCTCGGGTCGCGGCAAGGTGGAAATTGAATACTATTCCCTAGCCGATTTGGAACGGATTATCCAGATGATAACAGGGGGTAAAGGCTGATTCCGGTTCTCTTTTTTTTCGGATCAGAAGGCGGTTTTCCGGGAGCAGCAATAGGAGGGAAAATCGTTCAGGCTATCCCTCCAACAACTGCTTGAGATCATTCCATTCTGTGGCGGGGAGAGAACAGGTGAAATTGTGGCAGACATATACCGTGGGTTTGCCATCGATTTGGGTTTTTCCGTCCAGAAGAGGTGAAACATCTGCCAACGGCTCCCCAGGTTCCATCGCCTGCAAGGTCTTATTGGGCAAATAGATGGAGTGAATTTTTTTCAGCAGTTGCTGCGCCGCCGGCTCCCCTTTCTTTCTTACCAGGATAATCTCTTTAGGTTTTTCCATGTAATAGTCCAAGGCAGAAAGCATGTGCGCGAAGCCGAAAGGCTGTTGTTCCATAGCGTCGTAGTAAAGGCGGAGGGCCTTCTCCGCCCTTCTGAGATAATCTTCCCTCCCAGTGTAGTGGTACAATTTTAGGAGCAGATGGGTCGCGACAGAGTTTCCCGAAGGGATCGAGCTGTCGAAGACAGGCTTGGTACGGCTTATGAGCTTCTCGTGGGATTCGCCGGTAAAGAAAAAGGCGCCGTCGGTGCCATCCCAGAACTCCCGAATCATCGTCTCTGCAAGCTGGATGGAGCGGTCCAGATTGGAACGATCCAGAGTGACTTCGTAGAGGTCAAGGATCCCCGTGGCCAAGAAGGCATAGTCATCGAGGTAGCCGTGAATTTTCGCCTGGCTGTCCTTGTAGCTGTGCAGGAGGAATCCATCCCGCATCATTTTGGTAAAAATAAAGCCCACGGTTTTTGCAGCTGCCTCGAGATAGCGCGGGTTATCTGAGATCTTGCTGGCCTCCGCGAGACCGGAGAGCATGAGCCCGTTCCACGACGTCAGGATCTTTTCGTCGCGGAAAGGCTTGACTCTCTTTTCCCTTTCCCGAAAGAGTCTCGCTTTGGCCCCTGCTGTTGTCCTGCGTATCTCTTGAAGGTCTTTCTTGAAGAGTTTGGCGGCCTGCTCCCATGCCAAAATAGGGTGGAGGATGTTCTTACCTTCGAAATTACCGAAGTCGCCGACATCGTAGATGCGGCAGAAGAGTTCGCCAACCTCCTCTCCCAAAAATTGCATGATCTCGCCGCTGCTCCAGATGAAAAACTTTCCCTCTGCGCCTTCACTGTCCGCGTCTTGGGTGGAATAAAAGCCTCCTTCAGGATGGAACATCTCGCGCAGAAGGTACTCCAGGGTCTCTTCGACCACGCTTTTGAATAACGGCTCCTGGGTAAGGCAGAAAACTTGCGCGTAGATGCGCGTAAGCTGGGCATTGTCGTAGAGCATTTTCTCGAAATGAGGGACCAGCCACTTCTCGTCCACCGAATAGCGGTGAAAACCTCCTCCTAGATGGTCATAGATACCGCCCTCGGCCATCTTGGTCAGGGTATGCGTCACCATCTCCAGGTAGTGTCGGTCTTTAGAATTTCGATAATGGCGCAGAAAGAGTTCGAAGACGCCCGCATTCGGGAACTTCGGAGCGCGTCCTAAGCCGCCGTGGTTGGAATCATAAGCCTGGGAGATCTGTTCCGCGCTTTTGGCTATGACATCGCGGGAAAAGGAACGCTGGCTTTCCCGGAAGCTGCCTAGGCGGTTTAAGGCATCGAGGATCTGCCCGACATTCTTTTCCACATCCTCCGGCCGCTCGCGATAGGCGTGCGCCACGGCCTTAAGGACCTTGGGGAAGCCGGCGACTCCGTAGCGATCTTCAGGGGGAAAATAGGTGCCGCCATAGAACGGCTTTCCTTCCGGGGTCAGAAATACCGTCATGGGCCAGCCGCCGCGACCTGTAAGCATCTGGACCGCGTTCATGTAGATTTCATCGAGGTCCGGCCGTTCCTCCCGATCGACCTTGATGTTCACGAAATGGTCGTTCATCAAGGCGGCGATCGCTTCATTTTTAAAAGACTCTTCCTCCATGACATGGCACCAGTGGCAGGCGGAATAGCCGATGCTGAGAAGGACCGGCTTATTTTCCCTTCGGGCCTTCTCAAAGGCCTTCTCTCCCCAGGGATACCACTCTACGGGGTTATGCGCGTGTTGCAGGAGGTAAGGGCTGGTTTCGTGGATGAGATGGTTGGCTTTCATTGAAAGCACTCGCTAGGCCTTTTTAGAAAGTAGCCATAAACAAACTATCACAAACAGCCTGAAGCGGAAACCTTCCAGAGTGGTCCGCGCGGAAGAATTTGCAGCTTCTTTTACATCGGGTTGACACAATGCTACTTTATTAGATAGTGTCGGTCTCGAAAATCCTCCTAGGGATCAGTCTGTACTTGCCACGGGGCTTGTTGGGATCAGGGACGTAGGCCGATATGTGGTTGTTGAGGCGAGTTCGGAGTACTCAGTGGCCGGACCTCAAAAACAGATTTCTATCATTAAAAGATGAAGGCCAAGCGTTACTACACGATCACGAAAGCGGCGAGGAAGCTTAAAATCTCCCGCGCCGCTGTCCATCGGGCTATCAAGCAGAACCGCCTTGAGGCTGACTGGGGACCAGTCAGTCCACCGCTAGAGGGGTGGCAGATTTCGGAGAAAGCTATCCGTTACTACCGCGTTTCGTCGTTTCATCAAAGCATAGGAAAAAAACTCCAATACGGTTGACAGCTATCAACCGTTCCACTATTATCCCCTCTCAAGCGGGAAGAGCAATAATAGTAGTCCTAGGCTTCTTTCACTCTAGTAGGGTGGCCGTCCATAATAGCGTGTTTTTTTCTTGTCTCTAATGATTTAAAGGAGTAAAATTCCTTGCATTTATACGGGGAAGGTCAGTTTTTGTTTTCTCCTTATTATACGGGAGAAGCAGCGTAGACTCTTCGGTCTTCAGTTGAGATGTAGAAGGGTTTTACCTTCCGCAGTGTCACTGATTATACCCGAGGGCCTTACTTTTCCGACTGACTCGCTTCCTGAGATTGTGCTTCAGACTATCTTCGAGTTTTTTGTCCTTCGTTGATCCGCGAAGGCAGTCTCAGAACATTCCCTTAGTTTTCAAAATCCCGGACTCAGTCGAGGTGTACCTTGGGCGGTGACGAGGAAACCCTCCTAGCCTTGGCTCGCATAGGGGCAATGCTTGCGGGGAAGGCGCCCCTAGAGAAGGCCCTGAAAAAGTGCCTGTCAAAGATGGCGCAACTAATGGGTATAGATTCGGCCGGAGTTTATCTTCTCAAGGAGAACAGCACGGAAATGGAGCTGGTTTATACCTATGGCGTTTCCCGGCGCTTTGCGGCTGCCGTGGCCTTGGCCAGAATTGACCGAGGTATTGTGGGCCGTGTCTTTAAGAGCGGGAAACCGGTGGCCCTCTCTAGGTTCAGCCCCCGCTACCCTCTTGCTGCTAGTATTAAAAAAGAGGGGCTCAAGACGATTGCGTATATTCCCATCCGTGGCGCTGGCAAACCTAGGGGAATTCTTTGTCTCTCAAACCATAAGCCTTACAAATTCCGCAGAACGGCCCTTCGGCTCTCGTTGGCTCTGGGGCGGCAGATCGGCAACGCATGGGAGGGGAGTCTGGTTTCTGGCCAGGCGGAGCGCAGGAGGTCTCAATTGGAGAGCCTCTCCCGTTTGAGTCTCGAATTTGGCTCGGTCCGAAGCGCAACTCAACTCTTCCGCCTCGCCACTAGAAGAGCAAAAATTCTTTTAAAGGCAGATTGGTCCGGGATTAGGATCCTGGAGGGAGATCAGCTCTCTTTGGTGGCGGAAGCGGACGGCCGGCTTGGTCTTAAGCCCTCTCTACGCATAGGGGAAAGCCTCACAGGGCGGGTGATTCGGCTTAAAAAGCTGCTGGCGGTCCCGGATATGGGTACGGTTTCGTTTCAAATTCCCAATCACAAGGCCGCCGTGATGAGGCGCGGGTATCGGGCTTTTTTGGGTGTCCCTCTAAAATACAGAGGACAAGTGATGGGTGTCATCTCGGTGGTGGAAAGAAATGCCAAAGAATTTTCTGCCGAGGAGATATCGCTCCTTCAGGGGGTTGCGGAGCAGGTGGGCCTGGCGTTTCACAAACTCAGACTCTTAGAAGAGAAAGAGATTCTCCAGAGCGTTATTTCTGAGATCCACCTGCTGGATCTGCAACCCCTCCTGGACCGCCTGACACAGAGGATCGTGGATTTTCTTAAAGCAGATGTGTCGACCGTAAGACTTCTGGATAGCAGTAATCAACTTACCATCCAGTCAGTCTTCGGTCCACCTGAGCTTGTGAGCAAGATTCGGTCTGAAGCCTTTACGGATCTTGTAGGGGGCAGACATGAGTGGATTCTGAAGCATAGAAGGCCGCTGCTCATTGCAGACCTACAACGGGACAGGAGATTTCCTTACCATGGCTCCGTCAGAGCGACGCGGATGAGGGGGTTTACCGGGGTTCCTCTTATCGGGAGAGATGAAAAAATCCTGGGGTTGCTTACGGTTATGACGCTTTTGCCGCGGCGGTTTCTGCCTCACGAAATTCAGTTCCTGCGGGAACTGGCTTCGGGCGCCTCTATTGCTATTGAGGAGGCCATGCTGATCGATGCCCTTTCGCACAACTTGCGCGCTAATATCGATTTTTTCAACACCGTATCGCACGATCTGCGCACCCCTCTCAATGTGATTGTGGGGAATATCGATCTGATCAGGGAGGGCTTCTTCGGACCCTTGACGGTGGAGCAACAAAAGAGGCTTCAACTGTTAAAGAGAAGTTCTGAAGATCTCCTCATAATGCTCAATCAGGTCCTTAGCTTTTCGCGCATTGATATGGGTGGGGTCGAGCTGCGGATCGTAGAGTTTAACCTTGGGGATTTTATTGAAGAAGTGAGCGCGGGAGTCTTGGCTTTAGCTCAGGCGAAGGGGTTGGAGTTTGAATGGTCGGTGGAGAGCGACTGTTCGATGCGGGGCGACCCTCATGTGATCAAAGAGATTCTGTACAATCTTTTAACCAACGCCATCAAGTACACGGAGAAGGGGGTTGTGAGTCTTCGGGCCGCTCTTGAGCCTAACGGAGATCAGATCCGGCTTGAAGTTACAGATACTGGAAGAGGAATCCCAGAGGATGAGCTTCCTTTCATCTTTGAATCTTTTCGTCAGGCCGGACCCCCGTCGGCTTATAGGCATGGTGGAGTAGGGCTAGGCTTAGCTATTGTCAAGCGTCTTCTGAATCTCCTGGGCGGGCAGATCGAGGTCAAGAGCGCTCCCAACGAAGGCTCAACATTTAAAGTTACACTGCCACGGGTTTTCGAGCCACAGATAAAGTAGGGCCGGTTTGATCCTAAGACTTGCCCCGTAAAGATCTTTCAATAGCGTCTTTGAGGATTCTAGGTGGGGTTGGTTTGGATAAAAATCCTGCCATGCCGGCTTGCAAGGCTTTGTCCTTGTAGTCTTGCTCCTGCCACGCCGTTAGAGCAATGACGGGTATGTGAGCTGTTTTAGGATTCTGCTTGAGCCTTACTGTCGTCTCAATCCCGTCGATTCCCGGAAGGCCCAGATCCATGATGATCAAGTTCGGGTTTTCAGCTTGCGCTTTCTCTATCCCTTCTTGGCCGTCTACGGCCTCAATAACCTCATAGCTCATGAGGCGCAATTGAATAGCGAGTATCTCTCTGGAATCCTGATGGTCCTCGACGATAAGTATTTTACCAGGCATGAGTGCGCTCCTCATTACGAAGGCCACTGGCTTTTTCTATCAGGTACGCTTCTCATGCTCTCTCAGCCTCTTAAGGAGGTCTTCCAGAGCGGCGAGGAGCGCGTTTCTGGTGCGGCAGATGTAGTGGGATCGTATTTCTTCGCCAATGGTCTTGAAGTCTTCATCGATTTTCTTTCCCAAAAGGAGTTCTCTGATGAACTCGTTTCCATAGGGGGGAAGAGTAGTGCAGGAGACCTCCAAGATTCTCTTGGTCTCTCTATCCAGCGCTAACCCTAGACTGAGAATCTCGTAGACCTGCTTTGCCGTGGTCTCAGATGGGAGTCTGGCATGCCCCACCACATAGATGACATCCTTTGCCGGTTTCATCTTTCCTCCCCCTAGGGGATTTTTTCTTTTTGTCGCCATTGTTGACCTCCAGACAAAAGAAAAGCCCCACGCAATTTCACAGCCACAAAGGCTGGGAACGCTGGGGCTTACTCACTGGTTGAGGCAGGGAGCTCCTGTCTCGGTGAATAGACAGCGCTTGACCCTTCTCGGATGTAAAGTTCTACTCCGGAAAGGACTCAAATTATTTAAATAAACAGTAAACGCTCTTCACGTGTAGCCGCAGGCATCTTGCAGCCTCCTCAGCTGTCAGGACATGTGCGCGTTTATTATAGATTAGCAAAGTTCGGACCACTTAGGTAGTCTTATGCCACACTTGTCGTATTCGGTAGGCAATCTTTTACTTTCCAGAGGCTTACGCTCGGGAGGGAATGCAGACGAAGCAGGCCATATCGGTCTTGGCGATTAGCTATGTGGCCAAAAGTGAACCCCGAGGTAACAATTTTGTCCACTGGATGTAGATAGACCCATTTAGCGCTGAGGCCAGAAAAGAGGAGAGATAATGAAAGTAAGGCTTCTGCTTTCTCGAATCCGCTAGCGCCCGGAGTAAATCTGCTTCACGAAACCACTGCCTTCGATATCCTGAAGAAGGGAGTTATTGACCATATCCTCCGGCTTTGCCTTTTTGGCCTTTGGATTGGTATCGGCAATCGTGTCGAGGAGGAATTTCATCCCCTTTAGGTTCGCGTAGGGGACAGGGTCGGTTTTGGGTATATAATAGTCATATGCGCCCTGGATCACCTCGCTGTCCGAGACGCGCAGATGGCGTTCGAGCACTTTAAAACCAAAGGCCCGGTCGTTTCTCAACCGATGGATTCCCTCAACGAGGCCCTTCATAAATCGGTTCATGAGGTCCCGATTTTTCTCGATGAAGGACTTGGTTGTGCCAACTCCGTTATGCTGGTAGTCCAGACCTGCGGTGGAGTAGTCCAGGAGAGAGCGAAGGCCTGCCTTTTTAGCCTGATGGGCGAACGCCTGCTCCAGTAGAGTGGCCTGGATGGCCCCCTGCGAGACCGCAGCCAGCCGTTCGGGATTGCCACCAGTCTGAAGGATCGTCACATCCCTTCCCGGCTTCAGTCCATTTTTCTCTAAACCCCAGCGGGCGAGGAAATCCGCGGATCCGCCGAACCGGGCAATTCCCACTTTTTTCCCTCTGAGATCTTCGATCTTTTTTATATCTTTAGAAACGATCAGATCATAGGGGGCAAAATTCACCATGCCAGCGACCATGACGACCTCTCCACCGGCAAGATGGGCGTTGATCAGTCCTGAGCCGGCGATGCTGATCAGGCTTACCTCCCCCGACAACATGGCTGCCAGGGCAGTGGAAGATCCCGCTAGAATCAAGGGTTTGACGTCAAGTCCGTGCTTTTTGAAAAATCCTCCTTCCGCGGCGGCTAAAACAGCGGTGTTGGAGGGGGTAATAGAGACGAGACCGACGTAGACGGTGGGATAGCTCTGGGATAACGCATCAAATGGACCGAGGAGAAGAAACAGAAAAAAGGCCGCAAATATTGCTCTATCGCGCATGGAACACCTCCTATTAGAGGGATGCAATTGCGTTCCGACTCAAACAGACCCATACCTTTGGGTTAAGGCTCTATAGCACCCCCATATGAAAATATAAAGAGGTACGGAGATCCAGATGGCAATTGACAGGAGCAGAAATGGGAGATATGAAGGACCACCATGTTCAAGATCCTGATTATTGAGGACAATGATGATAATCGGGACATCCTCAAACACCAGCTCGAATATCTGGGCTACGAGGTTGTGGAGGCGGCCGATGGGCTTGAAGGTCTTAACCAGGTGGCAAAGGAACAGCCGGACCTTGTCATCGTAGATATCATGATGCCAGGGATCGATGGCAAGGAAGTTGCCCGCCGGCTGCGCGCAGACTCAAAGACAAAGGATCTGCCTGTTCTGGCCGCAACCGTTCTCTTCCATAGCGAAGATATCCATAGTTGCCTTGCCGCCGGCTGCAATGATGTCCTAACCAAACCCTTCACCTTGCAGCAGCTCAAGGACAGGCTGGAAAAATTATCGCAGCCGGCAGGTCGTCAAAAATAGCGTTTTTTCTTCCCTCTGAGATTCTTGCGGCTTTATCGTAGCTTTAAATCGAAGGCTACGGGTCCCTTGTCGCCCTTGCGGGTCTGAAATTGTACCGTATCTCCCTCGTTAAAGTCTTCAAATTGGACCCGCGGGGCCAGGCTGCCACGGTGAAAAAAGATGTCGTCGCTGCCGTCATCCGGTACGATGAAACCGTAGCTTTTCTCTCTGATGATCTTCTTAATGGTTCCGGTCATAGCCAAAAATCCTCCTTGTCCAGAAGCTTAGGAACTCCCAAGCGGTTTTTCAAGCCCTGGGGGTTTCACCCGCGGGCGGCGCCAACCGATAATCCGAAGATCAGGGCGATAAGAAGCCGCGAGCGCTTGACAATCCCCAGGGTTCTGCCTACGTTCACTCTCTTAAAAACGGAGCCCTAATCCCTTGATATCGGTTGCTTACTTTATCAGCGGTCATGGATACGGTCACGCGGTCCGCTCGGGTCAGGTGATTCGCAGATTGAAGGAGGCCTGTCCGGAACTAGAATTTCACGTGCGGACCACAGCCCCCCGCTGGTTCCTGCTTCACCTCCCCTTTCCGGTCTCTTATGCGGAACGACCCATGGACGTGGGCATCGTGCAGAGAGACAGCTTGCAAATGAATATAGAGGAGACCTTGTATGCTTGCGAGAGTCTTCACAAACGGATGCCGGCGCTGGTCGAAGAAAATCTCGCTTTTATCGAGCAGAAAAAGATCCGTTTGGTACTGGGGGATATCCCCCCTCTGTGCTTCGAGATTGCTTCGCAAGCGTCGCTTCCTTCAGTGGCGATCGGCAATTTTAGCTGGGATTGGGTCTATCGAGCATATCTCCCCAGCTTTCCCTCTTTCCTCCCCCTTATCCGCGAGATGGAAAGGTTTTATCGTAAAGCTACCTTGGCCTTATCCCTGCCCTTTTCCTGCGATATGGAAATCTTTCCCAATCAGAAATCTATCCCTCTGATTGCGCGCACCTCTGCGCTGGACAAAAGAGAGGCGCGCCGGAGATTCGGTCTTCCCGCGACCGCTATTGTTGTCCTCATAAGTTTCGGCGGCTTTGGTCTAGAGCGGATACGTTGGGAGAGGCTCAAGCAAATGGAAGACTTCTTTTTCATCACCACCGGGCCGGCGTTTAAGGCGGGAAAAAACATCCTCATTCTTCCTGATGCACAGCCGCACTATGAAGACCTCGTGCGCGCAGCGGATGTAGTGGTCAGTAAACCGGGCTATGGAATTGTCTCTGACATTATTGCCCACCGGGTCCGCCTCCTTTACACTTCACGCGGCAATTTCCCTGAGTATCCCTTTCTTTTAGAGACCTTGAACCACTGGGCGACCTGCGAGTATATTCCTCAGGAGGAACTGCTGGCAGGAGAGTTAAAATCCTATCTGGAGCGTCTGATGCAGAAAAAACAGCACTGGCCTAGCGTTCCCTTGAACGGTGCTCAAGTCGCGGCGGAGATGATTGTGGAACTGGTGGATCGAGGATAGAGAATCGAAGTTTGACACCACTTACCTATTGCTTCAGACTAAAAAGGATCATGGCGGTCAAAAAAGTTATCCTGGCCCAGCCGCGCGGCTTTTGTGCCGG
>Ga0156156_1235_pt1 | contig 11294 bp, 10 predicted proteins | sample RifCSPlowO2_12_FD_107809 | JGI IMG/M metagenome (GOLD analysis project Ga0156156, IMG submission 107809) | Deltaproteobacteria bacterium RIFCSPLOWO2_12_55_13
AGAAGATACCGGTAAGATACATAAAAATCTTGCATTCGCCAATGGCAGACCCCTTTCACTGGGTTGGCGATAAAACGAGACGGATAGGGAAGGAGTGCTGCTAGGACCTAAGTCTTAGCTAGAAAATCCTACTGAAGTCCTATTGTAAGGCAGGACAAGAAATATTAAATGAGAGGCCATCTTCATCATTTTGCAACCAGCGAGGTTTTCGCTAGAGCTTAGGAGGACGAAATGAAAAGCTTGATCTCAGTAGCCGCGCTCTTACTCATTTATATGGTTTTCACCCTTTCCTCTTGTGCCGTTCAGGAGGAGATGACGGCTCCGGCAAAGCCGGCTCCAATAGTGGAAGCGAAAAAGGTGCCACCACCGGAAAAGGCTCCTGCGGTTAAGGCGAAAGCGCTAAAGACCAAAGGGGACGTGGGACTCCTAGACCTGGAGAAGAACTACCTGATCCTGGTTACCAAGGAGGGCAAGCTTATCACAGCAGATTTTAGTGATAAAACCAAGGTGACCAAGATTGTTCCCACAGCTTCTAAGATGGAGGATATCGGCCTTGGTTCCTCAGCGTCTGTGGAATACCAGAGCAATGGCGAGAAAAAGATCGTCACTAAGGTCGAATACAAAGGGGCCAAGGGAGAATAATTCTACCCGGATTTTTAGACAGCCATTCCAAGAAGCAGGAGGAAAAATAAATATGAAGTTGATACTTGCCGGTATGTTGGCGGTGTTTTTCTCTTTTGTTTTAGTCTCTCCGACTTTTGCCCAGGAGAAAAAAGCGGAAAAAAAGAAGGCAGAGAAGGCCTCAGGCGATGTAGGGCTTTTGGATACCGAGAAAAACTACATGATTTTGGTTACCAAAGAAGGCAAGCTGGTCACCCTGGATTTCGATAAAAAAACCAAGGTAACGGTCCTTAAACCAGAGAACGCCAAGATGGGCGATATTGGCTTGGGCTCTTCGGCCTCGATTGTTTATACGGAAAAGGGTGGTAAGAATACTTTGACGAGCGTTGATTTCATAGCGGCTAAAGGCGGCGATTAAACCCTCCTGGCTTCACATTCGGTTTTAAAGACGGGGCAGGTTTTGAAACAAACCAGAACCTGCCCCGTCTTTTTCCAAGCAAAACTAGTACAACAAGACGATTTTAAAATCCAACACATTGGTTCCGGTGGGGCCGGGGCAAAATAGCTCCCCCAGGCGACTGAAGAAGTTGTAGGAATCATTGTTGCCGAGGGCCCGGCACGGATCGAGGCCGAGGGCGCGGGCTCTGGAAATAGTCCTGCCGTCGGTAAAGGCCCCTGCTGCGCTGGTAGGTCCGTCGCTTCCGTCGCTGCCCGCGCTCAGCATAGAAAGGCCCGTGCAGCCCGTCAATTCTAGCGCGCTGACCAGCGCAAATTCCTGGTTTCTCCCTCCCATCCCCTTTCCTCGAACCCGTACGGTGGTTTCTCCACCCAGGAGAAAGCAGTGCGGGCGGCGATATTTTCTGGGCCCATTTTTTACCTGCTTTAAAAAGGAGCATAATTCTCTCGCCCTTGTCTCGTTATCTCCGCTTAACTCGGCGGTCAGAATAATCGCTTTAAAACCCAGGGATTCGGCTTTGTGCTTTGCCGCGGCCAGCGCTTCTCGGTTGTTGGCCAGGAGAATCAAAGGACTTTGGCCGGAGAGTACGCTTCCGGGCTTTAACGTCTCGGGGATTTCCCCCCGAACCCCTCGGAGCAGGTAGTCTCTCGCTCTGGGTGGAGTCCTGTTTAGCAGGCGGTATCTCCTTAGTATGTTCCAGGCATCCCTGTAAGTGGTGGGATCGTGAAAAGAAGGGGCGGAGCCGATCACTGCGGGGTCATCTCCCGGAACGTCGGAAATAGCGAGCGTCACCACTCTGGCCGGATAGGCATGGCGCAGTATCCCTCCGGCTTTGACCCCGGATAGGTGCTTCCGAATGCAGTTCATCTCAGAGATATCCATCCCGCTTTTTAACAGGAGGTCCGTTACTGTCCGCTTGTCTTCCAGCGTGAGGCCCGGCGCAGGTTTCACCAAAAGAGAGGAAGCGCCGCCCATGAGAAAAAAAACGACCCAATCCTTAGGACCGGCGCTGCGCAGGAGATCGAGGCAGCGCTCCGTTCCTGCCAGGCTGCGCTCGCCAGGGAGCGGATGGTCCCCGACGGCAATCGAAATCCGCTCTGCTCGACCCTTGAAAGAGCGCTCCCGGGCAAGGAGCACGCCTCCCTGGAATCGGTTTTCAAAAAAAGCTCCCCAAAGCGGCGCCGTAAGGTCGACGCCCTTTCCCACGCCGGCTACGTAGACATTGCCTGTCAAGGAGAAACGGCGTTGTCCCTGCGTACCCTCTACCAGGAGAGTAGAATCCGAAATCTTTAGTTTCTTTTTTAAGAGAAGGGCAGGCTGGACCGCATGGATAGCGGCATGGTAGATCTCTTTGAGAACCGCCCTGGCTCGGGCTTCCATCGAGCCAGAAAGATCTTGCTTCCCTTTGCTTTTTTCATCTATTATACCGGTCATGAAGCTGGATTCAGGCAGCCACAGGAGGGGTTATGAGCGACAGTGAGTTTCTTCCCCAAGAGGGTCCCAAGGCTTTTGTGTCGGTTTGGCGCAAGGTGATATTAGATCCGCGGGGGTTTTACCGTGACATGCCGGCCACCGGAGGCTTCGAGAACCCCTTGATTTTTTTGGGCATCTGTGGACTTTTTTATTTTATCCTCAAGGTTATTGTCGGCGGTCTTCCTGATGCCGTCAATGCCCTCTTCTTGGTTGTCTTGGCTTTTATCTTCGGCCCTGGCATCTTGATGCTGGCGTCCCAGTTTGTTTTCCAAGGAGAAGGGGATTACGAAGGGAGCCTGCGTATATGCGCTTACGCCGGGGCCTGTCTGGTTCTCGCCTGGGTGCCCGTTCTTGGGGTCTTCGCCTTTCTGTACAGTTTCTATCTTGTTTTCCTTGGCACGGAGAAAATTCATAAGCTGGATACCACCAAGGCTGCCATTGCAACCCTTATCGCAGTCCTGGTTACGGCAGCTATTATGGTTTTTGTCTTGGGAGAGGGAAGGATTCGCCACCCGCTGTTATAAGCGATTAACGATTGTTGTCGGGTAGGGACTGCGTGGAAATTAGAGGTTTTCCTCCTCGATATCCGTGATCGCGAGTTTGCGGTAGGTTCTCTCGTCTTCAAATTTCTTTTGCAGCTTCCTCTCTTTTTCCATCTCCTCCTGGCACTTTACGCACAAGCGGGTGAAGGGAAGAATCTTCAGCCGTCCTAATTGTATCTCGCCTTCGCAGTTCTCGCAGCCGCACTCGCAGATCCCGTAAGTTTTGTCCTTGATCCGTTGCAGCGCGTCGTCGATGGCGTGCAGCTTCTCTCGCTCTCTATCATTCAGGATGAAATTGATCTCCCGATCTCTCTCATCGCTGGCCAGGTCATAGGTGTCCCGCCCCTCGTCCTTGCTCCCCTCCGTCTCCTCCTTTACCCGCTCCCGGATCTCCCGGAGAAGCTGTTTTTTTGTCTCCAGCAGAGTTTCCTCCGCTTTTTTTAGCAGCTCTTTCCTCAACTTTTTATCCTGGCTTGGTTTAGTGTTAGGCATGTAGTATGTCACCAATCAAATCATAGTCAAGGACCTGGGTAATCCTCACGTCTACCATGTCACCCGGTCGTACGTTGTTTTGCCTTTCATCGCTCAGACCCTTCTCGATGGTAACAGCCCCGTCCACCTCGGGGGCATGGGCCTGAGTGCGACCGAAGAGTTTTTCCGTATCCGCGTCACGGCCTTCAATCATAACGCGCTCTACCGTGCCGATCAAGGTCTCATTTTTTCTGCGGGAGATTTCCGCTTGAAGCTCCATCACCTCCTGCCAGCGCCGCTCCTTTTCTTCCTCAGGGAGCTGATCTTCCATCAGGGCGGCGGCTGTTCCATCCTCGAAAGAGTATTTGAAAACTCCCAGGCGGTCAAATTGCGCTTCCTCGACAAAATCCAGGAGTTCCCGAAAATCCTCATCGGTCTCGCCGGGGAACCCGACAATGAGTGAGGTCCGAAGGGTGATATCGGGGATCGCCCGGCGGAGCCTGTGGACCGCCTCACGCACGGCGCTGCCGCTTTTGCCCCGGCGCATTCTTGTCAGGATCCGGGCGCTGATGTGCTGAAAGGGGATATCCACGTACTTGCAGATCTTTTCGTTTTCGCGGATCAAGCGCAATAGGGGCTCGTCAAGGAAATTTGGATAGGCATAGAGGAGACGGATCCAGTGAATCCCGGAGACCAGCGCCATTTCCTTGAGCAGCCCGTAGAGCGTGGTGCCGTCTCGGCGCTCTCTGCCGTACGCCGTCAGGTCCTGGGCGATAAGGTTTATTTCCTTGACCCCGCCCTCGGCCAGCACCGTCGCCTCTTTGACGATGGAATCGATCGGTCGGCTCCGGTGGGGACCGCGGAGCTGGGGAATAATGCAAAAGGCGCACTTGTGGTCGCAGCCCTCCGAGACCTTAAGGAAGGCGGTGTAAGACGGGGTGGTTCGTAGGCGGGGCGTGACGTGGTCGTACAAATAGCGCGGGATACCGACGTATGTCCTTTGCTTTTTGCCTTCGCGGTGCTCCTTTAGGATTTCCGCAATGCGCGGAACTTCACCCGTCCCGATAAAGAGGTCCACCTCGGGCAGCTCTACAGTGAGCTGCTCGGAATACCGCTGAGGGAGGCAGCCGGCTACGACCAGGGTTTGGAGCCTTCCTTCTTCTTTCAGGCGGGCCGTCTCTAGAATAGTATCGATCGCTTCCTCTTTAGCGGCATCGATGAAGCTGCATGTGTTGATCAGAACGATGTCCGCCTCGGTCGGCTCGGAGACCATTTCGTAGTGGTCCTGCTGCAGCAGCCCCGCCATGACCTCCGTGTCGACCAGGTTGCGCGCGCAACCGAGACTGATGATGTTGACCTTTTCCTTCATCCCCTTAAGATCCTAACTCCACCACATCCACGCCGGCGGGAACCTGCGGACGAAAAAAGGAGTCTTTCAACCCGATCCCTCGTCGCATGTTGGAAAAACGAATCGTGGTCACATTGCCGGCGGCGTCTCGAATGCGGGTCCAAACGATATTGAAAGTATCACTATCGATTCCCAACACGATCTCGCCCACCCCTCCCAACTCTCCCTTCGGCCCAAGCTGGAGGACATAATTTCCCTGTTCCAAATTCTTTAAGCTCACTTTAAAGTCCTTTTTGAGATTGCCTATCCCCAGCAGGAAAGATAGGGGGGTCTCCGAGCGAAAGGCGTTTTTGAGCGGGCTTTTGATGACCTGTCCTTGCTCCGGCTGGTAATAATAAAGACTTTTCCCGTCCGCCAGGACGAACTGACCCTTCGGCTCATCATACTGCCAGAGCATCCTCCCGGGGCGCTTGAAATAGATTTTTCCCCACCCCTTGAGGGTGCGAGCGAGCGTCTTAAGCTCCGTCTCTTGCCGAAATTCCGCCACAAAGTCAACCGCGGAATCGTAACTCTTCTGCAGACTCTCGATGACAACTTCTTCTGTTTTCGTCTCAACCGCAGCGCCCGGAGGGCTGTCGGCGGGAACGAAAAGGAAAAGCAACCAAAAAAGAGCGAGTCCCGCTAGCCTTTTAATTGTCAATTTTCCTCGCATAGACCTCTCGCGGCTTTGCCCCATCCGCCGGCCCCACCACGCCGTCCCGCTCCATCTGCTCGATCATCCTGGCGGCCCGGTTATACCCGACTCTGAGTCTTCTCTGGACCATGGAGATGGAGGCCTGCTGCGTCTCCGTGACCAGTTCCACTGCCAGGTCGTACATCTCGTCATACTCTTCATCCACTTCCCCGGCCTCGATCTCCTTCTTGGCGTCAAAGACCTCGGGGCGGTAGCGCGGTTTTGCCTGCTGGTTGATGAACTCCACGACCTTGCGGATCTCCTGGTCGGATACATAGGCGCCGTGAACGCGTATGATACGTGCGGTGCCGGGAGGGAGAAAGAGCATGTCCCCGTCGCCAAGGAGCCGCTCCGAGCCGATGGAATCCAGGATCGTGCGGGAATCGACCCGGGAGGTAACCTGGAACGAGATCCGGGCGGGAAAATTGGCTTTGATCAGTCCGGTAATGACGTCGACGGATGGGCGCTGGGTCGCCAGGATCATGTGAATTCCTGCCGCCCGGGCCTTTTGAGCCAGGCGGGTGATATACTCCTCGATATCTCTGCCAACGGACATCATCAGATCAGCTAATTCGTCCACGACAATGACGATTCGGGCAAGTCGCTCATGGACCAAAGGGGCTTTCTCTTGCAGATCCCCGCCGACCTCCTGCCCTCCGTCGGAGGGCTCCGTTTGCTTAAGCTCGATGACCGCGCGCTTGTCTGCCATCTCCTTTTCCAGAATCCGGTTATAGTGGTCGATGCCTCTGGCCCCTTTGTCGCGCATCAGCCGGTAACGCCGGTCCATTTCATCCATGGCCCAGAACAGGGCCGCGGCGGCCTTTTTCGGATCGGTAACCACGGGGACAAGCAGGTGAGGGAGATTCTCGTAGACTGTGAGCTCCAACATCTTCGGATCGATCATAATAAACTGGACATCTTGCGGGCTGGCCTTAAAGAGGACGCTTAGGACCATGGCGTTGATGGAGACGGACTTGCCGGTCCCGGTGGCGCCGGCGACGAGCAGGTGAGGCATCCGCGCCAGGTCCGCCACGAAAGGGGCGCCGGAGGTATCCTTTCCCAAGGCCAAAGTCACTTTCGACTCCGCGCCTTGATAAGTATCCGCCTCGATGACCTGTTTGAGAAAGACCTTCTCGCGCCTCGGATTGGGTATTTCAATGCCGACAACGGACTCCCCGGGAATAGGCGCCAGTATCCGCACGCTCAGCGCGCGCAGCGCCATGGAGAGATCATCTGCCAGCGTGACGATTCGCCTTACCTTGACCCCTGGCGCCGGCTTGAACTCATACATGGTGATGACCGGTCCGGGCCGCACGGCCACCACCTCTCCCTCGACTCCAAAGTCGGCCAGTTTCTTCCGCAGGATAAGGGAATTGGCTTCCAGGGTTTCCTTGTCGATCTTGACATGCTCTCCATCCGCCGAATCTAGCAGGGCAATAGCAGGGAGCGTGTAACCCTGGCTGACCTGGGGAAAATCCAGTTGCGCCTGTGGCGGGGGCGATTTTTTCTTTGCCTTCTTTGGCGGCTCTTCTTTAATCTCTTCTCTCAGGACAATCGGCGGCGGGACATATTCCTTTCGCTCTTTTTTGGTATTTTCCCCTTTTGCCTTTTCTCTTCTCTCGCGCCACTTTTTATTCAAGACCTCCAGGAGGACCAAAGACTGCTTGGCGAGTTTCACGGCCACTTTTTTTGCTTTCTCCAGAAGAGAGAGAAGGGATCTTTGGGTGACGGACATCACCGCGAGCAGGAGGGCCGATAGCACGATCAAATAAGCCCCCACGCGGCTGAAGAAGGAGATTAAAAAGCTTTTTGACAGGTCCCCGACGATCCCGCCCGCGGCGCTGCCGACCTCGATTTCCCGCAGAAGGCTCGTAAGGACCGCCACGCTCCAGAGAAAAAGGGCATAGCCGCCTGACTTTATCAGTTGAATGCCTTGATAGGACTCGCGGAATAGATTGTAAGAGACGGCGAATAGAAAAATGGCTAGGAGATAGGCGGAGAGTCCTAACCCCTGAAGCAGGAGGTCTGCCAAGTAGGCCCCGACAATTCCGCCCCAGTTTTGCGTTTGCAGACTTCCCGAAGGGGTATTAAAGGAGCGGTCTGTGGGATGGTAAGAGAGAAGGCTCAAAGCGATCAGCAGGGCGAGAGCAAAAATCACCACCCCCAAAATTTCCCGGTTAAGCCTGGAGCCCTTTTCCATAGTTATTCTTCTTTACGTCTCCATGATGAAGGGGAGGACGACCGGCCGCCGCTCCAGTTTTTTGTTAAAGTACCTGCGCAGCGCTTTGCGCACCTCCTCCTTAAGTTCGGCGGGATCGGTCCGGGTCTCCCGATTGATCCCTCGTAATGTCTCCAAGACGACCTTCTTCGCCTGCTCCATGACCTCTTCGCTCTCCTCGGCGCGCATGAAGCCGCGTGAGATAAAATCCGGCCCGGCCACGAGCTCACCGGTTTGCTGATGGATCGCCATAACGGCCAGGACCATCCCGTCTTCGGAGAGATGGCGCCGGTCCCGGATCACGACATCTTCGACATCTCCCACTCCCTTGCCGTCGACGAAGACCCTCCCGACGAAGACTGACCCTACTTTTCTAGCGCTCTTCTGGGTCAATTCCAGGACGGCGCCGTCCTCCAGCAGGAAGCAGTTTTCCGGCGGCAGCCCGACTTTCTGGGCCAGTTGGATATGTCTTACGAGATGGCGGTATTCTCCATGGATCGGGACAAAATAGCGCGGGCGCGTGAGCTGGAGCATGGTCTTCAGTTCCTCCTGGCTGGCGTGACCTGAGACGTGAATCTCCGAGACCCTTTCGTAATGAACCTCGGCGCCGCGGCGGTAAAGATGGTTGATGAGATTGTTGATCGTTTTCTCGTTGCCGGGGATCTGCTTGGAAGAGAGCACCACCGTATCCCCGGGCTCGATCCGGATCGACTTATGATCGTCCAGGGCGACTCTGTGCAGTGCCGAAAGGGGTTCCCCCTGGCTGCCGGTGGTGAGGAAGGTGGTTCGGTCGCGCGGGAGCTCCTGCCACCTCTCACTCTCGATCATGACCCCGTCGGGAAGATGGAGGTAGCCCAAATCAGAGGCGATCTGAGCGTTGTTGATCATGCTGCGCCCGCTGAGGACGACCCTGCGTCCAAAACGCTCCGACAGCTCAATGACCTGCTGGAGGCGGGGGATGTTGGAAGAGAAGGTGGCGACGAACAGTCGCGCGTGACTTTGCTGAAAGATCTCTTCGAGATTTCTCCCTACTTCGCGCTCGGAAGGGGTGTAGCCCTCACGCTCCACGTTAGTCGAGTCGGAGAGGAGAAGCAGGACCCCTTTCTCTCCGTAGGCGGCGAATCTCTGGAAATCGAACCGCTCGTCATTCATGGGTGTATTGTCGATCTTGAAGTCGCCGGTGTGCATGACTGTTCCGAGCGGAGTCTCGACGGCAAGGGCCAGGCAGTCCATCAGGCTATGAGTGACGCGTATCCCTTCGAGCTTGAACGGCGCCAGCTCCCAAACCTGTCCGGCCTTGATTTCTCTTAAATCCGTTGTCCGGTCGAGCCCGTGCTCGCGGAGTTTATTGCCCAGCAGGCCAAGGGTAAGGCGCGTGCCGAAGACAGGAACCGGAAGCTGCCTTAAAATATACGGCAGGGCTCCGATATGGTCTTCATGGGCATGCGTGAGAACAATCCCCTGGAGCCTTTTCTTCTTTTCCACGAGGTAGCTGATATCCGGGATCACCAAATCGATTCCCAGGAGTTCCGCGCCGGGAAACATCAGGCCGCAATCGATGGCGATGGCCGATTCGCCATGCTCCAGCAGCATCATGTTTAAACCGAACTCTCCCAATCCACCCAGCGGAATGATTCTCAGTGGCTCCATATAAATCCTTACCTCAGCGCCCAGCTCTCTGTTGGGACCAGGGCGTGCACGCTACCGGCGCCTTGGCTTGCCGTTCCGGCGTGTTGGCGGTAGTGAGACTCGATGAGGGTTCTTACGTGACTCAAAAGGCCGCGGATATTTCCCGCACGATACTGATCCAGAAGAACGGGCTCACTAACGATGACCTCTATTTCCCCGCCGCGGATACGCCAGTCTCCCCTTGGCAGGATGGCCCCGCTGCCGTTGATGGTGATCGGGACGATCGGGGTTTGTGTCTTGACGGCAAGAACGAAACCGCCTCTTTTGAAGGGCAAGAGCTGCCCGTCGGCGCTGCGGGTGCCCTCAGGGAAAACGACGACGGAGATCCCCCCTTCGATTCTCTCTCTCGCCTTTCTCAAACTCGCCATCGCCTTGGCGCGGTTCGATCGGTCCACGACGATGTGCTTTGAAGCCCACATGGCCCAGCCGAACAGGGGGATAAAGAGCAGCTCTCTTTTTGCCACCCACCGGAGCTGAAACCTGGCGAGACTTTGGACGAGCACCGGGATGTCGATATTGCTCCGGTGATTCGCCATAAAAATATATTGGCGGCCTGGGTCGAGATGCTCCAGACCTTTGACTTTTAGGCGAATGACGCCGATTTTCAGAATTCCCCAGGCCCAGAACCGGGAGATTTGATAAGCGATGCTTCCCTGGCGATCAAAAAACCCCAGGGGGATAATGAGAAGGCTTGCAGGGAGGGTGATCAGAATGACCAGGAACAGCTTTATGCTGTAAAGCATCAAAATAAAACTTATTTTTAACAAGGGCTAATTTAGCAAAAAATCAGGAAAAAGTAATATATTTTAATCCACGGGGGGGAAAAAAGCAATAAAGTCGATCTGCTCTGGAAAGGCGGCTTTTTTTATTGACTAAAGAGTTCCCTGGCGTTAAGGTTGTTCTATATTGTTTTTGAGGAGATTTTATGTCGGTTAATAAAGCAATCCTTATCGGCAATCTCGGCAAAGATCCTGAAGTGCGTTTTACCGCTAATGGCAAGGCAGTGGCGCGCTTTTCCATCGCCACTTCCGAAGTTTGGAATGACGCCGAAGGCAACCGGCAGGAGAGGACGGAGTGGCACAACATCGTAGTCTGGGGAAAGCAGGGGGAAAGCTGCGGCCAATATCTGGCCAAAGGGAGGCAGGTGTATGTGGAGGGGAGCATTCGCAGTCGCTCTTACGACGACAAGAGCGGCAACAAGCGGTACATAACCGAGATTGTAGCTCAAAGAGTCAGATTCTTAGGTGGCGGCGGTGGAACCCGTGTCGCGACGGAGACGGAACCCGAACCCGCCGCCGAAACCCCAGCCGGCCAGCCCCCGCCGTTGGACGACGATATCCCGTTTTAAGAAAAGAAACGGTATAGAAATTTGCTTCTGAGCCGCGCGAAGCAGTACACCGCAGAATCTCCCTAAAGATACAATCCAGGACAGCTTTCGGGAAACAAGCCCGCCCATTTAAGCCTGCACTGGCTTTGTTCGCTTAATTAGTGTATATACGCTAATAGATGTTTTCGTGGGATACCCGGAAGGCGATCGTCAACTTTGAAAAACACGGGGTATCCTTTGAGGAAGCCGCCACGATTTTCGCAGATCCTGAGGGCTTAAATTGGGAGGATTGGGCTCACTCAGCGCAGGAGCCGAGATATAAGCGAATCGGCATATCCATAGCTGGAAATGTTTTAATTGCAGTTTATACAGTAAGGAGAACAAAAGATGGCAAAGAGACGAGTAGGATCATCAG
>Ga0156156_1227_pt1 | contig 10744 bp, 8 predicted proteins | sample RifCSPlowO2_12_FD_107809 | JGI IMG/M metagenome (GOLD analysis project Ga0156156, IMG submission 107809) | Deltaproteobacteria bacterium RIFCSPLOWO2_12_55_13
CAATGCTTAACTCAGCCTGATTCTGATTGAGAAGCTCAAGGATTCTCCGCGCCGTCTTCTTCAGTTCGCGGACCGGGAGTTTCCTACCTGCGCTTCTCTTGGCGTTCTCTAGGTATATGACCATCAAACTCTTGCAAATTTCTGGTCCAATCGCAGCAGTTCATCACTCAAGGTTTAGATTGAACGGGTCTTGAAAAAACTCCTGCGCCTAAGATATTATGTTGTCTTTGTCCAAAGGGAGGCAGCAAATTTAAAACCCGCCATGAATGTAAAAACCGCGCGATCAGAGCTAAGGCGAGATACAGAAGTAATTGCATGGGTAGAGGAATTACGCGAAATCGAGAAATGGTTTCGAAGTGAAAGATTCCACCATATCACACGCCTTCATACACCGTATGACGTAGTCACGCTACGCGGAAGGATACAGGAAGATCATACAATTGCCAAGCAATCGGCGACAAAAATGTATGCTTATTTGCAGCGATTGTTCAAAAACAAAAGGCAAGAAATCACTTACGGCCCTTTTTCGTCAACGGGAGCGGCGAGAGCCGTGATGGAAGGAATCAAGATTCTCTATCTGGGCGGCTGGGCGACTTCGGCGAGAGGTTCCGATTCTGAAGATCCCGGCGCCGATTTAGCCAATTATGCCTTGGATCGCGTTCCCAAAGAAGGAGCGTCATGGGTGCGCGCGCTGCTTCACCAGGACGAAGTCCAAAGATCAAATCGGATGAGAATGACTTCAGCGCAAAGGAAAAAGAGCCCGGCCATTGATTTCAGTCCGCCGCTGATCATTCCGGACGGGGATACTGGTCACGGGGGTGAGCACCATATCAGAAACCTTGTGAAAAAGTTCGTTGAAAGCAAAATTGGCGCAGTCCATATAGAGGATCAAAGACCGGGCAGCAAAGTGTGCGGACATCAGGGACAAAAAGTCCTGGTCTCTACCGCGGAAATGATCGCAAGGCTCAATACGGCGAGGCTGCAATTTGACATTATGGGCGTGGAAGGCGTTGTCGTTGCGAGAACCGATGCCAATGACGCGACCGCAATCGATAGCATTGATGACGAGCGGGATCACCGGTTTGTTTATGGGGCGACGAATCGCGATATCGTGTCTATCAAGAATGTCAGCCTGGCGGTGATCAGGAGATTTTACGACCAAGGATTTAAGGAAATTAATGGACATCTGCTGCACAGGATTTCAGAGAAAGCCTATCGGGAAGCCGAGGAATGGCTGAAGCAAGAACATCTTACATCTCGTATTAATGAAGGGATCGAAAAAATTAGCGAGGAGATAGCGTCTTGGGAGAAACTTCGCCAACAAGTACGGCGCAAAGGAAGCGGCCTCAAGGACGCTCGTGAAGAACTTGCCGCGCGCGAGGTATTGACCAAAAAGACCACGGAAGAAACTGTAGACAATATTTTGGCAGGAATCCGTCAGGCATGGGCTGAGAAAGCAGGTCTTAAAACGTACGCCGACGCGGTTGCGGAGGTGATGCAGACACGGGTGCGCAGCGGCGTCAAGTTACCCATGACAATCGATCAGTGGAAAACGTTTGCCAGGAATGTTTCCAACGGCGAAGCTCGTGAGCAAGCGAAGTCCATGGGAATCGACATCTTTTGGAGTTGGGACTTGCCTAGCACGCCGGAAGGTTTTTATCAGATTACAGGGGGCCGCGAAATGGCTGTGGCGAGGGGATTTGCCTTGGCGCCCTTTGCCGATTTGCTTTGGCGGGAGACAGCCAAACCCGATCTTGAAGATGACAGAGCCTGGGCCGATTCCATCCATACGGTTTTTCCCCACATGATGTTGGCTTACAATCTATCGCCCTCTTGGAACTGGGACGCTTGGGGATTTACGGATGAGCAAATCCGTAATTTTGCCGAGGAACTGGGGAAAATGGGGTATGTCTTTAATTTTATTACCTATGCGGGTCATCAAACCGAAGCGTTAATGAACGGTCGCTTGGCACGAGCATTAAACGAGGAAGGCGTGCTTGGGTTTGTCAGACTGATCCAACGGGCGCTTCGACTTGCGAATGACCCGGCGCAGTATCCTCAAACATTTGTCGGGGGGCCCTGGGCGGATCGCTTCCGCCGGGCGGCTCGCGGGGCGTCTCTAACCACCTCGTCCATGGGCGGAAAGTCTACAGAAGCACAGCATAGAAAAGCGATAGAGGTGCCCACGAGTGAGCTTGAAAGGTGGCTCGGGATGTGGGCCCGGCATTGGAGCGACCAGGGTCTATATGATAAGGGACATTTGAGCGTTGAGCTCAAGGAAAGATGGGCCGGGTCAGAGGAGATGATGTTAAATGTTTTTGATGAGGCGAGCGATAAGATCGCTGAAATCACATTTAGGGTCGATAAAGACAGGGAAGGGAGAAAATTCCTCGCCATCAAGGATCAAAATACGGTCAAACGATTCCGCTTTAAGCGCTTGATGACATTGATGCATTTTTTTCTCCTCCATCGTTACAAGACGGATCTGGTGCACTACGTGAATCCGACAAACGACAACCGAATATCGGTTCAGCACATGATGGATTACGGCGTTTTCAGAGAAGCCCGAACGGACGACCCAAACGTCATAGCCATTGAAGTTAACACCTCTCGTGCCCAAAGAATTTTTACCAGCGACCGGTCGCTAAAAAGGTTTATTGCAAGACCGTCTAAATGATAGCAGGAATTTCCTTCCTTCAGCCCCCCTTCGAGAGGCCCAAAGGGCTAGCGAAGGCGCAAACTGACCGGCCATCCTTCGTTTCCGGTCAGAGAACATCCGATAACATGCAATATTATTCCGGCCTCTGACTATCCAGAGAAAAAATCCGGCAGAAGGAGAAAATCAATGGCAAATAGGGTTGAAGTAGGCGGACTCAAAGTACACGAGGCGTTGTATCGCCTGGTACAAAACGAGATTGCCCCCGGTACCGGCGTCGAAGCAGACGCATTTTGGGCCTCTCTGGGCAAAATCGTTAAAGATTTGGGCCCCAGGAATAGAAAACTTCTAGAGAAACGGAACTCTTTGCAGAAGCAGATCGACGGATGGTGTCTGGCCAGGAGAGGTCAGCCTATCGATAGGGACGAATACAAGGCATTTCTGACCGAGGTCGGGTATCTCGTCGCCGAAGGTAAAGATTTCCAAGTATCCACAGCCGATGTGGATGATGAGATAGCAAGAATATCCGGACCTCAGCTCGTCGTGCCGCTCGATAACCCGCGCTACGCGCTCAATGCAGCCAACGCGCGATGGGGCAGTCTCTATGACGCGCTCTACGGCACGGACGTTATTCCGGAACAAGATGGAGCGGAGAAGGGAGAGTCTTATAATCCCCGTCGCGGCGCCAAGGTCATCGCCCAGGCGGAGGCATTCTTGGATCAGGTGATCGGGCTCGATCGTGGCAAGTTCTCAGACGTGACACGTTTCTTTCTTAAGGAGAGTCATGGCAAAAGACAACTAGTCGCGACGCTCCGTGACGGCGGCGATGTCGGACTCGCCGACCCGGAAAAATTTGCCGGCTTTAACGCGAAAGGGAGCGAACTGAGCGGCATTTGGCTCAAAAACAACGGCCTGCACATCGAAATCCGAATCGATCGGAGCCACCCCATCGGCAAAGCGCACCCCGCAGGGGTGAAAGACGTCGTGCTGGAAGCCGCGACCACGACCATTCAGGATTGCGAGGACGCTGTGGCCGCCGTCGATGCAGCCGACAAGACCAGAGTCTATACGAGCTGGAACGGCATCATGAAGGGCACGCTGGAAGCGACCTTTGAAAAGAACGGCAAGCCAATGACCCGGAGGCTTAACCCTGACAGAGTCTTTACCTCACCGGATGGCAAGACCGTCACCCTGCCCGGCAGGAGCCTGATGCTCGTCCGGAATGTGGGGATTCACATGTACACCGACGCCGTGACCACAGCCGACGGGCAAGAAATCCCCGAGGGGTTCCTCGATGCCATGGTCACGGCCCTGGCCGCCCTGCACGATCTGAAAAAGACCGGCCAATATACCAACAGTCGAACGGGCAGCATTTACATCGTTAAACCCAAATTGCACGGGCCTGAGGAGGTGGCGGCGACAGTCGAACTGTTTTCAAAGATCGAGGACGCGCTCAGTCTTAAGCGCAACACCCTGAAGATCGGCATTATGGACGAGGAGCGTCGCACCACGGTTAATCTGAAGGAGGCGATACGAGCAGCACGGGAGAGGGTCGTCTTTATCAACACGGGGTTCTTGGATCGGACTGGCGATGAAATCCACACAAGCATGGAACTCGGACCAATGCTGCCCAAGATGGAAATCAAAAACCAACCGTGGATGAGCGCCTATGAAGACTGGAACGTGGACATCGGCATTGAAACAGGGCTTATCGGAAAGGCCCAGATCGGCAAAGGGATGTGGACGATGCCTGACGAAATGCGGAAGATGGTAGAAACAAAGATAGCGCATCCTGAAGCCGGTGCGAATACGGCCTGGGTGCCATCTCCAACGGCCGCCACCCTCCACGCCCTGCATTACCATAAGGTGAATGTACCAAAAAGGCAGGCAGAGCTTGCTAGAAGAGGCCGCGCCAGCCTGGACGATATCCTTGGGCCGCCGTTACTCAATAGGAAATTGACAGCGGAGGAGATCCAACGGGAGCTCGATAACAATGCCCAAGGGATACTCGGCTACGTTGTGCGCTGGGTCAACCAGGGAATCGGCTGCTCAAAGGTCCCGGACATCAATGATATCGGGTTGATGGAAGATCGGGCTACCCTGCGCATATCCAGTCAACACATCGCCAACTGGCTCCATCACGGGATTGTGGGCGAGCATCAGGTCAGAGAAACATTCAAAAGAATGGCTGAAGTTGTTGACCGGCAAAATAGGCCGGATCCAAACTATCGGAACATGGCGCCCCAATTTGATTCGAGCCTCGCTTTTCAGGCGGCGCTGGATCTGGTCTTTAAGGGAAGAGAGGCGGAAAACGGCTATACCGAGCCTGTGCTTCACGCTCGCCGGAGACAGGTAAAAGGGGCACAATAACCGGTGAATCAGAAGTCAGTGCAGTTCTGAGCCGGCTCAACTTATGGTTTTTCAGGCTGGTTTCTGTTTCCCGTCTCGGCTTGTTGTTCGTGCCGTTCGTAGGCAGTGATGATGTCCTGAACCAGGCGATGGCGCGCCACGTCTCTTTCCGTAAAGGTGATAAATCGGATCCCCTCGACATCCTTCAAAATACGCCACGCCTCTTTTAACCCGGAGGGTTTCCCCGCCGGCAGATCGATCTGGGTCACATCGCCGGTGATGACCGCTTTCGAGCCATAACCCAGACGGGTGAGAAACATCTTCATCTGTTCCGGGGTGGTATTTTGTGCCTCGTCCAGGATAACAAAGGAGTCATTCAGTGTCCGGCCGCGCATGAAGGCCAGGGGCGCCACCTCGATGGTACCGCGCTCGACCATCTTATGCGCCCTGTCAAAGTCAACCATATCATGGAGCGCATCATAGAGCGGTCTCAGGTAAGGGTTGACCTTCTCAGCCAGATCGCCGGGCAAGAAGCCCAGCTTTTCCCCCGCCTCGACCGCGGGTCGGGTCAGGATGATGCGCACGTAGTTGTTCTTCATGAGTTCTGCCACGGCCATCGCCATGGCAAGATAAGTCTTTCCAGTGCCGGCAGGGCCGATGCCGAAAACGATGTCGTAGCGCCGGATCGCGTCGATGTAGGCTTTTTGCGCGACGCTTTTCGGCGTGATAACGCGCTTGTGGGATGAGATGTAGATCGTGTCGAGGAAAATATCCTGCAGGTTAGCCCTGCCATCCCCGCTCAGGATGCGAATGGCGTAATCGAGATCGCTGCCATAAACCGGATAGCCCTTTTCCAAGAGTCCGTAGAGCTGCCGGATGACCTTGGTCGAGAGCTCGACCTCCACCGGGTCCCCCTCGATCTCCATTGCCGAGCCGCGAATATGAATCCTTACCCCAAGACTGCGCTGGATCATCTTTAGGTGCTCATCGTGCTGTCCCAGCAAATCCCGAAACAGGCGCGGATCACCGAACTCCAGGCGCGTCACTATCGCCCCCTCCCCGATATTCATTTTTTCGCCCTTTTGCTCCTTCAATCGATTTCTCCCATGATCTGGACCATCACCTCGCGCGTGCGCGGGCGATTATCGAAATCTACCAGGATGATCTGCTGCCAGGTGCCGAGAAGCAGCCGGCCGCTATCGATGGGGACTTGCAGCGAGGGACCGAAGAGCGAGGCGCGCAGATGGGAAAACCCATTGTCGTCGCCCCAGCGGTCGTCGTGATGGTATTTTTTATTCGACGGGATGAGCTTTTCTAAAAGCTCTTTAAGGTCCTGGACCAAACCTGGCTCGACCTCGATCGTGGTGAGGGCCGCCGTGGAGCCCGACACAAAGAGCGTGGCCAGCCCCCGCTTAATTTTTTCCTTTTGGACCTGCTCTTGAACCTTGGCCGTGATGTCAATGATGTCGCAGCGCCCCTGCGTTTTCTCGGTCAGCCTTTTGGTATGAACCTTCATCATGGGATGGTCGGTTTCTTGATAATGTCCCAAACTCTTTTTAGGACCTCGTCCGTCTTGGAGGGGTTTTTGCCTCCTGCCTGAGCAAAGTCCGGACGCCCGCCGCCGCCGCCACCCACAATCGGCGCAACTTCTTTTACAATATTGCCTGCGTGGTAGCGTTTGGTTAGATCGGGACTGACGCTGGAAACCAAGGTAACGTTGTCCTCCCTCGGGCCGGCGAGAAAAATAAATCCCGACCCCATTTTCTCCTTGAGCTGGTCCGCGATTTCCCTGAGTTGCTTGGCATCGACACCGTCCACCTGCGTGATGAGGACATCGGCGCCGTCAATATTTTGCCTCTTCGCCAGCAGATCGGGAATCTGATTCTTGCCCATCTGACCGCGCAGCCGCTCGATCTCTCGCTCGAACTCTTTCTGCTGCTGCAAGAGTTTCTTAACTTTCTCGACAGTCTCGTCCCCGCTCGCGCGTACCAATGCGCCGATCTCTCCGAGCTTCTGTTCATACTTGCGGACCAAATCGAGAGCCCCCTCGCCGGTCACCGCCTCAATCCGCCTTACTCCCGCAGCCACTCCCCCTTCGGTCTGGAGCTTAAAGATCCCGATCTCTCCAGAGCGATGAACATGCGTGCCGCCGCAGAGCTCCGTCGAGAAATCTCCGATCTTGACGACACGCACATGGTCCCCGTACTTGTCACCGAAAAAGGCGAGGGCGCCTTTGCGGATCGCCTCGTCAAAACTGGACTCTTCAATCTTCACTTCGGCGTCCAGCCGGACTCTCTCGTTAACCTTTTCCTCAATCTCCGCCAGCTTATCCCCGGCGATGGCTCCTGTGTGATTGAAGTCGAACCGCAACCTGTCTGGGGCCACGAGGGACCCCGCCTGGCGCACATGGCTGCCCAACTCCTCGCGGAGGACCGAATGGAGAATATGTGTGGCAGAATGGTTGAGCCTGGTCCTTTGACGAAACTTGGGATCGACCCTGAGATACACTTTGTCGCCGACCTGAATGCGTCCCCTCTTGATTCGCCCCCTATGAACAGTGATCTGTGACGTTGGATGCTGCGTATCGACCACCTCCATTCGATCGCCACGCGTCGTTTCTATGGTGCCCCGATCGCCCACTTGCCCGCCGGACTCCCCGTAAAAAGGGGTCGCTCCGGTGATAAGATCGACTTCGGTTCCTTCGACGGCCTCGGACTTTCCCTCACCCTGCCCGTAAATTGCGAGCACTCCAGATTCCGCCTCTAGTCTGTCGTAACCGACGAATTGGATTTCCTGCGACGGCACGAGCGTTGCCCCGAACTTTATGTAGACCTCGGATTCCCTTGCCTCCCGGCCACGGCTTCTCTGCTCCTCCATCAATTTTTCAAAGCCTGCCTGGTCGACTCCAACGCCTTCTGTCCGGAGAATATCCTCGGTGAGATCGAGGGGAAAACCGAAGGTGTCGTAGAGCCGGAAAGCGACTTCTCCGGAAAGGATCTTTTTCTTTTGGCGCTTGAGCTTACCTACTGCCTCTTCCAAAAGTACCAGCCCCTTTTCCAGGGTTTCGCCGAAGCGCTCCTCCTCACCGCGAATAATCTTACCGATGCGCTCCTTATCGCCACGGAGTTCCGGATAGGCCCCGCCCATAATCTCACTTACAGTGGCCGCCACCTGGTGGAGAAAAGGCTCTTTCAAGTCGATCATGCGCCCGTGCCTGGCCGCACGCCTGAGCAATCTTCTGAGCACATAGCCGCGCCCCTCATTGCTCGGCGCCACTCCATCGGCGATCAAAAAGCTAACCGCCCGCGCATGGTCGGCGATGACGCGAAAGGAGATATCGGCGACGGGATCGGCGCCATATTTTTTTCCCGCAAGCTTTTCCGTAGCGACTATCAGGTCGCGCATGAAATCGATATCGTAGTTGGAGAGCACCCCTTGAAGGGACGCCGAGATCCGCTCCAGCCCCATCCCCGTGTCCACGTGTTTAGCCGGCAGTTCTTCCAACTCTCTGTCCGCACCGCGGTTGTACTGGATAAAAACCAGATTCCACAGCTCGATGAATCGGGCGCAATCGCCGTTTACCCGGCAATGATGTCCCTTTTCCTTTTTCCGGTCGCAGGCTTCGCTGCCGCGGTCGATGTGGATCTCACTGCAGGGACCGCAGGGTCCGACCTCTCCCATCTCCCAGAAATTCTCCTCCTCGCCGAACCTCAGGACTCGCTCGGCAGGCAGGCCGCTCACCTTATGCCAGAGTTTTTCCGCATCGCCGTCTGTTTGGAATACGGTAGCCCAGAGCCGCTCTTTGGGAAGGCCCCACTCCCGGGTGAGAAGATCCCAGGCCCAGGTGATCGCCTCCTCTTTATAGTAATCGCCGAAAGACCAGTTGCCGAGCATCTCGAAGAAGGTATGGTGGTAAGTGTCCCGACCGACCGCTTCCAGGTCATTGTGCTTGCCGCTGATGCGGAGGCACTTCTGCGAGCTGGCCGCGCGCGCGTAGGGGAGTCGCTCCACGCCGAGAAAGACATTCTTGAACTGGACCATCCCCGCATTGGTAAAGAGCAGCGTCGGATCTTTTTCCGGCACCAGCGAAGAGCTTCGCACCACGGTATGCCCTTGCTTGGTAAAGTAGTCCAAGAAAGATTTGCGAATTTCGTTTCCGGTTAGCATACGCTTACCAATAATTTGTCATATCTATTCCACGGGCTCACGGCAACGTCAACCATCGGCGAATTCGCTACCGCCGATCGCTGAAATACTCATCACCTTATTGGCTTCTCTCAAGATTCTTGGGCTGGTAAATCTTTAGCCCTCTCACTTTGGCGATGGCTTCGAAATCTCTGTCATTATGATAAAGCTCGGCTCCGGCTTCCAGACAAGTAGCGGCAATCAGACAATCAGCAGTCTTGCGAATCGTAAAGCCCTGCCTGCGACATTCCCGGTATATGCGCGCAGCATGCTCAAATGTGTCCAAACCACGCATGTTAAGAATCGGGTAGCTCTGCAGGATGCCCCGGACGCGGCGAAAATCCACCTCATCAAGTATTCCCTGCAAGACCTCGCAGTAGATGAGATCGGTGAGAGCCAGAGTTTCGCCGCGCTGGATCAGGCCGGTGAGGTGTAAGTCAAAGGGAGTTCCCTTCGCTTCGAGGAAATCGATCCAAACCGTGGTATCAACGACAATCACAGGCGGCTGCGACGGAGCTCATCTAGGTCGGCTTCCCACTTTACCTGACCGCGCAGCTTGAGAATCTCCTTGCGCCTGGCGCTTTTTAGAAGCTCCTTAAGAGCGAGATGGACAAGCTCCCGCTTGGATTTGCACTTAAAGATTCTGAGGCCTTCTGCGACGAGTCGGTTATCTAAGTCGATATTTGTCCTGGCCATACCTTTTCTCTATCTCTGGATGGTGTAAAAGTCAAGGCGTTTTTGTGTATCTAGTAAAAGACCACCAAAAATCCCAGCGACTAAACCCTCACATTGGTGATCGAGAGCTGGCCAGAGCCTGCCATGAAGCGATTTTGGGCTCTTGAGGACCGGCCTTGTGTGATCATTGAGGCGATTTCGGAGTTCTTGGTGGCCGTGCCTGAAAAGGACCTTCCCGTCATTTAGAGGTTATCTGTGTTTTGTCCACAGTGCGGTACCGGGTTGGAAACTGACAACGCCTTCTGTCCCAGCTGTGGGGCGAGGGTTAGAGCAGCCGAAAGCGTGTCCTTGAGAGGGGAAAGGTACAATTACCCGACGGTTACATGTTGAAGGACAGATCGAACGAAACTTATATTACTTTTGACCCCTCTTACTCCCAGCTCGTAAGCACTTTGGCTAGGCCACATCAGACCTATACTGATACACAGGAACCTGGATAGTTTTTGTCGGCTTCTTTTTCTCTTGGAGAATTTGATCGATACCTTTTGCCACTTCTGGCATTAAGACTTTTTCTCCACACTGTGCGCAAACACCCATAGGGACGTTCTCAAAGATAAAGAGTTGGCCTTGCCACCTGAGTTCCCGAGGCATAAGTCGCTCCTCCACAGCTCCTCCACAATAGAAACAATCGCTATATTTTTTAGTCATAGGTAAAACCTTTCAGTCATCACTCAGGGGTTCATGCAACAACTCTGCGATTACGGAGCTGCGGTAGCCGCGCCGCTGCAGGAAAGCCACGGCGCGGCTAAGGATTTTTCTATCGCCGAGATCTTTGCCGCGGAATCTTTTTTCCAATAGCGCCCTGGCCTTGTCCTTTCC
>Ga0156156_1037_pt1 | contig 10579 bp, 9 predicted proteins | sample RifCSPlowO2_12_FD_107809 | JGI IMG/M metagenome (GOLD analysis project Ga0156156, IMG submission 107809) | Deltaproteobacteria bacterium RIFCSPLOWO2_12_55_13
GAAATCGAGGGCTGGCACTTTCGAAATCGAGGGCTGGCACTTTCTACGGCTCCTCTGCTTCCGGTTCTTCGTCGCCGACATCGGTGAGAGCCTTGAGCTGAAGCTTACCTTCCTTATCCTTCACCAATAACTCTATTCTTCTTTCGACCTCGGTCAATTTTTGATTGCAGTATTTTACCAACCGGACCCCCTCTTCGAACGCGGCCAAACCATCTTCGAGCGAGAGCTCCCCGGATTCCAGCTGTTCCACTACCTTTTCCAGCTCTTCCAGGGCCTCTTCAAACTTCTTTTTTCCCTGATCCTTTTTTGCCATGCCCTTTGCCCTTCGCTTTCGGCCTACTGCCTTCGGCCTATTGCCTGTTGCCTACCCTTCGGCGGTGAGCCGCTCAGGGCGGTCGAACCGTCGCCTGTCGCCTCTAACAGTTCAAACGGATCCACCCTGGCTCCATTCAAGCGCACGCCCCAATGGAGATGGGGACCCGTTACCCTCCCCGTTTTTCCGGCCCAGCCGATCAGATCCCCTTTGCGGACCTGAGAATCCTTTTCGACACGAAAATCGGCAAGGTGGAAGTACATCGTATAGAGTCCCCCTCCATGATCCAGGACAAGACTCTTGCCGCTGAAAAAAAACTCCTCCCGAAGAACCACCCGCCCGTGATTGGCAGCAAGAATTTCCGTGCCCGATGCGGCCTTCAGATCGACCCCTCCGTGAGGGGAGCGCGGCGATCCGTTGACGACCCTGCGCAGGCCGAAGGGTGATGTGATCCCACCGGAAACCGGCGCGACAAAGCGCCCTTCCCACAAACGTCTCGGACTAGAGATTGCCCATAGCTGATTGATCTGCTCCTGCTCTCCCTCTATCCTCTTCTTGGTAGCCTCATCCAGGCGGTCAAAAGCCTCGGGAACGGTTATCTTTTCCCGAGGAAATAGTTTTTCTCTCACGCGAAGGATTACAAATTTTTCCCTTTTCTCTCCACCTTTATTCCAGCCCTGGATGGTAATCCTCACAGGTCCGGCCTTTTCCTCAAGATCCACCCCTAAAATAGCCTCATAGGAACCCTGCCCTGCAAAAAAGGTTATCTCCTGATTCCGAAAAAACCCTTTCACCACCTCGATATCCTCTCCCGAGGCCCTGATCTCTGCGACTCCTCCCTGAGAGACCTCCGGGGATTGAAGCCAGATATTCCAGGAGACTTCGCCGGCAAAAACTGACCGGGCCAGGAAACAAAGAGAGAGGCCCACGAGTCCCGCGCTCTTCATTCTTTTCTCATTCTTTTTGTTCGACTCGACAGAGAGATTTTCCCCGCGCGAAGGTGACCCTGAGGAGATCTCCGATCTTGAGAGAGTCGCTGTCTTTGACGATCAACGCCTCGGGCATTTTGTGCGCGATGCTGTAGCCTCGCTCCAGCACCGCCAGGGGGCTTAAGCCGGATAACCGTCCGGCATCGTGGGTTAACCGCTCCCTCAAGCGGCCGAGGCGATCCTGAAAACGGCGCCACAGGCTGAGGGAAAGATCATCCAGAAGCATTTGATTCTCCTGTAATCGCCGGCGCGGGTCGGCCAGCCTCCGGACGAGTCCGGTCCAGGCCTCTCTTTCACGCTCGATCCTCCCTTGGATCTCTCTCAGCATACGAGCCTCCAGGTCTTCGACTCGTTCCATGAGATCTGCCTTTCGCGGGACAACCATCTCCGCCGCCGCGGTCGGAGTCGGGGCGCGATGGTCGGCAACAAAATCGGCAATAGTAAAATCTATCTCATGACCTACGGCAGAGATGACCGGAACAGGCGCAGCAAAAATTGCCCGCGCCACCACCTCTTCGTTGAAGGCCCAAAGATCCTCTAACGAGCCGCCGCCGCGCCCGACGATCATGACCTCGACCTTCCCCGAGTGGCCGAGTTCCGTGATCCCCTCGGCGATCTCCACCGCCGCCCCCTCCCCCTGAACCTTGACCGGGCGGATGACCACCCGCCGCTTTGGATAGCGGTCCCCCAAGATACGCAGGATGTCCCGGAGCGCCGCCCCTTGCAGAGAAGTGACGATGCCGATGGACGCGGGCAAGAAGGGCAACGCTCTTTTCCTCTCCGCAGCAAACAGCCCCTCTTCCGCGAGCTTCTTTTTCAACTGCTCAAAGGCCAGATAGAGCGCGCCTTGCCCTTTCGGCTCCACCTTTTCCACATAGAGCTGCAGGTCACCGCGCACCGGATAGACGCTCACCCGGCCAAAACAGAACACCTCCATCCCGTTTTCGGGCTGAAAAGATAGACTCATTCCCTGACGCCGGAACATGACGGCGGCGATCTGACTCTTGTCGTCCTTCAGGGTGAAATAGAGATGGCCGGAAGGCGGGACACGAAAATTGGATATCTCCCCGACCACCCAAAACGCGTCCAGTTCTTTCTCCAATGTCGCTTTTACGATCTGGTTCAGTTCGCTGACGGTGAGGAAAGCTGGCGGGTTTTCCGAGAACAACGGCAGACCCGTTGCCGGGCTTATCTCTCTCATCTCCCTCCTCCTAAGCGCACAAAACGATTAGCCCTCCAGGAGGAGGGCTAATGGGATTGCAAAATGAAAAATGCAAAGTGAAAAAGTCAGATGGGTTCTCTACGTCCTCATTTTGCATTTTACAATTTGCATTTTAGCTTTTTCATTGCCCGGTTCTTTTACCCAATCTTCTTCTGGACCAACTGTTTAAAGACATCCCAGCCCTTCAATAACTCCAGGGCGCGTTTGAGCTGACCATCATTTTCGACGCTCTCTTCTTTCTCCTGCTGCGCCTGCTTCTCTTTTTCTTTTTGCTCTTGCTGGTTCTGCAGGTGGCCGGGAAGGTTCTCTTCCCTCAAGCCCAACCGTTTTTTCTCCTCCGCCCTGGCCTCCTGCACGGGCACATTTTCAAGAACGATATCGGGAACAATCCCGGTAGCCTGGATGGAGCGGCCCTTGGGAGTAAAATAACGGGCCGTGGTCAGCCGAAGGGCGGAATTGTCGTCTAAGGGAAGAATGGTCTGGACAGAGCCTTTGCCGAAGGTCTTGGTTCCCAGGATCACAGCGCGTTTATGGTCCTGCAAAGCGCCGGCAACGATTTCGGAGGCGCTGGCGCTTCCCCCGTTGACCAGCACGACTATCGGGAATTCGGTCCAAGAACCCTCCTTCCGGGCAAAATACTTCTGCTTCTGGTTCTCCAATCGCCCTTCCGTGTAAACAATCATGCCGGAATCGAGAAAGAGATCGGCAACCCTGACGGCCTGCGTCAGCAGCCCTCCAGGATTGTTGCGCAGGTCCAACACCAGTCCCTTGACTCCCCCCTTCTCCGAGCTCAGCTTCTCGAGGGCCTTCTGCAGGTCTCGGTCACTACGCTCTTGGAATTGGGCAAGGCGGATATAGGCGTAGCCTTCCTCGAGCACGCGGCTACGGACGCTCTGGACACGTATCGTGTCTCGGACAATAGAAAAGTTCAGAAGATCAGGAACCCCTTCCCTTTTAATAGAGAGGTTCAGCTTGGACCCCTTAAGACCTCTCATCTTCTTCACGGCCTGCATGAGATTCATATCCTTGGTAAACTCATCATCAATCTTAAAAATCTGGTCTCCCGCCTTGATACCGGCCCGGAAGGCGGGCGTGTCCTCGATTGGCGAGACCACCGTAAGCATGCCGTTCCGGATCGTGATCTCGATACCCAAGCCTCCGAACCTCCCCTGGGTATCCATTTGCAGCTCCTTATAGAGCTCCGGGGTCAGGTAACCACTATGGGGGTCCATGGAATTGAGCATTCCGTTGATAGCCCCCGTCATTAATTCCTTGGTATTGACCTCGTCAACGTAATTTTTCCTGACTATCGCCAGGATATTGGTGAAGGTCTCCAGACTTTCGTAATCTTCCCTGGGGACAGCCGCTACCTTCGCCTGACCACTGAAGAAAAGGCCGAGGCCAAGGCAGAAGAGTAACAAAATGACCAAGGGCCGATGGCTGTTTATTAACCGCATAGGAAATCTCCTGAAATAATGATTGTGATAACTAAATTTTACTCTATATCAAATCCACCAAGATATCTATCGCTTTCTGAACCAGAGCAGAGGGTCTATAGGCTTGCCGTCCTTGCGAATCTCAAAGTAAAGCCGCGCCCCGGCAAGTGAGTCGCTATCCCCGACTAAGGCAATGGGCTCACCTTTTTGGACAGGCTCCCCGGTCTTTTTCATGAGATCCGAGAGATGGGCATAAATCGTATAATACCTTTGGCCGTGATCGATAATCATCATCTTGCCGTAGCCTGAGAAGCGATCGGCAAAGACCACCTTACCCGCTTCCACAGCTTTGATCTCTTCCCCGATAGGGGCCTCAATATCGATCCCTTTGCGAAAAAGCTCGGCAGAGACCTCCGGATGTCTCGTTTTACCGAATCCCCCCATCACCTCTCCCCGGACCGGAAGCTCCAGCCTGCCCTTCATCGCCTCAAAACCAACCCCTGCGGGCACAGGCTGCACCACGGATTTCCTGCTGATTTCATCCATCATCTTCTGCAATCTAAGCGCCGCCTGCTCCAGCTCCTTAAGGGCGCGCACGTGCATATCCTTTTCGCGGCGCAGACTTGAAAGCAGTTCTTTTTTCTTCTCTCTCTCCACTCGGATCGATTCCTTGATACCGACCAGGGCCCTTCTCTGTTCATCCACATCCTCCCTTTTCTTCGCCAGTTCTCTCTGCAGGGCCTCCTGGCGGACCGACTCCCCGCGCAGATAGGTCACGAGATTGTGGTCGTAAGCCAGCGTCAACTCGAGATAGCGTTTACGCTGCATCAGCTCCGTCACGGATGAGCTGCCATTGAGAAGAACGAAGGGGCTCCCCCCTCTCCGCCATTTGTAAAGGGCCCGCGCCCTCCTTTTCAGCAGATCCCTCCTCCCCCTGAGGGACGAGCCGACTTTTTCAAGCTCCTGCTCCTTTTTCTGGAGTTCCACCAAAATAGCCTCGAACCTCGAGTTGACCTTCTTTAGCTCGACATTTTTTCTTTCCAACGCCCCGTCAATTTTTTCCAAACTCTGAAGGACCGAGCCCTCCTTTTTCTGCACTTTGGTGATCTCCTGCTTTTCTTTGGATATCTTCTTTTTAATCCCCTCCAGGTCCTTCTCCGTCCCAGCCGCGTGCGCCAGCGGGACGCTGAGAGAAAAAAGGAAAAACACCAAACTCGCTTTTTGCCGGCGCAAGATCCTCACCATGTCTTGAGAAACCTTCGAAGCGAGAACAAACTCCCACCGGCTCCCAGGATCCAACCGAGGGAGATTAGCAGAGAGATCTCACCGATATCGAGGAACTGCAGCTGCTCCCGGGAAGGGAAAATCCCCAGAGAGGAAGGAAAATGCGTAGTCAAAAAGAAATAGCACAGCCAAAGAAAAAAGAGCGACAGGCAGGCCCCGACGATGCCCTGGATCATCCCCTCAATCACGAACGGCGCTCTGATGAGCCCCGCAGTGGCGCCAACCAACTGCATAATCTCAATCTCGTCCTTGCGGGCGAGGATCGCCAATTTCACCGTGCTGCCAACGATCATAAGCGTGGCGATGAAAAGGAACCCGCCGAAGATCCATTTGGCCCACTGTACGCCGAGCACCAACAGGCTTAATTTCTCGATCCACTCCTCCGGATATTCGACCTCGCTGATTCCCTTGACTCCGCGAAGCCTCTGGGCCATATCGGCTACGGCGGCGCGTTGGCGGTAATCCCGCTTGAGGGCAATCTCCAGGGAGGACGGCAGGACGTCAGGCGGCAGACCTTCCAGCACGCCGGACTGGGCGCCGAGAGTTTTCTTGAAATTCTCCCATGCCTCCTCCCTTGCGACAAAGCGGACACTTTCCACTTCCGGATAAGAACGGATTTGTCCGAGAAGCGATTGGAGATCCGCCTGCGCCAAGCTGTTCTCTAAATAAGCAAATATCTGGATTTGGCTCCCCCAGCCTCTCAGCAAACCGTGGAGGTTTTCTTGAATTAGAAGAAAACCGCCGAAGATAAACAAGGTCATCGCCATAGTCCCCGAGGTCAAGACATGGGTCCAGACCAGATCCCGCAGGCTTTGGAAAACCCGGCGGAAAACAAAAGAGAGATGGGCGAATTTCATGGTTCGACCTTACTCACCATCGTTCGACCCGGAGGCTCTCGACGGGTGACCCTGAGCTTGTCGATCCCTCGACAGGCTCGGGACCGACCTTGAGCAAAGCCGAATAGGTCGAGGGGTCACGGGACAACCTCGCCCTTTGCCGGCTTTGAGTCGCCCATCAAGCGGCCCCGCTGTAGCAGGACCGCTCTATGCTGGAACCGTTTGAGCAGTCCCGCATCATGGGTGGCAATCATGATCGTGGTCCCCTTCTCGTGAATCTTCAGGAAGAGCTTCATTGTCTCCTCCGCCATATCCCCATCCAGGTTGCCGGTGGGCTCGTCAGCGAGGACCAGGATCGGGTCGTTGACCAGGGCCCGCGCGATGGCCACCCGCTGTTGTTCCCCTCCGGACAGCGTCAGCGGCCTGGCATCATGCTTATCCTTGAGTCCGAGCTCGCGCAGCAGATGAAAGGCCCTGCGCCTGCTTTCCCGTCGTGACATCCCCACCACCTCTGCGGCCAGGGCCACATTCTCCAGCGCCGACATCGTGGGAAGGAGCTTAAACTCTTGAAAAACAAGGCCGATCTCTTGACGCATTCCTGCGACTCCGCCGCCGTCAAGACGCGTGACGTTTCGACCATTGACGATGATTTGACCCTCAGTGACCTCCTCTTCGCGAAAAAGGAGCTTCAGGAGAGTGGTCTTGCCGGCGCCGCTGGGACCGCTTAGAAAAACGAACTCGCCCTTTTCGACATGAAGATGGATATCCGTAAGGGCAGGATAATTGGGAGGGTAGATCTTAGAAACACGAAAGAGTTGGATCATCCAGACTGCCAGCTCAGACCAGGCAAAATCGCCAAAAAAACCTTGACATCAAAGGGGGGGGCTGTTAATGTGCGCCCGATTCCTGTAAAATCTATTTAATTATCTATTATGTTAGGCCAACTTACAAGTGGGCAACAGGCGACGGCTGGACCGACGCCAAGGCTCCCGTTTAAGAGATTTCGCATCGTCCTGATCAAACCCTCCAAGTACGACGACGACGGCTACGTAATTCGATTCTGGAAAGGCGTGCTGCCGAGCAACACGCTGAGCGTGCTGAATGGTCTCACCGAGGAAGTCAAAAGAAGTCGCGTCTTTGGCGACCTCAGAATAGAGATCGTGACTTTTGACGAAACCACAGAGAAGATCCCGGTAAAAAATATCATTCGCTGGAGCCGGCGCCCCTCCACCAAGCTTATCGTGGGTCTGGTGGGGGTCCAAACCAATCAGTTCCCGAGGGCCTTTGATCTGGGCCGACAGTTCCGAGCCGCCGGGATCGACGTCATCATGGGCGGATTCCACACGAGCGGGACCATCAACATGCTGGGCGAGCAGGAACCTGATATCCAGGCGCTGGTGCAGGAGTCCATCTCGATCGTATCCGGCGAAGTCGAGGAGAACTGGGCGGAGATCCTGGCGGACGCGCTCCACGGCCGATTGAAACCCATATATTCGTTCGCCCAGGATCTCCAGAGCCTCGTGGATATCGGCAGCGCGCCGCTCCCCCGGATCAGTCCCAAGACGATGCGGCATTTTGCCAAACCCTCGTTTGGCACCGCGGACACCTCCCGCGGCTGTCCTTTTGCGTGCTCCTTTTGCACCATCATCAACGTCCAGGGCCGCAAAATGCGCGAGCGCAGCCCCGAGAGTATCGCTGAGATGCTGCGCGGGAATTACCGCGAGCACGGAGTCACCTTTTACTTCTTCACGGACGACAATTTTGCCCGCAAGAAACTCTGGCGCGAGACCTTCGAAGAAATCATCAAGCTAAGGAAAGAGGGGATCAAGATCTCTTTCATGATGCAGGTGGACTTGGCCCGCAAACCGAAGGATTTCGTGCGCCTGGCAGCGGAAGCGGGCTGCACCCAGGTCTTTATCGGAATGGAGAGCGTCAATCCCCAGAATCTCAAGGCCGAAGGAAAGGGGCAAAATAAAGTCGAGGAGTATCAAAAGATTATCGAGGAGTGGCACGACGCGGGAATCGTCGTCCACACCGGATACATTATCGGCCTCCCCTTTGACACCAAGGAACAGGTGCCGCGCGACATCCGCTACCTCATGGATGTCATCCAACCGGACCAGTCATCTTTTTTCATGTTGACTCCGCTTCCCGGATCTCATGATCACCGCGAGATGAAAAAGCGCGGCGAATGGATGGACCCGGATTTCAACAAGCGCGACTCCTTCCATGCGACCGTCAAGCATCCCAACATGAGCGCGGAGGAATGGACCGAAGCCTATGAGGATACCTGGAAGGCCTTCTATAGCAAAGAAAACATGATCAAGATCCTATCGCGGTGGAACCATAACCCTAAGGTTTATTGGAATCTTGTGTCTTGCTTTTTCTGGTATAAAAACGCCGCGCTTATCGAGAAGGAACACCCAATGATCGCCGGCTTCTTCCGGCTGAAGGAGCGTCTATCCCGGAGGCCAGGTTTTGCTATCGATTCCCTTCCGGTCCATCTCTGGAAGCGGGCCAGGGAAGTCACCGCTCTCCTCATCTCCTGGGCCAAGTTCCTTAAAGAAATGGAAGAGGTGTGGCTGCAGACGCGGAAAAAGAGCGAAAAAGAAGAAAAATGGCTCGAGGATGCGCAGAGAATTCAGGGAGAGATCTGGCAGGCCCTAAAAATTGCCGAATGGCAAAAGGCCTACAGCGATGCCAAGTCCACACTGCCCGCCAAGGCCAAGGCCCTATTGGACCCCTTTGAAGAGCTGTCCTCAAAGATAATTTTCAGCCGAAAGGATCTGAACGCCTTTCTGAGGCAATGGGAAAGCCTCCAGTCGAGGCTGCAGGAGCTTCGGCTCCATCTCACCCGGGAGGGAGAGGCCGCCCGCGGATGGCTTGACGAGATGGTCCGCATCCACAGGAGTATGTCTCTAGGAGACAGGATACAGGAATGGCAGGAGGCCTATTCGCGCCTGCGCCATAGCCTGCCGTCAAAATACCGGCTGCTGCACGCCAAATTCGACGCCTTAAGCAACCGTGCCCTCTACTCTCGTGAGCCGCTCCAAAGGTTCTGGGACAACACGCTGGAACAGGTGAAGGGTATGAGGATATGGAACATCGACCTTGGAAAACTCACCGCCAGCCTGATCAAGGACTTCTTCCTCACCACCTATTTTGCCATCACCTACCGCTCCGCCTCCCGGGGCGAGTAAGTTAAACCGTCTCCCTCGATGGCTTCCTCAGCGGCAATACCGCGAGGGACTATAGCGCCCTGGCCTGGGGTTGCTCTTTAGAGACGGTTAAATTAGTATATTTCGCATGGGTTCTAATATCGATCTTGCAGATTTTCTGGTCCGCACCCCGCAGGGAAGCTTGCGTATTGCCGGCACCCGCATATCTCTTGATAGCGTGATCTACGCCTTCCTGGAAGGTGCAACTCCGGAAGAGATTTGCCAGGACTTCTCCGCTCTATCTCTTGCCCAGGTCTACGCGACCATAGCCTTCTACCTGCACAACAGGGAGCAGGTGGACGATTATCTTCAAGAAGAGCGGCGAGCCTCCGAAAACCTCCGACGGGAACTGAAAACTCGCCACAGAGACTTCCTTAAGGACCTCCGGCAGCGTCTTATTGCCGGCCGCCAATCGCCGGCATCTGCGTGAGCCCGGTCAGATACCTTTTCGACGAAGACTTCAACGGGCGGATTGTGCGTGGAGTTCGTCGGCGGACATCCGCCCTCGATACTATAACTGTACAGGAAACAGGTTTGTCTGATGCCTCAGACTCTGTGGTTCTGGAATGGGCAGCAGCCGAAGGCCGGGTAGTAGTTTCGCATGATCATAGAACCATGCGAGCTCATGCGGAAGAGAGATTACAGGCCGCATTGCCGATGGCTGGTCTCATCCTGGTCCGTCAGGGTGATCCATTAGGGGAGACAATTGATGACTTGGTGCTAATCGGTGAGACCACCTCAGCAGAAGAGTGGGGGGGAAAGATCGTTTTCCTTCCGCTATGAACCCAACTTTCGTATAGCTGCCAGTGAAGTGCTTGAATCGTCGGTCGCCACGGATGGATTCGAGGTCAGGGTCTTTTCTAATCCACTCAAAGTCTTTGAATCCCCTTGCCACTGCTTGCCTGTCTGCGTGATCGCACAGGCAGGCCTGTCCAATGATGACTTATCCCGCTTCCGGCTAATGAACGAGAACAAAAGACCATAGCAATGCGCAAAGTCAAGCAACGACCCTCGGCCGGGAATTCTTAGCGAAGTGGCTGAACGCGCTGGGGTATCGTTGGGGATGATCTCACAGATCCAGGCCAAGACTGAGCCAGGGCAAGTGGGTGGGACCCTAGCAGGGCTGTTGAAGTGCTATAAACTAAAGCTCTGACCCCGTAAGTTTTGGACTTGCCTCAGAAGGTAGATGGGCATTTGGCAGGCCTTTTACCCAAAATCTCACTTCTCCCCTGCCGACTGGAGGACCCAAACAACCAGCTCTTCATCTGCATGAAAGCCAAA
>Ga0156156_1218_pt2 | contig 10227 bp, 7 predicted proteins | sample RifCSPlowO2_12_FD_107809 | JGI IMG/M metagenome (GOLD analysis project Ga0156156, IMG submission 107809) | Deltaproteobacteria bacterium RIFCSPLOWO2_12_55_13
CGAAAAAGATCGAAGAAAAGTGGCAGCGGATCTGGGAGGAGGGAAAGAGCTTCCGGGTCAGCGAGAATTCTCGCCTGCCGAAGTACTACCTTTTAGAGATGTTCCCCTATCCCTCCGGCCAGATCCACATGGGACACGTGCGCAACTATTCCATTGGCGACGTGATCGCGCGCTACAAGAGGATGAGGGGCTATAACGTGCTTCACCCCATGGGGTGGGATGCCTTTGGGCTCCCGGCTGAAAACGCTGCCATCGAACGTGGGGTCCACCCTGCCAAGTGGACGATGGAGAACATCGCCTACATGCGGGACCAGCTCAAAAAAATGGGCTTCAGCTACGACTGGGAGCGTGAGTTCGCCACCTGCGATGAGAGCTACTATCGCTGGGAGCAGCTCTTCTTCATCGAGATGTTCCGGCGCGGGCTGGCCTATAAGAAGCTGTCGACGGTCAATTGGTGTGAAAAGTGTCGGACGGTCCTGGCCAACGAACAGGTGGAAGGGGGGAAGTGCTGGCGCTGCGAGCAAGAAGTGGGCGTGAGGGAGCTGGAGCAGTGGTTCTTCCGCACCACCGCCTACGCGGAGGAGCTGCTCGGAGAGCTGGACCACCTAACCGGATGGCCTGAAAAGGTTTTGGCGATGCAGCGGAACTGGATCGGGAAGTCCGTGGGCGCGGAGATCCTGTTCCCTCTGGTGGGCCGGGAGGAGGCGTTGAACGTATTTACCACCCGTCAGGACACGGTTTACGGGGCCACCTTTGTCTCGCTTGCGGTGGAGCACCCGCTGGCCCTGGAACTCTCCCGGAGCACCCCACAGGAACGAACCGTTAGAGAGTTCGTAGAACGGATCCAAAGAATCAATCAAACTCGCAGAGGAGCGGATGAGGCCGAAAAGGAAGGGCTCTTTACCGGAGCGTATTGCATGAATCCCTTCACCGGGGAGAAGATTCCTATCTACCTTGCTAACTTTGTTCTCATGGAATACGGGACCGGCGCGGTCATGGCGGTTCCCGCCCATGATCAGAGGGACTTCGAGTTCGCGCGAAAATACGGTCTCCCCGTCCGCGTCGTGATCCAGCCTCAGGGTAAGCGGATCAAAGCTGAGGAGATGGCAGAGGCCTTCGTGGAGGACGGCGTGATGGTATCGAGCGGCCCCTTCACCGGTCTCCGCAGCAGTGAAGGAAGAGAAAAGCTCGCCGCCTATCTCGAAGAGAAAGGTTGGGGAAAAAAGGACATCCGCTATCGTTTGAGAGACTGGGGCATCTCGCGCCAGCGCTACTGGGGCGCGCCGATTCCGATCCTCTATTGTGATTCCTGCGGCGCCTTGCCTGTCCCCGAAGGGGAGCTTCCGGTGGTTCTCCCCAAAGACGTGGAGTTTTCCGGCGAGGGCGGCTCCCCTCTGGCCAAGCTGCCGGAGTTTTTTAAGGCCTCCTGTCCCAAATGCGGCGGTCCGGCGAGAAGAGAAACCGATACGATGGATACCTTTGTGGAATCCTCATGGTATTTCGCCCGTTACGCTTGCCCGGATGAGCAGGACGCGCCTCTGGATAAAGCCCGGGTAGCCTACTGGATGCCGGTGGACCAGTACATCGGAGGGATCGAGCACGCGGTTCTTCACCTGCTCTATGCCCGTTTTTTCACCAAGGTGTTGAGGGATCTGGGATGGATCGCGTTAGGAGAGCCGTTCACCAACCTTTTGACTCAGGGAATGGTCATCAAAGACGGGGCGAAGATGTCCAAGTCGAAGGGGAACGTTGTGGACCCCGATTTTTTGATCGAGCGCTATGGCGCCGACACGGCCAGACTCTTCGCGCTCTTCGCTGCTCCGCCGGAAAAAGATCTGGATTGGAGCGACCAGGGAGTGGAGGGGGCTTACCGTTTTCTCACCCGTTTGTGGCGCTTCGTTTCTCACTATCGTGACGCCCTCGCTTCCGCAGCATCGGATCTTGACCCAAAGGAGCTTTCCCCGACCCTTCGAGAGTTGCGCCGCCAGATCCATCGCACCATCAAGAAGGTTACGGACGATATCGAGGGGAGGTTCCACTTCAATACGGCGATCGCGGCGGTTATGGAGCTGTTTAATGCCCTGAGTCTTGCGGGCAAAGATGAATCTATATGGAAAGACGGCACCCCCCTCATCAAGGGAGGGGTGGAGACCCTTGTGGTTCTCCTCTATCCGTTTGTCCCTCATATGGCGAGCGAGCTGTGGGAGAGCTTGGGTCATCGAAACAGTTTGGAAGAGATCCGCTGGCCGGGTTATTCTGAAGAGGCGTTGGAAGAGGAGCGGTGGCTGATCGTGGTTCAGGTTGATGGGAGAGTGCGGGGCAGGATTACGGTGCCGGCGGATGCCAGCAACGAATTTATCGAAGCGGAGGCGTTGGCGGACCCGAAGGTCAAGGGTTTTCTCCACGGGAAGGAGATCCAGCGGGTGATCCAGGTTCCGCGTCGGCTCGTGAACATCGTTCTGGAGGGATGACGCCCTTGGCGATTTCAGATTGCACATCTCAAATTGCAGATATCCTGAGATCACACCTTTGAGACCCAGCGTAGGAGGGGAAAGTGTCTAAAATCCAAAATCGAAAATCCAAAATCCAAAATTGGGCGGTCGTGATTTTTCTTTTGTGGGGAGGTGGCTGCGGTTATCAGTTTTCGAGCAAAGGGGCAGACTTTCCCAAAGATGTCAAAACCGTTTTTGTCGAGACCTTTGCGAATCGAAGTCGGGATATGGGATTCGAAAGCGAGATCGCCTCGGCGTTGAAGAGCGAACTGCGCCAACGGGGCCAGCTCCGGGTTGTTGATCGACTGGAGCAGGCGGACGCCATATTGAGCGGCGTTGTCCGTTCCTTTGATAGCAGAGTTTTGTCGGTCAACCGTGAAGATGAGGTTCTTCAGTTCGAGATGGTGTTGGTGATCGACATGAGCCTAAGGCGGCGTGTTCCGGACGAACTCCTATGGCGCACCCAGGGAGCCAGGCTCTCAGAGCTCCATAGCGGCTCCAGAGGGGCTGTCGTTACGAGTTCGTCGTCTTTTAAGACCGGGACCTTAAATCCGGGAGATGTCCGTCAGTTTACCGATATCCAGCTTACAGAAACCCTGAGGCAAGAAGCCAGGGAGCGGCTGGCGGAGAAATTTGCCCGCGAGCTGCATCAAAGACTGATGGAAATGTTTTAGGTAGCAGTCAGCAATCAGCAGTTAGCTCTCAGGCGAAAGCAGAAGCTGAAGGCTGATTCGCTGATGGCTGGTGGGGACGAGGCTTGGGTTATTGGGTAGCGGCTATTCTATGGGCGGATCGTGTTAAACGAGACATCCAGCGTGAGGCGGTGTTAGGCTTAAAGATTCCTCGACTCACCGCTTTACCCAGGGCCCTGTTGACCTCTTTCAGTTGAACGGAGGCGCCGTTTCGGTCCTGAAGCTCGATTGTCTGTCTGACCTTTTTGATTAGGGTCCTTATTTTGGATTTGATCTCCTGATTTTTTACCCTTCTCTTTAAGCTCTGACGGTGTCGTTTGATTACCGATGGATGAACAGCCAAGGATTACCTCCTGAGGATTAGTTTCTCTTTTTTACCATTTGCCATTTAAGGAGTCAATGCAATCGAAGAGGTTGGGAGGATTTCTATTTTACCACAGCCCGGTCCACCATATCAGGCGCGAAATAGGGCCCTTTATGGGCAGGCAGCTTTAAGTAAAATCTCCCTAAGTGGCTGATCTCGTGATGTTTTTTGTGCTGATAATTTGGGCAATCCGCTGGCCTAAGCGATTTTTAGGGCTATGATTTAGTCCCTCGGTGACTTATCAACAGCTTATACACAGTTTTTGTGAGTTTCGGGCTTTTATTTGTCTCAGAATGAATCGGTTATTAGGAAAAGATTTCTGTCGGAATTTTCCTCTCTTGAGTCTTTTTTTTCCAGTTTGTCATAAATTTGATCGGCAGTTGGGCTGCTTAGAAGTTTTTTCTTCCTTCTGATAGAATGACGATCGATCGTGGAAAAGATAATGAGAGAATCGAAAGGCCCGAGATTGGTTGTTTTTAAGCTGATCCTCTGGAGCATTGCCGGTTTTTTCGTTTTGGGTGTCATCGGGGCCGGTGGATTGTTTTATTATTACGGCCACGACCTTCCCGGTCGTTTGGATCTCACATCCGCATATCAACCACCGGTGGTCAGCACGGTTTATGATGTCCAAGGTCATCCCATCGGCGAATTCTATCACCAGAGGAGAGTGGTTGTTCCTTTAGATCAGGTTCCGGCTCAGGTCATCCAGGCATTTCTTGCCGCAGAGGATGCCCGCTTCTTTAAGCACAAAGGAGTGGACGGGTTTGCCATTCTGAGGGCGGTTTTCTCCAACCTCAAAAGGGGGGAGATTCGCGAAGGCGGAAGTACGTTGACCCAGCAGCTCGTGCGCGGTTTCTTTCTGACACCGGAGAGGACGCTGAAACGCAAGATCCGTGAGGCGATCCTGGCTTTTCGTGTGGAACGGAATCATACGAAAGAGGAGATTCTCTACCTCTATCTGAACCAAGTCTATTTCGGCCACGGCAATTACGGCGTAGAGGCGGCGAGTAGGGATTACTTCGGCAAGGGAGTGGATCAGCTCAGTTTGGGGGAAGCCGCGTTGCTTGCGGGCCTTCCCCGTTCGCCGAGCCGGGGCTCCCCTTACCGGGACTTCTTCGCGGCGATGGAAAGGCAGCGCTATGTTCTCAAGAGAATGTACCAGGAGAGTTTTATTACCGAGGCGACTTATCGCGAAGCTCTCGATACCTCTATCCGATTGACTCCGGCCCCGGTCCTCAATTCACAAATCGCTCCCCACTTCGTGGAATACGTCCGTCAGACCATCGGGGATAGATACGGCTTTGATCCTCTCCTTCAAGGCGGCCTGCACATTTATACTTCTCTGGATACCGCGCTTCAGATGGCGGCCATGAAGACCGTGCGCGAGGGGTTGGATGAGATCCGCCTGAGGATAAGGAAAAAAGCCGGCCCGGGTGACCCAGGCAAAGGTGAGGTTGAAGGCGCGCTGCTCGCGTTGGATCCCCAAACGGGGTCGGTCCGGGCGCTCGTAGGAGGGCACGATTTCTCCCTCAGCGAATACAATCGCGCGTTGCAGGCCAAACGTCAGCCGGGAAGCGCCTTTAAACCGATTATCTATTCGGCCGCGCTGGAGAGTGGCTTATCGGAGCTATCGGTCGTTCGGGATGGGCCGCTTAGCTTCCGCATGGCGCCGGGCAAATACTGGCGGCCGCAGAATTATGGAAATCGATTTTTTGGACCCGTTACGCTCCGCAGCGCCTTGGCCCATTCTTTGAACAGCGTGGCGGTTCGTTTGGCGGATCGCATTGGATTGGAGCGGGTCATACGGCAGGCGCGGAAGCTGGGGATAGAGTCTCCTTTGGAGAAAAACCTATCCCTCGCCCTGGGCTCTTCTTCTGTCTCGGTTATCGAACTGGTTCGGGCTTATGCGGTGTTCGCCAACGGCGGTCTACTGGCGGAACCATTATTTATCACCAAGGTGACGGACCGCGATGGGAGGGTGCTGGAGGAGAATGGTCCGAATCTGAAGCGGGTGCTCTCGCCGGAGGTCTCCTATGTGGTGACGGATATGCTGAAGAATGTGATCCGGAGCGGAACGGGAAGGGCGGCGGGCAAGCTAGGCCGGTATGTCGCCGGCAAGACCGGGACGACAAGTGAATACCGTGACGGCTGGTTTATTGGTTATACCTCCGATCTCATCGCCGGGGTCTGGGTTGGATACGATGACCATCGACCCGTGGGAGACAAGGAGACGGGTGCAAGGACCGCATTGCCGATATGGCTCTCTTTTATGACCGAGGCGGGTCAAGGGACCGGATCTCCGGATTTTCCGGTCCCGGATGGAATCGACTGGCTAGAGGTCAATCTCGGAGACGGCGGCTATCCGCTCCCTGTTTTCGAGAGTTCCCCGCTGACAAAAATCCCGGTTGTCAGCGGATCCAAGATAACCCCTCCAGCAGCCGGAAAAGCGCGAGGATCAGATCCGGTTCTTACCCGGGGGAAAACGGATCCCGACCAGGATTCCCCTGGCGGGACGGCCGTGCCCGGATCGTGACCCCTACCCTCTTGCTCCCCCTTGCAAGTCCGATGCGGTTGTGTAATAAAAAATATGTTTTGTTGAAGAGTCTTCGATGTGCGAAAGGAGGTGAATCATGATTGGAAAGAGACTCGTTTTGTGGTCGGGTGTGGCCTTCTTTGCTTTGACTCTAGCGGTTGCCGGTTGCGGTAAGAAGGAAGAACCAGCTCCGCCTCCACCGGCCCCTGCGCCAGCGGCGCCAGCGGCTCCGGCGGGCGGCGCGCCTGGTGAGCCTGGTGCGGTAGCCCCTGCTCCTGCAGGTGGTGAGGCGGTGCCAGCGGCTCCGGCTGAGACCAAGCCGGCGGAGAAAAAAGCAGAGGGAGCAAAAACCAAGTAAGGGTGAAATCGCCTTACTCCGGTTTGAGCAGTCCGAAAAAGGGGAAGGGTAATCAACCTTCCCCTTTTTTTGCAATCAGAAAACTACTGGGTTTTTGTCAGCCGACAGGAGCGGTGCCATGTGGAGAGATCCCACCATGACCTTTACCGAGCACTTGGAGGAGCTCCGCTGGGGTCTCATCAAGTCCTTTGCGGCGGTCGTGTTAGCATTTTTCTCGTGTTTCTTTTTTTCCGACCGTATTGTGGCCTTTATGATTGCGCCATTGAAGCGGGGCCTTCAGCCGGGAGAAAGTTTGATTGGCACCGGAGTAACAGAGGCGTTCTTTTTCGAGATGAAAGTCGCCCTGGTGGCGGGCGTCTTTCTCGCCAGCCCGGTTATTTTTTACCAGATCTGGCGTTTTATCGCGCCGGGTCTGAACGAGAGTGAAAAAAAACTTGTTATTCCCTTTGTGCTTTTCACCTCTTTTTTCTTTATCGCGGGGGCCTACTTTTGTTACTGGGGGGTCTTACCCGTTGCCTTCCAATACTTCATAGAACAATACCGTTCGCTGGATGTCTCTCCCGAGATTCGCATCGGCGAGTATTTTACCTTTTTTTCGCGAATGGTACTGGCCTTTGGAATCACCTTCGAGCTACCGCTGTTCACTTTGTTCCTGGTTCGCTTGGGGATATGGGATTACCGTTTTATGTGGCGCACGTTTCGCTATGCGATTATCGTGATCTTCATTGTGGCCGCCATCTTGACGCCTGGCCCGGACATTGCTTCCCAGCTTCTCCTCGCGGGGCCATTGACGATACTTTATCTATTGAGTATAGGAGTGGCCTACGTCTGGCGCAAAGCAGAATGAAAACAATCTCATAAAGGATGGAAAGGAATCGTAGATCGTCATGATTTTATTTGTCATAGCTATTAGTTTTTGTTCCTTATTATTTGCCGTCTATTTGGCGCGCTACGTCTTACGCCATGACAGCGGGACCAAAGAGATGCAGGAGATCTCCAACGCTATCAAAGAGGGGGCGGAGGCCTTTCTGGCGCGGCAGAACAAGACCATTCTGCTGTTGGCCGCGCTTTTGGCCCTATTGATCTTTGTGCTGTACGGCTTTGTGCGCTCGTCTAATCCGGCGGATCCGGCGCCGCCTTTGGAACTCGCTTTTTGGACGACATTCTCTTTTGTCCTGGGAGCTCTCTGTTCCGTCATCGCCGGGTATGTCGGTATGTGGGTGTCGATCCGCGCCAATATCCGCACCGCCTCGGCGGTCCGGACCAGCCTCAATCAAGGCTTGCGCATCGCCCTGCGAGGAGGGGCGGTCTCCGGGCTCTTTGTGGTGGCGATGAGCCTTTTGGGGGTGGGCGGGCTTTATGCCCTGCTGGAGACGATGGGATATGATCCGCAGAAGATCCCCTTCACCATTGTGGGATATGCTTTTGGCGCCTCGTTTGTCGCCCTCTTCGCCCAGCTCGGGGGAGGGATCTACACCAAGGCTGCGGACGTTGGGGCCGATCTCGTGGGCAAATTGGAGGCAGGGATTCCTGAAGACGACCCGCGCAACCCCGCGGTCATCGCCGATCTTGTCGGAGACAACGTAGGAGACTGCGCGGGCCGCGGCGCCGACTTGTTTGAGTCCACTGCCGCGGAAAATATCGGCGCCATGATCCTTGGGGTGGGCCTCTTCTCCTATTTCGGGCTGCAGGGAATTCTCTTTCCTTTGGTGGCCCGCGCCTTTGGATTGATCGCTTCCATCGTCGGGATCATGATCGTCAAGACCGAAGAAAAGGGAGATCCCATGACGGCTCTCAACCGGGGTTATTATGTGACCAGCATCCTTGCCATCCTGGGCTTTTTTGTTGCTACCCGATGGCTGCTTGCGGTCGATCCCGTGGTTCACCCCGAGGCCGCTTCCGCATGGTTCTACTTTTTTCTCTGCGGGGTAGTCGGAATCGCCATGGCTCAGGCGTTCGTGTACATTACTCAGTACTACACCGAATATAAATACCGTCCCGTCAGGTCGATTGCCGAGGCCTCACAAACCGGTCCGGCAACCAACATTATCGCCGGAATTGCTGTGGGTCTGGAATGCACCGCCATTCCGGTCATCGTCATCTCGGCCGCGATAATCGGCTCCTATTATCTCGGCAATATGAGCGGTGTCCCCCACGCCGGTCTATTCGGAACAGCGGTCGCTACGATGGGGATGTTGGGGACCGCGGCCTATATTCTGGCGATGGATACCTTCGGCCCGATCACGGACAACGCCGGCGGCATCGTCGAAATGAGCCAGCAGCCCGAGGAGGTGCGTAAAAAAACCGACCGCCTCGACGCGGTGGGGAATACCACCAAGGCCCTCACCAAGGGTTACGCGATTGGCTCTGCGGCATTGGCTGCCTTTCTGCTCTTTTCCGCCTATCTGGATGAAGTGGCCCATTACGGGCTCAAGCTGGAATCCGTCAATATCGCCAGGCCGGAGGTTTTCGTCGGCGGGCTTTTGGGCGCGATGCTGGTCTTTCTCTTTTCCGGTCTGGCGATCCGCGCGGTAGGAAAGGCGGCTTTCTACGTGATCAATGAAGTCCGAAAACAGTTCCGGGAAAACCCCGGTATCCTCAAAGGCACGTCCAAACCGAATTACGCTCGCTGTGTGGACATCGTGACTGTGGGAGCTTTGAAAGAGATGATTCTCCCCGGTCTCATAGCCATAGGGATGCCTGTCGCCGTCGGCGTTATCTTCCGTCTCTTTGGCGTAGGGGCGGAGGCGGTTGCGGCGTTTCTAATGGTCGGTACCATCGCCGGAATCCTGGTCGCCACCTTTTTTAATAACGGCGGCGGCGCCTGGGACAACGCGAAGAAATTCATCGAGAGCGGGCAATACGGCGGCAAAGGGTCCGATGCGCACAAGGCAGCAGTGGTGGGGGACACGGTTGGTGATCCTTTTAAAGATACCGCCGGCCCCAGCCTTCACGTGCTGATCAAGCTTTTAAGCACGATCACGCTGGTGCTGGCGCCGCTGTTCGTTTAGCGGGCCGCTGAAAAAGGCCCATCTGCCATCAGCCGGCCTAGGAGCATCTTTCCGGTCCGATGCAATACAGCCGTCTTACGCTCGCCAGAGAGCCAATAGTATCTCTGTGCTACGCTTGAACCTCCTCGTCTGGTGCATCGGCCCTTCAAGATACCCCCTTCTTTAACATCCTGGCCTGAGATTGACATCCTGGCTCATCCTCGGATAGTCTTGCGTCAAATTCGTCGGTAAGGAGCGGTTATGGAGTCACCCAATTACGAGTTCACCGACTCCCAGAATCAGACCGTCAGCCAGCTTGCCAGCCGGATGAAATGGGTCGGGATCTTTTTTGTTGCCTTGGGCCTGGCATTCGGGCTGCTTGGCGTTGCCGGCCTGGTCGCAACCGAGGGGGCCGTGGATCTTATCGTCAAGCCGATGATTCTTGTAATGGTCGCGGTCATTTTTTTCTTGAGCGGAATATGGACGGTAAATGCCGCCAGATTATTTACGTTAATTGTCCAAACGACAGGCAGCGACATTCTGAACCTTATGAATGCTCTGGGTACCTTACGGAAACTCTACTACATGCAATTTTGGCTTATCATCATTAGCCTGGTTGCCCTTCTCATTGCCTTTGCAATCTTCCTTGTTCTGGGCGTCCTCTAACCCCGGCTCCCGGTTTAATTTTCACCTCAAGTTGTGTAAGGTTAAATGTGCGCTTGCGCCCGGATGGTGAAATTGGTAGACACACGGGACTTAAAATCCCGAGGATCCGCAAGGGTCCGTGCCGGTTCAACT
>Ga0156156_1247_pt1 | contig 9914 bp, 15 predicted proteins | sample RifCSPlowO2_12_FD_107809 | JGI IMG/M metagenome (GOLD analysis project Ga0156156, IMG submission 107809) | Deltaproteobacteria bacterium RIFCSPLOWO2_12_55_13
TGAGGAAAGTCATGGAACGTGCCCACAATGAAATGAACGGAGCCGGCGGCGCTCGGCAGAATCTAGCCAAAGCCAAATTGCGACGAGGCACACGCAATGGCCAAAAGACGCTTATCGAGCAAGCGCATGGGCTTCAGGCAGATGATGGCAAGGCCTTAGAGGCGAATTGGACCGAGGCAGATTTTATCAATACCCTTTCGCACGAGCTACGCATGCCCATCCATGTGATTGTCGGTTGTGGCGACCTTCTCCTGGACGGCGCCTGGGGAGTGCTGCCGGAAAACCAGAAGACTATCCTGGCCAAGATCAAGCAAAACGCCTGCTATCTTTTAGACCTCATTACCGAACTGATAGAGCTCAATCGGCCCGATGGGAGGATGGGGCCGGCCCGGCGGGAGGAGATTAACGTTGATGGGCTCTTGGAAGAAGTGGAAGCTATGACCCAATTCATGCCCAAGGCCGATGGTGCGCATTTAGAGTTAAAGAGAACTCCGGGGCTTCCGCCGCTGTTTAGTGACAGAGATAAGCTGAAGATCATTTTACGTAACCTCGTAGGAAATGCGATTAAATTTACCCATAGGGGAAAAATAACGATCGCTGCTCGTTGCGATCCGAAAGAGCAGATGATGGAGCTTAGTGTCCGCGACACTGGGATCGGCATAGATGAAAAGGATCAGCAGCGAATTTTCGATATGTTCTGGCAAGGAGAGCAATCTCACGCGCGCCCTTTCGGAGGAGTTGGCCTTGGTCTCCACATCGTCAAGCGGCTTGCAGATCAGATAAGCGCCGAGATCGATGTAGAGAGCGAGAAAGGCAGAGGCTCTCTCTTCCGCCTCAGAATCCCCGTTCGACCCGATTAACCCGTATTTAGCCTGGTGCTAGTGCTCCCCATCGGGGGAGAAGATCCTCCCCATTTCTTTTCTCTTTCTTTAAGCCACGCAAGAAAAGCCCCCATTTTTAAAGCTCTTTCCGCGTGTCCATCTATGGCACGTTCGTTGCTAGTTTGACTGTCAGTGACAGGACGAAAGGAGGTGAGGAAAGATGGCACAAGTGCAGAAGTCGATGGACTCCTCGAGCTTGGCCGAGGTCGTGGACAGGATCCTCGACAAAGGCATCGTCATCGATGCCTGGGCTAGGGTCTCACTGGTTGGGATCGAGCTCCTGGCGATTGAGGCGCGAGTGGTAGTGGCCTCGGTGGAGACCTATCTCAAGTACGCCGAGGCGATCGGTCTGACGGCCACAGCGGCATCTCCAGCGTAAGAGGCACGAGAGAGGCCCGCTCTGTAGTCGCGGGGGCAGCACCTACTGCCCCCGCGGAGACAGAGAAATGTAAACAAAACGAGAAGGAGGAAGAACAATGAGTTTTACACAGTTTTTTGAGAGCCTGTCGCACGAGATCAACGATTCACGGGCAGGCCGTAGGGCAGGCATAGAGGGTATCAAGGCGCATATTCAGGAGATAAGAGGGAATGTCGAGGATTTCCTCGATACGTTTCGCTCCAAGCATAAGCAGATGGCGAGAGTCCTGAAGCATGAGGCCAAAGATCTCAGGAGGAAACTCGGGGGTGACGACAAAGCCAGGGTTAAAGCGGCGCACGAGATGATGGGAGAGATTCGGACAAGAATCGGCGGGATTTTCTCGGCCACCCATGGCATGCTCCGTGACTTAGCCGACGACCTGCACCGGGGAGGGGAGATCTTTAGAGGGAACAGCGCAGCTTCCTTTCCCAAGGAAAGCAGAAAAAAAAAGAGGGCGTAGAAGCCGCCCTGTTAAACACCGAGGCCGATAGACTCCTCACAGAGATTGAAAAGCATCCGGCAGGGATTAAGCTGGTCGATCTCGGCAACGCGCTAGGAGTGAACTGGCGTAGGCTTATCCGTGCTGTAGGAACCCTTCTGGAGGACGGGAAAATCGGGAAGATGGATGGCACCTACTACCCAGTCTGAGCTAGCGACGAGGTGAGCTATGAGTGATGACGGTTTAACTATCCTTCGGCTTGAACCGAGGGAGGATTTTGTCCTGACGCCGCCGATTGAGGCTCTGTGCCAAAGGGCGGTGGCTTACATGGATGCCGGCTACCCCATCCACCTGGCCGGCCCGGCAGGAACGGGGAAGACCACACTGGCCATGCATATAGCCGCACTCAGGGCAAAGCCGGTGATGTTGATTTATGGCGACGAGGAGTTCGGCACCTCGGACCTTGTGGGCGGAGAGAAGGGAATCGTCTCCAAGAAATTGATCGACAATTTCGTCCACTCGGTCCTCAAGACGGAGGAGAGCGTGCGCACCCAATGGGTAGACAACCGCCTCACGACAGCCTGTAAGAACGGTTTCACTTTGGTCTACGATGAGTTCTCGCGCTCCCGCCCGGAGGCGAACAATGTCCTGCTGGCGATCCTTGAAGAAGGGGTCCTGGCGCTCCCTGAGACTCGCTATGGCGAGACCTACATGCGGGTTAACCCTGATTTTCGCGCCATCTTCACCAGCAACCCGGAAGAATACGCCGGCGTCCACAAGACCCAGGATGCGCTACTCGACCGGATGATCACTATCGAGCTGGGCCACTACGACCGGGAGACCGAGACTGCCATTACTGCGGCGAAGTCGGGGCTCTCCGAAGATGAGGCCAAGAAGATTGTGGCCATCGTGGATGAATTCCGCCGGTTGGGAGTCAACAATTCCCGGCCCACGGTCAGGGCCTGCATCATGATCGCCAAGGTGATAGCCGGCCAAGGGGGGAAGGTGGTGGTTGACGACCCCATCTTTCTCGCTACCTGCACGGATGTCCTCGGGTGCGATAGCTTGAAGGTAAAAAAGGACGGGGTCTCCGTTGCCAGAGAGGAAGTCCTGAGGCTGATCAAGGCCCGTTTCAATTCGAAGGGAAAGCACAGACTTCCCAGGGCCATGAGGGCGTCATGAAGGCGGTCAGAAAAGGACTGGAGAATATCCGCACCTTGAGGAGCATGGTTAATAACTCCATGCCCATGACCTCTCGCGGCGCCCTTATGGAGCGCGCCCGATTGAATCAAGAGGAGGAACGATTGTGGAATGAGCTGGATAGGCTGCGGAGGCGGATGGGCGTGATCAAGAATCGGCTTGAGGAGATAGAGAAGATCGAAGCGTGGCTGGAACGCTTCGTCGAAGCTCATCAATCGTCATCTAGGAGTAAGGACAACGGTTCGACCGAAAGCACAAGAGGAAAACGCAGCAACAAGGAAATGATCCTGAAATATTAGAGGAGGAGAGGGTGAGATACGACCTGAAGCTGAACTGCATAAATTGTGGTCACAACGTCGGTTTGGATGAGAACGTCTATGCGGACTATGACGGCCAAATCAAGTGCAATGCCTGCTCGGCCATTCTCAGCGTGAAGATTGAGGACGGCAAACTCAAATTTATGGATTTTGTAAAGCTTTCGAAGGCCGGCGCTGAGGACTCTGTGTTGCGCCGATAAGGAGTTAGCCGTGGATTCTCAAGTCCAGCACGACCCCGAGGGTTTGAATGGCTCTGGCAAGGTGGTGTCGCCCCAAGAAGGGAGATTTATCTACTGCTTTACGGAGCGTGGAGAAGAGGCTTACCCTTTTACCGGGCTTGAGGGTGCAAAGCTAGAGACAATCTCCTATGGGGATATCGCTGCGGTTATAAGTCCCCTCAGAACTACCAGCCTCAATCAATTGGAGAAAGAGGCCGTATGGGAATCTATTTTAAAGCATCAGGAGGTGAACGGGCACATCTCCTCAAGTAAAACGGTAGTGCCGGTACGATTCGGAACCATTGCTGATGATTCCTTCGAGGTCAAAGAGCTTCTGCAAAAGATCTACCTCCAAGTCAAAGCGGCGCTCAAGAGGTTAGAGGGGAAAATCGAACTGGTTGTGCGTATCTCCTGGGATCTTCACGCTGTTATTCAGGAGGTCAAAGGAGAGATCACGATAGAAAACGCCGGCGCCACGGATCTCCAAGAAAAAATTACCATTGGAAGAGGGATCTTTGAGGCTGTAGAAAAGAGAAAGAGGAGCATCATAGATACGATCCACCATGGTCTTTACCCTTTGGCGGTCGATTTCTCCGTGGGCAGCATGCGCGAGTCGGAGGAGATGATATTTGACTGCAGCTACCTCGTTCGGAGAGGAAAAGAGACCTCTTTTGATGAGGCAGTCAACCGTATAGCGAACGAGTACGAAAGAACGATCACGTTCAAATGCATTGGTCCCCTCCCGCCCTATAGCTTTGCCCGTTTGGAGATTGCCCAGGGAAACTTTGAGGTGGTGGATGAAGCCAGGAAGGCTCTGGGGTTAGCGGAAAGGAGCTCTCTTGAGGAGATCAAGGCCTCCTACAGGAGGCTCAGCCTCATGCATCACCCGGACAGGAATCCCGCCGACCCAGGGGCAGAGGAACGCTTCAGAAACGTTGCTCAGGCCTATGAGATCCTCGAGGCTTACTGTGAAAATAATCGCTGGCTTGAGAAGGGCCGGATCTATCCATTCGCCAGGGAGGACGTAGAAAGCGCCGTGATGGTGAGGGATGGGGGCGTTAAATGACGATAGAAATGCCAGCTCGTGACGTGTTGCCTGAAAAGGAAGAGGAGGCTCCGCGAGGGAAATTTCTTTACGCGGTGATTCTCTCAGATAGAGAGCGGGAGTTTGGCCCCATTGGTCTGGAGGGTGGCAGGGTTTACGCGATTCCTTACCAGGACATCGCCGCAGTCGTTAGCGACTATCCGGTTACGGAGATCAAGTTCCTGAGAAAGAATCTCTCTCCCTATCATCTAACGATCAGAAGGGTTTCCGAGGAGTGCACCGCCATCCCGGCAAAATTCGGTCAAGTGGCTAACGATGCCGATAAGGTCAGGAGGGTGCTTAAGGCCAACTACGATGAGCTGAAAGAGGAACTCATCAGGCTACGGGACAAGGTGGAGATGGGACTGAAGATCTCTTGGACTGTAGAGAACGTCTTTGAGTACGTGGTGGAGGAGAGTAGCGGGCTGAGACATCTGCGCGATAGGCTTCTTAAGAGTTCCGCTTCCCTCACGCGCCAGCAGCGGATCGATATCGGCGCCCTCGTCTACGACAAGCTGAACGAGATGAAGAATGCGATTACGGAAAAGGCGATCACTCTGGTGCAAGACTCTGTGGAGGAGCTAGAGATCAACCAAGTCACCGAGGAGAAGATGGTGATGCAAGGCGCCTTTTTGGTCCGCAAGGATCGCCAGAACGATTTTGCCGCCTCGTCCCAAAAAGTGGCAGAACTGTTGGGCAAAGATTACGTCGTGAAGGTGGATGGCCCCTGGGCTCCTTTTAGCTTCATAAGACGCATCGAGCTCTTTCAGGTGCTTAACGGGGAAGATGAAGCAAATGAAGGAAATGGAGAAAAGGCGGCTTAACGAATGAAGGGCTCCATGGAATATCTTCCTGCATATCTCCCGAAGGGGAGGTATTTCTACGGGATCATACGGGCGGGAGACACCCAGGATCTCGGACCGATCGGTCTCAGAAGGGCCAAGGTTTACAGTATTGGCTTTAGGAACATCGCGGCCCTGGTCAGTGACCATCCCCTGACCAAGATAAAGCCGCTAAGAGAAACCCTCACCGCGCACCACCAGGTAATCAAGGAGGCAATTCAGGATTTTACCATTATTCCCATGGCCTTCGGTCACATCGTTCGAAGCGCTAAGGAGATCCGCAGGCTTCTCGAAGTTAACTACCCGGAAATTGATCAGGAGTTAAACCGGCTCAGCAACAAGGTGGAGATGGGGTTAAAGATTCTATGGGACGTGGACAACATCTTTGAATACTTTGTCAGCAGAGATAGGGATCTGCGCGATTTCCGCGACCGGATCTTCGGGCGCTCCCGCCAGCCCACACAAGGGGAAAAGATTGAGCTGGGACGTCTGTTTGAAAGCAAACTCAGCAGGGAGAGACAAATCCATACCGAGAAGGTGATCAGAGCCCTCAGCCGCTGCACGGTGGATGTCAAGGTCAATCCGCCGACCCACGAGAAGATGGTGATGAACGGGGTCTTTCTCGTTGAGAAAGGGAAGGAGAGGCCTTTTGAGGAGCGAGTTCACTTAGCGGCAGGCCTTTTTGATGGGAACTTCGGCTTTGACTACAGCGGGCCGTGGGCGCCGCACAACTTCATCGAGCTTAAGATAGCCGAGCTGGGGTCGATTCCCTCACCGCAGGAATCGCCGCGCAGGCTCCATAGGGGCCTATAGGGAGATATGGCATTTTTAATCGACAGTTTTCTTCTGTTTATTGCGGAAAAGATCCTTGAGCAGGCCGAAAAGGAGCTGATGAATGAGGATGAGGTAAGGCAGGAGCTCAGAGAGCTTTACGAACAGCTTGAAAGCGGGCGGATTACCGAAAGGGAATTCGAAAAAAGGGAAGAGGATCTGGTCAAGAGATTGGAGGAGATCGAGGAGTACAAAAAGGATAAGGCCGCCTGAGTCCCGTGATTGCGCAAGACCAAATCATAAGGGTTGACACCTCTGTCAGCCAGCAGGAGTGGCTGTCCGGCAGGCAGGTCACCCTGGTGGAAGTCCTAGACAGGGTTCTAAACAAAGGGGCGGTGCTGACCGGAGGTATTACGATCTCCGTGGCCGACATCCCCCTTATATACGTGGGCTTAAACCTCCTCATTGCGTCTGTAGAAACGCTGGCGCGGCACCAGTCTGCCGTGCCGGACACAGCACAGGCAGGTCGCACAGAGTTTTTCACTACCGGAGAAAAAGTTTATGGAGGCTGATCTCAGTAACCCCCGGCCCTCCCTGTCTGCGTGCCTGCCTGCGCAGTCAGGCCCCGCACAGGCAGGTCGGTTGAACCTGGAACCTGAAAAAGTAGAGCAGGGGCTGGCGAGGTTGGTTCTCTCCCTGATTGAGCTGCTCAGGCAACTTATGGAGAGGCAGGCCATTCGCAGGATGGAAGGCGGCTCTCTGAGTCCAGACGAGATAGAGAGATTGGGGACGACCCTCATGAAGCTGGAGAAGAGGATGGAGGAGCTAAAAGAGCACTTTGGTATCGACGATCTCAACCTCGATCTGGGCCCCCTGGGGAAGCTGATCGATTAAAGTCGAAAGGACTATAGATGCAGGGAGGACAGATAATTCATGCGACGCAGGCCACCAACCTGGCCGATATCCTGGAGAGGGTATTGGACAAGGGGGTGGTCATCGCCGGGGATATCAGGATCAAGCTGTTAGACATCGAGCTTCTCACCCTCCAGCTCCGCCTGGTGATCGCTTCCGTGGATAAGGCCAAGGAGATGGGAATCGACTGGTGGCAACTGGATCCCTTTCTCTCCTCCAGGGCGAAAGAGAATGGAAAGGGAGAAGAGGTCGAGGCTCTGAAACAACGGGTTGAGCAGTTAGAAGCTCTCCAGGTGTCCAAAAAGCGTAAGCAAGGACGAGCAAGAAAGAGTCATTATGAAAAAAGATAACAAAGAGTTTGATCTCTCTCAAGTGATCGGCGGAGCGCTCGATATCTTCGGCGTCAAGTTAGACCTCGGCAAGTTGCTCTCCTCCCCCGATGAGGTAAGGGAACGACTTGACGCATTGCGGGAGAAGCTCAAACAGGCCGGCGGGAAAGAGACCCAAACGGACGAGGAGTGGAGACAGGGGGTGAGCGTAAGAGGGCACGTAAAGACCCACGGCGTTCTCGGAGAGAGGGAATACCACATCGGGACAGGGGTGCGGCCGCCGCCAAAGGCAACCAAACCCCCCGATGTGGTGGAGCCGGCAGTTGACGTTTTCGATGAGGCCAGGGAAGTCGTGGTCGTGGCTGAGGTGCCCGGTGTGGGTCTCAATGACTTGAAGCTAAAAATTCAGGGCAAAGTCCTTTCCCTATCGACGAAATCAAAAGCCGGCATGAACTATAGAAAGGAAATTGGACTCAGCTCCGAAGTCGACGCCGATACTCTGAGAACAACTTGGCGCAATGGTATCCTGGAAATCCGGTTGAGGAAGAAGGACGGTGAAGGAGGTTAGATATATGATAATCCTAAAAGAGACCGATGTGAATTTCTTCCTCTTCTTGCCTGAAAGCACCCGAGTGGCAGTCATCGACGCTGAGGATGTTGCCATGGCCCTGGACGGCCTGGGGTATAACGTTCGGCATCTTATCAGGGTGTTTGAGGCCCTTGAGGAAAAGTGCTACGTGCGCACGGCACTGGGAGAGATGCGTCTTCCTAATGGATAAGGCACGAATTGGACGACCAAGAGATAAAGGCAGAGAAAGCGAACTTTCTCATGGGGCTAAAGTTCCATTGCACCCTACTCCTGGGTATTTTTTCCCTGCTTCTCTTGCCTACCCTTTTCTCCCTTTACTCCCTGGGAGGTATTCTCAAGCATTACGAGCGGTCCGAGTATCTGAGGATAGCGGATTTCGATCTCAAGGTCTTGGAAACCAAGAAGGCCATAGATAGCCTTAAGATTAAGGAGATGGATGATGAACTGGCGTATAGGTACGCCGCTCTTATAGCCAAATATGCTTCCTTATTCGAACTGGATCCTCTGGATATAGTTTCCGTCATATACCAGGAATCGAGCTTCAACCCTCAAGCCATCTCTCCTACCGGCGACTACGGCCTCATGGGCATCAACTGGCACTACGTTGGGAGACACCGCGTGAAAGACAAGAGAGATCTTCTTACTGTTGAGACGAACCTTAGAATCGGCGTGGAAATGCTGAACTTTTGGCGTGAGTTTAGCCGGAAAAACACAAGCAAGGGCGATGTCATCCCGTTCTTTTTCAATCATTACAACCAGGGGGTCGTCCTTCAGAATGGAGATTATGCCAAAAAGATTATGAACCTCCGCAAGAAGCTTGCGCTCAATCAAATCTTGATTCCCAACCACCTCCTTGCAATGGAAAGGCATGACGCGGCGAACATTAGTCCCTGAAAGTCATAGGAGGACTTCCATGAGATCAACATTGCACAAACAGACACGGATACACGCAGGCCCGTCGAGAGGCTCGATTCATCACCCCAGCCGTCTGTTGCCGATGAAGGGCCCATCCTTTTTGAGAGTCCCGCTTGAAGGTGTACGCCGTCACCTGATTCTGGCCAGAAGAATTAAGAGCGTCAGTGACACAGCGCAATACACGAATACTGCTGACTCTCGCGGCCGCTCAGAGCAGGAAAAATTCGAGCTCCTCAAGTCGCAGCTCCTTTCCATTATGTCCCACGAGCTTCGCACCCCGCTCAACTCGATCATCGGCTTCAGCGACCTCGTGCTCTCCGGCTCCTTCGGCCAGATCACGGACAAGCAGAAGGACGCCCTGGGGCGCGTCGTGCGGAATGCCAAGAACCTCCTCCAGCTGATCAACGACATCCTCGACCTCTCCAAGATCGAGGCCGATCGCATGACGCTGAAGCTCGGGCCCGTCAATCTCAAGATCCTCATCGGCGCCGCGACCGGCAACCTCGAGTTCAAGGCGCTGGAGAAGAAGATTTTCCTGAAGGCGGAGGTCGACCCGGACATCCCCACCCTGCAAGCCGACGAAGTCCGGCTCATGCAGATCCTGAACAACCTCCTCTCCAACGCGGTCAAGTTCACCCACGAGGGCGGCGTGAGCCTCACCGCCGGGCTCCTGGACCAGAACCGCGTGCGGATCGAGGTGCGAGACACCGGGATCGGCATGACCACCAAGGACCTGGCCAACCTCTTCACCGAGTTCTACCAGGCCGACACCTCCCTCACGCGCAAGTACGAGGGCACGGGGCTCGGCCTGGCGATCACCAAGCGGCTGGTCGAAGCCATGGGGGGGAGCATCTCGGTCGCGAGCCGGCTGAGCGAGGGCTCCACGTTCACCGTGACGCTCCCCCTGGTCGCCACGAGCGACGAGGCCGAAACCGTCACGCTCCCGCCGGTGCCCGTGCCCGCCAAGGCGGCGCCCCGGCCGGCCGTGTTCGAGGGGAA
>Ga0156156_1001_pt3 | contig 9556 bp, 9 predicted proteins | sample RifCSPlowO2_12_FD_107809 | JGI IMG/M metagenome (GOLD analysis project Ga0156156, IMG submission 107809) | Deltaproteobacteria bacterium RIFCSPLOWO2_12_55_13
GTCTTGTTTCCCATTGCCGGGCCTAACGTTCTTATAACGCACAAACCCTTCCTTGCCGATAATAAAATAGGAACGCTTGGCACGGCGTGTTGTTTCATCAAATGCACCAAAGGCCTTCGTAACCTTTTGATCCTGAAAATCACTGAGAAGGGGGTAATTCAATTTCAGGAAATCCGCAAAGGCCTTCTGCGAAAAGGTTGCGTTAGCGCTTATGCCTAAGACCTCGGTGTTCTCTGCCAAAAACTTTGTATAATTGTCCGCACCGGACGACAGAATATGCTCAATTCAGGTCGGGCTATAGTCCAGCAGGTAAATATTAATCAGCACATTCTTCCCCCTAAGGTTACTCAGCTTGAGTTTCCCTCCCTTCGTGCTGGGAAGTTCAAAATCCGGCGCTTTTTGCCCCACCTCCAGCGCGAGCAGACCTGGAGACAGGAAAAGCAGGACAGACAGAAAGATTGCCATGGTAGACGCTTTTCTCTTCATTATCCCTCCTTTCTTATGGCCATTTTAGAGTAGCGGAGTCATGACCGAGAAGCAATCTCTTCAATTACTTTATCACCTTATCCGCCCGCACGAGCAGTTCCGGTGGGATAGTAAGACCGATCTTCTTAGCTGTCTTGAGGTTGATAACCAGCTCAAACCGCGTCGGCTGCTCCACAGGTAGCTCGCTCGGTTTGGCCCCTTTCAGGATCTTGTCCACGTAGGTGGCGGCGCGCCTGTACAAGTCGGCGTCGTTCGGCCCATAGGACATGAGGCCGCCTATCTCTGTAAACTCCCTTTCACTAAAGATCGCCGGCAGCCGCCCCTTTGCCGCGAGGTCCACGATCCGTGATTGGTGAGCAATGATCAGGGCGTCCGTCAGCGTAAAGAGAGCGCCGGCGCCCTTCGAGGTTGCAACTCGAAATGCGCTCTCGAAATCGTTGGGAGCCCGCACCTCCAGGGATTGAAGCCGCAGCCCCAACGCCCGTGCTTGGACCTCTGTCTCTTCGAGATCGCGGGCCTTGTCCGGATTGGCCGCATTCCAGAGGACGGCCACACGGGAGAGCCTAGGAACTGCCTCCTTGAGCAGCTCCAGCCGTTTCCCGCTTAGCTCCCGGGCAAGGACGGTCAGCCCCGTGACGTTCCTGCCTGGTCGGGCGAGGCTGGCGACGAGCCCGGTACCAACAGCATCGCCACTGGCGGCCATGACGATGGGAATCGTTGTCGTCGCCCGCCGGGCAGCAAAGGCATCTAGCGTACTCGGCGTCACAATGATGTCAACCTTGAGACGGACCAACTCAGCAGCGAGATCGAAGAGCCGATCGAGCTTTCCCTGCGCAAGTCGGTACTCAATGGCGATGTTCTTTCCCTCAACATAGCCTAGCTCGCGTAACCCTTGCCGAAATGCCTCCTCGAGGGGCCCGAGCCCGGAGGCGGACGCCAGATAACCTATCCTGGGGACTTTCGTCCGCTGCTGGGGTTCGGCTATGGCTGCACCTGAAGCCAGCGCCACTATAATAATTAGCAGGCTAAGACTCTTTCTCATATTAAGAACAAAGTATCCGTGCTTAAAATTCCATCCAGTCACTTTCCCTGATCTTTACTGCTGTTCGGAGAACTCCGCAAGAAGGATCCCCTCCCCCAATTTGTGCACCATCCAGCGGTGGATGTCCCTGACAATCACGTCTCCCCCCGCTTCACCCATCACCCAGTGGCCGTGATCGGGGTACTCCTTGAGATCCGCACGCAGCGATTGTGCCACCGCCCGCAGGGAAGTCGCAGGAACCACCCTATCCTCACTCCCGCCAACGACAAGTACCGGGCAACGGATGCGCTTGGGATCAATCTCGACACGGCGGTCAAGAAACTCGCGCACCAGGTAACTGGACTCTGGAACCATGCGCCCAAGAATATCCGCATGCCGGCCTTGAGGGACAGATGCCAGCCAGAGGCGGCGGAAATCCTTTTCCTCGAGACAGAAGGGTCGGCGGAGAAAAATGAGGGGGGCATATTTGAGACGTAGATTGCGCCGCAGGCGCGGCGTGGCCATTTGGATCTCCCTGGGTGGCAGGCACGAGAGAAGAATTAAGGCGGATATTTTTTCATCTTCTGCAGCCTTTTGCGCTACCACCCCCCCCAGACTGTGAGCCACGAGGACCGGCGGGAAACCGGCGCTGCGAATGACCCGCTTGAGATCTTCCACGCAGTCCTGAAACTGCAGGCGCTTGAGGGCGGCGCGCCGCTCCGTCTCAAAGCGTCCCCTAAAGTTAATTGCCCAGCATTCCCATCCGAGATTGGCGAAATGAGTAGCCCACAGCCGCCAGCACCAACTGCCGGTCCACAGACCGTGAATCAGGACAAGGGGAGATTTGAATTTCGGCTTCTCGGGAGGTGAGGCATCTGCAAGCAGATCCCCTATCCACATTTCCATTTTCTTTAACCTAGCACATTAGCCGACAGCTCCAAACAGAAAGGCCCCCCGGCTATTCACCGGAGAGCCTTTTTTTGGGCAGCCAGGACAGCTACCCTGTCGCCTGAGATCAGGAGGGTTTCATGCACCTCCGCCACTCCACACCACAATTAACCTTACTTTTTCTTTTTCTTTTTGGCCTTCTTCTTTGCTGCCATAGGCACCTCCTTTTAGGATTCCCTGGGGTGGGTCTCTACTCAAGGGAAAGAAACTCACTGCTCAGGCGAAGAGACTCTTATCCTTCAAAACCCTCCTACATCTGGTATCTGGTTGGATTATAATAGCACAAGGAATTGTATGTCAAGAAAAAAATGTCATTTTATAAAAAAATAATTTCATTTGGTAAGTTAAATCTAAACACTTTTATAAAATTTTACCTTGCTAGAAAAAAAAGTTAGCGGATAAGAAAAATAACAGATTGTTTTATTCACTTAAAAAATTTTATGATAGGGCTCAAGCAGGGTAATAGCAACAAGCGGAACCCCTGGTCCAATTTGCTATCAGTTTCATCCTGAGGTAAATTGCGAGGAATTCTTCACGTCGACTCATGATTGACCATTTTATTAGATTAAAGGAAGGATCTGTATATACTGATCCTCCTTTCTGGACTCCGCCGCCTCGCGATCGCACCTTAACCGAAGAACGACAGAAAACTCAGAGGATCAGGTGAAACAAAGCTGGCTTGTCACCGTCTTCTTTTTTGTCCTGCTCCTGGTCATCCTCTATCTGGCCTTTCTCATCATCAGCCCGTTCCTCAAGGCCATTACCTGGGCGGCCATCCTTGCCGTCGTCGTCTACCCCGCCTATGCGTGGCTGCTCAAACTCCTGAGAGGGAGAGCCACCCTGGCCGCGCTTATCGTTACGATCCTGCTCACGCTGCTCGTTGTCTTCCCTGCCCTGCGGATTGCGGGTTTTCTTTCACAGGAAGCGGTGGAATTGGTAAAGGCGGCACATGCCCTCAAAAACGGTGGAGATATCGAGGCATGGAGGGAAATCCCTTGGGTCAATAATATTTTGAGACTCTGGGAAGCGGCTTCCTTTGAGCTGGCGGCTTTGGATATTGATCTCAGAGAAGCAGTGCTTCAAGGGACACAGCTCTCATCCAACTTTCTGCTTTCCCAGGTTAAAGGCATTGCCCAAAATGTCTTTGTTTTTGCTGTCAATATCCTGGTCGCTCTCTTGAGCCTTTTTTTCTTTTTACGGGACGGAAAAGAGACCTGTTACAAAATCCGCAGTCTTTTACCCATGGATCAAGAGCATAAGGATCATTTATTCGAGAATATCGTCGACTCCATATTTGCAGTGATCCACGGCTGTCTGATGGTAGCGATGGTCCAAGGACTCCTTGCCGGATTGGCCTACTGGATCTTAGGCGTTCCCTTTGCCGTCCTTTTGGGGGTAGCGACTGCCTTCACGGCACTGCTCCCCATCGGCGGCTCCACGCTGATTTCAATACCTGCCTCTCTGTACCTGTTCCTGCAGGGGGAACAGCTCAAGGGGGTGATTCTCCTGGCCTGGGGCTTAGGCGTTGTGGGAACCATTGATAATATTCTAAAACCCCTGTTCATTGGGAGCCGTCTCCGGCTTCCCATCCTTTTTCTCTTTTTCAGTATTCTCGGCGGGTTAAGTCTCTTTGGGGCCCTGGGACTGATTCTAGGTCCCGTGCTCTTCGCTCTCCTCGCAGCTCTTCTCGATCTTTACATGAAAGAATATGTGAAGATCTAGCAGGTAGAATCCAACTCCCTCAGTCCGGCGTTGATATGGAGTAAACGGCTGCCGGCAGTCTTTGCCAGCTTTTTCTGCACATCTTGCGCCATCGTAATGGTTGCGCAGGCAGTGGAAAAGAGGGGCTAAGCTGAGTTATATTATAAAAAGATTGTTGGCGGGCTATTTCAATACGTCCGGAAAAAGGGAGGATCCATGGCTGAAGATCTTCAGATAAAAAGAGAGATCGTATTAGAGGCGGACGCGGAGACCCTGGAAAAGATGCGCAAGGAGGGCCACGCACGCGGCTTTACGGTTTACTGCGATGAGGCGGAGCGCACTGGTGGCGACAACAGCGCCCCACCCCCGCTTGCCTATTTCGGCCTCTCGCTGGCCTTCTGACTTCTTACCCAAATTTCCCGGTACGGGGAAATGATGAAGACCAAAATCAGTAAGGCTCGTGTCTTTGTGAAGGCCAAGTTCAAAAGCGAAGGCTCAGTCCTGGCCGAGACGGTGCAGGCGGGCAGCCTGGGATTTGAAACCCGCCTCGAAATGGAATCCCGGGAACCGGCCGAGCGCGTCGCCGCGGTTGTCCGCAACGCCGAGAACGGATGCTATGTCATGCAAACGATTCTCCGCCCGGTGCCGGTCGAACGCAAATTTATTTTGAACGGCGCCTCCTTTGACCCCGGGGGGTTTCCGAAGAAAGGAAAGTAAACCCGTCAGAAAACGGAGATCCAAAGATGGCAATGAAAAAAAGGTCCGCACTGGTAGTGGATGACGAGCCGGACATAGTGCATATCGTTAAGACGATGCTGGAAGCGGAAGGGTTTGAGGTGCTGTGCGCGAACGACGGTTCACAGGTCTTCGATCTAGTGGCCGAGCGTATCCCGGATATTCTGATTATCGACAGAATGATGCCGGGGATGAACGGGATAGAGGTTATCAGCAAACTCAAGAAATCTCCCAGGACTGCCTCGATTCCGATCATCATGCTTACCTCTATGGACAAATTTGACGATGTCTCGGAGGGTTACAAACAAGGCGCCGACGGCTACATCACCAAGCCGTTCACCAAGGCACAAATTATTTCCGGGGTCAACTTGGTTTTAGCATCCCGCCCGACGCTCTCAACCGAGGCGGTGAAGTCCCATGCCCGCGCTTTTCTTAGAGCCTGCGCCAAACTCAGCAAACGGACAGAAGAGCTCGCAGGATGGTTTGCGGCCCAGGATGATCTGCCGCCCGGCGCTTGGATTTACCAAGGGCTTGAGGACCGGCTCCAAACGGACCAAGACCAGGAAGGCATCCTCAAGACAGCGCCCGAGTGGCATTACTGTTTTCGCGGCTGGGGGGTGGACTTTTACAACACCCAAACAGGAGAGCAGACGGATCTGGCGATAGGACCAGGCGGCCGGGGCGATACCTTCGATGAGTGGCGGGTCCAGTGCTATATTGAAAACCAGGCCCGGCGCGGTGTTGATTTTATGGATCTCCATAGAATGATTGAGCAGCACAGCGATGCTGCGGGCATGCTCATGGAGTATCTCTCCAGCCAGCAGTGGATTGAGCACGCCCAGGCCAAAGGAGATCCAGCGAAGAAGGAGCTGGACGCGCAACTGGGGGATCGATGGATCGTATCCGGCAAGGGATCCAAGATGCTTCAGCAAACTTAATCCTCGCTTTTCAGAATTCAGCGGAGTCCCGCAGTCACAATTTTTCAAAAACTTATCTTTCCATCAGGAAGAAATTTGCTCCAAGACCTATGAACCGGTGGACAATTGAGGTGGGCGAGACCGCTTTTGAAACAGAGGTCCTGGAACGCTCTTACCAGGTTCCAGTGATGGTGGATTTTTGGGCGCCCTGGTGTGCTCCTTGTCGTGTTTTGGGGCCACTGTTGGAAAGGATCGCCGAAGAGCAAAGCGGAGAGTTCATCCTGGCTAAGGTAAACGTGGATGAGAACCCTGACCTGGCGGCCCTTTTTCGCATCCAGGGAATCCCGGCAGTGAAGGTATTCAAGGACGGTCAGGTGGCGGCGGAATTTACCGGCGCTGTTCCCGAGAGCGCGGTGCGCGAGCTGCTTTCCGGCTTTCTTCCTTCAGAGGAGGACCAGCAGGCCTCGGAGGCGGCAAGGTTGGAGAAAGAAGGCCAGACGGAGAAGGCCAAGGCGCTCTATCAAAAAATTCTTGGGAGCGATTCCAACCATCCAAAGGCCCTTGTAGGGTTAGCTCGGATCCTTATGGCAGCCGGGGACAAAAAGGAGTCTTTCGATCTCCTTGAGAGGATCCCCCTGGGTACGGCGGAGCGCAAAGAGGCGGATCAGCTCATCGCCCGGGAGCAGCTCAAGGAAGGGAGCAGCCAGGACGAAGCGGCTCTGCGGACAATTCTGGCATCGGACCCCGGCAATTTAGCGGCGCGCTTTGGGCTGGCGCAAGCCCTAGCAGCACAGGAAAGATACGAAGAGGCGCTCGGAGAATTTTTAACCGTTGTTATGAAAGATAGGGGGTTTCGCGACGACGGAGCGCGCCAGGCGATGCTTCAGATCTTCGAGGTCCTGGGGGCTGAAAGCGACCTGGCCGGGCGGTACCGTTCCGAACTAGCCAAAGTTCTTTTTCGTTGAAGAAAGGCCCTTCTTGTTTGATACGATTCTTTCCTAAAAATGGGCGCTACCCGGTAAATAGCTTTTTCAAGTTGAAGGGAGAAATCCATCCAATCCCGATGTCAAGAGAAGCGGGGTCGCCAGCGAAAAATCCGAAATTTCCAAGGTCAGATTGTACAGAATGAAAGGCTCGACCCCAACGGCCCGTGATCTCTCGACGCAATTGGATCAATTATGCCTGACGAAAAAATTGTCCCCCTAGCTGAGATTGCGAGCGCCCAGCGCGCCTCACTTCAACGTTACTATCCCTGGGTTGTTATAGGGATTGCTTTTATCACCGTCGCCGTGGCCTTTGGCACGCGCAATGCCTTTGCGGTTTTTCTGATCGCGGTGATCGAAGAATTTCACTGGAGCCGCGGACTGGCCTCCGGCGCGCTTATGCTAGGTTCCGTAGTATGGACGTTGGCCGCACCTTTCGTCGGGAGTTTTCTCGATCGCTTCGGGCCGCGAATCGTCATACCCGTCGGAGCGTTGGTTATGGCGCTTGGGTTCGTAGTCAGCGGATTGGCACACACCGTTGCGGAATTTTATCTGGGCATGGGCATCCTGATGGGGTTTGGATTCGCCGCCCTCACCATGACCTCTCAAGCCACTTTCTTGTCCAACTGGTTTATTCGCAAGCGCGGCATGGCGATTGGAACGGCCGCTTCTGGAATCGGTTTGGGAATACTTGCAGTCGTGCCCTGGACGCAGTCGCTGATCACAGGGTACGGCTGGCGCGCGGCTTTCTTTATTCTCGCGGGTCTATTGGCGCTGGTCGTCGCGCCCTTGAATTACTTCTTTCAACGCCAAAAACCCGAGGAGATGGATCTCAAGGCGGATTTTGGCGACTTACGATATAAGGATTCCGCTTCGCACAAAAAAACGGCCCGCGCAGGCGGCCCGACTTTGAAAGACGCGCTAAAAACCTGGCGCTTTTGGGCGTTCGCTTTCGGTGTGTTGGCCGGCTCTATTCCGCTGCACATGGTGCTGATTCATCAAGTCGCAGCGGTAAGCGATGCCGGGTTCTCTAAAGAGGTGGCCGCGTTAACTCTAGGGCTGATCGGGCTCTTCACCGCGCCAGCGATGATTTTTATGGGCTTATTAGCTGACCGGATTGGGCGTCAGTGTTCTTACGTGATCGGATCACTATCGCTGATGGCCGGCATCTTTTTCTTGATGATGATCACCAACGCAAAACAACATTGGCTGCTCTATGCATTTCCGCCTTTTTTTGCCGTTGGCTTTTCGTCTCGTCAATCGCTTTATCCCACCATTGCCGCCGATCTGTTTTATGGAAAGTCCTTTGGCTCGATCATCGGCGCGATCGCGCTTTTTATCGGCGCTGGAGCCGGGCTTGGGCCATGGCTGGGCGGCGTGATTCACGATTGGAGCGGCAACTATTTTTGGGCATTCTCGGTCGCTCAGGCATTGGCCTTTTCTTCCATGGCCTTTATTTGGCTGGCCGGTTCGCGCAGCCATGAGCGAACAGACGCTGCTTAACACAACCGCAGGCCTCAACCACACACCTACCGCCGCGCGAGCTTTCAGCGCAGTTGCTCTTCCGCCAGTTGTTGAATCCGCCTGCGCTGAGGAATCATATCCTCGGCTTGAACATTATGGTACACACGACCGGGTTTCATTGCGCTCTTGGGCTCTGAAGGGGGCACATCCACGCGGCGGCTGTTCGTCAGGGTCTTAACCCATTCGATCTGACCATTCCGCGAAAGAAGCCAGTTGATATAAATCTTAGCCGCGTTGGGATGAGGCGCCCGGTTGAACAGGCCGATCCCGCTCGAGCCGGATGCCCAGTAGACGTCCGTTTTCGGATCTACCACGGCACCGATATTTTGTCCGGCTCCCTTCCCCTGGAAGAGAACCAGGACATACTCATTGAGACCGATGGCGATTGGATACTGTCCGCGCACCATCCATTCGACGAGCTGACGCCGGTCGTGGGTCACGGTGAGCTTCTGCTCGCTGAGCAGTCTTCGAACAAAATCCTCCCCGTAGGCCAAAGACATAACCAGGATGTCGGTCAAACCTTTCCCCTCGATGCGGGGGTCCTGGATGACGATCTTGCCGCGCCATCTGGGCTCTAATAGATCGCGGGCAGATTTAATCTGATCGGCAGAGACGAGGTCGCGATTGAGGTAAATGTTATCTCCCGCCAGGGTGCCGCCGAAGACGTAGAAAAGTTTTTTTTCTATGTCCGCCCAGCCCGAATTAAAACCGCCAATCCAGTTGTTATCGTTCTTGACCTCCGGGAGAATAAGCGCCGGCTTCAACGGCTCGAAAGCTCCGACCGGCTTGAAGCCCGCAAGGGCCGAGGTGGGGCCCGAGATATAGAGATCCCAGCCGAAAACGCCCGCCTGGCGCTCTCTGAGAATACGCGCGACCTTATTTCCCCCGCTGCCACCAAACAGTTCGGCCTTGATCTTCGGATAAGCTTTTGTAAAACCATCGACGATAGCCTTGCGAAAAGAGTCTCCCGGAGGTCCGGCGATATCGATCTGCCCCTCTTTCTCGGCTGCCGCCAAAGTCGCTTCCCATTCCTTCTGCCAGCCCGATTGCGCGCGAACTTCTGCAGTCGAAACCAGAGCGACGGCCAGCGAAGCGACGAGAAGAAAAAACCTTGCCACGACCCGGTTATAATACCTGGCCGTTCTCAAGTCAACGTTCTGCAGCGCCCGTGACGGGCCGTGGGCATTGGCGTCATAGAAATAAAAATAGGGGAGCCCCAATTGCCCCCCTATCATAAAAAC
>Ga0156156_1242_pt1 | contig 9478 bp, 9 predicted proteins | sample RifCSPlowO2_12_FD_107809 | JGI IMG/M metagenome (GOLD analysis project Ga0156156, IMG submission 107809) | Deltaproteobacteria bacterium RIFCSPLOWO2_12_55_13
GTCATCCGTGAATCTTTGCAGGCTCTCAATGAGAGAGCTCCAAGACTTCTTTCTTGGGCGAAGCACCAGGGCTGCTCCCCTCCTTTGAATCTCCACTTCCTCACCTTCCATCTGAAATTCCTTCGGTATCCTCACAGCCTGACTGTTGCCGCTACGAAAGATCTTAGCCGTTTTCATGGTCGCCTCCGTATATACGTCAGGATATACATTGGGTGGTGGCCCTGTCAAGGCAGGATACTCTGGGCACGGCAGCTTCCCGTCCCGGTTTGCAACTATGGGTTTGCTCCACGACCGGCCCTGGAGTAATATAGGGCCGTGGTTTCTCTGCGTACCTCGCTTGTCCCCTTTTTTATTATCTCTCTGGTCCTCCATATGGGTCTGCTCTTTTTCTCCCGGCCCAGCCTGCCAGGAAAAGGGATGGCCGTAGAGCAGATCCCCATATCCCTGCTGCCCGAATTTAAAGAAAAGGGCGCAGAGCCCTCCGAGACGGTAAAGGAAGCTCCGACGCGGCCCTCCAGAACCCCTGCGCAGGTGGCGAGAAAATCCACTCCAGTACCTGCGGAGACGGGAAAGCGTACACAGGAGTTCTCCAGACAGGAGCTGTCCAGACAGGATCTCTCCAAAGACGAAAGATTGACAGGACCGGAGCAGCAGGAACGGGGAAGATACACGATCGTCCAGCGGCCTCTCCCTACCTTAAAAGAGCTTCTACCGCCTGCGATCTGGTCTCCCTCCATTTAGCAGCCGAACAACAGAGAAGGGCCTGTCCGCTTAGATACGAGAGAGCCTAAATACGTTTCCTACTTTACCAGCATCAAGCGGGCCATCGAACATGTATGGGAATACCCGGAGTCGGCCCTACGGTTGGGGCTGCAGGGAAAACTCGTGATGGAATTTACGATCTCAGGGGATGGCCGCCTGGAAGGGACGCGTCTGATTCGTTCTTCCGGTTTTTCCGTTCTGGATCAGGAGGCGGCGCGCGCCGTGCAGGCCGCCGCTCCGTTTCACGCGATCCCGCCCTGGATCGGCAAAAGCCGTCTGGAGGTGGTTGCCAGCTTCGAGTATCACGACAACCGGCTAAAGTACGGGTATGTACCCTAACAATTTTTAATTCTTGATTTTGAATTTTGAGTTATTCAGAAGTTCTGACAACTCATAACTAAAAATTCAAAACTCAAAACTGAGCTGGCTTTTTGCCTATTCTTTAGCCGGTTCCCACCGAAGCACAGGTTTTCTTGCCGCGCGCGCCTCATCCAGTCGTCCCACCGGCGTAGTATAAGGAGCGCCTTTCACCAGGTCTGGGTGCTCTTTAGCCTCCCGGGCAATGGAGTTCATGGCGTCGGCAAAGGCATCGAGGATTTCCCGGTTCTCGGTCTCCGTCGGCTCGATCATGAGCGCCCCGGATACCACTAGTGGAAAGTAAATGGTGGGAGGATGAAAGCCGTAATCTAATAATCGTTTGGCGATGTCCAGAGTGGCAACTCCATGTCTCTGCTGAAGACGATCGGTAAAGACGCATTCATGCATGCAGGGCTCCGGGTAAGCAAGCTGATAAGCGCCTTCGAGTTTTTTTCTCAGATAGTTGGCATTGAGCAGCGCCATCCGGCTCGCCTCCTCCAGCCCGTCGGATCCCAGGGAAATAATGTAGGCATAGGCCCGCACCAGAATACCGAAATTCCCAAAGAAGGAACGCACCCGGCCCACAGATTTGGCAAAGTCTTCCCGGAGCACGAAGCTCCCGTCTTTCTTAAGGATGCGGGGCACGGGGAGAAAGTCGCGGAGAAAGCTCTTCACTCCCACAGGACCCGCGCCCGGGCCGCCCCCACCATGAGGGGTGGAGAAGGTCTTGTGGAGATTGATATGCAGCACGTCCACTCCCATGTCCCCCGGCTTGGCTATCCCCATCAAAGCATTCAGATTGGCCCCGTCGAGGTAGACCAGACCGCCCTTCTTATGCACCACCTCGGCAATCTCCTGGATGTTCTTCTCGAAGATGCCCAGGGTATTCGGGTTCGTGAGCATCAAGGCCGCAACCTCTTCGTCCATAACCTCAGCCACCTTCGCAGCCTCTACCATTCCCCGATTACTGGAAGAGATCTGGACTACCTCATAGCCACAAAGAGTCGAGCTGGCAGGATTAGTGCCGTGAGCCGTGTCCGGAACAATGATTTTTCTGCGCGGATTGCCCCGCTCCCTCAGGCAGGCGCGGATGACCATCAGTCCTGTCAGTTCTCCCTGGGCTCCGGCTGCCGGCTGCAAGGTGACGTGAGCCATACCGCTGATCTCAGCCAGCATCTCCTCAAGCTCATAGAGCAATTCGAGCGCCCCCTGAATCAGCTCAGGAGGAGCCAGCGGATGAAGCGAGGAAAAGCCCGGCAGGCGCGCTACCACCTCGTTTACCTTGGGGTTATACTTCATGGTGCAAGAACCCAAGGGGTAGAATTGGCTTTCGATGGCGTAGTTAAGATGCGAGAGCCGCGTGAAATGGCGCAGCACCTCCAGCTCTCCCAGCTCCGGGAAGCCGGGGATGTCATCGCGAAGCAGCTCGGAGGGAATTTTTTCCCCACCTTCCCCTTTTTCCTCGGGCCAGAAAAAGCCGCTTCTCCCCGGTGAGCCGCTTTCAAAGATCAAAGGGGGAGCAGAGCGTCGAAGATCAGTCCCCGGAGAATGTTCTGACAAGGCGCTCGATCTCCTCTCCCTCGTTCATCTCGGTCACACAGACAAGCAGGCAATCTTGCAGTTCAGGATACCAGGGGGCCAGGGAAATGCCGGGAATTATCTTTTCCGCGGCAAAGCGGGACTGGCTCCGGGCCAATCCTTTCGACCTTAAGACAAACTCATTAAAAAAAGGGCCGGTAAAGACAGGCGCCAGCCCCGCATCCTTTACCAGACGCCCTTGGGCATCGTGCGCCCGGCACACATTGACCTCGGCCAGGCGGCGCATCCCGCTCTTGCCAAGAGTGGCCATAAAAACCGTTGCCGCCAGGGCACAGAGAGTTTGACTGGTGCAAATGTTCGATGTCGCCTTCTCGCGCCGGATGTGCTGCTCGCGGGTGGAAAGGGTCAGGACAAAGCCCCGACGTCCCTCGTGATCGACCGTCTCTCCGGCTAGCCTCCCCGGCAGGCTGCGGACAAATTTCTTCCGGCAGGTGAAAAACCCGAATCCCGGTCCTCCCAGAGACATCGGGACGCCCAAACTCTGCCCTTCCCCCACGGCGATATCGGCGCCCCAGGCTCCTGGCGGTCTGAGGAGCGCCAAAGAAAGCGGCTCGGTCGTAACCGTAACAAAAAGGGCCCCGGAGCGAGCACAGGCCTCCTGGATGGGCGCAAGCTCTTCGATCACGCCGAAGAAATTGGGATAACCCGCAACGACACACATGGCCTTCTCATCCACCTCTCTTGCCAGGAATTCCGCATCCGTTTCCCCGTTGCGATCAAAAGGAATCTCGACCAGTTCGGTGTCTTCGAGATTTCTGAGATAGGTCGAGACAACCGCTCGATATTGTGGATGAAGCGAGCGTGAAACGAAAACCCTACGCCGGCTTTCCGATTGAATCCGCCGCGCCATCAGCACCGCCTCGGCGGTCGCAGACGCGCCGTCGTAGAGCCCGGCGTTAGATACCTCCATTCCGGTCAGCTGACACATAAGGGTTTGAAACTCATACATGGCCTGAAGCGTCCCTTGACTGACCTCGGGCTGGTAGGGGGTGTAAGAAGTTGAAAACTCTGAGCGGGAGATTACCGCGTCCACGGTGCTGGGGATGGCATGGTGGTAAATGCCGCCGCCGAGAAAAAAGGTCCAGCCTTCGGGGGTGGCATTTTTCGCGGCGAGGGCCGCCATGCGCTTCTTTACCTTCACTTCGGTCAAGCCCGAGGCGAGGGAAATGGCGGCGCGCTCCCTGAGAGATTGGGGGATATGATCAAAGAGCTGCTCGATCCGGCTCAAACCGATAGTCCGGAGCATCTGCTCCTTATCCGAGGCGGTATGAGGGGTATAGCGCATGAAAACTTTTATTCCTCGTCTTCGCTTTCTTCTTCCCCATCCTCCTCCGCTTTTTGCTGTTCCACGTACTCCGCATACTCTTCCGCGCTCATGAGATCTTTGAGGTCATCTTTGTCGGTCATCTCCACCTTGATCAGCCACCCGTCCCCGTAGGGATCATCGTTGATCGTTTCCGGGCTATCCGGCAGGGTATCATTCACTTCGACGACCGTGCCGCTTACGGGCGCATAGATATCCGAAACCGCCTTCACCGACTCCACGGCGCCAAAGGGATCATCTTTGACGATCTTCTCCCCCACCTCCGGGAGCTCCACGTACACGACGTCGCCGAGCTCCTGCTCGGCGTACTCGGTGATCCCGATAATAGCGACCTGGTCCTCCACCAGCACCCACTCATGTTCTTTGGTAAATTTTAATCCTTCAGGATACTCCATCGCTCTCCTCCTTATGACTATTTCCTAATCAGCTCACCGATGATAGAAGGGCAAAGCAACAATTCGAGCTCCCACTCTCCGACCTCTTATCTCCACTTCCACGTCGTTTCCGACATCCGCCTCCTGCGCGCGCACATATCCCAACGCGATCGACTTACCGAGGGTCGGAGATTTCGTTCCGCTGGTCACCCGACCTATGAGATCGCCTCGTTTGAGAATCGGATATTGGCTGCGAGCGATGCCCGGCCCGGTCATCTCTAACCCGACGAGTTTACGCTTCACCCCTGCTTGCTTCTGTTTGAGCAGGGCTTCTTTCCCCAGAAAAGATCCTTTGGAAAATTTGGTAACCCATTCCAGGCCCGCCTCCAGAGGAGTCGTGTTATCGTCCAACTCGTGCCCGTAGAGGGGATAACCCTTCTCCAGTCGCAGCGTATCCCTGGCCCCGAGACCGGCAGGCTGAAGCCCGAGATCGCTTCCCGCATCTATAAGGTTGCTCCACAGCCTCTCGCCCAGGTCGGGATCGCAGTAAAGCTCAAAACCGTCCTCCCCCGTATATCCGGTTCGGGCCACCAGGCAGTGGCTTCCCGAGACCGCGCCGAAGGAAAAGTGAAACGACTTTATCTCTGCCAGGCGCAGAGGGGTCAGACGCTGCAAAATCTTCTCGGCCAGGGGCCCCTGGAGAGCCAACTGAACATAACGGCAACTGGTATCTCGAACCTCCGCCTCGCCCTGTGATTTTCCTAGAATCCACTGAAAGTCCTTATCCGTATTAGCCGCATTGACGCAGATCAGAAAATGGTCCGCTTCCAGCCGGTAGACTACGATGTCGTCGATCGTTCCGCCATTTTCGTTGAGCAACAGATTATACTGCGCCTGACCGATTTTTATCCGGGCGACGTCGTTGGCCGTGAGTCTCTGACAGAGATCCAAGGCATGGGGGCCGGATAATTCGACTTCCCCCATGTGGCTGACGTCGAACAGGCCGGCCCGCTGCCGCACCGCTAAATGCTCCTCTATAACCCCACAGTACTGGACGGGCATCTCCCAACCCGCAAACTCGACTATCTTCGCCCCGTGACTTCGGTGCAGCCGGTAGAGAGCGGTTCTCTTGAGCCTTTGGACCTGAGGTGTGGTTGCCGTTTTCACCCGACTCGGCTCAACCTTCTCGCTGCAGAGACTCCTTCGCCGCCCTCAAGGTATTGAAGAGCAGCATGCAGATCGTCATCGGACCGACTCCGCCGGGGACAGGCGAGATCCAGGAGGCGCGCTCTTTGGCGCTCTCGAACTCTACATCGCCTGCGAACTTACCGCTGGGGAGTCGATTGCTCCCGACGTCGATCACCACCGCGCCCGGCTTGATCCAATCACCGCGGACCAATCCTGCCTTACCGATAGCGACGATTAAAATATCAGCCCGACCCACCTCGTCCTTGAGACGGGCGGTGCGCGAATGGCAAATGGTTACCGTCGCGTGCCGGGCAAGAAGCATCAAGGCAACCGGCTTCCCGACGATATTACTGCGACCTACCACCGTAACGTTCTTGCCCTTGGGGTCGCAGCCGATGGAATCCAACAGCTTCATAATCCCCATAGGCGTACAGGGTTTGAACCCTTCGCTGCCGAGCAGGAGCATTCCCTGGTTGAACGGATGAAAGCCATCGACGTCCTTTTGGGGGGAAACCGCTTCCAGGATTTTCTCCGAGCGGATGTGAGCCGGCAGGGGAAGCTGGACGAGGATGCCATGGATCTCCTTGTCCTGATTCAAGTTGTGGATAAGAGAGAGCAGCTCCTTTTCTGAAACCGAGGCGGGGAGAAGATGCTCCCGGGACTGGATCCCTACTTCTTTGCAGGACTTCTCCTTGAGTCTAACGTAGAGGTGAGAGGCGGGGTCGTCTCCTACCAGGACCACTCCGAGACCGGGGACCATTCCCCATCTGCGCTTGAGCCCCTCGATCTCCTCTTTGATTTCTTTCTGGACTTCTCGCGCAACGGCCTTGCCGTCAATGATCATCGCCATAATTCCTCACAGCAGGTTAGGGACTCTATACAGGAAAAAAAGTTTTTGTAAAGACTCCGATATCTTTTCGCCATAACATGGAGCACGGGTGACGTCAAATCCGCTTGAGCTTTGCCGTGCAGGTACCGATTATGGCTGCACGGAATGCTGGACGCTGCCAGATAGGGCCCTACCGTTTTTAACGTACTGGTATTCCACTCATCTTTACCTCGGCCCCCGACCGGGCGCATTCTTCCTCGAAGAGGCGCCGGATCTCCGGATCCTCGTCCTCGTATTCGATTTGCATACCTCCCTGTTTGACGGAGACGTCGGACTTGATCTTGCCTGGGACAAGCTTGTGGCGCCGGCTCAGCATCTTGAGTGCCAGGTAACGCGCAGGTTGGTCGCCCGAATTGAAGTGCTGGTGAAACCATCCTTCAGGCGGAACTACCAGCGAGCCGGGACCCCAGGCGAAGCGCATCCTCTCCGCGCCCTCAGGCCACATGAAGGAGTATCCTTGTCCGGTGAGAATCATGACATGCGCCCCCGGTCCATGGCGGTGGGCTTTTTTATAGATGCCGACCGGGAACTGAGAGACGTGGGCTCCCATCGTGCTCTCGGCCAGCTCGAAGAAAATCGTGCGATTGCCTTTGCCGCGCTCGTGCCAGGCGATAGGCTCGATGCTGATCGCGTCCGCGACGAAGTTGGTCTCTAAAACACGATCATTATACAGCCTTCCCTTTCCGCCGAAATAGCCATCCTCGCCTTTGAACCTGTCGGAGAAAACATAGGGGTTGTTCAAGATAAAGTCTTCGCAGTGAAACAGATTGAACACGAGCGGCGCGCTGGTCACGGAAATGAACCGAGCGTCGCGGTCGCCTTGCCCGTTGAAGTGCTGGTAGCATGCGTTCAGGGGAATTGCGAAGAGACTGCCTTTCTGCCACTCAAAGCTCTGCTTGGGCCCGTTCTCCTGCCACATCGTCGTTGCCCCGCGCCCTTCGAGAATGTAGACCAGCTCCTCGAACAGGTGGCGCTGGGGCCTAAGGCTTTTTCCCGGCGGGATGCTGCAAACGTAGGCGTCGTCGAGATATCCGCTTCCGTCGAGATTGATGAAGACGCCGTTGCCCCCCATTCTCTCCCACCACTTGAGCGGAACCTCGTAAACATTCTCGACACCGAAACCCTTGACGACATCGACTCCTTGCGAAGCAGCCCACGTGTCGTAGGGAGTGTCCATCCGCTCCGCATTGCGGTCTATCCTCTCGTAGCTCGGCAAGCCCTCAGCCTTCATAAAATTAACCTCCCGAATAAATTAGACTTTCTCTTTTTCTCTTAAAGCCATCCTGGATGTCAAGCACTGACGGCCTTGACAATCATAGACAGTAGCGAGATATGTTCGAGGATAACCTTTCCAAGGAAAATAGCATGAGTAAAGATGTAGCGAAAAAATTCCTCGCCGCGCTGAACCGGGGGGAAGGACTGAGAGACGAGTTTATCTGCTACATGGACTTTGAAGACTACAAGTCCTTTCCCGACCCCTTTCCCCGCGCCGCCTTCACCGTCAAAGAGGTCCAGGAGAGTATCAAGCGCTATCCCAATCCGGAAAGGCCCCGGGAGCAATTCCACTGGGATATTCATGGGAGACTCCTGACTCCCGCCAGACCATCGATCCCAACCGTGGCGCTCGTGATGATCCACGGCGGCGCCGCGAACGAATACGAGTTTCTCTTCACTCCTGACGGTCCGGAAAAGTATCTCGATCTCACACAAGGCCCTCCTGGAGACTCCAGGGCCGGCATCGCTCAACACATTGCCTCATTGGGGATACCCGTGCTCGCGATCTCTTTACCCGGACATTACAGCCGCAAAGCCTGGCCCCCGATCCCGACCCGGCGGCCGGAGTTCATCATCGGCGACATTCCCGGCAATAAAGAGCTCGAAAACCGCCTCGCCGTCTACACCTTCCGTATGTGTCTGGAGGCGATCAAGCTCTTGATCGAGCGTCACCTGCCCGAACATAAGCTCTATATGTGGGGCCACTCCACCGGCGGCGAGTATTTCTACCTGATGGAGCAATACGGTTTGAAAAACCCTCTTATTGGTGGTTTGGGCTTCGGCACCGGCATGCCGGCCTGGCTGCGCAAGGAATGGGACCTGGCCGCGGCGGACAAATCGCCGGAGGAGCGGGCCAAGAACTTTCGCGCCGTCACTGATCTCAGCCGAAGGTCGCCGGAAGGATACGTAAAAAGCGGTTATGTCGGACCTAACCAGCCGTGGGGGAGCGTGGAGCGGTGGTTCGAGCTCGAGAATCACCGCCGTCCGCAGTTCAAGCCCTTCCTGCAGGACATAGAGCACAGCGCCCACGACGTGCTCCTCGATGAGATCAGAAACATATCGGGGCTGCCGGACGAGGAGCTGTTCATTACTTTCAAGGCGGACTTAAACCGGCTGCGCGGGAAAAAGATGCTCTACTTTGTCGGCGAGCTCGACAAGGGCCACTGGATCGAAGGCGGAAAGAAGGGGTTGGAATTCCGGCGCGAGGTCTTCGCCTTTCGGCGATTCGCCCAGCATGCGGATAAGGTAAGATTAGTCGTCGTCCCCCGCCTCACCCACTACGGCCACGTGGAATCCTACAATGAGCGGTTGGCCAATTTGATGGTGACGGGGTTCAAGGAATACTTCCAGGCAAGTTGAGACATCTAATAAAGATCGCGGCAATCATGAAGAAAAGCATTATATAAGGAGGACCATAGGCGATGAAGAAGCTAAGAGAAGAAACGGTTCCATACAACACCGGATGGGCCGCAGAACTCAAAAAAGGACAGATCATCCGCATCACCGCGACGACCACGGTCGATTTCGTGGTTTTCAGGCTGCAAAACCTCAAAGAGCGCTTCGACCAGGCCCGCACCAAAGTCTACAACATGAAGATTTTCATCACGACCGGCGACAAGCTGATGGGACGCAACAATCAGCACATGATGACGATCATCGAGAACACCAACCGGGAAGGAACTCACGACCTTCAGAAAGGCATGTGCAGCG
>Ga0156156_1048_pt3 | contig 9144 bp, 10 predicted proteins | sample RifCSPlowO2_12_FD_107809 | JGI IMG/M metagenome (GOLD analysis project Ga0156156, IMG submission 107809) | Deltaproteobacteria bacterium RIFCSPLOWO2_12_55_13
CGAAACTCATCGCTTGGTTCGTGCGCGGTCCACTTAAAAGCGAGAACTTCCTCAGCCGGGACATTCGTGATCTTTGTGAGATCGCTGATGACAGGGCCGTGGCGAGTGAAGCGGACCTTCTTCTTAACTTCCCTTCCTCCCCGTATGGCTATTTTTTCCTCTTCGTATCCCATTCTTACCCATTGGCTCCCTGCGAGATAAAGATCAGGCTCTGTTGGGTGGATTTTCTCCTGGTAGAGATCGCCGTCGTCACAGATCGCTGCGGTCACCCCCCAGGCGATCCGGCGATTGTGACCGAGCTGGATGCACGGAGAGCCTGGAATAGAGGCGCCCCACACCTCGAAGTCATCTCCCTCTTTGTGGCTGGCGGCAGCCTTGAGATGCATGAGGTACCAGACCGACGGGAGCGTCATTCTCAAATGGGGGTCGTTGCATAGAATCGGCATTCCCGTGGAAGAGCGCCGGGGTGCGATCACCCAGTTGTTGCTTCCCTGGTTTCCAACGGCCCAATCGCTCTGCTGGAATGTCCCGTTCACAAAACGAAGGATTTCCCGAGCCTCATCCGCGACGAAGCGGGTGACGCTGGGCGCTCCCGCTGGATAGCTCGGCAATAGAGACTTCAGTTTAACCTCCTGGCCGCTTAATTTTTCCGTAAGGGCGCTCCAGGTGAGGCGCGTGAAGAGGGAAGTGGAGAGAAAAAAAGCAAAGCCTTTGCCGATGGTGAGACTATCCTCAGGCCGCCAGGGTTCCGGCTGATAGCGCAGAAGGCGGAACTCCAGCGGCAGAGAGCTGAGATGAGTCTCAATGTAGCAATTGACGCCTTTGCTGTAGGCCAGCAGGCGATCGACATCTTGCTCCGGCAGGAGCCTGAGCGAGGCACAGGCTGTCCTGCGAATTCCTATCAGCCGGATGAAATAGTCCAGGTCCACCGTGCTCTTATCCCGGAAATGGATCGAAAGCTCTTTCCACGGAACGGCTTCTTCACCCAGGATCTCTGCCAGCCGGCCACAGAGAAATCGGCGATTCAAATCCATCTGCCAGAGCCTTTCCTGGGCGTGCAGGTATCCCTGAGCCAGGAAAAGGTCGTGCTCGTTGGCGGCGCAAAGATGAGGGATGGCGTAGGGGTCCCACGAGACTCCGACTTTCTCATCCAAGCCGGGGAGCAGGATGGCGCCCTGTGTCTTAGGGGCGGCTTTTCGGACCCAGGCGCATAGCAGCGGTCGGAGGACGGAGGCGATGAGAGATACAATCATTCAATGCAAAATGCAGAGCGCAAATTGAAAAATGCAAAATGGAAGAAATTGTTCTAGTTACATGATGGCGCGCATGGAAGGGCGCTGCTTCATTCGCTCTAGCCATTTTCCCAACTGGGGTAGGGCCGGGTCGGGTAAAACCCCAAAACCCTCCAGGCGCATAAATCGGGGAATGAGGTCCGCGTCTAAAAGCGAGAACTCACCCGCCAAATAGAGTTGATCTCCGATCTCACGCTCGAAGCGCTGTAAGAGATTTTTGAGATCCTTCTTGGCGCCGTCTATGACTTCCTGGTTTCTTTCCTTGGCGTCTTTCATGAGCTCCTGGCGAAGCTTCTGGTAAGGGGAGTCGAAATGGGCCATTCCGTAATCGATGAGGATGCGGATCTTGGCTTTCTTCGCCGGCTCCCTGGGCATCAAGGGCGGTTCAGGATATTTTTCCTCGAGATATTCATTGATGATTAACGATTCGTAGAGAACTGTCGCCCCGTCGATGATCACAGGCACCTTCCCATAGGGGTTGAGCTTCAGAAAATCCGGTTTCTTCTGTTCCCCTTTCCTCAGGTCAACGGGAATGGTCTCATAAGGGAGATTCTTTTCCGCCAGGACCACCTTCACCCTCTGGCAGTTGGGCGAACTGGCAAAATCGTAAAGTTGGATAGGCCTTTGTGCGCTCATATTCTTTCTCCTTCAATTTTTAACCCCTGTTTAGCCCAGCCGGAGCACAAAGGCAAGGCTCTCTATGAGGGGATCAGCTCTTGATCTGTATGATATTTGATGTTACGTAAGCTGTAATCTTTCCACGGAGTTTTGAGCATCTTTTGGCCTCTGAAGATCTTCAAATTATTTTCGCGGGCTTCAGAGACAAAGTTTTCGGGCGGCCTCGAGCCCTGACGTAGTATGAAGCGAGCAAGTCGCAAATTTGCCAGCGCGATCTTTTTGCTGCTCTGGATTGTCGGCGCTACTGCCGGGAATGCTGTTGGACAATCCGAGCGGCCGCTGCGTGTGGCGTGGAGCTCCATTTCGAGTTCTCAGGTTATTTTGTGGGTAGCTCATGAGGCCGGTCTATTTAAAAAATACGGGGTCGCGGCCGAATTGGTTTACATCCCCAGCGGTCCGCTGATCATCCAGGCTATGCTCGCCAGAGAGATCGATATTGCGCAGACCGCAGCTCCCGCAGTTGTAGCTGCGAATCTCTCAGGGGCTAATCTGGTTGTGGCGGCAGGGATAAATAACACTTTTGTTTATTCATTCCGTGTGCGCAGCGGCATTAAGACCGTTGGGGATCTTAAAGGCAAGAAGATCGGCGTGACGCGCATCGGTGCCGACTCGCATACGGCTGTGGTCTTCGCGTTGAAAAAATGGGGCCTGGATCCCGACCGGGACGTGACGGTCCTCCAATTAGGCGGTCAGCCTGAGATCCTCGCTGCTCTTCAGACGGGGATCGTGGATGCAGGGCCGCTTTCCTATCCGCAGGCGGGGAGGGCGCGACAGTTGGGAATAAGCGAGTTGGCTGACATCGGCGGGCTCGGCATTCCTTATCAAGGGACTGCGATTGTCATGCGGCGGGAGCAGATCGAGACCAGTCGCGAGCTGATGCTCAGGTTTATGAAGGGTATGGTGGAGGGGATTTATCTCTATCTCAACCGTGAAGAGTTTGCCATGAGTGTCATCGGGAAGTACAGCAGGATTAAGGACCGGGAACTCCTGGCCGAGACTTACAGGATCAATGGCCAGCGCTATCTCGAGAAAATTCCCTACCCAACGATAGCGGGGGTTCAGAATATTATCGAGCAGTTGGCGTTGAAAAACCCAAAGGCGAAACAGGCGCGTCCTGAACAGTTTATCGATTCCAGCCTAGTGGCGGAGTTGGAGCAGAGCGGGTTTATCCGCCAGGTCTCCGGCGCCAGGGAGGTCATGGGTAGGTGAGAGGCTTCGGCGGCCTGCGCACCGTCGCGTCCATGGCTCTTATTGGCAACCTATGCAGATCGACATCGAGTTTAACTCTGGCGCCCAGTTACCGATGGATGCGATTCCCGATCTTGCGCGGCTGGCCGAGGCCCATGGTTTCGGCTGTGCGTGGGGTGGGGAGGCGAATAATAAAGATCCAACGGTGATGCTTGCCGCGATTGCCGCGGTTACCAAGCGGCTCAAGATCGGGTCGGCAGTCTATCACATTCTGGGCCGGACGCCCGCTACTCTGGCGCTCCAGGCCGTAGGCCTCGATGAGCTTTCCCAGGGCCGTTTCCTTTTGGGAATAGGGGTTTCCAATCCGACCATAGCGAAGTGGCATGGTCTTCCCTTGGATCGCCCCCTCGGCCGTATGAAAGAGTATCTGGAGATCGTCCGGCAGGCGATGCGAGGAGACAAACTTAATTTCGAAGGAAAATTTTTTTCGGCCCAGGCTTTTAAACTGGCCTTTAAACCCTCTGGTAGAGCTATACCGATCTATCTTGCGGCATTCGGTCCTATGATGAGCAAAATGGCTGGGAGGCTGACGGACGGCGTGCTTATCAATATGGCCAATCCCTCGGAGGTTCGCCGGATTGTGGAGCAGGTAAGGCAAGGCGCTAAAGAGGCAGGGAAGGATCCTGATGCATTAGAGATTATCTGCAAGGCGCGTTGTTCTGTTGCGGAAAATTATGCGCTGGCCCGCGAGGCCCTGAGCCACGCGCTTACTTATTATGCGCTGGCGGATTACTACCGGAGTCTTTTGAGTCGCATGGGCTTTGCCGCCGAAGTTGAGGCCATGTACTCCGCGTGGCAGACCGGTGGATTTCATGCCGCCAGAGCCTTGATTACAGACCGCATGTTCGAAGGATTGCCGCTGATCCCGGCAACCTCGGTTGCGGAAATCCAGGAGAAAATAAAGCCCTACAGGGACGCTGGGGCTACTCGGATGATTCTGCCGTACGTTTCGGCTTCCAAAGACGTTGTGGGAGAAATCAGGAATTTTATCTCAGCCTGGGAACTCCCGAGGAGTTAGGAAAGGAGAAACTCTCATGCCTTTTGAGTTATTGAATCCCGCCGGATTGGAAAAAGCCGTCGGCTACTCGCACGTGGCAAAGATTTCTGGTGGAAAGATTGTGTGCGTCGCCGGCCAGGCCCCCCTGGATAGCAACGGATCTGTCGTTGGCAAGGGCGATTTTGTGGTGCAGTTCCGCCAGGTGATGCAAAATCTGAAGCTGGCGGTAGAGGGAGCAGGGGGACGCGCGAACCAGTTTGCCGTGCTCACCATGTATGTCACGGACGTCCAGGCCTATCTGTCAAATAGGAAGGCGGTAGGCGCGGCTTACTACGAGGTCTTCGGCAAGCACTTTCCGGCCATTACGATGGTTGAGGTGAAGGGTCTTTACCATCCGGATTGCATGGTAGAGATTTCAGGCGTTGCCGTGATCGACTAATCGGCGGCTTTTGGTACCAAGTTTTTTTCGGCCTGCCTGGTCCAATTTTGACGATTTTTGGCAATTTTTCGGCAGATTTTGCCTACATTCTGCCTGAACTTCTCGGGCGATCTTTTTAGCGACTTCTGCTATTTCACATAGTTAGAAATCTGGCATACAGATTGCTTACCTATTCTAGAATATGAGACACAGCGAAAATATCGTCCAAACATCGGAATGGGACGCTATGGAGAACCCAACCGAAGAAGAGATTATCTGCCTTTGGCGTTCGCTGCAATCAGGCGGGCTAACGGGAGAGGAGGCCTGGCATGCCATTGTTACGGGGATAGCTTTGGACATGGCCTTCGCCCGAAGCAAAAATTTGCGGAGGGTTGTGCATTAAAACCCCTCTTACTGCCCGTAAACCCTGTCAATAAAACCGTTTTTTTCCAGCTCTCTCACAACGTTTTCATCCACTAGATCTTCAAATCGGAGTCTAGCCCCGGGTTTGCCGGCAAGCGCCTCCTTGATTTGGAACTCTAAACCAGACCTGGGTACCAGGGGTACCCGCTCATAGAGTTTTGCCACCGCACTATAAGAACTCTCCAAGTAAGCTTCATTGTTCTGTTTGCTGTATTTGGCGATGATTTTCTTGCTCTCTTCCCTGCGGGTTTTGAAAAATTGAGTGGCCTCAATCAGCGCCATGGCGACTCTCTTCACCGTATCCCTTTGGCCGGCCAAGAAAGTTCTCGTTGTGTTCACGCAGGCGTAGGGAAAATCGAAGCGTTTCTGAAAATTTGCCGCGCTGATAAGGATCCTGTAAGGCATGTCCTTTGCCAGGTTGATGATTCCCGGGGGAGAGGGGAAACCCGCGATCTTTCCGGTACGGAACGCCGCCGCCATTTTTGCAGCATCGCCTACGTCGGTAATGGGAACGTCCTTAACAGGTTCCAGACCCAGACCTCTGACAAGAAAATGGGCTGCCATATCCGACGCGCTGCCCACCCGGCTGATGCCGATGCTTTTGCCTTTTAAATTTTCCGCCGACTTGATCGACTCATGAACTACAAGCTCGTAGGGTAGGGTATTGATGTGGCAAGCTATAATAGCGAGATTGGCTCCTCCGATCACCGCGCTGGCGATGGCCCCACCCGTAGCGTTGGTGAATTTTACATCTCCGGAGAGGAGACTCGAGACGCTCGTTATCGTGCTGGGAACGAAAACCAGCTCCACCTCCAGCCCGTGCCTCTTATAAAAGTTTTGTTCCTGCGCAACAAAATAAAGCGCATTGGTGGTATCCGCAGAACTGTAAGAGATTTTGATCTTTTCCTGCGCCCGCGCTTCGTCCCAAGAACCTGCATGAAGCAAAAAGGGAAGTGTGCAGAAAAGTAAAAAACCGCGTGAAATTCCCATAACCCTCCTACCGGTTTTTATCGGCGCTCCTCAGGCAATATGAGAAGGAATCAAAAACGGGCTGGTTTAGCTTAGTTCGGCTTGGGGATCCGCTCGGGCGATGAGATCCAGAAGGGCTTCTTTATGAGGCAATTGCGCGTCCACGACCTTTCTCAGAAGATCGCTGATCTCCGGGGCCTCGTCGGCCAATCGCATTGTTCGCTCAAAAAAAGAAGTCTCCAGAGCCTTTTGGTCCTGTAAATCTTGCACCATCCTCTCCCAGTGGTTCTTGCCCGATTTAAGATCCAGCGGGAACTCTTCGAGCCCGCCCCCTAGACTAAGGAGTTTTTCCTTCAGGATGCTCGTGCTATTGCGCTTTTCTGAAGCTATCTGTCGCAGACGCTGGGTTACGTGAGGGTAGGGGGCTTTTTCCGCGTGGTTGCTGATTTGTTCGGCCAGGCGCCGTAGATCGTGATAGTCGGCCTTTAGGATCTCTACCGTAGCCTTGGACTTTCCGTTCCTTGCGGCCGCGCACCTGAGAATGGCTGAAAGTTTTTTCAACAGCTCGCGGATCATTTCCTGTCGCTTCCTTCCTCTGCAAAAGATAGGGTTAACCGAGAGGATTGTCAAGGCTGTCATCTGCGCCGCGGAGTTGTTGACTAAGAGAGAAAAATCTGTTTGAATGACAAAACGACGGTCAACATATTGAGGTGAAAGCTATGGCGCGGATTACCGTAGAAGATTGTCTAAAGCAAATTCCTAACCGGTTCGAATTGGTGATGCTTGCTTCCAAGAGGGCCAGACAGCTTTTCAAAGGCGCAAAACCCCTGATTGACTCGGGCAATCGGGAAGTGGTCGTGGCCTTGAGGGAGGTGGCAGCCGCCCAAGTAAGAAAGGCCCCCCTCAAGGAACTCACGCCCGCCTAGGCGATTTCTTTCTTATCGTTCTTATTATCATTGCTTCCGTTTATCTCGGTTTCCACGGGCCTCCTCGTCCGTTTGGTTGAAAAGGCCCCTGAAAAGGGGTAAATTTTCTTTAGGCGGCTGCGCAGGAACGTGAACCTTCCGATGGCTGACGAGAATAACGATCCGATAGAGAAGAGCACTACGGACGAGACCGACCTCTTTAAAGATGTCGATCTTACCGAAGAAGAGGGATCTTCCGAGAAGGCCCTCGTCCCCTTCGACCCCCTTCAGAGGTATTTGGCGGAAATCCGCCGCACCCCTATCCTGAGTCGAGAGGAAGAGCACCGCATAGCCGTCGAATATAAAGAGTTTGGTAATCTTGAGGCCGCCTACAAGCTCGTTACCTCCAATCTCCGTCTGGTAGTGATGATCGCCCGGGGATACCAAAGGGCCTTTAAAAACCTCCTCGATCTCGTTCAAGAAGGGAACATGGGTCTCATGGAAGCGGTCAAAAATTTTGATCCTTATCGAGGGATCCGCTTCCCCTCGTATGCGGTCTGGTGGATCCGCGCTTATATCATCCGCTACATCATGAGCGATTGGCGGATGGTCAAGATTGGCACTACCCAGGCGCAACGAAAACTTTTTTTTAATTTGCATAAAGAAAAAGAGCGATTAGAGGCGGAGGGCTTTGCTCCTGGTCCGAAACTTTTGGCGCAACGCCTCAACGTGAAAGAGGGCGAGGTCGTGGAGATGGAGCAGCGTCTTGCCAATAGGGATCTCTCTACCGATGTCCCCATGGGGGACGGCGAAGAGGTAACCCTGCTTCATTTCCTTGCCGACAATAAGGAAACTCCGGAACAACGTTTCGCAAGCGCCGAATATCGCCAGGTCCTGAGCGCAAAGATGGAGGCGTTCGCCCGGGGCCTCAAGGATAAGGAGCTGATGATCTTCCGCGAGCGTCTTTTGAACGAAGAGCCGATGACCTTAAGAGAGATTGGTGAGAAATACGGTATCAGTCGCGAGCGGGTACGCCAGATTGAGGAGCGGATAAAAAAGAAGCTCAAGGCCTATCTCGGTAAAGAGTTCAAAGACGTCAAGGATTCCATGATCGGGGCCGAATAGCGCCCACGGCCTTTTCCTGCAAAGGCAAAGCCGGCCTGCCCCAGAGCCAAGCTCTTCGGGATCACAAGTTTCAAATTGTCAATCTGAGATCTGCCCTTCGATTTGCCTCAGGGTGGTAAGCATGTCGAACCACGATTTGAGATTCCGAGGGAAGCGAGGAGAGCCCGCTTGCTAGTTTTAGCTTCTTTTGATAGCAAGAGAAATTCAGAGAGAAGGGAGGTTCCCCCTTGCGTTTTGAAAAGGAGATAGAGATTCTCAATTCCAAGGAAAAGGTGTGGGCGTTTCTCTGGGATGTAGATCGCTTTATTACCTGCGTCCCCGGCTGCAAAGAGGCCAAGACAGTGGAAGCGGGGAAAAGCTACACCGCGATGATGGTGGAAAAGGTGGGCCCTTTCCGTGTTGAATTCCCCATGGGGATCGAGGTCCTGGAAAGCCAGGCGATGTCCCATATCAAAGCCCAGGCCAGCGGTAGCGATAGCAGGGTGGGTAGCCGGCTGAAGGTGGAGATCGATGTCCGTATGAAAGAAGAGGGGGAAAAGACTCACCTCTCTCTCGGGGTGACAGTTGATATCCTGGGAAAGCTGGCGACCTTGGGGCATAGCATCATCAAGCGTAAGGCGGACCTGGTGATGGAAGAGTTTGCCCAGGCTATAAAGAATAGATTGGAAGGGGTCTCGTAGAATGCTCAAGCGATTCCGTTTAGAAGAACCGGAGAGCGTGAAAGACGCGTCCGACTTTCTGGCCCGGCACGGGGAGTCCGCCAGGGTTTATGCTGGCGGGACCGAATTGCTCCTGGTCATGAAGGAAGGGCTGATCCAGTATGAGCGTCTCATCAACATCAAGAATATTGCAGGTCTGGATGAGGTAAAACTGGATGATGGTGTGATCCATTTAGGGGCCCTGGCAACGCACTGTAAACTTGCCTCCTCCACGCTCCTCCAGGAGCGCCTTCCTGCTTTTGTCCGGATGGAAAAGAACGTTGCCAATATCCGGGTGCGGGAAGTGGGCACGCTCGGGGGCAATCTCTCCTTTGCCGAGCCCCATGCCGATCCGGGCACCGTGCTAATGGTCTTAGGAGCGAAGCTGGTT
>Ga0156156_1245_pt2 | contig 9011 bp, 7 predicted proteins | sample RifCSPlowO2_12_FD_107809 | JGI IMG/M metagenome (GOLD analysis project Ga0156156, IMG submission 107809) | Deltaproteobacteria bacterium RIFCSPLOWO2_12_55_13
AGCTCGATCAGAGCCTTAAACCCCGCTTCCCTTCTTCCTACCCAGTCGGCGATGATCACCGGCGCCTTGGCCTCTACCAGCCAGCGGATGGTCTTTTCGAAACCCTCCTCCGGCGCCTGCATGGGAAGAGGGGCCGGATAGCGGTCCAGCGAAGGAAAGGGGATCTCGCCGTCGAGCTTCTTTTCCTGCACCTCGCTGTCGTAGCAAATATAGACCGGCCCCATGGGATCGGTCGTGGCCAGACGGTAGGAACGGATGAAGGAATCGGCCACAGCCTCCACGCTTCCGGGCTGATCATCCCACTTGACAAAGTCCCGAACGAGATTTCCCTGAACCAGAGCCGTGTGAACCCAGTCGATCCAGGGTCGGCGCTGCGCCGTATCCATGGGACCGGTCCCGCCCATGACAATGACCGGCAGGCGATCGCACCAGGCGTTGTAGATGGCCATGGAGGCGTGCTGCAGGCCGACGATATTATGGACCGCCGACGCCATCGGTCTCCCCTTCGCCCTGGCATAGCCCTGCGCCAAGGCCACCGTGATCTCTTCGTGCGGACAGAGAATAATCTCCGGCATGTGATTGCCGCCGTAGTTGACCAGAGAATCGTGCAAACCACGAAAGGTCGCTCCGGGATTGATGGCAATGTACTCGATCTCAAATGCCTTGAGCATATCGACCACTACGTCCGACCCGTACTGGGGCCGGGGCCGCTCCGCCATTCTCGCTGCTTTACTCATGGATGACTCCTTCCAAATAGAGATTCTTAACCGGCTGATTTCCAAAGGAACATAGTCCAAGGAGAAACCAGAGGCAAGAGGCGCGTTGACCGGGCTGCGAGTCCGAAGTAAGGTAGGGTCCTAGAAAGGGATTGCCCATGAAAAAAGATAAAAGTTACGACGAGCTTTTAGAACTGATCGAAAAAGATCGCGCGGAGCTGGTCGATCTCTGTCTCAGGCTGGGGAACACTCCCAGTCCCCACGCCAGGGAGAGAAGAGTCGGAGAAGCGGTCATCGATTGGCTCAACAAGAACGGCATCGTTGCCTTTCTCCAGTTCATAACCGAAGAGAGCGTTAACGCTGTCGGCGTGATCCCCGGCAGCGGCGACGGGACCAGCCTCATCTTCAACGCCCACATGGATACCGGACCGGAGCTGCCACCCGACGCCTCGGAGGCGCAGAGAAAAATCGAAGGGGCGTGGGTGGACGGCGATCTCATCTTCGGCAAGGGGGTCATCAACGACAAGGCGCAGTTATGCGCCTTTATGATCGCCGCCAGGGCGATCAAAAGGTCCGGCTTTCGCCTCAAGGGAGATTTAACGATCACCGGCGTCGCCTTCGAGACCGGGAGTCCCTCAGTAGATGAGTGCCAGGGCATCAACTACCCTGGTGAAGGTTTCGGCACGAAATGGCTGGTTGATCGTGGTGTGACAGCGGATTACGCCCTGGTGGGCGAGACCTCGGGATTCGGCGTGGTAAAGGCCGAATGCGGCGCTGTGTGGCTGAAAATACGCGTGAAGGGAAGAGAGATCTACACTCCGAGGCTCGAACGGGGCTCTTCTCTGAAAGAACATCCCAACGCCTTCTTAAAAACGGCCCATCTCCTTCTGGCCCTTGAAGAATGGGCAATTCAGTACGAGCAGAGAGAAAGGCATGAGTTTCCCGGCGGGACGATCATCCCCAAAGCGCAGGTGATCGAGGTGCGAGGAGAAGGAGGCGTCACACGCCCAAGTCCCCATTGTGATGTCTACATTGACGTGCGCCTGGTCCCCGGAAAAAAGCCGCTGACAATCAAGAAGGAAATCGAACGGCTAGTTCGCGCCTTGAATATTGACTGCGACGTCTCCGTCTTCCAATACTCACGCGGCTACATAGCAAAGAATGCGGAGCTATTGATATCGGCAATCGAAGAGGCCCACCGCTATGTCTTCGGGACAGAGCCGCCTGCCCCTCCATCCGCCGAGGTCAGCATGTGGCGCGACCTGAATGTCTTCAACGAGGTCGGCATCCCGTCGGTCTGTTACGGTCCGCCGAGACAGAGAGAGGCGATGAGCGGAGCGCAAAACCGGGCCATGAAAATTTCAGACCTTATCGCCGCAACCAAGGTTTACGCCCTCACCGCCCTAGCGCTCTGCGGGGTAGAATAGCCCTTATTTAAAAAACCCTTCTCTTTCCAGCTTCCGCGCTATGCGTTCATCGGCCATATCCTCTATTTTAAGGCGCGAGAAGTTCGGATCGACTTTGCTGAGAACGCGCTGGGCATTGAGCAGCCCTTCCCGGGTGGGAAAGATGCGACGCTCATAGAGACCCTTGATCATCTCGTACCCCGCTTCGGCATCCTCCATACGCTGCAAGCGCAGCCATTTGACCAGAGTCGCGATTGCCGCTTTTTTGTTTGCCGGCTCCTGAAAATAGACGATCGCTTTAACGAAGGCTTTTAAGGTCTTCTCTGTGATTTCCTGGGATTGATCCAAAAAGCTCTTGCGGGCCAGGACACCGATTCCCTGATATGGGATGTCGACTTTGGCGAGATCGGCCAGTACCCGGTATCCCTGGCGTTGCACCATCTTGCTGAAGGTATAACCCAAATAGGCTGCGTCAACTGTCCCGGATAAAATAGACTGGGCTATGACAGACTGATCTCCTACAATTCTAAACTGTATTTTGTCTCGCTCAGGTACCAAGCCCCATTTGTCGAGGGCCAACATCGTAAACATCCAGATCCCGCCGCCGATACTCTGCACGCCGAGAATCTTGCCCTTGAGATCCGATGGGTTTGTGATCTTAGAGGAGACCACGAAGTCCCCGTCAAGCTTATTCACTATGCCGGCGATGAAGACCACATCCAACCCCCCTACCATAGCACCGAGGGTGGCGCCTGTGGCGGAGGCAATGTAGAAATGAGCATCGCCCGCGGCCAGAGCTGAAATGGCTATCGCTCCACTGCGCACCTGCACGATCTGAGCGTCCAATCCCTGCTCCTCGAAGAAGTGCTGGTCCTTGGCAACGAAGAGAAAGCCGCTCCTCTCATTAAAGCCGGCAAAGGTAATGACGACTTTTTGCAGCGGAGAGGCGGCATCGGCCCATGAAGCCCAAAAAGGGAGAGCAGCCAAAAGGCAGCCAAATAATATTGGATACACAGTGCGGGAGTTTGTCATCCGAGCCTCCTTGTTTCCCAGGACGCGATTCTCCGACTTCGCTCGTTCGGTTGTCAAGACAATTTTTGTTTCCCGTTAAAAGTAAAAGGTGGTCTTACCTCGGGAAGAAAGCCTTCCGGCCTGAGGCAATAGGCCTGTGCCTTGAGGGCCACCGCACCAACCCCATCAGGTGGGCTCTCCAACGGTCTGGGCCTGCCTTCAATCTCTTCGTCCCTGTGCCTCAGTCCTTCAGGCTTCCTCCCCTCGAAGACCCTACAAGACTGCCAGGCGGAGGGGGCCTGTCCCGAAGAAAGGGAGACGTCCGAAACCGAATTAACTCAGAGAGAACAGACAGATCACGCTAAGAGATGGGGGCAGAGAAGCAGAGGCCCATCGGCTCCCGCTGAGGGGCAGGTCCCCTCCGCTTCTACTTGCAACCGCACTTTCTGATGAAGAGCTGAGAATTTTCCGCTAAAATCGAAATTGAAGCCGGGCATTCTCTGTGTTAAGGGATAGGATGTTGACCTGAATTTTAAGCGAAGATAAGGAGGGCTAGACTATGGCCATCAAGATAAAAAGGACCGGCCATCTGGTGCTGCGGGTAAAAGATCTCGAACGCTCGAAACGCTTTTTCACCGAAGTCCTGGGTCTTCCCCTGGTTGGGGATAACGGCAAAGGGATGCTCTTTTTCAGCCCTGACGTAAAAGACAACCATCACGTGCTGGCGATCCGTCAGGCAAACGATGGCGCACCCCTCCCCGATCCGGATCAGGTGGGCATGGAGCACGTCGCCTATGAACTCGCTTCTTTCGCCGAGCTTCAGGAAGCCTACCGGATCTTCAAAGAGAACAACGTGAAGATCCGCCACGCGGTCTTCCACGGAATCACCAAAAGCATCTACTTCTATGATCCCGACGGGAACATGCTTGAGGTCTATTGCAATGTTCCCCCTGAAGAGTACCGCAAAAGCGTTCCTAATCCTTACAGCCTCTACGGAGATATAACGGCCGAGCTGGTGGGTAAAATCCCTCAAAAGCCCGGCACCGCGGCGCCGTGACGTAGGGGGCAGGTTTTAAACCTGCCCTTACAGCTAACCACCACAGGAGGTAAATGATGGAGCCACTGCCGCGAGGGGCTAATTTTCAGCGCACCAAGTTTCTCTGGGAGATCGGCCTGCACATCGCGGGCGATCCCAACACGCCGTACTACGGAAATCGTGACATGTGCATCGTTATCGGCAGCGGCTCGGGCGATAATTTTCGGCCTTGGTTAAGAATGGCCACGGGATCACCCCATCTCGCTCACGCCGTATGCCGCGGCGAGCTGGAGATGGCGATGGTCAATCCCTCCGGTTTCCTCACCCAGGCCTATCGAGGGACCGGTTTATTCCCTGAGCCGCTTCCCGTGCGGGTCATCGCCAACTACCCCTCCTGGGACCGCTTCGTCTATATGTTGCACCCGCGCACCGGCCTCAAATCTCTCGCCGAGATCATAGAGAAGCGCTATCCGCTCCGGCTTTCCATCCGCGAAGATAAGACCCACTCGACGCGCGTACTGGTAGATCAGACGTTGGCTGTTTACGGTTTCACGCTCGCCGACCTCGAATCCTGGGGCGGCAGTTTGCAACTCAATGGCGGGCCTGGGGATAAGAGACGAATGGATGCCTTACATGCGGGAACCATCGATGCGATCTTCGATGAGGGTCTGGTCCTCTGGTTCGAGGAGGCGCTTGCCGCCGGGATGGAGCCCGTCACGCTAGAGGAATCCGTGCTGAAGAAACTGGAGGCAATCGGCTGGCGGCGGGTCGTAATCCCTGCAGGCCGTTATCCCCATCTTAAGTCCGACCACATGTGCTTGGATTACAGCGCCTGGCCGCTCTACACGAGAGCATCATTGCCGGATGAGGATGCCTATAAGGTCTGTGAAGCCATTCATGCGCGCGAAAAGGAAATCTACTGGGAAGACTCATACACTGGAATTGGCCAGTTAGGAGAAGAAACCGAGGCAACTCCGATGGACGTCCCTCTGCATCCCGGGGCAGCCAAGTGGTATCGAGAGCACGGATTCAAAGTCTGAATTTCTCCGTACTTTTCGACAAAGCTATCCACCTTTCGCGGCGCCTCTCTTGCTCGCCCACACGCCTATGGCGGCGAGAACAGCGCAGGCCATGGAAAATAAGAAAGCGGCAAAGTAGCTTTTGGTGGCATCGAAAATAAAGCCACCGATCCAGGCTCCGAATCCACCTCCAATTCCAACGCTCAGCGTGAAATAGCCGTAGATAGCGCCGAAACTCTTGCCGAGAAACAGATCGGCGGAAATAGCGGAAAGTACCAGGGCACGCGACCCCTGTCCCAGGCCATAAAAGAGCGCATAGGTATAGAGGAGCCCCGGAGACGAATCATCATGCAGAACCAAAAGGGCCGCTATGCCGATCAACGATGTTGCCTGCACCCAGGCAAAGACGGTCTCGTTCTTCATGACGTCGGTGAGATATCCGAAGAGGAGACGGCCAAAGATACTGACGACGCCCATCAGCCCGAATATCGACGCCGCAAAGAGCTTCGGGTAGCCGACATCCACCGCGTGCGCGATCTGGTGCGTCAGCACGATCTGATTGCCGACGCTGGCAAGGATGCGCGAACCAAAGAGGAGCCAGAAAGTGGAGCTTCTTAGGGCCTGCTTGACCGTCCAATCTGTTGGATTTTCTGTCTGCGGCGGGGCAGGCGCTCCCGACATTTTTGACCCTGGAGTGAAAAGGAGCGGCACCGGAGGTATCACCAAAAGGGCGGCGACGACCGCGAACCCTACGTAAGCTAGAGACCATCCCCAGTTGCCAATCATAATCTGGGCAAGCGGGACCAGAAGCATGATCCCAAGTCCCCCTCCCATCCAGGCCAGACCCAGCGCTGTCCCCCGATGCTGGGAGAATTCTCGTGACAGGATGGCGACATGGGGAACCATTCCGATCAGCGCAAGCCCTAAAGCCGTCACCACACCCATCCATAGATAAAGCTCCCAGATGGAAGACACGGTTGAGGTAAGCGCCAGGCCAAGCGCCAGCACGGACCCGCCCAAAATCAGGGTTCGACGCGGTCCCAGACGATCGATAAGAGAACCGGCGAAAGGAAATGAGATGCCTTCTGAGATAATCTGCAGAGAGATAGCGCTTGCTGTCGCTGCCCGGGACCAGCCGAAGGCCTCAATAAGGGCGACATAAAAAACTCCAAAGCTTCCGGAGATTCCTCGACTCACGGCGATATGGAGGAACGCCAGGGCAACCAAGCCGTATCGCTTAATCGTAGATGTGTTTAACTTCAGCAGCTATTTTCCTTTGAGTTCGAGGCGCTTTCGCAGAGCGCCCAGGTTCGCCGGCACCGGACGCAGCTCCTCATCGGAGATCTTTACGGCGTCCGGCTGCTTGAGACCGTGGCCGGTGATTGTGCAGACGACTAGATCACCGTGAGCGATGATTCCTTGCTCCTGCAACTTCTTTGCGGCAGCCACTGAAACGGCGCCGGCGGGCTCAGCGAAGATTCCTCCCAGGCGGGCAAGGAGCGATTGGGCCTCAAGGATCTCGTCGTCGGCGAGGGCAACGGCAGTGCCGTGAGAGGCTCGAATCGCTTCCAAGGCTCGCCCGCCCATGGACTTGGGATAGCCGACCTGGATGCTTTCGGCCACCGTATCCCTGGCAACAACCGGCTCGATATCAGAGAGACCCCTGTGCACAGCGGCCACGATAGGAGCGGCCGCTTCGCTTTGAGCGGCAACGAGCCTGGGTAAACGGTCGACCCAGCCCAGCGTTAAAAGCTCATTGTAGCCCTTCCACATGGCATAGATTCCGGTTCCGCCAGCCGTGGGATGGATGATCCAGTCCGGAACCCGTCCACTCAACTGGTCGAAAAGCTCATAGGCATAGGATTTTTTTCCCTCATTCCGATAGGGATTGGTCGAGAGGCAGTCGTACCATCCGAATTCCTTAAGCGCGGCTTTGTAAAGCCTGGCAGCTTCCTCAAAGTCTCCTTTCACCACCACGACGGTTGCGCCATAGGCGCCGGCCTGGACTATCTTGGAGGGGGATGTCCCCTCGGGCACCATTACGATGCTTTTAAGACCGGCGGCCGCCGCGTAGCCGGCGACCGAGGCGGCGGCGTTTCCAGTCGAAACAACAGCCGCTGTCTTGTAGCCGAGCTCTTTGGCCTTGGAGATGCCGACTGTGTTGCTCCGGTCCTTCAAGGAGCCGGTGGGGAGAACCGTATCGTTCTTGACATAAAGGCGGGAGATTCCCAGTCTTGCCGCAAGGCTGGAGGGCTGGAGCAGAGGCGTGTACCCTTCACCTAAAGAAACAATGGCCGAACGCTCCTCAACGGGGAAAAATTCAAACCAGCGCCAGACCGTCTGCTCGGTCCGCTGCCGAATCTCGGCAAGCTGGGGCTTCGATAGACGGCCGATCTCGACGACAGCCTCCAGGACGGCGGCGCAGGCCGGACACTGAAAATCGGCAAATTCCACCATAGTAACCGGGGCGCTTGGATTGCCGAGTGCGGGGTCGTCGTCGGCCAAATCTCCAAGAACCTGCGCGGATGAAGCGCTCTCTCCGGCTGCCGCCATCTTTTTCAGCTGGGGCACAGCCATCCCTCCGCGATTTGAATAAACAACCGCAAACGCAATTAAAGCGCCGGCAACGATAATCGCGGCGGGAATAAAAAATGTATTTTCTTTTTTATCGCCTGATTTTATCTCGCTTTGTGATTCAAGTTCATCCATAAAGTTATATAAAATTCTAAATTCGAAGCACGAAATTCGAAACCGACCGCAGGTCGTCCTAAGCAAAGCGAAGGAACTCACAAGTTCCTTCAGTCGCTTTGCTCTTTCAGGATGACTAGTTTTGACGAGTCAGTTTCGGATTTAGAATTTAGGATTTCGGATTTAATTAATAATAATGTGTTCATGCTATCACAGGAATAGTCCCGATGTCAAATCTAAAATCCTTTAATTGCTCGGTATATTCCCCAACCGGCGTTCGGGTTTCAATTAATTTTGCTAAAATCGGTTTATCCGGAAAACGATTGATAAGCGCAGCGCCGCAAAGGATTCCATCCTTAATAAAAAATCGCTCATATTGCCGATGCGGCATATCAATGCGGACAACGCTTTCCGTGCCCTCTTCGCCACCCTCGCCCAACAGCGTAATGTGAAATCCCAAATTTGTTATGGAATAAGAAGGCACGCGCCGGAACGCCTCGCGTTTCCCGACCATATTCAATCCTGCCCGCTTGCCCTGTAAAAAGGCATTGGTCCAGGTTCCGACCACGTGATACTTGCCCAAAATTACATCATTAAACTCCGCCACGTCTCCGGCGGCATATATTCCCTCGGCATTCGTTTCCAAAAATTCATTGGTCTTTACGCCTGATTTTCCGCATTCTATTCCGGATCCATGCAAAAACCCTATATTTCGTTCAATGCCAATGCCAAACGCGATGGCATCGCATTTAATCTCGCGATATGTGCTGGTTATTACCTTAAGCCCGCCGTCTTTGGGCTCGGCCGACTCTATGGTGGTATTATATTGCGCGTCAATGCCATGCGCCCGGAAATTAGCATGCAGCAATTCGGCTCCGGCCGAATCAAAAAATTCGTGCAAAAAATGGGGGCCACGCACCAAAATCGCAGGAGGGGTCTTGTGAACAACAAAAATTTCGCTAAATTCAAGACCAATAAAGGATGCCCCTACCACAACCGGGCTCGTGATTTTATATAAATCCTTGAAAAGCCGATCAGCATCCTCAATAGTCTGCAGACGGTATGAAAATTCGCCCCGCAATTCTTCCGGAATACTTTTGGCCCGGCCGCCGCTGGCAATTAGAAGTTTTTTAAA
>Ga0156156_1025_pt3 | contig 8838 bp, 6 predicted proteins | sample RifCSPlowO2_12_FD_107809 | JGI IMG/M metagenome (GOLD analysis project Ga0156156, IMG submission 107809) | Deltaproteobacteria bacterium RIFCSPLOWO2_12_55_13
ATGACTTAATGCGTTTGTATTAGTAACCAGTCAACTATTAACGAGTAACAAAAATGAGTATCCTGGTAGTTGGAACCGTAGCCTTTGACTCCATAGAGACCCCTTTCGGGTCGGCCGAGCGCGTCCTGGGAGGATCGGCCTCCTATTTTGCCGTGGCGGCGAGTTTTTTTTCGCCGGTAAAGATCGTGGGGATTATCGGCCAGGATTTTCCGGAAGAGTATCTGACGATCTTTTCCGGGCGCGGGGTGGACCTGGAAGGTCTCCGGCGGGAGAAGGGAGAAACCTTCCACTGGCGCGGCCGGTATCACGAGGATCTGAACGTGCGCGATACGGTAGAGCTTCATCTCAATGTGCTTTCCGGCTTTGTCCCTCATCTCCCGGAATCCTACCGGGATGCGGAATATGTCTTTCTGGGCAACATTGACCCGGACATGCAAATGGAAGTCCTCCGTCAGCTCAGGCGGATGCGGCTGGTTGCATGCGACACCATGGACCACTGGATCCTGAACAGCGGCGTTGCGCTCCGGAAGGTGTTGCGCAAGATTGAGACGCTGGTGATCAACGATTCGGAGGCCAGACTGTTGAGCGGGGAGCACAACATCGTCCGTGCCGCCCGCGCCATACTCAAGATGGGTCCTAAAGTAGTGCTGATCAAGCGGGGCGAATATGGCGTCCTGCAGTTCTCGGATTCCTCGATCTTCGGAACCCCCGCCTACCCGCTTGAGGAGGTCTTCGATCCGACCGGCGCAGGCGATTCGTTCGCCGGGGGTTTTATGGGTTATCTGGCTCGCTCCGGCGACCACAGCGAACGAGGCCTCAGGCGGTCCATCGTATATGGCAGCGTGGTTGCCTCTTTTACCGTGGAGGATTTCGGTCTGAAGCGGTTGACGCGACTCTCCCTGGGGGAGGTTGAAGAAAGGTATCAGCGGTTTCTCGCTCTCACCGACTTCCATACTTGATGAATGCCATGGATTTATCCGTTGTTGTGCCGGTTTATAATGAAGAGGAAAACCTGGAGCCTCTGATCCACGAGATACGCTCCGTGCTGGACCCTTTGGGAAAGCGCTACGAGCTCATCCTCGTGGATGACGGCAGCACCGACGGAACGTATGGCGTCCTTTCCCGCCTCCACGAAGCGGAACCCCGGCTCAAGGTGCTGCGCTTCAAGCGCAACTTCGGTCAGACCGCGGCGGTCGCCGCAGGGCTGGCATACGCTCAGGGCGAGGTTATCGTTGCCATGGACGGCGATGGGCAAAACGACCCCAAGGATATTCCGGCGCTGCTTGAAAAGCTTGAAGAGGGCTTCGACCTGGTCAGCGGCTGGCGTTCGCCGCGACGGGACCCGTTTTGGAGCCGCCAGCTCCCGTCTCGAATAGCCAATGGATTAATCTCCTGGATGACGCAGGTCAAGCTGCACGATTACGGCTGCACGCTAAAGGCGATACGGCGCGAGGTGGCCAAGGACCTCAAACTCTACGGCGAGATGCACCGCTTCATCCCCGCCATCGCCTTTGAGCGTGGCGCGCGGATTGCTGAAATCAAAGTTCACCACCGACCGCGCCGGTGGGGGAGATCCAAATATGGCATCGCCCGGACTTTTCGCGTTATCCTCGACCTGTTGACGGTAAAGTTTCTCCTGAGTTACGCGACACGCCCACTGCACATATTCGGGCTCGTCGGCCTGATCAGCGGGGCTCTCGGCTTTCTTATCGCCGTCTATCTCACGATCGGAAAGATTTTCTATCAATTGGATATCGGGGGCCGGCCGCTGCTGTTGCTCGCCGTGCTTTTGATCGTCATCGGCTTTCAATTTGTCACCATGGGCCTCCTTGGCGAGATGCTGGCCCGCACCTACCACGAATCACAAGACAAACCGATCTATGTCATTAAAGAGATCCTGGACGAGGGGAAGCCGGCATGAATCTTGGCGTGATCGGCACCGGCTACGTGGGACTGGTTGCGGGCACCTGCTTCGCGGAAAGCGGCAACGATGTTACCTGCGTTGATATTGATGAAAAGAAGATATCAGCCTTAAAGATGGGGCGGGTATCTTTTTATGAGCCGGGCCTGGAAGAGCTGGTGCGCCGAAACCTCGAAGAACAGAGGCTCTCTTTCACTACCGACCTGAAAGCGACGGTCCGGCAGGCGTCGGTCGTCTTTATCGCAGTTGGCACCCCGCAAGGTTCAGACGGCGCGGCGGACATCGAGCAAGTGCTGGCGACGGCAAAGGCCATCGGTCAAGCGATGGATGGATACAGGGTCATCGTCAACAAGAGTACCGTACCGGCGGGAACAGCGGACCGGATCCGCGCTCTCCTGGCCGCCGCTACTTCTCACCCTTTTGCGGTGGTCGCCAACCCGGAATTCTTAAAAGAGGGCGCTGCGGTCGAGGATTTCATGAAGCCGGACCGGGTGGTCCTGGGCGGCGACGATTCCCAGGCGATCGAACTCGTTAAAGAGCTCTACGAGCCGTTTGTTCGCACGGGAAACCCGATCCTCATTATGGATGCGCGCAGCGCGGAGATGAGCAAGTACGCCGCCAATGGCATGCTGGCCGCGAAAATCTCCTTCATCAACAACATGGCAGGCCTGCCCGATGGTGAGGTGCCCCAAGGCGGCGGCGGTAGTGAGGTCGCAGCCGCGTACCAGCAGGCCAAAATTCAAAAGGACGCTGTGCGCAGTAGCGCTCTGGCCTCGCTCAAACAGATTCAGCTCGAAACCACCAGCGGCCAGGACGGCGAGCACGGCCACGGCGATCTGCCGCTGTCCAAGCAGTACGAAACCGAGATCAAGCGGTACGCGGGTAACACGCCGGAGTATCAGACCTGGGCGCGTGTGATGGCCGCTCAAAACGACCGTGGGGCGATGGTCGAACTTCTCAAGATCAAGGCTCTGGACTTGTCTCTCCAAGAGCGCCAATACCGCCAGTGGGAGCGCATGGAGGCCCAGTTGGCGAGTGCGGTGGCTGCAAAGCTCAAATCGCAGTCACGCAAGGCCGATGCAGCAGCCAATGCCGCAGTGCGCCAAACGGCTACCAGCAAGCTCGGATCGTAAGGAGCAGGCATGAAAGCATTCAAGCAGCTTGGGCTTCTCGGTGTCTCGGTGGCGCTGTGTGCCATTGCAGCCCCGCAAGTGGCGGGCGCTGCCTCCGCTTCATGTGCGATTGACCCTACCAAGGGCGGTGGCGGCATGGCGGCGACAAGCCGCTTTGGGACATGGCGCTCCTATTACAACGGCGGCAAGGGCGGTGGGCACGGCGGGCAGGACTTGCGCGCTGCTGTGGGCATGCAGTTGTATTCGCCGTTCAATGGAAAGGTTGCATACAAGAGTGTGCAGCCCAATAGTGCAGGTAACTTCCTGGCAATTCGCAATGACAACGGAGACATTGTTTGGTTCATGCATTTGAGCGGTTATGCCAATGGTATTGCCGTGGGCTCGAATGTCACGGCAGGCCAATTCGTTGCACTGTCTGGCAACACGGGGCGAAGCAGCGGCCCGCATTTGCACTTGGAATACACGGTGAAGCGTGTGGACGATGCGCGAAACAAGTGGGTAACTAAGGGCATGAGTCGGGAGCAGGTATTTCAAGCCCAAAACCATTATTCTCAGAAAAGCGACGGAACGTATATCACTGACCCTGCTGGTTATATGTGCGAAACGTACACGTTTGTAGGGGATGCGACCAAAGATAACGCAGCATTGGGCAAGGACACCAAGGCTCAATATGCCATCTTGTATGGCAGCGTTCCCAATGGAACACCGCCTAATGCTGAGTACACCGATACACAGACGATTGCGGCCAATTCGGTTGCGGTTCAGGCAAACGCGCAAGGGAAAACGGTTGCTCAATTTCTTTCGGATCGTGATGGTTTCGGCGCGTTGCCTGGAATGCGGCACGAAAAATATGAGAACGTATCGCCATCCGAAATGCTTGCTAGGGAGTCGAAGCGGCGCATGATTGATGCCGAGTGGCAGAAAAATCTTACGCAGGTTTCCTCACGAGCTTTGTGGGTTGATTACCTCCAGACAGTGGCGGTGAGCAACTACATGCAAGAGGCCCTTTACCGAAAGAAAGAAAAGGTGGAGGGGTTGCTGGCTACCCTGGTTGCCCAGGAAGCGGCGACCCAGCGTGCAGCGGTAGATGCCGCACGTTCCCGTGCTGTACGACAGAGCGCAGCCCATTCTCTAAATTAAGACACATCAGAGGAATAGGGTCATGAGTAGAGATAAAGACTTGGATAAAGCGAAGGCCACAGAAATGGACGAGGTGAAAATTAAGGAATCGAAAATTCCGAACTTCACGGTACAAAAAAAAGTAGGAGCATCCAAGTCTAGTAAACCGACTGAGCCTGATAGCACCGTTCCGGGCGGTGACATTGACAACATCATTTCGATGCCGAGGATGCGCGTTCTGCGCGGTGGTGGTGCCTCAATCCCTGTGATTGAGAAAAGTTCGTTGAAGCAATCATTGGATGTTTCTACCTCCCAACAGGAAAGCACGAAGTTTGACGCCAATGTCGGTGTTAATAAAGACGGCGTGAATGCGAGTGTTGGTTTCAGTATGAGCAAATCCACGGAAGTGAAGACCGGGGTTGCCGCAACAATCGACAAGGAAAAGGTGCTGGCCGAGGTGCAAGCCAAGGGCAAGGATGGGAAGGTGCCACTGGATGAGCTTTCCAAGGTGCTCCTGCGACAGATGGGCGTGAAGCCAGAGGATATTGAGAACTTGGAGGCCCTGGACGCCGCAGAACGCGCCCAGGCCGTTGCCCGAATCTCGGAACAATTTTCCGTGGCGCTGCGTGGGGAAAAGGGCACGGAGATTCGCGGCGGCATCTCTGTCGGAGGGCGCGGGCGTGGCGCCCCCTCTCCAGAAGGTGGTGCGTCATCCAGCGTTGGCGGGGCCATTGCGAACGAGGTGGCTGCTACGGGTGGCGCGCTCATTGGCGGCATCGCATCGCTGGCCGGTGGATCGGTGCGACTCGCGGGGGCTGCTGCGGGCGCACTGGGGCGCAGCGTGGCTGCTCTTGGCCAAGGCCTCATGAGCAAGCGTGCAAGGCCTTTCGATGTGGTGTCCGTCTTGCCGACGATCTCTGAGTATCGTGTGAAAAAAGTGGAGGAAGCTGCGCGTAACTACGACAAGGCCGTCGATTCCTTCTGGAAGGCCCCCCCGATGGCCGTGATGCGCAAGGAGATCGAGGAACGCGCACGCCAGACTGGGTTGTCCGTCCCTGATGCCATGGCGAAGATGAAGCCCGGAGGGGAGTGGGCCGACTTGCACGACAAGTTCGTCAAGGAGGTTGCTGCATCGCCCGACGCCACCCATTCCAAGGTTGCGATGGACAAGGCGCTTTCGAGCTGGGTGCGTCAATACGACCACGGCACGGAGGAACTGCTGGGCGCTGACGTGGAGGGGAACCCCGGCCATAAGAAGGCGAGAAACCGCATTGAAGCAACCAAGGACGCGATGGAAGCGAAGGCTGCTGAGTCCCCGGTGTTCGGCGGGGAGTCGGAGTCGCACGCGGAGCGTCTGAAAGCTGCGGTGGAGGCCATCATGGAGCGCATCAAGGAAATCTTGCACGCTGTAGGCCAGCGGTTCTCTGGCGCGGAGGCTGACCATGCTGCGCCCTGAACACGCCGACCGTTCGCGGTTCCCCAGCCTCGCCCTGCTGCGCGCGAGCGCGGTGGATTTTGGCTTGGGCCAAGAGGTGGAGGTTGCGGTGGGCCTGGGCGCGATCTACGCCGCTGTCCTGGCCTTTGCCGACGAGGCCGAGGATGGGGTCTTTGGCAGCATCTTTGCGGTGTACGCACAAGGGGATGAGCGGGTGAATGTGACGCTCATTGCTGAGCGCGACGAGGCATCCAAGATGGTCATCGAGCGGGTGAATGTCGGTGGCAGCAGGAATGTGTATTTGGGGGGTGTTGTAGCCTCCTTGAATGTTGATGGCAGCGCATGGAATGTCGAGCTTGCACACCTGAGTGGGAAGGTGGTTACCGTCGCCGAATTCCTCAAAACTCTTTCTGATTTGCGAGCACTGGAGCTTGCCGCGAAAGAGGTGAGTGAGCGTTTCATTGAGATCGACTGAGGGCGCGAAGATGAAGTGGTTTGATCTGTCCCGCTTTGGCGCCAAACTCTACGTCCTGCCGAAGTCCGATGCGCGTTCGAGCACGGTGTTGCGGCTTGAGATGCGGCATTCGAGAGATTGGGCAACGCAACGCATTCTTGCCCAGACCGTTGACCCCACGGTGGAAGAACGATTCACCCCGGCACGCTTTTATGCTGGGCTGGCGGATCTCGGTTTCAGTGAAATGAAGGCAACGCGGCAGGCCTCGGGCACGCGCGATGACTTCGATCAGCATGGGTCGGAGTACCCCACATACGTGGCCGAGGCGGTGCGCGACAGCATCAAACTGTCCGAGTTGCAAACCGTTATGCCTGGGCTTTCTGTGAATGACGTGGTGGATATGCCGATTGAGCAGATTCTGCCTCCAAACGAGGATTTCCAAGGGCACGAGGCGCGTTGGGAGCGTCTGCGCAGGGCTATGGTGAATGACTCCATTGGTGTGTGGGTGGCGAATCAGAATCCTTGGGGACAGGGGGAGAAGCCTGTTCCCATAACCCAAGCCCTGGCTGATGCTGGCCTTGGCCTGGACAGCGAGGGCCGGGACAAGACAATTCCTGTAGCGCTCGCCATCCAGGCAAACATGCTGGGTTACCGGGATGACGCGCTGGTCACGTACTACGTGAGCGAGGCGGCGGCTCAGGCCGATGGGCTCAAGGAAGGGCAGTATCACCGTGAGGGGTACGCGGCTTCCGTTCCGATCATGGTGGCAGGGGAGGGCAAGGTGGTTGCCTTGCGCGACCTGTGGGCAATGCCCGACCTGCGCCGCACCATTTCGCCTGAGAGGGCGCTTTGGGTGCGGCCCAATGTTGACCCTCATTCGCTGGTGGTCGATTTCCTCCGTGAGCGAGCGGCCTACAAGGACAAGCTCAGCGAATCGCTGGCGAGACTGGGCGCTTGGGTAGCAGACCCCAAGCTGCTTGCCGATGAATCGCCAGACATGGTTTGGGGTGCTGTGGGCGTTTTCACAGAGGGGCATGCTCTGTCTGAACGCTACTCCAATTTGGCCGATGAGGTTTTTGGTGACACAGAGACGGCATTCGAGCGCAGCGACAGGGGCGAATGGCGCTTGCGCAAGCTCAACACCATCGACAACAGCATCTATGAGAGGCTGGCCCTGAGTGCAGAAAAAATAGGGATTGACTCCAAGGAAAAGGTGCTCGATACCCTGCTGGGTGCGCGCTTGCTCTGGCAGAAGATGGTCAATGCCGAGATGGCCGCGCAACGCGAGGCGGCCATGGCTCAGGCCAAGGACACCGAGCCATCCAAGGCGGCGGCAGAGGATGAGTCCAAGAGCGAAGAAGCTGCGGACAAGCGCAAGCATGTGGATGTGGGCGAGAAGATCGGCGGCGCTCGCAAAGACTATGCGAAGCGCGCGATGACGCATGACGATCTGGTGGGCTTGAACGATCTTGAAATCAAGCTGCACGTCAACAAGCAGAACATTTGGCCCCCTCTGGACTACGCCGCATTGCGTGATGGCGACGTTGCGCCCAAGGTTGCCATGGCGTTGAAGCTGGTGAAGGACAGCATCAACACGGCTCCTGTGCATTACTCTGGACGCGAAGACAGAGAGTGCGCAACCAAGTATGTTGAGGCCGTTACCACGTTGCGAGATTTGTTCAGCGGTGTGGCGACCGAGGACGATTTTGAGAAGGCCTCGACAGCAGCAAAGGTGTATGCCAATCAGGGCGAGGAACGCCTGATTTATGGCGGTGAGATTTGGCACCAGATTGGCCGGGACACCTCCAAGGTGCTTCACTCCAACCCGCTTTGGCTGGCAGAGCGGAAGATTCTGCGTGCCACCCGCGCATGGAACTCGCAAACCCAGCAGATTGAGTACGGCGACCCCTGGAACTCACTCATCAAGCAAACGAAGACTGCGACCGATGCCGAGGTGGCTGAGCGCAAGCGCAAGTCTGAGCTGGACAAGGAGCTGCATGTGCCGCATCTTGCCAGCGTGAAGCGCTTCGGCGAGGACTGGCGCGAGGGCCGGGATGTGACCGCAGACGAGCTGCTGGAGCGATTTGGATTCCGTGCGATTGAGTACGGCGAGTGGCTTCCACAAAAGGAGCGGCAGGAGGGCATCAATATGGCCTTCGACAGCTTTGCCGACTTGGCGCAAGCCATGAATCTGCGGCCCAAGGATGTGTCGTTGGGCGGCGAGCTGGCAGTCGCCTTTGGCGCCCGTGGTACTGGAGGACGTGGCGCAGCGCTCGCGCACTTTGAGCCTGGGCGGTTCGTGATGAACATGACGCGCCTGAAAGGTGCCGGGAGCCTTGCGCATGAGTGGTTCCATGCGTTTGATCGCAAGATGGCGATTGATGGCAAATGCGGCTTGTATGCATCGGAGGCCAGTGTGGGTAGTCTGGCTTCTTTGCGGGAGCTTTCTGATCGCCTGAGCTTCCGTAGTGCAACGCCTGATGAGTTGGCCGAGCAGTCGGCCCATGGTGCAAAACGCAGCAAATCCAATGCCGAGTCGTGGTTTGGCGGGTTGCCTCCAGAAAAGCGCGCCGAGGCCATTGCTGATCTCGGGCACGCCCTGGAAACGGCGCGAGCAGAGATTGTTCGCCGAGTCGAAACCATCCTTGATAGCACCAAGGACACCAAGCGGGCGTATGTCGCTGGTGAAAGCGGTTTGATCGGGGTGCATGTGCTTGCTGATCTCGCAGAGGACGTGCGAGGTGAGGCCGTGTCGAAGTGGCGTGGGCAACTCGGT
>Ga0156156_1007_pt1 | contig 8831 bp, 8 predicted proteins | sample RifCSPlowO2_12_FD_107809 | JGI IMG/M metagenome (GOLD analysis project Ga0156156, IMG submission 107809) | Deltaproteobacteria bacterium RIFCSPLOWO2_12_55_13
TGTAGCCGCAAGCCCGGTGAAGGCCGTGTCCTTGAACACGTCGGCCAGGTTAACCAGGCGCTTGAAGCCCGATTTTATGGCTATGTAGTCGGCCGGCGGGGCCAGTAACGCTGCCTTAATGATCCCCTGCTTCATCGCGGCCACTTTCGGGCTGCTTCCAGGGATGTTCACGTACTCCACTTCCTTCTCCGCAATCTTGTTTACATCTAGCAACGCCTTGATCCCCGAGTAGGTAGAACCACCGAAGCTCACCCCTATTTTCTTTCCTTTAAGATCCGAGATCTTTTGAATATCCGGCGTGACGATGAGCGAGAATGTAGGCCGTCCGACTTGTTGAGCCAGGAGAACAATGTCCATGCCCTCCCATATCGCCGGCATCTGTGGACCGATGGTCAAAATATACTGAATTTGCCCTCCGAGTAGCGCCTGGACCGCTATTGGGGCCGACCGCACGGAGATAAGCTCAGCATCCAGCCCCTCGCTCTTATAAAGCCCTTTTTCGAGGGCGACAAAGGCAGGAAGGAACTGCACGTTGGCCGAAGGATAAGCCGCCCGGACTACCTCCGCCCCGGGCTCCGTGTTGAAGCTCAAAATAGAACTTGCCAGGAGCAAACCGACGAAAAAACGACGCATGTTATTCCCTCCCATTGTGATTCTCCCTTGAAGGCTTCCATAAAGATGAAATAGTCCCATGACTCTGACTGTCACCAACCTACCGCATATCCTTCTCGCCGCGGATCGGCTCCCCCCAACCAGGTCCCGGTGTCGGGATCCCTTGCTATCACCTGTGCCGCCCCAAAGGACCAGCGCCCCACAACTTTCACCTTATGGCCTTTTTTCTCGAGCCCGGAAATCAGCTCCGGCGCAAAACCCTCCTCCAGACTCAGCTCCTCGGGCAGCTCCAATCGCGGCGGAGTTCCGGGCATATGGCTCCAGCGCGGCGCCTCGATCGCGGCCTGGGGATCCAGCTCGCGGTCAAGAAGGTTAACCAGGATCTGAACATTGCTCTGCGGCTGATCGTCGTTGCCTGGCGTTCCTCCTACGGCGAAGAATTCTCCTTTGCGAAACACCATATAGGAATTAAGCGTGTGGGCAGGCCTCTTACCCGGCCTCAAGGCGTTGGCCTTGCTCGGATCCAGGAGGAAACTGCAAAGACGGTTGTTCATGATCATTCCCGTATCTCCGGCCACGATGCGCGAGCCAAAAGGGGCAAAAATGCTCTGAATGAGGGAGACGGCATTGCCTTCCCTGTCAGCCGTACAGAGATAGGTGGTATCGCTGCCGAACGCTCCAGCGAGATGGCGGCGAGCCGCGCCATTATTTGTAATCAGACTCCTTCTCTTCCCGGCATGTTCCTTGGAAATAAGGCGAGCGACCTGGGGATCGCCAAAGCGGGGATCCTCAAGATGATTTACCCTGTCCTCGAAGGCAAGCTTCTTCGCCTCCACCATGGCGTGAATAATTTCAGCCGGCTCCATCCTATCCAACGGAAATCCCTCGATGATGTTGAGCATCTCGAGAACGAGAAATCCCTGAGACACCGGTGGTTGCTCGAACAAGACATAATCCTTGTAAGTGGCCGTCAGAGGCTCGAGCCATTCTGCGTGTTGGCCGCGCAGATCCTCTTGAGCAATGATGCCTCCCTCCCTGAGGACCGCCGCACACATCCTCGCCCCCAGCTCTCCTTGATAGAATCCCTCTCTGCCGTTCCTTACGATCTGCTCCAGCGTGCCGGCAAGGTCCCTCTGTACGAGTATTTTTACCGGTCTGAGATCACCCAACGGCTTACGGTAGCACCGGTCAATCCACGGGTAGGAACTTCCGATCTCCTCGATCCGCGCCGCAAGGCGACCGTAGAGGGGAAAACCCTCACGGGCATAGCTGATAGCATCAGCGGCAATCCTCCCCAAGTCCAGGGTCCCGTATCTGCCATAGAGCTCCATCCACCCATCAACAGCGCCCGGGATGGCGATGCTCAGCGGACCATCCGTTGGAATTTTACTCATGCCCTTGGAGCGGAAAAATTCTATCGATGCCTTCGTTGGGGCTGCCCCGCTGGCATTCAGGGCCTCGACCTTGCCGCTTTTCCGCATAGAAACGAGGGCGAATAGATCGCCGCCGGGTCCGGAGGTTTCCGGGGCCACTACCGACAGCGTCAGGGAAGCCGCCAGCGCGGCGTCGACCGCGTTGCCTCCCTCCTGCAGGACCTTGGCGCCGGCCAGCGACGCCAGGTAGTGGCCGGAAGAAACCATCCCGTTACGCCCCATAACGACCGGTCTGGTTGCTCTGCCGAAGATCATGAAGAACCTATCTTGAGAACCCTGGCCGCATTGCCGCCAAGAATCATATCTTTTTCCGCTTTCTTGAGCCCCAGCCCTTCGATGGAGCCAAGGCTATTTTTAACGAAGAGACATCCTTCTTCCGGCCCGTAGGGATAGTTGGTGCCGAGCACGAGCCGATCCGGGCCAAAAAAATCGAGCACGCACCGAAGGGTGGAACACGGGTGATCCGCCGTATCAACATAAAACTTCTTGAAAGAGTCCAACGGATTTTCTTTGAGACCGTACTTCTCCCGAATTTCCTCAGTTCTTCCTCTGTAGATGTTGGTTGCCCGCTGAGCAAAAAAAGCCAGCACGCCTCCCACATCCGCCACAACGAAGTCAAGCTCCGGGAATCTTTCGACCACTCGCCCGTAAACCAGCCGCGTCATCGCGACGGTGGAATCAAAGGCCCAGCCATAGATCAGCACGGGCATGATATCCAAACCGGTCGCCTGGGTTGCTAGCGGAGCCGTGGGGTGGATATAGACCGGCAATTTTAGCCCCGCCAACCGCTCGTAGAGCGGAAAAAAATCTTCGTGATCGAGCGGCCTGCCATTGAGATTCGAATAACAACCGAAACCGCTTAGCCCCAACTCATTGACCGAGCGCTCTATTTCTTCCAGAGAAGCCTTGATGGAGGCGGTGGGAAGAGTAAAAAGACCGGCAAAACGGCGCGGATATTTCTTGCAGATGCGCGCCAGGGCGTCGTTCGCCTTGCGCGCCAACGACGAGGCCCCTGCACCATCAAATCGATCGGCTCCGGGAGGCGGCACGCTCAGGACCTGGACGTCGATGCCGAGGCGATCCATATGCTCGACCCTACGGTCCGGATCGCGCCCCTGAAATGTCGCCGTATTGATTCGGCACTTCAGCGTCCGGTCGTAGAAATAACTCATACCGCTGTTGGAATCCGGCGCCTCCAGAATCACATTCCCCTGGATGCGGGCCATCTCGCTTAAGTATTCTTCCGGAAAGAGATGGCTTTGGAAGTCGATCACCATAGAGGGCTTTCGGATTGTCGTCGAGGATCCTGCTGATAATCTCCGGTCATGATATCCTTACCAGCCGGTCTGCATCCGGCCCTTTCGCCGCCCGCTCGGTTTTGGAACCGACGGAGCCTCCACATCCCTGACAGAGATAATCATAGAGCTCTCCGTCCGGCAGGATCAAAAGCAGCCGCTCCCGAACCGGCATCGCCCGGCCGCATTTATTACAGTAAAGAAGGGACGCGGTAAATTGGTCAAATGTCTTCTCCATGGTGGATCGTCGTTCGTGTTCGTAGCTCGTGTCCGTGAACGAGCACGATGATCGAGCACGGCCTCAGGCCTTGTGATGCGCCTCTGCAGCCGCTTTGGCTTCTTTGATTACCTTTTCAGCGAGATGCGGCGGAAGCTCTTCATAGCGGGCAAATTCTAAATGGAACCCGCCCCGGCCGCTGGTCATCGAGTGCAGATCCTGAGCATATTTTAACACCTCGGCCATCGGCGCCAGAGCCTTAATGGTTTGAGAGTGACCATTGGTCTCCATCCCGAGCACTTTTCCGCGCCTGCTGTTCAAGTCCCCGATCACATCCCCCATGCATTCATCCGGCACCGTGATCTCCATGTGCATGATGGGTTCGAGAATCACCGGCTTGGCCTTCTCGATGGCGTTTTTGAATCCCATGGAACCGGCGATCTTGAAGGCCATGTCGGAGGAGTCCACGTCGTGGTAGGAGCCGTCGTAGAGCGTCACGCGCACATCCACCATCGGATAGCCGGCCAGATGACCTTCCACCATTGTCTCCCTGATCCCCTTCTCCACCGCCGGGATATAATTGCGCGGAATGGCGCCGCCGACAATCTGATCTACAAACTCAAACCCTTTTCCGCGCGGGAGCGGCTCGATTTTCAGCCACGTATCCCCGTACTGCCCCCTTCCTCCCGACTGCTTTTTGTACTTGCCTTGGGCGCTGGCCGCCCCTTTGATGGTCTCTTTGTAAGGCACCTTCGGGGCCTTAAGCTCTACCTCGGCGCCGTACTTTCGCTTGAGCTTCTCGACCATCACCTCGATGTGGAGTTGGCCCATCCCGGAAATGATGAATTCCCTTGTCTGCAGATCGCGGTGCATTTCTATAGTTGGATCTTCTTCCATCATGCGATGCAATCCCTGCGGGACTTTCTCCTCGTCAGCCTTTGTCTTGGGTTCGAGGGCAAAGGAGATCAGCGGGGAGAAGTGCGTCAAGCCTTCAAACTGAATGGGCGACTTCTCTTCGCAGAGCGTATCCCCGGATGCGACCTCTTTGAGCTTTGCGGCGGCGATAATCTCGCCGGCGTAGGCCTCCCGGACCGGCTCCTGTTTTTTCCCCTCCAGCCTGAAGAGTTGGCCGATCTTCTCCTTCACCTGCTTGTTGGGATTATAGACCGTCATATCCGTGGCGATCTTCCCGGAAACGATCTCCATGACCGAAAGCTTTCCGGCAAAGGGATCAATGATCGTTTTAAATACATAGGCGGCAAGCGGACCACTCGGATCATGGACCCGTTTTTCCAACTCCCTCGTGACGGGGTTTTTCCCCTGGACCTCACCTTGATCCAGCGGCGATGGTAGATAATCAATAATGGCGTCCAGGAGCTGGGACACACCGATCTGGCGCATCGCCGAGCCGTAGAGGATAGGAAAGAGCTTCCCTTTGAGGGTGCCTGAGCGGATACCCTTCTTGAGATCCTCCAGGGGAAGGTCCTGGGCTTCGAGATATCTTTCCAGCAGGGCGTCATCCGTTTCCGCCACACTCTCTAACAACTGGACACGCAGATCCTGGGCGGGTTTCTTGAGGTCATCCGGAATCTCCGTTTGCGAGAACTTCCCGCCCTCACCATCGAAGATAAAAGCCTTCATGAGCAGAAGGTCGACGACTCCCTTGAAGCCTTCCTCGGCCCCGATTGGGAGTTGAAGGTAGACCCCTCTGACTTCCAGGCCGCTAAAAATAGCCTCTAGGGCTTCCCTAACGTTGGATTTTTCGCGCTCCATCTTGCTGATAAAGATCAGCCTGCTCAAGCTGCAATCGTTGGCTCGCGTCCATAACCTTTCAGTCTCGACCCTGAGTCCGGTGGAGGGATTGAGCAGAAATACCGCTCCTCCTAACCCGCGAATACAATTGATGGTGTCCGGAAGGAAGGCTGCGTACCCGGGAGTGTCAATGAGGGTAAGACGGACTTTTTTCCATGATAAGGAGTGAAACGCGGTGGAGAGAGAGATGCGACGCCTTATCTCTTCGGGTTCAAAGTCAAAGATCGTAGTGCCATCCTCTACCCGACCCAGCCGCTGGGATGCCCCTCCGGCAAAAAGCATCGCCTCGCCCAATGACGTCTTCCCGGCTCCCCCATGACCCAAGATTCCAACGTTGCGCAGCTTGTCTAGCTCTATCATTAGCGCTGCCCTCCCTTTTTTCTATCTCTTCAACCCTTTAACCTTTCAACCATTGTTAATTTTAATCCTGCGCCTTCTTTTTTAGTTCCTGGACCGAGTTCCTTTCATAAATGATCCGCAAACCTTCAAGAGTCAGAAACTCGTCCACCTCCCCGATGACGGAAGACTCAGGAGCTATCAGCGGCGCCAGCCCTCCGGTAGCGATGACCTTGGCCCGCACCCGGTTCTCCTTTTGGATCCGCCGGACGATGCCCTCAACCAGTCCCACATAACCATAAAAAATCCCCGATTGAATGGAATGGACTGTGTTTTTCCCCACCACCTCCTTGGGCTTGACGATCTCCACCCGAGGAAGCTTCGATGCCCTTTGGGACAGCGCCTCCACCGAGATAAGCAAACCCGGGGCAATAGAGCCGCCCAGGTACTCCCCTTTTTTTGAGATGAAATCAAAAGTCGTAGCCGTGCCGAAGTCAACCACGATGCAGGAGTCATGATATCTTTCGTATGCCGCAACGCCATTAACAATCCGGTCAGCGCCCACATCCTTGGGACTGTCATAAAGGATAGGCATTCCGGTCTTGACCCCGGGCCCGACAATCAGCGGGCTCCTGCCGAAGAATTTTTCCCCCAGCTCTTGAACCATGCCTAACATGGGCGGGACAACGCAGGAGGCGATAATGGCATCGATCTGGTCGCGATGGATGCGGTGGGCGGAGACAAGATGGGAGATCAAGACCCCGTATTCATCGGCGGTCCGATCCGCGTCGGTCAGAAGGCGCCAGTGAGTTACGAGCTGCTTTCCCTCATAGACCCCCAATACGATATTGCTATTCCCGATATCGATGGCTAGAAGCATGGTATTATGGAATGATTCAACTGTGGCTATCCGTATCTAAAAACCGCCTGGATTGCAAAGCCCTTTTTACCGGATCAGGGGGTTGCCGTCGCTGTAGCCGGACCAGACCGCCAGCGGTCCGCTAAAATGACAATTTAGAGCTTTTCTGGCCTCCTGCCCTCTCCGCCTAAGCCTGTAGCGGGTTCGCGGAATTGTTCGAGAACGGCTTGTGCTATATTTCCGACGGCGCCTTGCGTCCACGTCGAGTCCGCTCAAAGTCCCTATCAAAGCTCACAATGGCCAAGTCATATCTCTCCGCAACGGCATAATGGTAGGCATCGTCGAAGTCCAGCTGGAATTGCTCCATGGCGCGAACCACGCCTGGCATTTCGTCAGGATCTAGTCTGGCCAAGGTGACGTTCCCGTCCAGGAAGACATCTTTGACGAAAGTGAGGAAAGCATCGCGACGGTTAAGCTTGGCTAGAATAACTCCAATGGAGTGAAAGGCAAAATCGGTGATGAATAGGTGATCGGCCGGCGTGCGGTCGAGAAAGTCGCCCACCTCTGCGGACTTGGCTTGGTCCAGAATCCGCTCAAGCCATACGTTGGTATCAACCAAGTACAAGGTCTAGTCACCGCGCCATTCTAAAGCCTTTTTCTGCAACTCAAGGGAGGTGTATTGGTCACGGTAATCTCTAAGGGCGCCTGCCCAATCCTGGCGAAGCCTTTTGCCGTTCTTCTTTCTCCGTTTCTTGAGCAGGCTGTTTACGAACTCCTCCACTTCCTTTTTCAAGGCCGGAGGCAGATTCTTAATTCGCTCGTCGATGCTTTTCATAAGTGTCCCTTCCCGATTACCGCCATCTTACCACCTCTCAAAACCCCTTGCGACCGCGTTTAGCTCCGCTCATCGGCCATCTTCAAGAAAAGCAATTACGTCAACTGCTCAGAGCCTGTCCTGAGCCACGCCGAAGGATAGTCGCCGTATGACAACCCGTCATCCCGCAGGATGTTGCAGTAGTTCCAGAGCTTTTGGACGATTGCGGAAGAAGTCATAATTCTCTAAGTAAAATTTCCGACGCGCTGCGTCGGATTTGCCACATAGCGTGTGGCAAATGTCAGCTTCAGAATCCAAACGCATAGCGTGCGAAATATATGAATTCACCGACTATTACCAGATTGTCTCTATCCCGGTGTTGGATATCTCGGAATCACGGGTCACCAGCCGCAGGCCTAAATCTAATGCGGTTGCAGCAATGATTCGGTCGGGCATGTCAGGAACGGTTTCTCGAGAAATTCGGGGAATGGCCAGGGCTACCGTGAGATTGAGCGGGGCTATGACGAAACCCGAATCCGGTTCAGAAAGAGCGTGGGTTAAACGATCGAGCACAACGGCGGGCAGTTTTCCCTTTTCCACGAGGTACACGACTTCGACTAAGGAAATAGAGGAGACATAGACCGGGTCGCCCGCCTGAACCGCTTCGTCCATCGCTTTCTGCGCGTTGGAAGAGAGACTTTTCGCGTTAAGCAGATACCAGACCGCAGCGTGCGTATCGACGACCACGGCCGCCATTAAACATCCTCTCGGGGGAATCCGCCCCACATTTCTCGGCGCGCCTCGGCAATGTCCTCCGGCGAGATGTTCACTCCCAAATCGGCCCAAAGGCCTTTCAGGCTGCGGCGGGAGCGGCGGTGAACGGCTTTCTTTTCCAGAGACTCCACGAAATCCAGCACCTCCTTTTGCTTATCCACCGGCAGTTTGAGCAGCTTCTCCAAAACCGATTTTTCTATGCTCATGCTTACCTCCGCGCTAGTTATTCAAAGCGCCATACAATTATTTGACTGGCCTGCCGTCGGACCACCGGCCCCAATCCCCGTCAGCCAACCAGCCCTTGCCCTATTTTGCCTACTTATTCAGCCGTTTCCAAGTGCCGAGAAGGCCATTGATTCGCCATCTACCTGCCTGCATTCCATGCGCAGGTAAAGAGAAACAGCAAATACGTCAACTGCTCAGAGCCATCCTCAGCTAGCCGAAAGGTAAACGCCATAGCTCAGCGATCGCGTATAAGTGCGGAGTTTTTCCACAATGGAGAAGATAGTCATGATATCAAAGCCAGACCCCGCGAGTTTCCCAAAAGACTTTGCAAGATTGTTGAGTCGTAAAAGCCTGACCCCGTGTTGGCGCCGCTTCATGAAACGAAAAAAGGTTTTTTGGGCTGGGTTTACGGGACTAAAATAGACCTATGTGAACGGTCGAAATCCTAATTTCA
>Ga0156156_1234_pt2 | contig 8444 bp, 8 predicted proteins | sample RifCSPlowO2_12_FD_107809 | JGI IMG/M metagenome (GOLD analysis project Ga0156156, IMG submission 107809) | Deltaproteobacteria bacterium RIFCSPLOWO2_12_55_13
ATGGATCAGACGTGCAACCGCGTCATTTTCTTGCAGCCGCTCCATCAGATCCGGGCTGTTGGGGGAAAGCTGTCCTCCGCGGATCACCGCCTCGCTTTTCTTGCGCAAAAATTCCAGGTGGTCGAAAATCTGCTTTACCAGAGGCCGCAAAGCCGGAAGGAGGTCGTTGGCCTCATCCACGGTAAAGAGACGGGGGAAGACTTGAGCGGAGGCCATCCTCTACCAACTTTCCAGGGGGGGCATCACAGGCCCATGCCCTTTCTGATCTCTCGCAGCAGGGCAATGTTGTCTGAATGACCGGTCATGCGGGCCGTAATCATGCCGCGGATCGGTCGCCCCAGGAGATAAAAGTCGCCGATGATATCGAGAATCTTGTGACGCGCAAACTCGTCGGCGAACCGGAGCTCGGTGTTGAGGATCTTCTCGTCATCCATCAGAATGCAATTACTGAGTCTTCCTCCGTTCACCAATCCGAGCTTTTCCAGTTTTTCGATATCCTTGAGAAATCCGAAAGTTCGCGCCGGGGCGATTTCCTCTTTAAAGGTATCCGGGCCCTTGAAGACATAGGTATGTTCCTGTACCCCTACCGGTTTCGGGTAGTTGAGGACATAGCGGACTCCAAAGGTATCCGAAGGTTCGATGCTGATGGACTCACCGTTTTTTTGATCGATCCGATAAGTCCTGTCAATAACGATTTCAGACCACTCTTCTTCCTGTTCCTGTATTCCCCCCTCCTCGATCAAATGGCAAAATTCCAGGGCGGAGCCATCCATGATAGGGATCTCGCCTTGCATCTTGACCAGCAAATTAGAGATCCCGTAACTATGAAGCACGGCGAGAAAATGCTCCACGGTGCCGACCACCATGCCTTTGCCACGAAGCGAGGTGGCGTAACCGGTCGAGCCGACATAATCTACATGGGCAGGCACACTGGTGTCGGCCGAGATGCCGCTGAATAAAACCCCGCTGTTAGGAGGGAGCGGATGGAGGATGACGCCGGTCTTAATTCCGGAATGGAGCCCCTGGCCGGAAATCACTACGCTCTTCTTCAGCGTCTTCTGTTTTAAGCTCTGCGCCGGCGCCGCCGTGCGGGCCGTCCCCCGGGAACGGCGCTTGCCTTTGCCGGCCTTGGGCTTCCCGCTCTCTCCCCTCATGGGAGGAGACTCTCCGAGGGCGCGCCGGACGGTCAAGAGTAACCCATCCAAGGAGAGAGGTTTTTCGATGAAGTCAAACGCCCCCAGCTTGGTGGCCGTCACTGCCGTATGGATATTGCCATGGCCCGAGATCATAATCACATTGACTTCGGGCTCCTGGTCCTTGATCTCTTTGAGAAGGCCGATCCCATCCACCTGGGGCATCCAGATATCCAGAAGAACCAGACGGGGCCGCTCCGCACGAATCATATCCAGGACTCTGGTCCCATCAGACGCCTCAAGGACACGATAGCCTTCGTCGCTCAGAACTTCCCGGACAGATTCCCGAATCCCTTCCTCGTCGTCCACCACGAGGATCGTTGTCTCCGCCGATTTCTCCCTCACTTCCCCTCCAAACCAAACCCGCTAAGAATAGGCCGCCTTCCTTCTTATTTCCTGGAAATCGGCCTGATCCGGCACGGGCAATTCGATAATAAATCGGGTGCCTTTAGGCTCATTCGGCCGCACCCGGATGTAGCCCCGATGATCGGCCACAATCGCACTCACAATCGCTAATCCCAAACCGGTTCCATCCTTTTTGGTGGAAAAGTAGGGTTCAAAAACCCTTGCCCGGACTTCGGGCGCAAGTCCGCAACCATCATCCGCCACCTCCAACTGAACAATCCCTGATGAAGAGTTATAGACCGTTGAAATCTTTATCTCCCCCTTTTCCTCTACCGCAGCCACCGCATTATCCAAAAGGTTTATCAGCGCCCGCTTGATCTGGTCCCGGTCCAGTTCGAGAGGCGGAAGTTCTTCCCGCTGAAACTGGAAATTGATCCCTCGGTGCCCTTCCTTGAATAGAAAGAGCGCCTCTTTCACGACCTCGTTAAGATCGTTGGGCGTGAGTTCGGCGGCAGGAAGGCGGGCAAATTGAGAGAACTCGTTTACCAGGTTTTTCAGCTCCTCGACCTGCTTGATGATGGTCGAGGTGCATTTGTCCAGGATGGCCCCGTTCCCTTCCAGCAGCTTCGCGTACCTTTTCCTCAGACGCTCAGCGGAAAGCTGGATCGGAGTCAGGGGGTTTTTAATCTCGTGGGCGATTCTCCGCGCCACCTCGCGCCACGCCTCCATTCTTTGAACCTTTTGGATCTGGGTAATATCCTCGAGAAATACCATGATCCCCAGAATATTCCCCTCGTCGCCTCTCAGCGTGGCTGCCGTCGCCACAACGGTGAGTATCTGATCGGGAAGCATTATCTTGACCTCCCGTTCCACGCTCGCCCTACCCCTGACATGCTGGATGATCTCCCGCATGACCCTGAGGGGCTCTGACTGGAAAGCCTCACCGTAATTTTTTCCCAGGACCTGTTCCGTCTTCACTCCTAACATCTGGACTGCGGTCTTGTTTATCGTCGTTACACTCCCGGTAGGATCCACAGAGATCACCCCTGCCGTGATGTTGGCCAGGAGGGTCTCCATGTAGCGGCCCCGGCGATCGACCTCCAGGTTGATTTGCTTCAAATCCCGCGTCATCTGGTTGAAGGAATCGACCAGAGTCCCGATCTCGTCGTCCCCGCTAGCCTCGATCTGATAATCCCAATTGCCGTGGGCCACCTCGTGGGTCCCCTCTGCCAGCCTTTGGATAGGGACGGTAATCCCCTTGGCGAGATAAAGGCCGAACCAGGTCGCGGAGAAAATAATCACCAGGGTGATCAACAGCAGCGTCAAGATATAACTGTTTTTGACCGGTTTCTTCAGGATCGTGAGGTGCTTGTGCTCCTCGTAGGAGCGCGATATCTGGAGCGCCCGCTTCGAGATGCTCTTGGGCACGTAGTAATCGACCACCACGGTCCCCAAAATCTTGCGGTCGCTGCTGTAGACAGGAACCCCTCCACGGATGATGTCCCCCTCCCCGAAGGCCTGGGTTTGGGTAACCTCCAAGCCGCGCAGCGCGCGATTGAGAAAATCGGAATCCGGTTTAATCGTCACCCCGGTCGGCACCTGATCGTTGAAGGCCACGACGAGGAGCTGACGGTCGGGAGAAAATACTTCAACGGTCCCCAGATTGTACTCGCGCTGCTTGGCCTGGATGAATTCCTTGAGCTCGCCGACCCGTTGGGAGTCAAAGAGCCCCTCCTGGGTGATCCGCTGACTCACCTGCCGGGCATAGAAAAGGGCGTTGTTGGCGGAATTTTGATAGTACGTCTGGCCGATCTCCAGAGATCCTTGCAGCGCGTTCTCCACCTGGACATCCAACAACCTCTCAAAGGAGCGCGTCACAAACCCGCCTGCGATAAAGAAGAGGAGCAAAGTCGGAACCAGCGACAGGGCGATGAAGGCGATCACCAGACGGACCCGAAGACGAGAGCCGAGAATACGCCTTTTCCTATCGAAGATGAGCTTCACGAGGTTTCGCACAACGAGAAAAACCAGCAGGATCAGTAAAATGATGTTGATATTGAGAAGGAGAAAAAAGCCGATGTTGCCGCTAAGCGAAGATTCTGTCGACACCTCCGGAAGCTGCACCTCGAAGAAGGCGAAAAGGAGCACCATCAGGGTGGTGATCAGGATCACCAGCCCTTCCCTTTTTCTCCGCACGGCCTCTTCGTGCCTCAGCCTATCTTCCAGTGTCTTGGGGGTATCCGTTGATTCCATGCTTTTGAGCACCGATTAAGAGGTGAAAAACCGTTAGATTTTACCTCCTCAAGAGATAAAGGACAAGGGATAAAATCAGGCTGATGAGCAGGCAGCTAGAACAGACTCTCCTGCTTCTTGGGCCCCGCCGCAAGTTCGGCTCCCTTCTTACGGCCAAAATGCTCATAGGCCAGAGAGGTTGCCACCCGCCCCCTGGGGGTGCGGTGCAGAAATCCCGCCTGGATCAGAAACGGCTCATAAACATCCTCGATCGTGTCCTTCTCCTCGCCAATGGCGGCCGCCAGGGTTTCTACTCCCACAGGCCCGCCGGAAAACTTGTCAATCAACGTTAGCAGCAATAACGTATCCATTTTATCAAAGCCCATGGGATCCACTTCCAACATCTTTAAAGCCTCTTCGGTAACCTGCTTTGTTATGACCCCTCCGGCCTTAACTTGCGCGTAGTCCCTCACCCTGCGCAGCAGCCGGTTGGCGATCCTCGGCGTGCCGCGGGAGCGGCGGGCAATTTCCGCCAGCCCTGCGTCATCCCCGCTCACGCCCAGGATGGAGGCGGAGCGACTCAAGATCCGGGCCAACGTCTCGGCCGAATAAAAGTCCAGGCGAAAGATCGCCCCAAAGCGATTCCGCAGCGGAGAGGTCAGGAGTCCGGAGCGCGTCGTCGCGCCGATCAGCGTGAAGCGCTTAAGATCCAGCTTGATGGATCTCGCCGAAGGCCCCTGGCCGATCATGAGATCGATCTGATAGTCCTCCATGGCCGGGTAAAGGACTTCTTCCACGACATGATTCAGCCGGTGAATCTCGTCGATAAAAAGGATGTCCCCTTCTTCCAGATTCGTCAGCAGCGCTGCTAGATCCCCGGGCCTTTCGACCACCGGTCCGGAAGTGGCCTTAATGTTCACCCCCATCTCGCGCGCAATGATATAGGCGAGCGAGGTCTTCCCTAAACCGGGCGGGCCGTGAAAGAGCAGGTGATCCAGGACGTCTTTCCGTCCGCGCGCGGCGGCAATGGCTACTTTGAGATTTTCTTTAACCTGCTCCTGACCAACATATTCTTCGAAGGCACGGGGGCGGAGATTGACTTCGTACTTTAGATCTTCGTCGGTCCTGATAGGAGTGATCTGCTGGGGATCCATATTCACCGTTCAATGCAAAAAGCAAAGTGCAAAGTGCAAATTTTTAATTTTCCATTTTTCATTTTGCAATTTGCAATTGTCATTGACTAAGTCTCCGTAATGCCTCCTTCAGCACCTCCGCCAGCGTTTTCTCCCCATTCCGTGTTATCTCGCGCACGCTTTTTTCCGCGTCCCCTTGGCGGTAGCCTAGATTCACCAGCGCTGAAATCGCGTCGCGCATCGGCTGGGAGCCGTCGCTCCGGCCCATCTCCTCCGCGGGCATCGTCAGGAACTTGTCCCTAAGCTCCACGATCATCCGCTCGGCAAGTTTTTTCCCTACTCCAGGGATCGAAACAAGCCGCGGCTGGTCCCCTTCTTTGAGCGCGCGCGCCAGCTCCTCCGCCGGAATTCCGGAGAGGATATTGATCGCCAGTTTCGGTCCGATCCCCGTGACGCTGTTCAGGGAGAGAAAGACCTGTTTTTCCTCATGTTCCAGAAAACCGAAGAGCTGGAGAGCGTCTTCTCTGAGATGGGTGTGAATGTAAAGATTGACAGCTCCTCCCACCTCTGGCAAGCGGTAAAAAACGCTGAGGGGAATAAAAACCTGATATCCCACTCCCCCTACATTAATGATCACTTCGCCGGGGACCTTGCGCTCAAGTGTCCCGTTAATCTTGGCAATCATTTTTCGTTATTCGTTACTGGTTACTCGTTAACTCGCGATTGGTTATCATTGTGGAGAGGCAAGGTCGCATAGCAAATAACTAATAACGATTAACGATCTTCTATCGACGCAGTTCTCGCCCAGCCGCAGGCAATGCCCCCATGATCCGGGCATGAAAATCGCTTTGATGAAGATAACAGATGGCGGCAGCCAGGGCATCGGCAGCATCGCCAGGGATCTTTCCCGACAGGTGGAGCAGCGAAGCGATCATTTTCTGCACCTGCTCTTTAGTGGCCTGACCGTAACCCACAACGGCCAGTTTGATCTCAGCGGAGCTGTATTCGTGGATCGCGATGCGCTTTTCTGCCGCAGCCAGCAATGCCACGCCACGGGCCTGTCCCAGCTTGAGCGCGCTCTGCGGATTGCGCGCAAAAAAAACCTTTTCTAAGCTGATCCCTTGCGGCTCGTAGTGTGCGATAACATCTTGCAGACCGTGATGGATCCGGACCAGGCGGCTCCCCTGGTCGTGGCTCGCCGAGGATCCGATGGTACCGTGGGCCAGATGAACCAACGCCCCCCCCGACATCTCCACAATCCCCCAACCCGTAGCGACCGTTCCGGGGTCAATTCCCAGGATTCTCTGGTTCTCCTTTGACAGCCTGGCCCCAAGATCGCAACCCGATCGGATATCCATTAACTGGCCTTCTCTAGAAGCTCGTCAGGAATATCAAAGTTAGCTGATACGCTTTGCACGTCGTCATGATCCTCGAGCTCCTCGGTAAGCTTGAGAATCTGCTCGGCGGACTGGCCATCGAGCGCCACGGTATTCTTAGGGACCATCGTGACCTGGCCGCCTGCAACGGGCACATTTTGCCGTTGCAGGCGCTCTCTTACCTTTTCAAATTCTTCCGGACGCGTCACGATCTCGAAGAGACCCTCCTCCTCGCGCACATCCTCGGCGCCGGCGTCCAGGGCGAGGCTAATCAACTGATCCTCATCAATTTTTCCCTTATCGACCGTCATCAAACCCTTCTTGTCGAACATCCATGCCACACAGCCGCTCTCGCCCAGATTCCCTCCGTGCCTCGTGAAGATATGGCGGATCTCCTGAACGGTGCGGTTCTTATTATCCGTCAGCACCTGCACCATGATCGCCGCTCCCCCCGGTCCGTACCCTTCGTAATGAATCTCTTCGTATGAAACGCCTTCGAGATCGCCAGTGCCTTTCTTGATCGCCCGCTCGATGTTATCGCCGGGCATACTCCCGGCCTTGGCAGCCAGGACTGCCGTGCGCAGGCGCGGATTGGCGTTGATGTCGCCTCCACCTGTACGGGCAGCAACCGTGATCTCTTTGATCAGTTTGGTAAACAGCTTCCCCTTTTTGGCGTCCTTGGCAGCCTTTTTGTGTTTAATGGAACTCCACTTGGAATGGCCTGACATAAGGGCAAAACTCCTCTTAATGTCGATTAAGCTACCACAATCCAGTTTCCGGGTAAACGGTTTCCCCTGCTTCGAGCGCCGCGCACCTTGATTGACGCTGGTTAACTCTCTCTAACAGACCGGACCGTGCAGTCAGCGTAAATCTGAATGGAGCCGTCCTCTACCCGGTATCGTGGCGCTACGAGTTGGACGATGCTGCGGATATTGCGGCTGACATTGTCAATATCATTAACGGGAAACCCGTCTTGTAGGAACCTTCCGATCAGCCTTTCCTCCCCCAGGGTGACAACCTGGAGATATTCCACCTTGTCCTCCTTAAAATAGCGCTCGGTGTCACGGGCACAGTGGTCCAATTCGTTCTGTAATTTCGTCGAGATCTTTACACCGACAAACAATCGTTTATCTAGGTCATACATGCGGCATCTCCCTTATCCGTTTTTCCTCTATCTATCCCGATCGACCAGACACAGCTTTCCTCACCTCGATCCCTGGGCCCGGAAATGGAGGGGATCTCTCAGGTTTTGTAACTCCCGGTAGTAATAAAGCGCGCTGGGACTTTTATTTCTAAATCTCAAGCGCTTGAGAAATACCAGCTCTTCTTGAGTAACGTCTCCGCTCAGGGAGGCATTCTGAAGGAACTCGCCGAGCCCGGGCTCTTCAGCTGCCGCCGGTTCAAGCTCCCTTTCGACAAACTCAAACTGTTTCATCCGTTCACGGCCCAGTTCTGGGGCCAAAACGATCTTCATCCCAAAGGTCACAAGATCGATGTCCCAGGATTCAATGAGCGGGTCCAGGAAATAGACGAAGTTTTGTACCGATAGGCTGAAAATATCGGCTTCCAGGAACTCCAGAACGGTCGCCTGCACCTCCTCGTAACTTCTGTGGTTGAGCCGAGCGACCACGCGGAGCCAAGCCTCGTTTTTCCATTCCTCCTTGGCCACTCCCTTGGCTACGCCCAGAAGCTTTTGCGTGATGAGACGCTCGATCTCGCCGAAGGGCTCCTTTTCAAAAATAAGGCGAAGCTGTTTTGCCTTCTCGGATTTACATTTTCGCAGAATAAGCTCCCGGACCTCCTGATACAACGGTTGGGCAGGTTCTTTGATCTTTCTATTCAGTTCTTCCCTGCGTTGCATCTCAGCCAGCTTTGCCAGCTCCCCGGGCGAGAGTTTCAAAAAGGCCCCGATCTTTCCATAAATGTCCGACCGATTGTGTGCGGGAAGCGACTTCTTTCCGGTCAGCAACTGTGAGATATAAGACTCCGTGACCTGGGCAGCAGCAGCCAAATCTTTCTGTTCGCAGCCTAATTCCTCGAGCCGACGTTTAATCAACCCAGCAATATTCATGGCGTCTCTTGTCTCCAATTAACCAAATACAGTTATCTATACTATTTATTGGCAACCCTGTAAAGATTTAACTTGACAAACTAAGTTAATTAAT
>Ga0156156_1116_pt1 | contig 8400 bp, 8 predicted proteins | sample RifCSPlowO2_12_FD_107809 | JGI IMG/M metagenome (GOLD analysis project Ga0156156, IMG submission 107809) | Deltaproteobacteria bacterium RIFCSPLOWO2_12_55_13
GTCGATGTTGATCTCCTCCGCTCGCGGGCCGATTCTTTTTCCCCGAGGCCCGATTTTAACGGCGGGGATCCCCAGCTCGTTGTAGACGTTTGTGTCGGTCCAGATGCTGGCGCGATCCGGCGCCTCCGGCTTTAATTTCTGGCTGAAGAGAAACTGGTGGATCTCCTCCAGCGACTGAACCAAAGGCTCCACCCCTTTGCCCTCGTGGCCGAGGAGTGATTTGTAGGCCTCCATCTCGTATTCGATGCCCAGGGAAGATAGGCTTTTGGTTATTTCGTGCTGCACCGTTACAGGCCGCACCTGCGGCGGGGTGCGTACGTCCACATAAACACTGCAGACTCCGGGAAAATAGTTGGGCCTGTAGGGCGCTCCGCCCTCGATTGCGCCGATATTGACCTTCGGGTATATGGGGCCGGTAGGGGAGTTATAGATATATTGCTCCTCAAAACGTTCCGCCCATTTCTCCAGCGCCTCTATGATTTTCGTCATTTTGACTATGGCGTTGAGCTTAACCATGGGGTGGGTGGAACGCTTGGTTCCCCAGGCCGCCTCGGCCTTGCCGAACGTCGTGATCTTGATCTGCACTACTCCGGTCTGAGTCCAGACGATGTTCATATCCGATCCGTCCGCCACGACAGCATAGTCGGAGTGCATGCCGTGAGTCAGCAGGTGCCTTGTCCCGGCTCCTTCGCCCCGGTACTCTTTGGTCTGCCAGGGTCCGATTGGTGTGCGGGAGATTTCGCCTACAACCGCGGCGAAGATGACGTCCCCTTTGAGCTTGATCCCGCTTTTCTTAAGCGCCTTGCCTGCCATCATGAAAGCGGCGACACCGCCTTTCATGTTGGAAATACCGAGACCGCGCACCTTTCCATCCTTGATCGACCCTTTCAGCTCGGAGTCGGGTTCAACAGCAGCGACCATGCGGAGATCTTCCTGCGTCCCCGTAAAACTCGTGTCCATATGGCCGTTGAAACCCAGGCTCAATCCGGTCCCATCGCCCTTGAGAACCCCCACCGCATTGGGCCGGTCGACCTCCACCTCCTGACGGACAGGCTTGAGACCGCTCTCCTGGAACCAATGCAAGATATATTCAGCGACAGCCTTCTCCTGTCCTGTCGGGGAGGGAATATTTACCAGGTCGCAACCGAGTTGCGCCAGTTCATCTCTGTCGATGTGTGCCAAGACCTGCTTGGCCGATTCTTTGTCTAATGCCATTTCTTTCCTCCTTGAGCAAAAAAACATACCTGGGCGTTGCAGTGGAGTCAAATGAAGCCAGTTAGGAAAGCTTGACAGCCAAGCGGACGGGGCATAAATATGGCGCAAATAGCGAACGGAGGTAGCGCTCATGCCGGATTCATTCGAAGACCATTGCTGGAAAGATGTCGTCAGTCCGGAAATTTTGGAGATCTATCAGGAATACCGGAGAGAAACCTACATTGGCCGGAATCCTGCCTTGCTGGCCATCGACCTGTACAACCTGGTCTTCGAGGGAGGAGCACGGCCCGTCCCGGAGGTCGTGAAAGAATTTCCCAGCTCGTGCGGCATCCACGCCTGGAACGCGATCAAGCCTAACCAAGAACTCTTTGCGCTGGCGCGGGCGAAAAAGTTCCCTGTTATCTATACCACTACAGAAACGCGCAAAGAGGCCAAACCTGCAACGGTGCACGCCACCAATCGCCGCATCCGGGAGCTCAAGAAGGATGCCTATGAAATTCATGAGGCCTTCAAGCCGGAGCCTGGCGATCTCATCATCTACAAGGAGCGGGCCAGCGGATTTTTCGGCACGCCGCTGGTCGTCCACCTGACCCGAATGGGGATCGACAGCCTGATTGTTTGCGGGGAGAGCACGAGCGGCTGCGTCCGCGCCAGCGTGGTTGATGCCTATTCTTACGGGTTCCATGCGGTCGTGGTGGAGGAGTGCTGCTTTGACCGGAGTATCCTTTCCCATAAAGTTTGTCTTTTTGACCTGCATCACAAGTATGCCGATGTGATGCATCTCGATGAGGTGAAGAAACATCTGTCACTAGAGCCCGTTCGGCAGGCGGTGTAGCCTGTCCTGCGTTTTTAAGGAGGAGATTTCAGCGCTTTTGCAGCGCGTCGATCTTGGCGGCCAGGATAAAGTCGTTTTCCGAAAGGCCGTTGATGGCGTGGGTCCAGATGTCGAAGCGGACAATATTATAATGGATGTGGATGTCGGGATGGTGTCCTTCTTCCTCGGCGAGATCGGCCACCCGGTTCACGAACTTCATCGCCTCGACAAAATTTTTAAATTGGAACTCTTTCGTGATCCACTTGCCGTCAAGCTCCCATCCCGGGACTTGAGCAAGGAGCTTTTCGACCTCGGGTTTCGCTAGAGGGGGAACCCCTCCCTCGCACGGGACACATCTCTTCTGCGTCAAGTCGTTCATGGTCTAATTCTTGTTCCTCTTATCCAACGCATCCGGATTGACTGCGCGGGTAAGTTTGCCCTCCATATAATCAAGGATGTTCTGCGCGGCGTTTTCCGCGAAGCCTTCAAAGCCGGAATCGGTCGGCCATCCAAGGTGCGGCGCCAGGACGACATTGTCCAAACCCGGCAGTGGGCTGCTTGCGGGCAAAGGCTCCTCCACGAAAACGTCCAGGGCTGCGCCCGCTATAGCTTTTTCAGCTAAGACTTTGAAAAGAGCCTTTTCATCCACAATCGCGCCCCGCGCCGTGTTTATGAAATAGGCGGTTCTTTTCATCAGGCGGAGGCGGCTTTCATTGAGCAGTCCCTTGCTTTGATCGGAGAGTTTGAGGTGCACGGAGACCACATCGACATTTTTCAAGAGTTCCTCCAACAACATGTAAGTAACTCCTGCCTTCTCCGCCCGCTCTTTGGTGAGCGTGGGTCCCCAGGCGGCGACCTTCATGCCGAAGGCGCGAGCGATCTGGGCTACTTCGGAGCCGATTTTACCCAGCCCCAGGATCCCCAGGGTTTTTCCCCGGAGAACATAACCCAGGACCAGAGGCCACTCCCCCCGTCTCATGGCTGCGTCGCTCTGGGGGATGCGGCGCATGACCGCGAGCATGAGCCCGAAGGTCATCTCGGTGGTGCTGTTGCCGCCCGGAGCGAGGGTCACCACGATCCCTGCGTCCGTGGCGGCCTGCATATCTATATGGTAGGCGTGGTTTCCCGTCTGGGCGATGATCTCGAGGGCAGGGAGTGCTTTTAGCAGCTTGGCGGCGAAACGGGTCCGTTCCCGGATCGGGATGATCGCTTGAGATCCCTTTAGCTTGTGAATCAGCTCCTCTTCCGAGGCGAATTTGTCTGTAAAGATTTGCACCTCGGCTTTCTGCCGCAGGCGCTCGATGGCCGGCGAGCCCTCAAAGGCATGCTGGTAGTCGTCCAGGACGGTGACTTTCATTGAAGTTTTCTCCAAGAATAATTGCAATCCGCCAGCCGCCACCCGCTCTCCGAGCCCGCGCAATGGGTAGGTACTTATTCCAACCGGCGGTTATCGGATGCGCAGGCTCTTCAACCGGGCGGCGGCTTCGCTTCCTGGCCTTCACTATCTAGAGCACGGCGACGCCGTTAATCTCAATGAGGTAGTCCGGGTGCGCGAGTCCTTTCACGATGACCAGTGTGCTGGTCGGCGGGTTCGTCTTGTAGTACTGCATTCGCACACGGTTGTACCCCTCGCGGTATTCTCTGTCCGTGATGTAGGTCGTGGTCATGACCAGATTCTCCAGAGATCCACCGGCCTCCTTCAGGACCGCGCTGAGATTTTTGAAGACCTGATGGGTCTGCGCTTCGATGTCTCCCTTGCCTACGACGCCTCCGTCCTTGTCAGAAGCGGTTTGCCCTGCAATGAAAAGCAATTTGCCGCCCTCGACAAGGATGCCCTGGGAATATCTTGGTCTCGGATCCGACAAATCTTTCGGTTGAATTATTTTTTGTGCCATGCGTTAGTTCCTCCCTTAAACCCTTGAACGCGTTTTACTCTCTTAGAATGCCGAGTCTTCGCTGCCATCTCTGTACTATTAAAGCTAAAACGATCAAGAAAAAGGTCATTAAGACCCCGAGGGCGGCAACCGAACTGATGCTTCCGCCGTCCCAGAGGGAGAAGACGACGGTTGAGAGGACCTCGGTCCCTTGGCCGACAAGAAAAATTGATGCGGAAAGCTCCCGCAGTGAAATGATGGCGACGTAAATCCACCCGGAGAGAAAGCCGGGCAGGAGGAGCGGAAGGACGATGCGAAAAAAAGTTTGCGCCCACGATGCCCCGCTGGCGGTCGAAGCCTCCTCCAGCTCTCTGTGGATCTGCACCATGGTGGCGGAGGCCACGCGGATGCCGTAAGGCAGGTAAAGGGTGACGTAGGCTACCAGAAGAATCCACAGTGTTCCGTATATGGGGATCGGCAGCGTGAGGTAGACAAAGATCATGCTCACTCCCATGATCACACCCGGAATAGCGATCGGAATGAAGGTGAGAGCGTCGAGCATCCACCTGCCCGGGATTTTAGTCCGCACCGTAATCCAGGCAATGATCGAAGTGAGAAACATGACGACCGTGGCGGAGCCGGCGGCGAGGATGACGCTGTTTCTAAAGGCTCGGGTGATGATGGGATAGCTCAAGACAAAGCGGTATTCTTCCAGGCTGAAATTTTTAAATGCTTCAGGCGTGAGGGCCACCATATGGCGTGAAAAAGAAGTTCCGAGCAAAGCGAGCACGGGGAGAAAAAGGGTAACCATGAAGAAAAGGATACAACCGGCTGAAGCGAGATATTTCCCCCTGCCGAGGTCGATGATTCGGGGGCGGAACCCCTTCCCCGTGATCGTGGTGAAGCTTTCCTTCTGTGCGGTCATTTTCTGATACAGGAAAACCCCTAGGACACTGATGAAGAGAAGGATCGAGGCGTTCGCCCCGGCGAGCCCAAGGGCTGGCGGGAAACCGCTCGCAGCCTCGTAGATTTTGGTGGTAAATACATAGATCCGCGCCGGGATGCCGATCAGGGCAGGGACCTCGAAGGATTCTATGCCGCGGATAAAGAGGATCAGCATAGTAGAGAGAAGCGCCGGGCGGAGGACTTTTAAGGTAATTTGCCAAAGGCAGGTAAGATTGTTTGCCCCGGCCGCCCAGGCGGCTTCCTCCAACGAGCTGTCCATCGAGCGGAACGCCGCAGACATGATGAGAAAGTTCAAAGGATAGAGGTGCACTGAGGCGGTCCAGATCATTCCCCAGTAGGAATAGATGGTCAGAGGAGATTCGGCCAGACCAAAGAGGGTAGTCAACAGGTTGTTCAGAAGACCGATACGCGGGCTGAGGAGAAGGATCCAGGAGATAGTTAGCAAGACCCCGGGGATGATGTAGGCGGCCACAGCCAGAACCGCAAAAAGCTTTCGCCCGGGGGTATTGGTGCGCTCGCATACCCAGGCGAGGATAGTGCCGATGAGAAAAGTAAAGATAGAAACTCCGATGGCATAGATGAAGGAATTGAGAAAAAGAGAGTAAAATTCCCGATCGCTATAGGCTTCAATGTAGTTGGCAAGGGTAAACTCCCCCGGGCCGACCATGAAGCCGCTCTGCAGGCTACCATAGATCAGCATGGCAAGAGGGGTCATTGCCAGGTAAGCGACTACCAGGACGACCCCTCCGAGGATCAAAGTATCCGGTCGAAACCAGTTCCGGATGAGTTCAACCCCCTCTCTCAAATCTTGGGTTGAGGCGCATTAACGACCTTGCCATGTCTGGCGATAGAGGGCCTGGGCATCTTTGAGTTCTTTTCCTTCCATTCGTTTTGCAACTTGCAGCTTGAGCCCTTTGGTAAGCCTGGGCGGATCAGGATCCACGTCGACACGCACCGGTATCCTGCCCCCATTCTTGACGATGAACTCCTGCCCCTCCTTGGAAGTGATCCAGTTGAGATAGAGCTTGGCTGCATTGGGATGAGGCGAGTTATTGGAGACCACCCCAGGGGCGACGATGGTTATAACCGGGTTGATCGCCACAAAATCGGTAGGCGCCCCTTTTTTCTGCGCCCTGGCAACCTGGTTGCCGTAATTGTTGATGGCGATCGGGCACTCGCCGGCAGAGACCAAGTCAGAGAGCAATCCATGCCCGTTTCGCATCGCCGGTTGATTGGCGGCAATTTTTCTGAAAAGGTCCAGGGCCTTCTCTTTCCCCATAGAACTTTGTAGCCCGACGAACCACTCAAAATCAGAATCCTCCAGGCAGAGTTTCCCCTTCCATTTGGGGTGAGTCAAATCCTCATAGCCTTTGGGCACATCGGCCTTGGCCACCAGCCGGGTGTTGTATTGAATGATATTGGTGTTGATGTACACCGGAACAGTCGTCCCATCCGGGTCCAATAGATCAGGAATGATCCCTGAGGCTGAGGGTGGAGACCACTTGAGCGCCAGCCCCAAACTTTTTAGGTGACCGGCCGCGGTGGTAATCAGAACGTCGAAGTTATAAGTTTTTGCCTTGGCCTCGGTGAGGATTCTGCTCACAAGCTTATCCTCGCTTGAGCGAAAATAATCGAGCTTCACACCGGGATATTTCTTCTCAAAGGTGTCGAAGATGGCCTTACCCTCATCCTCGCGGATCGATCCATAGAGATTGAGCTTTCCCTCCTTCTTGGCCCCCTCCTCGATTGCCTTGAGCTCCTGGGCAAAGATCGGGAGGGGAGAAAAAAGCAGGACTAGGCAGGTTGCCAGTGTGACTAAGTAACGATTTGACATGGTTTTCTCCTTTTCAAAACAGGCTTATCGAATCTGCTACTTTGCAAGAGTTTTTTCGTACGCCAATCCGGTTCCGTAATTGGGCCACTTTTCTACCAGATTATCCCGGCAGTTCTCGAACCAGTAGTTTGCCATATCAATGCCCCGAGGAAACCAGACGCCCGGGTGTCCTTTGGCGTAGCGGAGGAACTCCCTTAGGATGACAGTCCTGAAGGGCCGGCCAATGAGAAACGGATGAAGCCCCAGGCTTATGAATCCGGGATAAGTTGCGCCCTCTTCGTAGATCCAATCGAAGTTGTCCTTCCAGATCTGGAGCAGCTCTCGGGGGGTTCGACCGGAATCCGCCTGACCGGTCCTGTGGTCTGTCGTCCAGATGCCGTAAGAGGCGAGAACCATCTCTCCCCCATTTACCTTGAGAACATAGGGCAGATCCTCATGGAGAAAACACATCCAATACTTATAGCCCAGCTCGACTAAGATTCCAGGCGTCTCGTCTGTGGGCAATTCCCCCGGCATGATGTAGCCCTGGGGTTTAAACCCCAATACCCTCTGGAATGTATCCACCGTTCGCTTGATGTCGTTACGCTGCTCTTCCGGGGTCATCATGGTCACATATTCGTGCCGCCAGTTCTCGGAGCAAAGCTCATGACCCTCGGCCACAATCTGCTTCATCAGGCCGGGAAAAGTCTCCACCGTGTGGCCGTTAACGAAAAAGCTTGCCTGGATCCCCTCCTGCTTCAAGACGTCCATCACCCTATAGACTCCTACTCTCTCGCCATACTGCCGGTCCGTGATCGAAGCGACGTCCTTTTTGAACTTGGCATCTCGCGGGAGTCCCTTGCGAAACTCCACCTGAAGGGAAGTCGGGGTTCCGAGTTCCTCGGGCCAGCTCTCCGTGACGATACACGTGGTTATGGCCACGCGGGCGTTGTTGGGCCATTTGATGGGTTTTCTTCTAAACACGGGTGATCTCCTTTCTTGAGAACAATAGATTTTCAACACACTTTTGCGGAACTATTTCAATCCCAACTGTTTCAGGGCTTCCTCAACGAAAGAGTTGTCAACGTAGTCGGTGTAGGGAGGGACTTTTTTGTCCTTGTAATAGCCCTCTTTGGCCCTCAACTCCATCGTCTTTTCCATGGCCGCTTTGCTCACGGAGCCGGTTTTTGGGAAGGGTTGAAATTCCTGAATCAGGTACTTGTAGTCCTGCTCGGCCACGTTTCTTTCACTCTTCAGGATCTTCATGTGAAGGGCAATGGCTTCCTCTTTGTTTTTTGGGTCGTAAAGCCACTGCGTCGCCTGGATTATGGATTTCAAGTATTTGACGACCTCGTCCCGATTCGACTTGAGGAAATTTTGGTGGGCGAAGTCCACGGTAAACTGAATCGGACCCAAAATCTCATGAAAAGTGACGAGCGAGTTGAATCCTTCCTGCTTGGCCCTGATGTTGAAAGGGGGGCCCATGAACGTAGCTTGAACCGAGCCCCCTTTGATTGCTGCGTAGCGGTCCGGAGAGGTCCCCACGACCAGCATCTTGAAGTCTGTTTCCTTAAGTTTAAACGCCTTTTCAACGACCTCCTGGAGCATCAGCGTGGTTCCACCCGTCAGCGTGCTGACGCCGATCGTCTTACCTTTGAGGTCGGCTCCGGACTTGATCTCCGGTCGAGCGATGAGATCGTAGGGAATTTTTTCCATGT
>Ga0156156_1028_pt1 | contig 8312 bp, 6 predicted proteins | sample RifCSPlowO2_12_FD_107809 | JGI IMG/M metagenome (GOLD analysis project Ga0156156, IMG submission 107809) | Deltaproteobacteria bacterium RIFCSPLOWO2_12_55_13
TCAATCTCGAAGGAGTGCCTTTCCCCCATGAGCTTCTCAACGACACAGCGTTCCCGTGCCACATTAAACCTTTCGGTTGGCTTGGCGGCGATTTAGAAAGCGTAGTCTGCATAGAGATCATCACCGAGGTTCAGTATGAGACGGATAGCTATGTGGGTCGGATGTCCTGCAGAGCTGCGACGCACAGCAGCTATCCCGCCCCTATTTTTGAAGGCGAGCTCTATAGACTCCGAGAGGCATTCCTGGACAAATGCCAGAGCATCAATGAAGTTGCTTTTCCCAGCCCCGTTGGGTCCCACCAGGACCGTAAAAAGCTCCAGGTTCACCGAAATTTGCGCGATACTCTTGTAGTTCCTAATTTGGACCTGCTGAATACAGGGAACCATAACTATTTGCCCCTACTAAACGACCATCCGCTTTATATCATACCATAAAATCGGCCCTCGCTGTGCCAGCAGCGAGATCAGGGCTGAACTTCATGGATTTGACTACTTATCATACTTGGAAAAAGGGGGAAAAGAGGCCAGGCGACTTTTTTTGCTCTCGCCACCTCATACACGACATGTCTCAAGCTTAAGGTTTTATATCCTGCAGAAACCAGTCTGTGGGAATTTCTCTCCCTAAGCCCTTTTCTTTGGCGGCGCGGTAGGCGCAGTAGCCCATGGCGGCGAACTGGACTCCGGTGCCTACGTTGTTGAGAAAAAAGGTGATCTGCTTGTCGCTGGTGCGGCCGGGAACTCGGCCCACCAGAAGATCGCTGATCTCGGGATAACGGCTCCAGTCGCGCGGTTTTTCCCTTCGGATGGCTGGGAGATCCTCTTTCAGTCCGGCAGGAAGATAGTGCTGGATTCCTCCGAATTGCGTATGAATAACAACGACGTTGCTTTTCTCGAAAACGGATTCGTCCACTTCAAATTCCCTGATGGCGTTGTAATGGACTCCGGGTTTGAGCCACTCCCCTTGGATCAAAGGGCGCGACGAATTGGTGGCGGTGCAGATGATGTCACAGTTTTCGATTGCTTCCTGCACGCTGGCTACCGGCTCTGCCGCGATACCCGTCTCTCTCTGCATCTCCACAGCTAATTTTTTCCGGTGGTCCGGGTTCGGGCTGAAAACTCTAACCTTCCGGATAGGCAGGACCGAGGTGATAAAGCGGAAGTGGGAGCGGGCCTGGCCGCCCGAGCCGATGAGAGCGAGGAGTTCGGAATTTTGGCGGGACATCGCTTTCGCCCCAAGGGCGCTGGTGACGCCCACGCGGGTCTGCTGGATCAATCCGTCCGGCATGATCGCCAGAAGTTCTCCCGTCTCCACGCTGAATAGCTGGACAAGCCCCAGGAACTTTCCCTCTGCCGCCAAAGGAAGTTTTTCCAGCCGCACCATATCACCGACCTTCTTTTCCTGGACGATATCCGAGGTGATGCGGAGCGCCAGAACTCCAAATTTGTTTACGCCGCCGTCCACGGACTTGAAGCTATAGGTTGCCTGCGGAAGAGAATGGGCAAGATAGGAGTGGCTGGTGGGACGGTTGACGGCCCGGCTTGAAGCCTGTTCCCGGTAGGCCTCCTCCATGACCTTTAGACATTCCTTCACATCCAGCGCCTGCCGGATCTCTTCGTTGTTCAGTATAAGCGTCATGAAACCTCCTTTGACGCTATCTTGTTACCTGAAGGGAGGAAAAATGTCCAACTCCGGCTCGAACCTGCGATGGGGAGCTACAATAGACCCCCTTATCCCTTCGCTCCAGTGTCTCATCGTCGGGAAGAGTGGGCGAGAGAGAGGCCTGCCCCTCAGCGGGAGCCGATGGACCTCTGCTTCTCTGCCCCGAACGTTTTACTTGTTGGGTTCAGTGCTCTCAAGTAACTCCAGTATCGGACGTCTCCCTGGCTTCGGGACAGACCTCTCTCTCTTGAGAAGTGGGCTGAGTGGGATCCCAGGAACATGAACGGAGCAGCAGGGAGTGAGCGAGGGGAGCGCGAGTGAGGCTGCGGACATAGGGACGCGAAGGTTCGGTTAAGGTACTGGCCCATCGGCCGCAGCCGAAGGCGCGTTCCCCGAGGGAGCCTATCCAAGCAAGTCCCGGAGGGGTCGCTACGGGAGGCCGCGGAGCGAAGGGATAGGGGGTCCCTGTGGAAAAATTCGCCGTTAGGGTTACAATGGTATTCATATTCTATGCCTGTTTATCGCCTGATAGACGAACTCATCTTTCCTCCGCCGGATCATGCCGGGCCGGATGGGTTGCTGGCCGTGGGCGGGGACTTGAGCAGCGAGCGGCTCCTGCTCGCCTATAAGCTGGGGATCTTTCCGTGGTACAGCGAGGGACAGCCTATCCTGTGGTGGTCCCCGGATCCCCGCTTGGTGCTGGAACTTGAGAAGTTCCATATCTCTCGCCGTCTCCGCCAAATCCTCAACAAGGGGGTGTTTAAAGTCACGTTTGATAACGCCTTCGAGTCTGTGATCCGAGCGTGCGCTGCTGTCCCGCGCAGAGGACAAGATGGGACCTGGATCACGCCGGAGATGCAGGCGGCCTATATCCGTCTGCATCAACTTGGCTTCGCTCACTCCGCCGAGAGCTGGTTTGAAGGAGAATTGGTGGGAGCGATATATGGCGTGTCGCTGGGAAAATGCTTTTTTGGTGAGTCCATGTTCTCGTACAAATCCAATGCTTCAAAGGTGGCCCTAGCTGTCTTGGTTCGGCAGTTAAAGGCGTGGGGCTTTCATATGATCGATGCTCAGGTGACGACAGAACATCTCCTCAGTCTCGGCGCCAAAGAGATACCCCGGTCCCTTTTTCTCAAACAGCTGGAAAAGGCTCTCGCCTTTCCCGCTAAAAAAGGAAAATGGGATGGTGGCAGTTGATCGTTCCATAGCTTTCGGTGTAGCAAGGATTCTGGCAGGCCAATTCGATGCAGATCTCGTCGTTCGTTTTCTACGCCTTAGCTGCAATCCTCCAGGCATCGGGTTCATCCGGGGCCGCTATGCTGGCGCCCTTTTTCATGAAGGCGCAAGGCTTCTCCACCGCTTTGGTGGGCGTCCCCCTCGTGATCAACGGATTGGGGCGCATCTCTTCTGATCTATTGTCCGGTCTCCTGGCAACCTATTTCAGTGCTTGGTCATTGCTGGTCGTGGCCCTCGCTGTCAGCCTCGCGGCGAGCGTTCTCGGTCTCTTCGTGCGCGATGTCATGCCTCTCTTTCTTGGCATCTGGGCCGTGCTTGGGTTTACTGAGGCGATGTTCGGCCTTTGTCTGCGCAAAACCGCCTTTGATCTATTTCCTCCTTCGCGGCAGGGCCGGGCGCAGGGGCTGGTAGCTTCCGCTGCGGGAATTGGATTCACTCTGGGCCCGGCACTGGGCGGAATAGTCGGAACGCGCTGGGGAGCGGGCGCGCTTTTCTTTCTTTATGCCCTCCCCCAGGTCTTGGCGCTGGTTTTTATTCTGCTCGCCGGCAGACACGGAGTCAGTAAGCCGATTGCAGCCGGCTCCCGGCCTTTGTGGAGCGAGGCGAGAACACTTTTGCGCCGGCCGCCGTTCCTGGCAGCCTGCCTGGCCATGTTCCAGGCCTTCTTGTTCCTGGGTGGAGTTACTCGGGTGGCCTTTCCCTTTCTGGCTGTGGCCGGCCGTGGCTTGAGCCTTCATGTGGTTGGGACCATTGTTGGGATCTCCCGCCTGACCGATACCTTTGGCCGGCTGATCGGGGGATGGCTTTGCGACCGGATAGGCACCGCGCGCGTGATTCTGGCCGGAGTGCTGATCGGCGTGCCGATGTTTCTCCTGGAATCCTACGGCACCGGTTTCCTTGGCCTGCTTATTCCGCTTTCACTGATGACTATGGGTTTTGGCTTCACCAACGTAGGCTCCATAACGTGCGCTTTGGAATCGGCCGGCAAAGAGACCAAAGGGGTTGGTCTCGGCCTTGCCCGCGCCTCGAACTCGGCAGGAACCATCCTGGGACCCCTCTTGGCTGGATTGCTGATCGAGGGATTTGGCTACGAAGGCGGATTCTTCGCTATGGCGCTGGTCTCGCTCGCGGGTTTTTTTCTCGTCTGGTATCTGTTCCGCCGCCCTGCCGGGCTTTCCTAGATCATCCAACTTGTCCCCATGGGAGGGCGGTGGTATAGGGCTCTTAGGGATAGGAGCATTCTATGACGCTTTACGACATCGTTATTCATGGCGGCAGATTGATCGACGGCACGGGTAATCCCTGGTTCTACGGCGACATTGCGATCAAGGACGGAAAGATCGCGAGTATCGGAAAAATGAACCCCGCTTCAGGCAACCGGGCCATTTCCGCCAAGGGGCTGGTGGTGACCCCCGGATACATCGACATGCACACTCACAGCGATCAGCCGCTGATCGCTGATGGCAATGCCGAGAGCAAGGTGCGCCAGGGGGTGACTCTGGACATTATCGGTGAGAGCCAATCTGTCGCCCCGCTTGCGGGACCCGTTTTGGAGGAGTACCGCGTCGAGCATAGACGACGCAACGGCATTGAGACTGATTGGAGCACTTTTACCGGCTATTTTGAACGCGTGATGAAGGGGGGTATTGCGATCAATGTCGCCTCCGGAGTTTCTCCCCAACAGGTCAAGCAGGTAGTGGTTGGCTATAAGGAGCGGCCCGCTACCCGTGAAGAGCAGGAAAAGATGAACCGCCTGGTTGCCCAGGCTATGGAAGAGGGCGCTTTGGGTCTCACTGCCGCGTGGCATGCGAAAGGACCGGAAAATCCGCATGAGGTGGTCGAGATGGCCAAGGTGGTAAAGGGCTACGGCGGTTACTACGGAGTTCATCTGGGCAGCGAAGGTTTCGATATCTTTGAAGAGCTGGAAAAGGCGATCCGGGTTGCCCGGGAAGCAGAGATCCCAGTGCACATCTACCATCTCAAGATGCGGGCCAAGAGCAACTGGGGTCGCGTGCGCGAGGTCATTCAGCAGATCGAGGAGGCGCGCCGGGAGGGACTGGAGATCACTGCCAACCAGTATCCCTACACTGCTATGCAGCATCCCTGGCGCAGGCTCTTTCCCCGCTGGGTGCAGAACGCTCCCTGGAGTGAGACCATCCCCCGGTTTAAGGATCCGGCCTTCCGCGAGCGGGTTATCGCTGATCCGGAGTTCGACCAGTACATCAATGAGCATGGTGGTTGGGAGGGTGTTGTCGCATCCCGCTTTGATACGCCCGCTTTAAAAGCATTCGAGGGAAAGAGCATCGCGCAGATCGCTGAGATTCGGGGGCGGGATCCGGTGGCCACCTGCTTTGATCTTATCTTCGAAGAAGGGACCTTTATCTACGGAGTTCACCACACCATGTCTGAGGAAGACGTCAAAACTGTCATGAGGGTTCCCTGGGTCTCGATAGGATCGGACGGCAGCGCCCTGAATCTGAACTATCCGGGCAAGCCGCACCCGCGCAGTTTCGGCACCAATCCCAGAGTCCTGGGAAAATATACGCGCGAGGAAAAAGTCCTTGCCTTGGAAGAGGCAGTCCGTAAGATGACTTCTCTGCCGGCACAGGTCCTGGGGCTAAAAGATCGCGGCCTTCTCAGAGAAGGCCATTGGGCCGACATTGTTGTGCTGGATCCGGATGCTGTCGCCGATAGGGCTACCTACGAGGACCCCAAGCAGTATCCCAAAGGGATCAACTATGTCCTGGTGAACGGAGCGATCGTGATCGAAAACGGAGACCACACCGGCGCCAGGCCCGGAAGAGTCATCTATGGGCCGGGAAAGCGCGACTAGTTATTCGTTACTCGTCTATTCGTGTATTCGTTCAAATAACCATTAACGAGTAACCAATAACGATTAACGAATCGTGGAGAGATTGCTCTTATTGACAGCCATAGCCGGATTGGGTAGCGTCAGGTCGTTTCCATGATTATTTTTCTCCTTAAGAGAGAGGCCGAAAGGTGTCGGAAATAACACCGGTCAAAAAGGGCAAGGTTAGAGTCGATGACATCGAGGTGTACTTCGAGCTCTATGGCCACGGCGATCCTCTTGTCCTTATCGCCGGCACCGGCATCAGTTGCGCGCCGTGGCGGATCTTTCAGGTCCCGGAATTTTCCAAACACCATCAGGTTTTCATTTACGATCATCGCGGTCTGGGCCGAAGCGATAAACCGGACGTGCCTTACTCGACGCGACTCTTCGCCAGGGATTGCGCCGGTCTCATGGACGCCTTGGGGATAAAAAAGGCCCACTTGATGGGCCATTCGATGGGCGGGCGGGTCGCCCAATGGGTCGCGCTCGATTACCCGGAGAAAGTCCGAAGCCTGGTGCTTTCCGGCAGCGGCTCGGGAAAATACAGCGACAAGCTCGAAGACTATCCCCGCGGTGTTCCCGTCGACACCTGTATGGAGTTGATCGAAAAAGGCTACGAAAAATACCAACACGATCACTGGGGACCGGGATTCATGTTCACAGATGAATTCGTCCGCGAGCACCCGGAAGTTGTGAAGAAGTTCCAGGATCTCATCGTCGGGGAGGTTCCTCCGCTCAAGTGTTATCTGCGCCACGTCATCGCCAGACAGTGCCATGAGACCACGGAGTTCCTACACCGGATTAAAGCGCCTACGCTGGTCATTGTCGGGAGCAAGGATACCCGTGAGGGGGGAACAGGTAATCATGTGGCGTCTTCCAGAGCCCTTGCCGAGAAGATCCCCAACGCCGAACTGGTGATCGTCGAAGGCGGCAAGCATGGCTATCTCCGTGAAATGCCGGAAAAGGGTCATCCTCCCATTTTGGATTTCTTGCGCCGGCACTAAGGGGGTTGCAGGGTTAAAGGGTTGAAGAGTTTGAGGGTTTGGTTTTGCCTGGACTGCGCGCGAGCCGGATGAAAAAAGACGAGATCATTGAAAAGCATCGAAAGTATCTCTTTTCCTGCGTCGCCAACTACTACGAAGAGCCGCTGGTGGTTGAACACGCCAAAGGGAGCTGTGTTTACGACATTGAGGGCAGGGAGTACCTCGACTTCTTCGGCGGCATCGTGACCATCAGCGTCGGCCATTGCAACGAGAAGGTCACCGGGGCAATTCAGCAACAGACCAACAAGCTCCAGCATCTCTCCACCCTCTATCCGAACGAGCCCCACGTTCGCCTGGCGGAGAAGCTGGCCGAGATCACCCCGGGGCGGCTGCAGAAATCGTTCTTCACCAACAGCGGGACCGAGGCGAACGAGACCGCGGTTTTAGTCGCCCAGCTCCACACCAAATGCCAGGATGTCATCGCGCTGCGTCACAGCTACAGCGGCCGCTCCCACTTGGCCATGAGTCTGACCGCCAACTCCGCCTGGCGCCTCAACCTTACTCCGGTGCCCGGCATCCACCACATCCCCAACGCCTACTGCTACCGCTGTCCCTTCGGCCTCACCTATCCGAGCTGCAATCTCAAATGCGCGAAAGACATCGAGGAGGCGATTCAGACGGCCACCTCCGGCCGCATCGCCGCCTTTCTCGCTGAGCCGATTCAAGGGATCGGCGGCATCATTACGCCCCCTAGGGAGTATTTTAAGGAGGTCGTCGCGATCGTGCGCAAGTACGGCGGACTCTTTATCTGCGACGAGGTGCAAACCGGTTGGGGCAGGACCGGCGGAAAGATGTTCGGTATAGAGCACTGGGGTGTAGAGCCGGACATCATGACCTTTGCCAAGGGGATGGCTAACGGCGTCCCGATCGGGGCGACCATCGCCACGCCGGAGGTTGCTGACAGCATGAAGGGCATGTCGATCTCGACCTTCGGCGGAAACCCGGTGACCAGTGCTGCGTCTCTGGCAACCATACAGGTTATCGAAGAAGAGAATCTCGTCGAAAACGCGCGTGTGATGGGACAGCGGTTGAGGGAGGGGCTGGAGGCGCTGAAACAGAAGTATCCCCTCATTGGGGATGTTCGGGGCATGGGGTTGATGCAGGGATTGGAGCTCGTGGGGGAAAATAAGCGGCCGGATGCCGGGGCGGTAAAGAGACTCTTCGAACGGACCAAGGCGAACGGACTCCTGATCGGCAGGGGAGGCCTGATGGGTAATGTCATCCGCATCGCTCCGCCTCTCAATGTCACCAGGGATCACATCGACCAGGCGCTCAAAACGCTTGATCAATCCTTCGCGCAGATGGGACTATGACTCTATGAAAAGCGGTTAAAGGGTTGAAGGGAAGCTATCCGTCTTGGATTGCTTGTGCTGTCGTTGATTCTCCGCCGGTTCCCGATGGCTGTCTCTCGGATCGCCTCATGGTTTTTCTCAGGATTACGGTACGATGTTGAGACGTAGATTCATCGGGGCGATTCCCGTTCTTTTGGGCATCTCGCTGCTGGTTTTTTTTCTCATGCACAT
>Ga0156156_1015_pt1 | contig 8225 bp, 5 predicted proteins | sample RifCSPlowO2_12_FD_107809 | JGI IMG/M metagenome (GOLD analysis project Ga0156156, IMG submission 107809) | Deltaproteobacteria bacterium RIFCSPLOWO2_12_55_13
GGAATCGCAGGGCTATGTGGTCTTTTTTAGCGAGTGGAACTCCTCGCCGCTAGTCAAAACTGTGACCCGGCGGGGAAAGAAAAAAAAGATGTTAACGCCCATGACTTTCAGTCTTATTCATGCCACCGACTTTGCCGATCGCACGGAACACCAAATTATTCCCCCTTTGAAGGCGGGCGCGGTCGTTCTTGCGGACCGTTATATCTACACCGCCTTCGCGCGGGATGTGGCCCGTGGGGTAAACCCAGAATGGCTTAGAAAACTCTACGCCTTCGCGGTGAAGCCTACGGTTGGCTTCTACTTTCGGATCTCACTGGATGAGGCGGTGAGAAGACTGCGGGCCGGGCGAAAAGCGCTTAAATTTTACGAGGCCGGCATGGATCTCGGGCTGAGCGATGACATTGAGGAGAGTTTTCACATCTTTCAGGGTCGAATTATCGAGCAGTATGAAAAGATGGTCGAGGAGTTCGGGCTTCAAGTGATTGACGCCACCCTCTCCATTGAAGAGCAGCAAGCCCAGATGCGGCAGCTTGTCACTCAGACATTGACCGACACAAAGAAAACGAGGATCAGACGATGGCTCGATTTAGCTTCTTTGGCGAAGGGCTCCCAGGTATAGACCTGGGAGAGCTTAAAGGGAAGCTCATTGTGCTCGAAGGAATGGATGGGGTGGGCCGATCCACCCACATCGAACTTTTGAAACAGTGGTTGGAGACCAACGGCCGTGCCGTCCTGGTCTCTAGTATGACCCGCTCGACCTTGGCCGGCAAACGGCTGCGCCAGGCAAAAGAGGGTCACACTTTGGGGAGCATCACCATGAGCCTTTTTTATGCTACCGACTTCGCTGACCGTCTTGAGAACGCAATGATCCCCGCGCTCAAGGCAGGATTTGTCGTGCTCGTTGACCGCTACGTCTACACCCTGATGGCCCGTGCCATTGTGCGCGGGGTCGACTCGGAGTGGGTCCAAGACGTCTACCGGCTTGCCCTCAAACCCGACGGGGTTTTTTACCTGCGGGTCGGCATCGATGAGCTGATCACACGAGTCTTACAAGGGACAGGGTTCGATTATTGGGAATCAGGTATGGATCTCCACCTCGGAGAAGATATGTATGATAGCTTTGTAGAATATCAGAGTCGGTTGTTAGCTCAGTTTGATAGGATGGTCGAAAGCTACGGTTTCGATGTGATCGATGCCTCCCGCTCCATCGAAGATGTCTTCGGCGACCTTAAGGAACGCGTCCTACGGATGCTCGATCAAAGGGCGCCTCAGACGACAAGTTAGGTCCGGTCTGGTGGCGCCGTCTCGTGCGGCGTTTTTGCGATCCAAGTTTCCATTTGTTTCCGTCCCCCGTGCTCTGCCGCCAGGCGGAAGATTTCGTTTATCGCGGTCTCCTGGCGCAGATAGTCCTTCTCCATTTCAATTAACAGCTTCCTTGCGACATCAGGTCTCCGGAGCAAAAATTCCGGTCGCGCCATGGCCTCGGCCATGGCCTGGTAGAGCACCTGGCGGTCGTGCCAGATCCCCAGAGCCTCCTGCAACTCCTTAAGCCATTCGAGCAACGGCTGGGTGTTGGCATCCCCAAGGTCATGCAGAAGCTCAATCCGATAGCGTAAGGTCTTGCTAGCGATGCGAAGGGCATGGATGTCGCTCCTCTGGCGAGCTTCTACGGCCTGGACAAGGGAGGACTGCCACTTGGTCCAAGCACCCTCGATACCGGCGCATAGGCGCGCCATTAACGCTTCAGTCTCCTGCTGTCCTCCACTCTGGACCATGAGCTTTTCTATGCGCCCCACGAGATCGGCCAGATTTTGGCGCCTGAGCTTTTTTCGCGCCCGGGCCACTTGGTCACCCCGCTTCTGGAGCAGATAGTCACGCACCAGCCCCCAGGCCTGTTTTTTTTCCCGGCTCCGCGTCCGCCGTTGCTGTTTGGACGCCAGCTTGAGCACCACATCGCAGTTGCGCCATTGACCCAGCGCCCGCCGCACCCGGCGCAACGTGCGGCGCAACTTGCGCACTTTACCGGAGCGAGGCTTCGGAAAAAGCGCGACCAGGCTCTGTTGCAGCCGCCGGCTCCACACCCGCACATCGTGCACTGCATCTGGATCATCGCCAACCAGAACTACTGGCATGATCGAGACATACCTCTCCAGCCGTTTTCGCAGGAGGCGCGTGAGGGCGTTGGAGTCTCCGGCTTGCGAACCCTCGCCGGCGGGCGCCACACGTTGCGCCCGCACGGGTTCCTGTTCCAGTGCTGGTTGGCTCTTATTCTCCATCAGGAGCCGGATAACAGGCGAAGCTGTTTTGGGGTCAACATCCAATGAAGAAGGGCGCCTTTTTGCGGCGGCAAGTCATCCACTTCAACATAGCATAGACCGCCTTTCTTGAGGCCAATTCTTATGTTATTGCCTTCAGATAAAAGGAAAGAGACGGTCTCACTTAAAAGGGGCTCATGCCCTACAAGGAGAATCTGTTTCTGCGCTCGATAGCTGGTCAGCGAAGAAAGAAGCCCTTGAACGGATCCCTCCGGGGACAGCTCCTTCACCTCCTCAAGCTGCTCTTCCATGTTCAACTCTTTAGCGACCAACTGCGCGGTCTGCCGGGCGCGCAGGGATGGACTGGTCAGGATACGGCCAAAGCGGATCCCCAAACTGGAAAGGCCCTTGGCTGCCTTGCGCATCCTCTTGAGCCCCTTCTGGGTTAAAGGCCGTTCCCGATCCGACTTTATTCCCGGGGTATCCTGGGGACTGGCAATACCATGTCGCATAAAATAAAGGTCCATCAGCTTATCCGAAGAAACTACTGCGCTCGTGGAGAGAATAGAGAGTTTTCTTCTCTCTCCGCCAGAGTCTGGCAGAGACTATCCAATAGCCTCCTGTATGTCAACGTGAGCGAGTTTCAACCGGATTCTCTCAATGGAAAAAGATAGGATGGACATTATCTCTACCTTAGGGTAGTGAATGATGGCAATCTGGGAGCCTGATCGTCTGAGACACCTCGCGACAAGGGACCAAAAATGGCAACAACAGAAAGCAAGCAAGGAGAATTCTGGGGCGGACTGTCGGCAATGTTAGTCGCCCTGCCGCAATCGATCGCCTTTGGTGTGATCATCTATTCGGCATTAGGGACAACCTATGCAGCTCAGGGAGCTACCGCAGGCATCCTCGGCGCCGTGGCCCTTGGGGTCTTAGCCCCTCTATTGGGCGGCACCCGAGGACTTATCTCTAGTCCTTGCGCCCCAGCCGCGGCCGTCATGACGGCCCTCGCATTGGATTTGATGGAACGGTACGGTTCTTTTTCCACGCCTCCCGTAGCAGCCCAACAAGTTCTCCTGACGCTCACGCTCGGGACCCTCCTGGCAGGGCTTTTGCAGATGCTCATTGGATGTATAGGCGCCGGGAGGCTCATAAAATATATACCCTACCCGGTGGTAGCCGGCTTCCTCAGCGGAGTGGCCCTCCTCATCTTCATCGGGCAGATCCCAAAACTCTTCGGGCTTCCCAAGGGAACAGGCTTGTGGCTCGGGCTAACGTCACCCCCTCTATGGGAAATACACGGGCTTGCCGTTGGAGTTGTAACGATGGCGGGAATGCTCTTGGGTCCCAAATTGATACGAACCATACCGGCCGCTATTGTCGGCCTAGCGGGCGGCGTCGGTACCTACTTTGCCCTGGGGGCCTTTAGTCCTCATCTGCTGAGCCTTCCAGGTAATCCGCTGGTTATTGGGCAGATTGGAGGGAGTGAGGGGCTAGGGCTCGGCCCACTCGTTGACCGTTGGTCGTCTTTGAGGCAACTGGGCGGAGAACATCTGATCGTCATCCTTGTCCCGGCACTGACCCTTGCGGTGCTCCTCTCGATAGACACGCTCAAGACATGCGTCATAGTGGACTTGCTCACTCGAACCAGAAGCAATTCAAACCGGGAACTCGTAGCCCAGGGAATCAGCAACTTCGCTTCAGCTTTGATCGGTGGCATACCAGGAGCCGGAACGGTAGGTGCCACCCTTGTCAACATCAGCAGCGGGGGCAAAAGCCGGATCTCCGGACTCGTCGAAGGGGTGGGAATTTTGGTCGCCTACCTCCTTCTTGGCAGCTTCGTGGCCTGGATCCCGATCCCGGCCCTGGCTGGTATCCTCCTGGTCGTCGCTTACCGGATGATCGACCGGGATAGCCTCCATCTCTTGAAGCAGCGGTCCACCATCCCCGACTTCGGGGTCGTCGCTTCTGTGGCTGTGGTTACCGTTACGATGGACCTGGTTACGGCCGAAGCCGTCGGTCTCGGCATAGCCATTCTGCTGTTTCTCCGCGAGCAGATTCATCACCCGGTCATTCGGCGCAGGATGACCGGAGATGGCACTTTTTCCAAGAAGCGTCGTCTCCCCAAAGAGATCGAGGTACTGCAAAAGCAAGGCGTCCAGACGGTAATTTATGAATTGGAGGGGAATCTTTTCTTCGGGACCACCGATCATCTCTACTCGCAGATAGAGCCAGACCTGAGGACCAAGAAGTACGTGATTCTGGACATGCGGGCAGTTGGATCCGTCGATATCACCGCGGCGCACATGTTGGATCAGATCGAGGCGCGGCTCACGGAACGGGCGGCCTATCTCACTTTCAGCGACCTGCCGCACAGCTTGCCCACAGGCCAGGATCTGCAAACGTATTTTGATCAGGTGGGCCTCACCAAGCCAACCAGGAATGTGAAGATCTTCGACCTTCTGGATGACGCGCTCGAATGGACTGAAAACCGGCTTCTCCAGGCCGAAGGCTTGCTGGAATCCGCTTTAGAGGACCCTCTCGAGCTTCGGGAAATCGATTTAATGAAGGGGTTGGAGTCGGAAGATCTCAAGGCTATCGAGGCCTGCGTGGAGCTGCGTTCCTTTGAACCGGGTCAAAAAATTTTCCATCAAGGGGGGTCTGGAGATGAATTGTTTCTTATCCGGAGAGGTTCGGTCAAGATCTTGCTTCCGTTAAAGGGCGAACGATACTATCATCTTGCGACGTTCTCCAGAGGGGATTTTTTCGGCGAGATGGCCTTCCTGGATTATGGCGTCCGGTCAGCCGAGGCTATGGCCTCAACAGCGACAGACATTTTCACGCTCTCCCGAGCGCGATTCAACACCATAGCTGTTGACCCTCCCTTCATGTCCGCAAGGGTCCTGGCACGGCTCGCCCGTGCCCTAGCCATCCGTTTAAGGCAGACGGACGCCGCGCTTCAGACTTTAGAACGTTGATGGAACCTTTGGGGAGCTGGGCCTACTTCATGGCTACGGCCTTGACCTGTATGAAGTCGGTATGTCCCTGAATGCACTTTACAACCCCGTCTTGGACGAGAGTTGTCATTCCATCATGCCTCGCCTGCTTCAATAGCTCCGCCACAGGGGCCCGACGTTGGATGAGCACCTTGATCTCATCAGTCGCGACCAACAGCTCATGAAGGGCGATCCTGCCTCGATACCCGGTCTTGTTACAGGAATCGCATCCCTTGCCCCGGGAGAGCATAAAGTTATCGTCGTACTTGAACCCTAGCTTGGCAAATTCCTCTTCTCCATATGCCTTGGCAAGAGTGTCATATTGCTCCTTCGGCGGATGGAATTTCTCCTTACAGTTTTTGCAGATGGTCCGGGCCAACCTCTGAGCTAACACCCCCAAAAGCGCATCGGCGAAGTTAAAGGGATCCATGCCCATCTCCAGCAGACGGGTCACGGTCTCCACGGCGCTGTTGGTATGCAGCGTGCTGAACACCAAATGGCCCGTGAGCGAGGCCTCAATGCCGGTCTCGCATGTCTCCTTGTCGCGCATCTCGCCGACCATGATGACGTCCGGATCGGCGCGCAGGAATGAGCGCATAGCAGCGGCAAAATCAAAACCGATCTTCGGCTGGACTTGTACCTGACGCAGGCCGTACTGGGTTATTTCTACCGGATCTTCAGCGGTCCAAATCTTCCATTCGGGGTCATTGATGGAGCCCAAGCAGGAATGCAGTGTGGTCGTTTTTCCGGAGCCAGTCGGTCCAACAACGAGAAAAATTCCGTAGGGTATATCCAGAATCTGCTTAAGCTCTTTGAGGTTCCTCTCTAAAATCCCCATCTTATCCAGAGGCATGGGCTCGCTGGCCGCCAGGATACGCATGACAATATCTTCGTTATCAACGCCAGAGGTCGGGATGGTCGCTACACGGAGCTCGATCTCGCGATCCGGCAATTTGAATTTGATCTTTCCATCCTGGGGCTTGCGGCGCTCCGAGATATCTAAGCGGGCCATGATCTTAAAGCGGGAGGCCAAGGCCCTACGATAACTCGGCGGCACTTTTTGGTACTCATGACAACTCCCGTCGACGCGGAAGCGGATCAGGGTCTCCCTTTTTTCGGAATTGGGTTCGATGTGGATATCTGAGGCCCCCTCTTTATAGGCATCGATGACAATCTGGTTGGCAAGACGAACGACTGCGCTATCGTTCTCGTCAATGACACCCGCTGCCGCCTCTTCCGGTTTCGCTTGATCCTCCGTAGTCAGTTCTCCGAGAATGGCCGCGATGGACTGCTTGGGGACGTTCGGGTCGAGATCTGTTGCCACCGAGCTGACAAATTTGAGAATATCATCCCTCAGCGCGACGAAAAATTTGACCTCCTTTACCGGGAAAAGCCGCTTGATGTCCTGCAGTTTTTGAAACGAGTAGGGATCGTCGATCAACACGTCAACCGAATCTTCACTGCGGCGCAGCGGGATCCAGTAATTGGCTTTGAGATAGTTGAGGCTGATATTTTTTACCAAATCCGGCGGGATAAAGACCCTCTCGTCAAACTCTAGGAAGGGGCACTTATAAAAGAGGCTGAGAGACTTCCCGATCTCTTTTCTGGGGGTCTTGTACTTTTCCATCAGGAGGGACTCGATCTCTTTTTGCTTTTCTCTGGCCTCCTTGATGGTCGCATCTAGTTCGACCTGGGTGATCAGGCCTGAAGAGATGAGGTAGTCGAACCTGGTGGGTTTTTTCCTGGCCAATTGGTACTGATTGTAGAAGGCAATCCCCAGCGTGGTAGCGATCTCTTGAACTCTCTCTTCATCCTCCTTGGTAAAACGGTCGCCGGTTTTTTTATTGACGAGCTGCATGACTCCAGTCAGCAAGTTGTCGCTGGAGAAGAGCGGGACAGTCAGTATCTGCTTGGTGCGAAACCCTGTCTTCTGGTCCCAGGAACTGTCGAAGGAAAGCACCGGGCTGATCTTTGTGAGCTCACCCTTGTTGTAGGCATCGGTGATATTGACCGTTTTTGTGTTTTTGGCGACAAACCCGGCAATGCTCTGCTCGTTAACGGGGACACGGATTTCTTTAATGTCTTTGAGCGTGTCAGGGTCCAAAAATTTGGAGTAGATCTCCTTTTTGTCGTAATCCACGCCATAGAGGGTGAGCCGCTCGGCGTCCAGAAGCCCAAGGATCCCTTCCCGCAGTTCGACAAATATTTGATCCAGATCCTTCGCCGCGTGGATCTGGTTCATAACTTGCTTGAGCTGCTCGGCGTAGGCGACCTGCTCCCTTAACTGGTCGATGTCGGACAGCGAATCGTCGACCTTAAGCTTCAGCGTCGCGCCGCTAGACCCAAGGACTTTCTCTGTTGCCTTCACGCGGTTTCCCAAATCCTGGATCCTTGCAGTCAGCTTTTCCTGCAGCTTTTTGACAGGAGAATCTCCTATCTGGAGTGAGCTTTCCTCTGCCTTACACGGGGTCTCCGGTGTAGCCATACCCAACTCCCTCCAATCTTGTGCCTACGATCCTTCAGCTCTTCTTGCGGCCCTCATCGATCATATCGCCCAGCTTGACCTCGCCGAGCGGGCGGGTTTCCTTCACCGCCAGACTCTGCCACCACTCTTCCCCGAATCTTCGGTTGTATTTCCAATTGATGAAAGAAACAATCGACATGGAGATGACCGCGCCGGTCGTTGCCAGGGCCATGTCTTTGTGCGCGTCCCATACATCCCCTTGGGTGCCCAGGTAGGCCTGCCCGATCTCGCCCGCAAAGACAAGCGCCACCCACCATTCGATCAGCTCATACAACATGCTGAAGGACATTGTCAGGTCGAGCGGCAGGTAGTATCCCCAGAAGCCGCGCACCCCGGCGATGCGAACGAAGACCTCGCGGATGGGATATGCCAGCAATAGCCCGAACGAAAAGTGCACCAAGCGGTCGTAATGGTTGCGCTGGAATCCCGCCAGGCCGTCGAAGCCAAGGC